>Ga0182742_1000196_pt1 | contig 114913 bp, 93 predicted proteins | sample eDN5th37CBELigMG_FD_128880 | JGI IMG/M metagenome (GOLD analysis project Ga0182742, IMG submission 128880) | Enriched Miracle-Growth compost microbial communities from Emeryville, California, USA - eDNA 5th pass 37_C BE-Lig MG (version 2)... ... | reverse complement strand
TTCCGCGCAGTTGTTCATCGAGTGGCTACGCGAGCAAGGACGCGGTCCTTCGCGCGATCTATCGAGCGAATTCTCCCAACCCGGCTAGACAAGGATTTCCCATGCATTCCGCTTCCACGATTCCCGGCCTGCAGTGGCGGGGCATTGCGCCGCCGCTGGCGCTGACGGACTACAAACTCATAGCCTTCGACATGGACTCCACGCTGATCTCGATCGAGACGCTGGACGAAATGGCGGACCTGATGGGCAAGTAGGCCGAAGTGGCGGCGCTGACCGAGGCCGCCATGCGCGGCGAGATCAAGGACTACAAGCAAAGCTTGCGGGAACGCGTGGCGCTGCTTGCGGGTATGCCGCAGGCCGCGCTGGACGAGGTCTATGAGCAACGGGTGCGCCTGAATCCCGGCGTGGAGACCTTGATCGCCGCGTGCAAGGCTGCCGGCCTGACCTGCCTGCTGGTGACCGGCGGCTTTACCTGCTTTACCGACCGGCTGCGCGCGCGCCTGGGCCTGGACGACGTGCGCGCCAACGTGCTGGAAGTGCGCGACGGCCTTCTGACCGGCCGGCTGCTGCCGCAGCCCTGGGGCGACATCTGCGACGGCGAGGAAAAGCGCCGCAAGCTGCTGGAGGTGTGCGCGGCGCGGGGCGTGGGGCCGCAGCGCGCCATCGCGGTGGGCGACGGCGCCAACGACCTGCCGATGATGCGCGCGGCCGGCCTGTCGGTGGGCTACCGGGCCAAGCCGGTGGTGCGCCAGGAAGCCAAGGTGGCGATAGACGAAGGCGGCCTGGACCGCCTGCTGGAGCTGTTCGCCTGAATCAGATCAGGCCGCGGATCTCGACGGCCGGATCGACGTCGGCCTCGTAGTCCACGCCCTCGACCTCGAAGCCGAACAGGCGCAGGAATTCCTGCTTGTAGCCGGCGAAGTCCGTGAGCTGGTAGACGTTCTCGCTGGTGACCTGCGGCCACAGCGCCTGTACCCGGGCCTGCACCTCGGGATCGAGTTCCTTGCGGTCGGCGCGCAGCCGGCCTTCCTCGTCCAGGATCGGCGCCGGGCCGCAGATGCTGTCGCGGTACAGCCCGTAGACCTGTTCGATACAGCCTTCGTGCGTGCCTTGCTCTTTCATGACCTTGAAGAGCAGCGACAGGTACAGCGGCATCATCGGGATCGCGGAGCTGGCCTGCGTGACCACGGCCTTGAGCACCGACACCCGGGCGTCGCCGCCGCGCGCGGCGAGCCTGGCGCGGATGTCGAGCACCTTGCGGTCCAGGTCTTTCTTGGCCGCGCCGATCGATCCGTTCCAGTAGATGTCGTGGGTGATCTTCTCGCCCAGGTAGGTGAAGGCCGTGGTGGTGGCGCCTTCGGCCAGCACGCCGGCCTCCAGCAGCGCGTCGATCCACATCTGCCAGTCCTCGCCGCCCATGACCGCCACGGTGGCGTCGATCTCGGCCTGGGTGGCGGGTTCCAGCACGGATTCCCTGACCACTTCGCGGTCGGTGTCCAGGCCGCGCAGGGTGACGGGCGCGCCGACGGGCTTGAGCGTGGAGTTGTAGACCTCGCCGGTCCGGGGATGGGTGCGGCGCGGCGCGGCCAGGCTGTAGACCACTTGGTCGACCTGGCCCAGGTCGCGGCGGATGGCCTCGATGGTCTTCTGCTTGATCTCGTCGGAGAACGCGTCGCCGTTGATGCTCTTGGCGTAGAGGCCGGCGGCCTGCGCCGCTTCGTGGAAGGCGGCGCTGTTGTACCAGCCCGCGGTGCCCGGCTTGCCGCCCTCGGGCGCGCGCTCGTAGAACACGCCCAGCGTCTGCGCGCCGCAGCCGAAGGCCGCGCTGATGCGCGCCGCCAGGCCGTAGCCGGTGGACGCGCCCAGCACCAGGACGCGCTTGGGTCCGCCGGCTATCGGCCCCTGGGCGCGGACGTAGTCGATCTGGTTCCTGACGTTGGCGGCGCAGCCGGCAGGGTGGGTGGTCACGCAGATGAAGCCGCGCACACGGGGCTTGATGATCATGAGGGCCTCGGTTCGGGAAATATCGGGAAAAGCGCTAGGGCGACCCGCATTGTACGGGAGCCGCCCGGCACGGACTCAGCGGGCGCGGGCGTCGGCCAGCGGCGCGCCCGGCGCGCGTCCGCGGCGCCATTCCACCACGCCGATGCAGATGCCGCTGGCGCAGATGATGGCGATGCCCAGCCAGGTCAGCGCGTCGGGAAAATGGCCCCACACCAGCCAGCCGACCGCGGTGGCGCTGATGATCTGCAGGTACACGAAGGGCGCCAGCGTCGAGGCCGGCGCGCGGCGGTAGGCGGCGATCTGGAACAGATGGCCCAGGCCGCCGGTGATGCCGGTGGAAATCAGCAGCAGCCAGTCCTGCGGCGCCAGCGCGCGCAGCACCGGCATGGCCGGCGGCAGGATGAAGGGCAGGGCGAGGGTGAGCACCACGGTGCCGACCGCGCCGCTCCAGATCAGCGAGGTGAACGGATCGTCGCCGGCCACGCGGCGCGTGGCGATGAACTGCACCGCGAAGCAACAGGCCGTGAGCAGGCCGAACAGGGTGCCCACCGGGTCCAGGCCGCCGCCCGGACGGATCACGATGACGACGCCGACGAAGGCCACGCCGGCGGCCACGAAGCGCGACAGGCGCGCCGGCTCGCGCAGTATCCAGGGCGCGGCCGACAGCACCAGCAGCGGGGCGAGGAAGTTGATGGCGGTGGCCTCGGCCTGCGGGATGTAGCTCAGCGTGGTGAAGAACATCAGCGTGGCCAGGAACATGGAGCCGCCGCGCAGGATCTGTTCGCGCGGCTTCTTGCTACGCACGATGCCCAGCCCGCGCGCCGGCAGCACCAGCGCCAGCACCAGCACCAGGTGCACCGCGTAGCGGAACCAGGACAGCACCAGTAGCGGCACGCCCGCGCTCATGACCCACTTGCCGCTGGCGTCCAGGCAGGACAGGACCCACATCGAAAGCACCAGAAACAGCACGCCCAGCATGGGGCCGCTGGCCGCGGGCGCGCCTGCGCGCGTACGACCGCTATCGGCCGGGTTCATCGGAAGACTCCTTGATTTGGGGCCCTGTTCCAGGGTACTGACGGGCGGCTGACATGATACGCTCATCGAGCCGGGGGAACAGGCTCATGATCGAATTACGCAACATCGAAACTTTTTTCTGGGTGGCCACGCTGGGCAGCTTCCGCGCGGCCTCCGAAAAACTCAACACCACGCAGCCTGCGGTATCGCAACGCATCGCCTCGCTGGAGGCCGACCTGGGCGTGCGCCTGTTCGAGCGCGAGGCGCGCGGCGTCAAGCTCACCGGCAAGGGCCATGAATTGCTGTCGCACGCCGAACGCATGCTGCAGCTGCGGCGCGACATGTTCGAGGCCGCGCGCGAGCAGAACGTGATGACGGGCACCGTGCGCATCGGCGTGGCCGAGACCATCGTGCAGACCTGGCTGCCGGCCCTGATCGAACTGATCCATACCAACTATCCGGCGCTGGTGCTGGAGATCGAGGTCGACACCACGCACGTGCTGCGCTCGCACCTGATGTCGCGCCAGATCGACCTGGCCTTCCTGATGGGGCCGGTGCTGGAGGCGCGGGTCGAGAACCTGGCGCTGTGCACCTATCCGCTGGCCTGGGTGGCCAGCCCGGTGCTGGACCTGGGGCCGGAGCCGCTGACGCTGGAGCGCATCGGCAAGCTGCCCATCATCACCTATCCGTCCAACAGCGCGCCGTACCGGGTCGTGCGCGACATGCTGACGCGCGCCGGCGTGACCGCGCCGCGCATGTACGGCAGCGCCTCCATGTCGATGGTGGTGCGCATGACTCAGGACGGCATCGGCACCAGCGTGATCGCGCCGGTGTTTCTGGGCAAGGAGCTGGCGCGCGGCGAACTGCGCATCCTGCGGGTGCAGGCCGACCCCTTGCCGCAGCTGAGCTTTACCGCGACCTGGGTGCAGGGGCCGGACAGCCACGCGGTGCGCGTGATCGCGCAGATGGCCCAGAAAGTGGCCGCCCAGGCCGGCGACGGGACGCCTTGCTAGCCGTTGGCAGGTAGGTGTTTTCCCCAGCAGACAGTGTCCCTATTTTTATGAAAGCCGTTTTTGCGGCGCCGCGCAAAACCGCCGCCGCGGCCCGCAAAGCCGCGCCACAGCGTGATTTGCGCAAAAAGTCGTAGCCCGCGTCCGGCAGACCCAAGAAATATTTATACCCCCGTATCGCAACATACGATTGGACGCTCCCGGGCCCTGACGCTGCAATGGCGGCGCATCTACGATCGCCGCGGGGCTACTGACTCCCGATCAGCCATCCGCGCGCCACCGGGATAACGGGGTCCCGCGCGCGGCATACCATCCCGCCAGCTAGGAGTTTTGTCCATGAAAAAGTCTCTAGTTTTCGCCGCAGTCGCCGCCGGCCTGCTCGCCGGCGCCGCCCAGGCGCAAGACCTGCCCAAGACCCAGTTGAAGGTGGTGGGCGGCCTGAGCAACCTGACCGCCTACAACGACTACGAAAAACCGTTCTGGACCAAGACGATCCCCGAGCTCTCCAAGGGCCAGGTCACGGCCACGATCAAGGGTTTCAACGAAATGGGCCTCAAGGGTCCCGAGCTGCTGCGCCTGATGTCGCAGGGCGTGGTCGAGTTCGGCACCGCCACGCTGGCGTACTTCGCCAGCGACAACCCGATCAACGAGGCGATCGACCTGGCCGGCCTGGCGCCCGACGTCAAGACCGCGCGCGCCGTGACCGACGCATTCGAGCCGGTCTACGCCAAGCTGTACGGCGAGGGCAGCAACGTCAAGCTGCTGGGCATCTCGACCTATCCCGCGCAGGTGCTGTTCTGCAACGCCGAGATCAAGGGCCTGGCCGACATCAAGGGCAAGAAGGTCCGCACCAGCAGCCGCACCACGGCCGAGTTCGTCGAGGCGCTGGGCGGCTCCAGCGTGACCATGGCGTTCGGCGAAGTGGTGCCGGCGCTGCAGAACAAGGTGGTCGACTGCGCCATCACGGGTTCGCTGTCGGGCTACTCGGCCAAGTGGTACGAGGTCTCCACCCACCTGGTGGCGCTGCCGATCAACTGGAACCAGCAGATCCACGCCGTCAACCAGAAGGCCTGGGACAAGCTCGATCCCAAGGTCCGCAGCTTCCTGCAGACCAACGTGAAGACCCTGGTCGACGACATCTGGGACGCCGCGGCGCGCCAGACCCAGGAAGGCTATGACTGCAACACCGGCGCGGCCGCGTGCCCGTACCCGGTCAAGGGCAAGATGGTCCTGGTCCAGCCCACGGACGCGGACCGCGAACTGCTGAAGAAGGTCACGCAGGAAGCCGTGCTGCCCAAGTGGGCCGCGCGCTGCTCGGCGCAATGCGTGAACGACTTCAACGCCACGATCGGCAAGACGCTGGGCGTCGTGGCGAAGAAGTAGAGCCCCCCCCCGAAGCGCTGCGCGCTTCCCCCCCAGGGGGGCATGCCTGAGGACCGGCGGAGCCGGATCCTCGGCATCCCGATTGGGGGAGGCTGTTGCCGCTCGGTGCTGATTACATGGCGGGGCGGGTTGTGTGCCTGACTCTGCAAAGGTTTTTTTTATGACTCAAACCGAACACTTTCGCCTGCTGGGCGGCATATTGCGGCGCGCGGAGAGTTTTTCGCGGCTGGCGGTGTGGGCCGGCGGCGCGTTGACGGTGGCCAGCGTGCTGCTGATTTCGTTCGATGTGCTCGCGCGTAAATTTCTGGGGTTCACGACTGGCGGGGCCGATGAGCTGTCCAGCTACGCCTTCGCCATCAGCACCTCGTGGGCGCTGGCGTTCGCGACGCTGCAGCGGGCCAATGTGCGCGTGGACGTGCTCTATCAGCACATGCCGGTGCGCGTCGCCGCGGTGCTGGACTGGATCTCGCTGGTGGCGCTGGCGGTTTTCATGGTGTACCTGACGTATTACGCCTCCGAAGTGGTGCAGGCCTCGTGGACGCAGAAGTCCGCCGCCAATACGCCGCTTGCGACGCCGCTGTGGATTCCGCAGGGCTTGTGGGCGCTGGGCCTGGCGTGGATGTGCGTGACGGTGGCGCTGATGCTGGCGCGCGCCTCGGCGGCGCTGGTGACCGGCGATATCGAACTGGTCAGGAACATCTGCGGCGTGCGCTCGGCGCAGGAAGAAGCTGAAGAAGAAGCCGCCGCCGGCGAGCGCATGGTCAAGGGAGACGCCGCATGATTTCCACCGCTTTGATCCTGCTGCTGGTGCTGATCGGCCTGTCGATTCCCGTAGGCGCCGCGCTGGGCGTGCTGGGCCTGATCCTGGACCCGCTCTTTTCCATGCTGCCGCTGACGCGCGCCATCGGCGAAATTTCCTGGAGCACCAACAACGAATTCCTGCTGGTGGCGATTCCGCTGTTCATCATGCTGGGAGAAGTGCTGCTGCGCGCGGGCTTCGCCGAGCGCATGTACGGCGCGATGAGCCTGTGGCTGTCGTGGCTGCCGGGCGGGCTGATGCACGCCAACATCGGCGCCTCCACGCTGTTCTCGGCGACCTCGGGCTCCAGCGTGGCCACGGCCGCGACCGTGGGCACGGTGGCCATTCCGCAGATCCGCAAGTACGGCTACAACGAGCCGCTGTTCCTGGGCAGCCTGGCCGCCGGCGGCACGCTCGGCATCCTGATTCCGCCGTCCATCAACCTGGTCATCTACGGCGTGCTGACGAATTCCTCGGTGCCCAAGCTGTACCTGGCCGGCATCATCCCGGGCTTCGCGATGGCGGCGCTGTTCATGCTGACCGTGGTCCTGGCCTGCGTGGCCAAGCCGTCGTGGGGCGGCAAGAAGGTCCGGGCCACGTGGGGCCAGCGCATCGCCAGCCTGGTGCACCTGGCGCCGCCCATGGGGATCTTCTTCCTGGTGGTGGGCTCCATCTACGCCGGCCTGGCCACGCCGACCGAGGCCGCCGCGCTGGGCGTGCTGGGCGCGCTGATCCTGGCCGCCTGGTTCCGCCGCCTGACGTGGTCGATGCTGCGCGAGGTGATGGAAGGCACCATGCGTTCGACGGCCATGATCATGCTGATCGTGATCGCCGCCAGCTTCCTGAACTTCGTCATGTCGGCCACCGGCCTGACCGACGCGCTGACCCAGTCCATCTCGGGGCTGGGGCTGTCGCCGGGCTGGATGCTGCTGATCCTGGTGATCTTCTACCTGGTGCTGGGCTGCTTCATGGAAACCCTCTCCATGATGATCACCACCATTCCCATCGTGGCGCCCATCATGATCGGCCTGGGCTTCGATCCCATCTGGCTGGGCATCGTGATCATCATCCTGGTCGAGGCCGCGCTGATCACGCCGCCGGTCGGGTTGAACCTGTTCGTGGTGCAGAGCCTGCGCAAGAGCGGGTCCATGAACGCGGTCATCGTCGGCAGCCTGCCGTTCGTGGTGGCCATGTTCGTGATGCTCGCGCTGCTGGCGTTCTGGCCCGACCTGGCGCTGTGGCTGCCGCGCGTGTTCGGCTAGGGCGCCGCCACAAACCTTCTTTCGGACGCGGCGGGCGCCGCGTCCTTTACCTCTCAGATTCCGCAGGACAGATATGAAAGCCGTATTCCAGATCGAAGATTCCCAGCCGCGCCGGGTGGAAGTCGAGTTCAATTCCGTGATCGTGGCCGGCTGGGCCGGACGCGACATGGCCGCCATCGAGCACCACATCGAGGAACTGGCCGCCATCGGCGTGCCGCGCCCCAGCAGCGTGCCGCTGTACTACCGCATCGCCGCCAACCAGCTGACCCAGGACGAGACCGTGCAGGCGCTGGGCGAGGATTCCTCCGGCGAGGTCGAGACCTTCGTGTTCGCGATCGACGGCGAGATGTACGTCAGCATCGCGTCGGACCACACCGACCGCAAGCTCGAAACCTACAGCGTGGCCATGTCCAAGCAGGTCTGCGTCAAGCCCCTGGCCACGGGCGCATGGCGCCTGGCCGACGTGGCCGACTACTGGGACGAGCTGGTCATCCGCTCGTACATCGTGGAGAACGGCGCGGAAGTGCTGTACCAGGAAGGCCCGCTGGCCTCGCTGCGCACGCCGCAGGACCTGGTGGCCGGCTACACCGGCGGCAGCGCCGTGCTGCCCGCGGGCGCGGGCATGACCTGCGGCACGGTCGGCGCCATCGGCGGCATCCGCCCGTCGGTGGACTTCGCCATGGAACTCTACGATCCGCGCCGCCAGCGCAGCCTGCGCCACCGCTATCATGTGGAGACGCTGCCCGTGGTGGCCTGAGGCCGCCGGCCGTCCCCGTGTGTACTTGAGCCGCCCAGCGGCACCAGGATGACTATGTTTCCGACCCTGAACGAACTGAACCAGGCCCTGAACGAGGGCCGCACGACGTCCGTGGCGCTCACCGAGGCCGCGCTGGCCCGCGCCCGCGACGAGGCGGGCGAGGGCACCCGCGTCTACACCAAACTGTATGCCGAGGCGGCGCTGGCCCAGGCGCGCGCGTCGGACACGCTGCGCGCGGCGGGCATCGTGCGCTCGGCCGTCGAAGGCCTGCCCATCAGCATCAAGGACCTGTTCGACGTCGAGGGCGAGACCACGATGGCCGGCTCGGTGGCGCGCGCCGGAGAACCCGCCGCCGACGCCAACGCGGAAGTGGTGCAGCGCCTGATCGCCGCCGGCGCCGTCATCATCGGCCGCACCAACATGACCGAGTTCGCCTACTCGGGCCTGGGCATCAACCCTCACTACGGCACCCCCCTGAATCCGTACGACCGCGCCACCGGCCGCATCCCCGGCGGCTCGTCCTCGGGCGCGGCGGTGTCGGTCACCGACGGCATGGCCGTGGCCGCCATCGGCTCGGACACCGGCGGCTCGGTGCGCATTCCGTCTGCGCTTTGCGGCCTGACGGGCTTCAAGCCCAGCGCCTGGCGCGTGTCGATGGAAGGCGTGCTGCCGCTGTCGGCCAACCTGGACTCGATCGGCCCCATCGCCGCCAGCGTGCGCTGCTGCGCCGAGCTGGACGCGATCCTGTCGGGCGACGGCGGCCCGGCGCCGCAGGCGCTGCCGCTGCGCGGCCTGCGCCTGGCGGTGCCGACCACGCTGGCGCTGGACGGCATGGACAGCCACGTGGCCGCCAGCTTCGAGGCCGCGGTCGCGCGGCTGCGCGAGGCCGGCGCTCTGGTCGACGAGATCGCCGTGCCGGAATTCGCGCAGCTGGCCGCCATCAACGCCAAGGGCGGCTTCACCGCGGCCGAGGCCTGGGCCTGGCACCGCGACCTGATCGCGCGCGCCGGCCAGCGCTACGACCCGCGCGTGGTGTCGCGCATCATGCGCGGCAAGGACATGAGCGCGGCCGACTACCTGGACCTGCTGGACGCCCGCGAGGCCTGGGTGGCGGCGGTGGACCACCGCATCGCGGGCTACGACGCGCTGATCATGCCGACCACCCCCATCGTGGCGCCGGCGGTGGCCGACCTGGCCGCCGACGAAGCCTATTACGCGGCCAACGGCCTGATCCTGCGCAATCCCACGCTCATCAACTTCCTGGACGGCTGCGCGCTGTCGCTGCCTTGCCATGCGGCGGGCACGGCGCCCGTGGGCCTGATGATCGCGGCCAGCAACGGCGCCGACCGCCGCGTGCTGGCCATCGGCCTGGCCGTCGAGGAACTGCTGGCGCAAGCGAGAGGCTAGCCATGATCGCCAATTCGATGCGAGCCGGCGCGCAGGCGGCGCGCCAGGTGCGCCTGGACGCCCGCAGCGGCCGGCTGACCGGCCCCACGGCCAACCTGGCGCCGGGCCACGTGCAGGCCAACCTGGCGATCCTGCCGCGCGCGCTGGCGGCGGATTTCCTGCATTTCTGCCAGCGCAATCCCAAGCCGTGCCCCTTGCTGGCCATGTCCGAGCCGGGCGATCCGGCGCTGCCCGAGCTGGGCGAGGACATCGATATCCGCACCGACATTCCGCGCTATCGCGTATGGAAGAACGGCGAGCTGGTGGCCGAGCCCACCGACGTGCGCGACATCTGGCGCGACGACCTGGTGTCGTTCCTGATCGGCTGTTCGTTCTCGTTCGAGGAAGCCATGCTGGACAACGGCCTGCCGGTGCGCCACATCGAGCAGGGCTGCAACGTGCCCATGTACCGCACCAGCATCCAGACGCACCCGGCCGGCGTGTTCGGCGGGCCGCTGGTGGTGTCGATGCGGCCGCTGAAGGCCGCCGACGCGATCCGCGCGATCCAGGTGACCTCGCGCTTTCCGTCGGTGCATGGCGCGCCCGTGCACCTCGGCGACCCGGCCCTGATCGGGATCGCCGACATCGATCGCCCGGACTACGGCGACGCGGTGGAAATACGGGAAGGGGAGATGCCGGTGTTCTGGGCCTGCGGCGTGACGCCGCAGTCGGTGGTGGCCTCGGTGCGGCCGGAATTCTGCATCACGCATGCGCCCGGGCACATGCTGGTCACCGATCTCATCAACAGCCGGATGGCGGTGTAGCGCAAGCCGGGCTCCGCGGAGCCCGGCCGAGAGACATCAGAAGATGTGGCGGAAGCCCACGGCGGCGCCGACCTGGTTGCTCTTGCCGGCGATTTCGCCGCTGGCGGCGTCGCTGACCTTGTTCCAGTCCACGGTGCCGTACAGCTGCGAGCGCTTGGACAGCGAGTACTCGGCCACGGCGACCAGCGCGTAGCGCTTGCCCTTGTCGCCTTCTTCCTCGACGTTCTTGCTCTGGTCGAAGTAGGCCGCGCCGGTGATGGCCCAGCGCGGCGTGGCCTGCCACGTGACGCCGGCGAAGTAGCCGTTGTCCTTGCGGTCCAGGTTGGCGGTGGTGGTGCCGCCCATGACGCCATTGACCCAGCCGGTTTCGTCGCGGCCGTTGTAGTAGCCGACGAACAGCTTGGCGCCGTCGAACTGGTACGAGGCGTTCAGGTTCCAGACGCGCTGGCGCAGGTCGGAATCGGTGCCCGCGTAGGTCTGCTGGTAGGCCGCGCCCAGGCCCAGCTGGCCGATGGTGTAGCGCAGGCTGGCGCCGTACTGCTGGCCGGCCTTGTGATCGTCCCAGTCTTCGCCGTTGGCCCACGACAGCACCATGGACAGGTCGCCGAAGGTATTGGCGTACTTGGTCATGTTGTTGGTGCGCACGCGCGACATGGCGGCCGGCAGCCAGGCGTTCTGGTCGTAGTTGCCCACGGTCAGCGGATCGAAGTAATCGGCCAGCAGGTCGAACATCGGCGTGTTCTGCAGGCCCAGGGTGAGCGTACCGATCTGGCCGCCGTCCAGGCCCACGTAGGCCAGGCGGCTGAAGGCCTTGCTGGTGTCCGAACCCCTGCCGTTCTGCAGGTTGATGCCGTTCTCCAGGCGGAAGAAGGCGCGGTTGCCGCCGCCCAGGTCTTCCGAGCCGCGCAGGCCCCAGCGGCTGTTGGAAATGGCGCCGTTCTCCATCGACACTCGGCTGCCGTCTTCGCCGACCGCGCCGGAGCTGGTGCTCAGGTAGCGGATGCTGACGTCGGCGATGCCGTACAGGGTGACGCTGGTCTCGGCGGACGCCGTGCCGGCGGCCATGCCCAGGCCGGCAAGGGCGAGCGATAGGGTGATGCGTTTCATGCGGGTCTCCTCCTGATGTAGCTGTTCTTGGTTGCGCCGGGCTTGTGGCCCGGCCAGATGCGCGCGGCGGATCGCCGGGCGCCGGGCCGGCCGCTCCGACGCTTGGGGTAAGCGCGGGTCCGGGCGGCCGCCCAGGTGGCACAACTGAACCCATGCCGGCAAGCGGCATGGGCGCCTCGGGATTCTAGAAAAGTTGGCGCGCCAGCAGGGGACGGATTCGTTCGGCGTTTTCCCGGGTTTACAGAATCGCAAACCGCGAGAGCGCCGGAAAAATAAAAAACCCCGGTGCAAACCGGGGTTTTCGGGGCGAGGGTGCCCGGCACTACAGCGTCATGTGCTGCGGCAGCCAGGTCGCTATGCCGGGCACCAGATAGAGCAGCAGCACGGCCAGGATCATCAGGAAGAACATCGGCATCGAGGCGCGCGCGATGTACGGCAATTCCCTGCCGCTCATGCCCGAAAGCACGAACAGGTTGAAGCCCACCGGCGGCGTGATCTGTGCCATTTCTACAACGAACACGATGAAAATGCCGAACCAGATCAGGTCCAGGCCGGCGGCCTGCACCGTCGGCAGCAGCACCCCCATGGTCAGCACCACGATGGAAATGCCGTCCAGGAAGCACCCCAGCACGATGAAGAACACCATCAGCGCCATGATCAGCCCGAACTGGGACAGGCCCAGGCCGCCGATCCACTCGGCCAGCGCGCGCGGCAGGCCGATGTAGCCCATCGCCAGCGTCAGGAACTGCGCGCCCGCCAGGATCAGCGCGATCATGCAGTACAGCCGGGTGGCGCCCAGCAGCGACTGCATGAAGCTGGAGCGGTTCAGCGAGCCCTGCAGCGCCGACAGGATCAGCGCGCCCACCACGCCCACCGCCGCGGCTTCGGTGGCGGTGGCGATGCCCGAATAGATCGAGCCCAGCACCGCCGCGATCAGCAGCAGCACCGGAATCAGGTGGCGCGAGCGCGACAGCTTCTGCATGAAGGTCAGGCCCGGGTCGGCCGCCGGCACCGCCTTGGGATTGCGGATCGCCCACCAGGCGATATAGCCCATGAAGAGCCCGGCCAGCAGCAGGCCGGGCACGATGCCGGCGATGAACAGCTTGGCGATGGACACGTCCGCCGCCACCCCGTACACGATCATGATGATCGAAGGCGGGATGAGCAGGCCCAGCGTGCCGGCGCCCGACAGCGTGCCGAGGATCTTGTCCTCGGGGTAGCCGCGGCGCGTCAGCTCGGGGATGGTCATCTTGCCGACGGTGGCGCAGGTGGCCGCCGACGAGCCCGAGACCGCGGCGAAGATGGCGCAGCCGATCACGTTGGTGTGCAGCAGGCGGCCCGGCAGCCGGTTGAGCCAGGGCGCGAGGCCCTTGAACAGGTCTTCCGACAGGCGCGTGCGGAACAGGATTTCTCCCATCCACAGAAACAGCGGCAGCGCGGTCAGGGTCCAGCTGGAGGCCGCGCCCCAGATGGTGACGGCCATGGCGTCGCCGGCCGGGCGGCTGGAGAGGATCTCCATGCCGATCCAGGCCGTTCCCGCCAGGGTCAGGCCGACCCAGACCCCGCAGCCCAGCAGCGCGAAGATCGAGACGACCAATAGGGTAATGACGAGAATTTCATTCATGGGTTTGCTGCGAAGTGGCGGCGGCCTGGCCGCGTAGGCGTCGGATCAGTTCGTCGATCAGGGCGACCAGGAACAGCACCGTGCCGATCGCCATGCTGATCTGCGGAATCCACAGCGGCGTGGCGTCGTTGGACGTGGAGATGTCGTTGAACTGCCATGAGTCGTACGTCAGCTTGATGCTGAAGAACGCGAAGGCGGCGGCCAGCACGCAGCCCACGGACAGCGCGAAGATGTCCAGGCGGCGGCTGGCGGCCGGGTTGAGCGAATTGAGCAGCAGCGTCACACGGATGTGTTCGCCGTGCTTGAAGGTGCTGGACAGGGCGAGAAAGCCGGCGGCGGCCATGAAGTACCCGGCGTAGGCGTCCGTGCCGGGAATGTTCATGTGGAGCTGGCGCGCGATGATCGCGGCCAGCACCGAAACCAGTACGCCGATCGTGCACAGGCCGGCCAGCAGGCCGGCCGCGCCGTAAAGACCATCTAGAAAGCGGCGCATGGAAATATCACTGCTTCTTGTAGGCGTCGATCATGGCCTGGCCGTCCGCGCCGGCCTTCTTGAGCCAGTCGTCCAGCATGCGCTTGCCGATTTCCGACAGGCCCGACTTCAGTTCGGCGGTGGGCTGGATGGTCTCCATGCCGTTCTTGGCCAGTTCCTGCTGGTACCACTTGTTCTTTTCCTGCGACAGCTTCCAGCCGCGTTCCTCGGCCTGCGCGCCGGCCTTCTTCAGCGCGGCCTGGGTGGCCGGATCGAGCGCGTCGAACGCCTTCTTGTTGACGATGATGGCGTTCTTGGGCAGCCAGGCCTGGGTGTCGTAGAACTTCTTGATGTACTCGTAGGTCTTGGTGTCGTAGCCGGTGGAGGCCGAGGACATATAGGAATCGATCACGCCGGTGGCCATGGCCTGCGCCAGTTCGGCCTGCTGCACCGTCACCGGCTGGGCGCCGACCAGTTCGGCGATCTTGGCCGTCACGGGGCTGTAGGCGCGCCACTTCAGGCCCTTCATGTCGGACACCTGCTTGATGTCGCGGTTGGCGAAAATGCCCTGGGGCGGCCAGGCCACGGCGTACAGCAGCGTCATGCCGTGCGCGTTCAGCTTCTTCTCCAGGAACGGCTTCTGCGCCTGGTACAGCTTGAACGAAGCGTCGTAGCCGGTGGCCAGGAAGGGCAGGCCGTCGAGTTCGTAGACCGGATCTTCGTTGGCGAAGTTGGTCAGCAGGATTTCGCCGATCTGGGCCTGGTTGCCCTGCACCGCGCGCTTGATCTCGGGCGCCTTGTACAGCGAGGCGTTGTTGTGCAGCGTGATCTTCAGCTTGCCTTGCGACAGCGTGTCGACGTCCTTGATGAAGGAGGTCAGGTTTTCGACGTGGAAGTTGCTGGCCGGGTAGGCGCTGGGCAGGTCCCATTTGGTCTGGGCCTGCGCGCCCGCGCTGAACGCCAGGACGATGCTGCCGGCCAACAGGGAAAGTTTCTTGTACATGGGTGGTTCTTCCTTGCGTATGGTGGAGCCGGGCGGTGCCCGACAGGCATTGCGAAAGCGAGCGCTGCGGCAATGACGCGCAGCTGAAAAGCCGTGCCATTCTAAGTTGCCGTGCGGCGGCGGGGCGCGTGAAATCGCGTCTTTACGGGTTATTCCTAGGGCGGCGCGCGGGCCCGCGATGCTTGAGGGTTCAATCGTTGGACGCTGCGCGTTCGCGTCGCTTGCGGCCGCTGTTTTTCTTCTAAGATTGCGCTATTTACTGCATGGGCCGAGGCTGCGCGTGAATTTCGTTTTTCGTCGTGATGAATTGTTGGTCCAAGCCGATTCCGGCGTGCTGCCGGACATGGATCTGTGCGAACGCATCGGCGTGCGCGCCGAGGTGCTGCAGCCGATCTGGATGCTGCCCGACACGCCCCACCGCACCGTGCACGTGGAGCCCGGCGTCGACGCGCCCGAGGGCTATGCGTTCCGCAAGCTGCGTTCGCTGTTCGGCGTGCTCGACGACGAGCGCATGGCGCTGGCCGGGCGCGCCTACCAGATCGCCGAATGGGCCCGCACGCACCGCTACTGCGGCGCCTGCGGCGAGCGGGCGCAGCGTTCGCCCACGGAATTCTGTCTGCGCTGCCCGTCCTGCGGGTTCTCGGCCTATCCGCGGATTTCGCCGGCCATGATGGTGCTGATCCGCAAGGGCGACAGCATCCTGCTGGCGCGCCACACCGCCACGGCGACGGCGCGCTACACGGCGCTGGCGGGCTTCGTCGAGCCGGGCGAGAGCATCGAGCAGACCATCCACCGCGAGGTGCTCGAAGAGGTCGGCCTGAAGGTCGGCAACCTGCGGTACTTCGGCAGCCAGTCCTGGCCGTTCCCGCATTCGCTGATGGTGGCGTTCACGGCCGACTACGTCTCGGGCGAGATCCGCGTGCAGGAAGACGAGATCGCCGACGCGCGCTGGTTCGGCCCGGGCGATCCCATGCCCGAGATCGCGGCGCGTATTTCCATTGCCGGCTCGCTGATCCGTGCCAATCTGCCGATGGGCTGGTCGGCGCCCTGACGATTTTTTCCAAGGCCTAGGGGTATTCCCTGTAAAGCGGGGAAATCGGCCGTCTGACGATGGCTTTTTATTGATGAAATGTCGATAAATTATTAGTATTTCGTCCAGACTAACCCGGCTCCCGCTTTCCATGAAATCCGCCTTGATCGCTTCATCGGCCCATCTCGCCAGCGGCAGCGCGCCTGACCTGTCCGAGGTGGAATTCGGCCTGATGATCGCCGGCCACGCCTTCGACCGCTGGACCGTGCGCTGCATGGCCGCGGCCGGGCTGCCCGACCTGACCGCCACCGACGTGATGGTGTTCCACCACGTCTATCACCGGCAGCGCGCCAAGAAGCTGGCCGACATCTGCTTCACGCTCAACGTCGAGGACACCCACATCGTCAGCTATTCGCTCAAGAAACTGGAGCGCATCGGCGTGGTGCGCGGCGAACGCAGCAGCAAGGAAGTGTTCTACAGCGTCACGGAAGAGGGCGCGGCGGTGCTCAAGCGCTACGCCGACATCCGCGAGCAGTGCCTGACCTCGGGCCTGAACGCGCCGGGCGCGGGCGGGCTGGAGTTCAGCCGCCAGCTCGCGCATACGCTGCGCGCGCTGTCCGGCCTGTACGACCAGGCGGCCCGGGCCGCGACGTCGCTCTGAGCGGCCCGCGCACCCATATCGATAAAGATCCGGGGCATGTCCCCGCCATTGGCAACCGGCCGCGCCCAGCGCCGCGGCGGCTTTCTGTATTCAAGGACACCTATGAAGTGGCAATTTTGGATAGACCGTGGGGGCACCTTTACCGACATCGTGGCGCGCCGTCCCGACGGCACCACCACCACGGCCAAGATGCTGTCGGAGAACCCCGAGCAGTACCGCGACGCGGCGGTGGCCGGCATCCGCAAGCTGCTGGGCATCGCGCCCGGCCAGCCGGTGCCCGCCGAGCAGGTGGAATGCGTGAAGATGGGCACCACGGTGGCCACCAACGCACTGCTCGAACGCAAGGGCGAGCGCACGCTGCTGGTGACCACGCGCGGCTTTCGCGACGGCTTGCGCATCGCCTACCAGAACCGGCCGCGCCTGTTCGACCGCAACGTGGCGCTGCCCGAGATGCTGTACGAGTCGGTGTTCGAAGCCGACGAGCGCGTGGCGGCCGACGGCGCGGTGATCCGCGAGCTGGACGAAGCCAGCCTGCGCGCCGGCCTGCAGGCCGCCCATGACGCCGGCATCCGCGCCGTTGCAATCGTTTTCATGCACGCCTGGCACGCGCCGCAGCATGAAGCGCGCGCCGCCGCCATCGCCCGCGATATCGGTTTTCCGCAGGTCTCGGCCTCGCACGAGGTCAGCCCGCTGATCAAATTCGTGTCGCGCGGCGACACCACGGTGGTCGACGCCTACCTGTCGCCCATCCTCAAGCGCTACGTGGATCAGGTCGCCGGCGAGCTGCCCGGCATCCGCCTGATGTTCATGCAGTCCAGCGGCGGCCTGACCGACGCGCACCGCTTCCGCGGCAAGGACGCCATCCTGTCCGGCCCGGCCGGCGGTATCGTGGGCATGGTGCGCACCAGCGAGACGGCGGGCTTTCCCAAGGTGATCGGCTTCGACATGGGCGGCACCTCCACCGACGTGTCGCACTACGCCGGCGAGTTCGAGCGCGAGTTCGAAACCCTGGTGGCGGGCGTGCGCATGCGCGCGCCGATGATGAGCATCCACACCGTGGCCGCCGGCGGCGGCTCCATCCTGCATTTCGACGGCGCGCGCCTGCGCGTGGGCCCGGATTCGGCCGGCGCCAATCCCGGCCCAGCCTGCTACCGCCGCGGCGGCCCGCTGGCGGTGACCGACTGCAACGTGCTGCTGGGCAAGATCCAGCCGGATTTCTTCCCCAAGGTGTTCGGCCCCAACGCCGACGAGGCGCTGGACCGCGACGTGGTGGCGCAGCGCTTCCAGGCCATGGCCGATGAAGTGCGCGCCGCCACCGGCCGCGACATGACGCCGGAACAGCTGGCCGAGGGCTTCCTGGAAATCGCCGTGGGCAACATGGCCGAGGCCATCAAGCGCATTTCGGTGCAGCGCGGCCACGACGTGACCGAGTACGCGCTGACCGTGTTCGGCGGCGCGGGCGGGCAGCACGCCTGCCTGGTGGCCGACGCGCTGGGCATGACCACCGTGTTCGCGCATCCGCTGGGCGGCGTGCTGTCGGCTTACGGCATGGGCCTGGCCGACCAGACCGACATGCGCCAGAAGACGGTGGAGAAGGTGCTGGACGCCGGACTGATGGGCGAGCTGGCGGGCGAGCTGGACGAACTGGCGGGCCAGGCGGTGGGCGAACTGCGCCGCCAGCACGTGGCCGAGGGCGACATCGCCGTGCAGCGCCGCCTGCACCTGAAATACCGCGGCACCGACACCGCGCTGGAAGTCGCGTACGGCGGGCTGGAGCAGGTGCGCCGCGATTTCGAGGCCGCCTACCGCCAGCGCTATTCCTTCCTCATGCCCGACCGCGAACTGGTGGTGGAGACCATTTCGGTCGAGGCCACCGGCGGCGGCGAACGCGTCGCCGCGGCGCAGGCGGCCCGGGTGCGCGAAGGCGCGCTGGCCGCCCGCCGCAGCGTGCGCATGTACAGCGGCGGCGCCTGGCGCGACACGCCCCTGTACGTGCGCGAGGACATGGCGGGCGGCGACGTGGTGGCCGGTCCGGCCATCATCTCCGAGCCCAACCAGACCACCGTGGTCGAACCGGGCTGGCAGGCCGAGCTGACCGCGCAGGATCACTTCGTGATCCGCCGCGTCGAGGCCCGCCCGGAGCGTCGCGCCATCGGCACGCAGGCCGACCCCGTCATGCTGGAGGTGTTCAACAACCTCTTCATGTCCATCGCCGAGCAGATGGGCTACCGCCTGCAGAACACGGCTTATTCGGTCAACATCAAGGAGCGTCTGGACTTTTCCTGCGCGATCTTCGACGCGCAGGCCCGCCTGATCGCCAACGCGCCGCACATGCCGGTGCACCTGGGTTCCATGGGCGAGTCGGTGCGCACCGTCATGCAGGCCAACGCCGGCCGCATGGCGCCCGGCGACGCCTATGTGGTCAACGACCCCTACCACGGCGGCACCCACTTGCCGGACGTGACCGTCATCACCCCGGTGTTCGACCGCGAGGGACGCGAGATCCTGTTCTACGTGGGCTCGCGCGGCCACCATGCCGACATCGGCGGCACCACGCCCGGCTCCATGCCGCCCGATTCCAGGACCGTGGAAGACGAAGGCGTGCTCTTCACCAACTTCCAGCTGGTCAAGAACGGCGAGTTCCGCGAGGCGGCGGCGCGCGGCATCCTGGGCTCCGGCCGCTGGCCGGCGCGCAACCCGGACCAGAACATCGCCGACATGCACGCGCAGATCGCCGCCAACGAGAAAGGCGTGCAGGAACTGCTGCGCATGTGCGATCACTTCGGCCTGGACGTGGTGCGCGCCTACATGGGGCACGTGCAGGACAACGCCGAAGAGGCGGTGCGCCGCGTGATCTCGGTGCTCAAGGACGGCAGCTACGAGTACCCGCTGGACAACGGCGCGGTGATCCGCGTGGCCGTGCGGGTGGACACCGAGGCGCGCAGCGCGGTGGTGGACTTCACCGGCACCTCGCCGCAGCTGGACAACAACTTCAACGCGCCCGGCGCCATCGCGGTGGCGGCGGTGCTGTATGTGTTCCGCACCCTGGTCAACGACGACATCCCGCTGAACGACGGCTGCCTGGTGCCGCTGTCCATCATCCTGCCGGAAGGCTCGATGCTGCGCCCGAATCCGCCGGCCTCGGTGGTGGCGGGCAACGTCGAGACCTCGATGTGCATCGTCAACGCGCTGTACGGCGCGCTCGGCGTGCTGGCCGCCAGCCAGGGCACGATGAACAACTTCACCTTCGGCAACGCGCGCCATCAGTACTACGAGACCATCTCGGGCGGCACCGGCGCGGGGCCGGTGCGCATCGACGCCGCCGGCCCGCACGATCCGGGCTTCGCGGGCACGTCGGTGGTGCAGGCGCACATGACCAACTCGCGCCTGACCGATCCGGAAGTGCTGGAGTTCCGCTTTCCGGTGCGGCTGGAGTCCTACGAGATCCGCAAGGGCTCGGGCGGAGCGGGGCGCTATCCGGGCGGCGACGGCGGCATCCGCCGCGTCCGCTTCCTGGAGGAGATGACGGCGGCCATCCTGTCGAACAACCGCCGCTATGCCCCCTTCGGCCTGGCCGGCGGGCAGCCCGGCGCGATGGGCCGCAACGCCGTCGAGCGCGCCGACGGCAGCGTCGAGGAGCTGGGCCCGCAGGACAGCGCGCAGCTGCATCCGGGCGACGTGTTCGTGATCGAGACGCCGGGCGGCGGCGGCTACGGACAGGCCTGATGCCGCCGGGCGCCGCGCTGGCGGCGCCCGTGCGCTTCACTCCGGTTCCGACATGACGTCCAGCGCGATCTCCGCCTTGTTCCTGCGGTCGTAGACGCGCAGCGTCACGTCCGGGTCGCGGATCTCGAAGACCGCGGTGGCGAGGGTGTTCTCCTCGTCGGGATCGTCCGCCGCCATGCGCAGAATGGGCAGATCGCCCTCGGTGTCGTGCAGCGCGGCCAGCAGGTCGGTGCTGCCGGCGCCGGCCGACCAGCCGTCCACGATGCGCTCGATGCGGTGCTGGCGCGCCCGCGAAGAGTCGGTGATGACCTGCGCCAGCCCGGCGGTCTGCGCGTGCACCATGTGGTTGGCATGGCCGTAGCGCGGGCCGGTATCGAGCACCGAGGTGGCGCCGGGCGCGACCTCCACGCTGAACATGCGTGGGTCGCCCGCGGCGCCCAGCAGATGGTGAAAGCCCCCGGAATGCGGCAGCGCGCGCAAGAGCGCCACGGCCTCGTCGAGCGTGGCGCAGTCGAGCACGGCGCGCGCCAGCAGCATGCGCGGCACGCCGGGATGGCGCTGGCGCGTGCGCAGGTTGTTGATGGTCTGGACCAGGCCGGCGCGGTTGGCCCCGAAAGTGTGGCCCGGCAGCGAGCCGGGATAGTAGAAGCTCAGATAGCCGGGCGCGTCGTCCAGCGCCACGTCCACCAGGTGGCAGCGCCCGCGCAGGTAAGGGTCGCCGTCTTCGTTGTGGGCGATCCAGCGCGCGCCGTCGGCGGTCCGCAGGGCCACCGACGTGCAGCCGTCGGCCGTGCTGTGCAGCAGGTCGCCGCGGCAATTCCACAGCAGCACGTCCTCCAGCGGCAGGCGCAGGCCCTCGGCCAGCCCCTCCAGCTCTTCCCAGACCGCCGGCAGCGCGGCGCGGGCCTGCTGCCCGAGTTCGTCCAGGAAGGCGTGGCCGCGCCACGGCCGCAAGGCTTCCCAGGTGCCGCTTTGCGCCAGATAGGCGGACATGATGGGGCGGGCCAGCTTGCCCAGCGCCACGCCGGCCTGGCGGCGGTTTCCACAGATGCGCACGTACTTGTAGGCCATGTGATTCTCCGGGTGTCCAGCCGATTGTATTTTTTCGGAAGCAGCCGGTGTAGGGGATGCGTTAAGATCCTCGGTAAGTTGCCCCGAGGACTCGGTGTAGCCCAGGAATCATGCCCTTACAACAACCGAGGGGGGCCGACGGTTCCCCAAGAGGAGAGTTTCATGATCAAACGCAAAGTCGCCGCCGCGCTGGCCGGCCTGTCCCTGGCCATGTTCGGCGCCGTCTCCGCCGCCCAGGCCCAAGGCAAGGAATTGGTGGTCGCCACCGATACCGCTTTCGTTCCGTTCGAGTTCAAGCAGGGCAACACCTACACGGGCTTCGACGTCGATCTCTGGGCGGCCATCGCCAAGGAACTCAACCTGAAATACAAGCTGCAGCCCATGGACTTCGCCGGCATCATCCCCGGCCTGCAGACCAAGAACATCGACGCCGCGCTGGCCGGCATCACCATCCGCGACGACCGCAAGAAAGTCGTCGACTTCTCCGATCCCTATTACGAAAGCGGCCTGTCCATCCTGGTCGGCGAAAAGAACACCGACATCAAGGACGCCAAGTCCCTGGCCGGCAAGAGCGTCGCGGTCAAGACCGGCACCGCCACCGTGGACTTCCTGAAGGCCCAGGTGCCGGACGCCAAGCTCAAGCTCTTCCCCAACATCGACAACGCCTACCTGGAACTGGCCACCGGCCGCGTGGACGCCGCCGTGCACGACACCCCCAATGTCCAGTACTACGCCAACACGGCGGGCAAGGGCCGCGTCAAGGTGGTCGGCTCGGTCAAGAGCGGCGACTTCTACGGCATCGCCTTCCCCAAGGGCAGCGACCTGGTGCCGCAGGTGAACAAGGCGCTGGCCACGCTCAAGTCCAACGGCGAATACGACAAGATCTACGAGAAGTGGTTCGGCAAGAAGCCCTGACGTCCCGGGCTTGAACCGCTACCTGGGCGCCCGCGCCTTGCGGGCGCCCCTTGCCGGATCATGGGGGGACTATCGTGGAGTTCGACTGGACTGTAATCAAAGACGCGTTACCCAACCTGCTGGAGGGTACGCTGATGACGATCAAGATCACCTTCTGGGGCTTGGTCGGCGGTTTCCTGCTGGGGGCGCTGTCGGGCGTGACCCGCGCCTACGGGCATCCCATTCTTTCGGCCATCGCGCAGGTCTACGTCGCGGTCATCCGCGGCACGCCGATCGTCGTGCAGGTGATGTTCATCTACTTCGCGCTGCCGCTCCTGGCCGATATCCGGGTCGAGGCGGAGTGGGCCGCCATCGCCACGCTCATCATCAACTCGGGCGCCTACATCTCCGAGATCGTGCGCGGCTCGCTGCTGTCGGTGCACAAGGGCCTGAAAGAGGCCGGGCAGGCCATGGGCCTGCCGTTTCACAAGATCCTGTTCTACATCATCGGGCCGGTGGCGTTTCGCCGCATGATCCCGCCGCTGGGCAACCAGTGCATCATCAGCCTGAAGGACTCGTCGCTGTTCATCGTGATCGGCGTGGCCGAACTGACCCGCCAGGGCCAGGAAATCATGGCGAGCAACTTCAGCGCGGTCGAGATCTGGTCGGCGGTGGCCATCATCTACCTGATCCTGACCGGCCTGCTGGCGCTGACGCTGCACCTGGTCGAAAAAAGGATGCGCATACTATGAGCATGGTCGAATTTCACGAAGTCACCAAACGATTCGGCGAGTCGACGGTGCTCGACGAGATTTCGCTGAGCATCGACGCGGGCGAAGTGGTGGTGGTGGTCGGCCCGTCGGGTTCGGGCAAGTCCACCTTCCTGCGCTGTATCAACGTGCTTGAAACCATCAACGGCGGCGACCTGCTGGTCGACGGCCTGAGCGTCCTGGGCGGGGCGGCGCAGGTGCGCGAAATCCGCCGCGAAGCCGGCATGGTGTTCCAGCAGTTCAATCTGTTTCCGCAGATGACGGCGCTGGAGAACGTCATGTTCGGGCCGGTGCACACGCGCGGCCAGAGCCGCGACGAGGCGCGCGAACTGGCCGAGGGCCTGCTGGCCAAGGTCGGCCTGGCCGAGCGCATGAACCACTATCCTTCGGAGCTGTCAGGCGGCCAGCAGCAGCGCGTGGCGATCGCGCGCGCCCTGGCGATCAAGCCCAAGCTGATGCTGTTCGACGAGCCCACCTCGGCGCTGGACCCGGAGCTGCGCCACGAGGTGCTGAAGGTCATGCGCGACCTGGCCGAAGAGGGCATGACCATGGTGGTCGTCACGCATGAAATGGAATTCGCCCGCAAGGTCGGCAGCCGCCTGATCTTCATCGACGCCGGCAAGATCGCCCACGACGGCCCGCCGGCCGAACTGCTGGGCAACCCGCCCAGCCAGCGGTTGAAGGATTTCCTGCAGCACGTGGCCTGACGCGGCCGGCGCCTACCCCTTCACCCGCACGATCTTCTGCACCTGCGGCACGTGGCGGATGGCGCGGATGACCTGCGCCAGGTGCTTGCGGCTGTCGACCTGGATGGTCAGGTGCAGCGACACCGTCGAGACCGCGTCGTCGTGCATGGTGACGTGCATGATGTTGGCGTCGGCCGCGGTGACTTCGGCGGCCAGCCTTCCCAGCACGCCGCGCTCGTTGCGGGTGACGATGTCCAGGCGCGTGGACAGGTGCTTGGCGGTGTGGGCGTCCCAGCCCACGTTGATCCAGCGTTCGGGTTCGCGCAGCCGCTGGCGCAGCGCCACGGGGCAGTCCGCGGTGTGCACCACCAGCCCGTGCCCCATGCGCATGCCGGCGACGATGGGATCGCCCGGCAGCGGGCCGCAGCAGGGCGCCAGTTGCACGGCCTGGCCTTCGTTGCCCTGGATCAGGATGGGCGCGCTGCGCGCCGAGGTCAGTTCGTCCACGGCCGCGGCGGTGGTGGCGACCAGCTGGTGTTCGGGCGCGAAGCGGCGCGCCACGACGGCCGCCAGGCGCTTGCCCAGGCCGATGTCGGCCAGGATTTCCTCGCGCGAGCTGGCGCCGGTGCTGCGCGCCAGTTTCTGCCAGGCCGGGTCGTCGGTGGCCGGCAGCGGCATGCGCAGTTCCTGCATGGCCTGGCCGAGCAGGCGCTCGCCGAAGGCCACCGATTCCTCGTACTTGACGGTGCGCAGGTAGTGGCGGATCTCGGAGCGCGCGCGGCCGGTGCGCACGTAGTTGAGCCACTGCGCATTGGGCCGCGAAGCGGGGGAGGTGACGATCTCCACCGTGTCGCCGCTGTTGAGTTCGGTGCGCAGCGGCACGAACTCGCCGTTGACCTTGGCCGCCACCGCCTGGTTGCCGATGTCGGTGTGGATCGCGTAGGCGAAGTCCACCGGCGTGGCGCCGCGGGGCAGTGAGATGATCTTGCCGCGCGGCGTGAACACATAGACCGCGTCGGGGAACAGGTCGACCTTGACGTGCTCCAGGAATTCGCCGGAGTCGCCGGTCTGGCTCTGGATGTCCAGCAGCGATTGCAGCCACTGGTGGGTGCGCTTCTGCAGGTCGTTGAGCGTCAGGTCGGCGCCCTTGTAGAGCCAGTGCGAGGCCACGCCTTCCTCGGCCACGTGATGCATGTCGCGCGTGCGGAACTGGAATTCCACCGGCGTGCCGTAGGGGCCGACCAGCGTGGTGTGCAGGGACTGGTAGCCGTTGACCTTGGGAATGGCGATGTAGTCCTTGAACTTGCCCGGCACCGGGCGGTAGAGCTGATGCAGCGTGCCCAGCGCCAGATAGCATTCCGGCAGCGTGTGCACGATGACGCGAAAGCCGTAGATGTCGAGCACGTCGGAGAACGACTTCTTCTGGTCGACCATCTTGCGGTAGATGCCGAACAGGGTTTTCTCGCGGCCCGTGACTTCGGCCTCGATGCCGGCGGCGGGCAGGGCGGCGCGCACCGAATCGGCGATCTTGGTGATGACTTCGCGGCGGTTGCCGCGCGCGGCCAGCACCGCCTTGTACAGCACCTGATAGCGGTTCGGGTACATGGCCGCGAAGCACAGGTCCTGCAGTTCGCGAAACAGCAGGTTCAGGCCCAGCCGGTGCGCGATGGGCGCGTAGATGTCCAGGGTTTCACGGGCGATGCGGCGGCGCTTTTCGGGATTGACCGCGTCCAGCGTGCGCATGTTGTGCAGGCGGTCGGCCAGCTTGATGAGGATGACGCGCACGTCGCGCGCCATCGCCAGCAGCATCTTGCGAAAGCTCTCGGCCTGCTGCTCGGCCTTGGTGGCGAAGTCCAGGCGGTCCAGCTTGGACAGGCCGTCGACCAGTTCCGCGACCTCGGGGCCGAATTTCTCGGCCAGCTCGTGCTTGGCGATGCCCTGGTCTTCCATGACATCGTGCAAGAGCGCCGCGGACAGGGCGTTGGCGTCGAGCTTCCAGCCGGCGCAGATTTCAGTGACCGCGATGGGATGCGAGATGTAGGGCGAGCCGCTGGCGCGGAACTGGCCCAGGTGCGCCTGGTCGGCGAAGCGATAGGCTTCGCGCACGCGCTCCACGTCTTTCTTGTCGAGATAGCTGCCGATGATTTCGGTCAGCGGCGCCAGCGAGGCGACCGGCGAGGCGGTCGCGTCCGCCGCTTCCTGGGCGGCGACGGACGGCGGCGCGGGGAGGTTCTTGGCTTTCTTGCCCGTGCGGCGCCCGAGACGGGAGCCGGCGCGCAGTGCGGCAAGCAGACCAGATGAGGCGTACTTCAGCCCGGGAAAAGCCATGCTTGCCGCCCCCCGAATCGGATCAGGTCGGAACCTTGCGCAGCATTTCCACGCCGGTGAGGCCGCCGGCGATTTCGCGCAGGGCGGTGACCGTGGGCTTGTCTTTGCTGTCCAGGCGCGGGGCATGGCCTTGCGCCAGCTCGCGGGCGCGGTAGGTCGCGGCCAGCGTGAGCTTGAAACGATTGGGGATTTGAGTCAGACAGTCTTCGACGGTAATGCGAGCCATTAGGACACCTGGTGCTGATGGAGGATAGGGAGAATGCTTGCGCTTCAGTGTTCGGCCGGGATGCCGAGTTGCGAGAACAACTGGCTGTGCCGGGCGGCCTGAGACGAAAAACGTAGCCGGGCGGCGCTGACTATTTGAGTCAATTCCGACAAGGCTACGCTAAATTCTTGATTAATAATAACATATTCGCATTCAGGCGCGTGCGCGATTTCGCCGCCGGCGGCCATCAGCCGGCGCGCGATCACTTGCGGTTCGTCCTGGCCGCGCGCCTTCAGCCGGCTTTCGAGTTCGTCGATGGACGGCGGCAGCACGAACACGCCGATCGCGCCCGGAAAGCGCTGGCGGACCTGGCGTGCGCCCTGCCAGTCGATCTCCAGCAGCACGTCGCGTCCGGCGCGGGTGGCTTCGTCGATGCGGTCGCGCGGCGTGCCATAGAAATTGCCATGCACTTCCGCCCATTCCAGCAGGTTGTTGGCTTCGCGCAGGCGCTGGAATTCGGCCGTGGACACGAAGCGGTATTCGCGGCCGTCTTCTTCGCCGGGGCGCGGGGCGCGGGTGGTGCAGGAAATGGAGAGCAGGATGGAAGGGTCTTGCTGCAGCAAGGCCTTGACCAGGCTGGACTTGCCGGCGCCGCTGGGCGCGACGACCATGAAGACGTTTCCGGGGTTGGCGTGCATGAATGTGATCGGGGCGTAATGCTAAGACTGAGAGGATAGCAAATCGCGCGGCGCGGCAGGGCGAAAACCCTGGCCGCGCCGCATATTCCGCGATCCTCAGCCGCCGGTCCTGGCGCCTGCAGCGTTCAGCTTGCCGCCGGGGGCCGGCGCCTCGCTGCCCAGCAGATGGCCGTTGACCTCGATCCCGTACAGCGAATCCTCGCTGTCGTGATACTTGGCCCGCGTGGCCGCGACCGACTCGGTATAGCGCGGGTCCTGCGGGCGTTCATGCGCGTTCATGAAGTAAGCGACGTCCCAGGCTTCCTGGTCGCTCAGCATGCCGGCCTGTCCCAGCGGCATGTTGGCCTTGATGAAGCCGGCGGCGTTGCCGATCTGGTGCATGCCCGCGCCCCAGTTGAAGGAATCCGGACCCCACAGGGCAGGGAACACCCAGTGCTTGCCGTTCTTCTGGCCCTGGCCCTCGGCGCCGTGGCAGAGCGCGCAATATTGCGCGTAGACCTGGCTGCCGCGCACGTAGTCGGCCTTGCTGGCCGGCGGCGGCAGCTTGCGGTAGCCCTGGCCCTCCAGCTTGACGCCGGTGGGCGCCTTGCTGGCCAGCCAGAACATATAGGTCTGCAGGGCCGTGAGCGTGGGATCGTCGGCCGGCGGCGCCTTGCCGTTCATGCTGAAGCGGAAACAGCCCTGCAGGCGCTCGGCCAGCGTGTTGACGTGGCCGTTCTTGGCGCGATAGGCGGGATACAGCACGTAGGCGGCCCACATCGGGGCGGAATCGGGACGGCGGCCGGCGTCCAGGTGGCAGCTGACGCAGTTCAGGTCGTTGCCGACGAACTTGCCGGCCAGTTTCGGCGTGTGCAGGAAGATCTGCTCGCCTTCGCGCACGGCCTTGCCGAACTCGTCGTCGGGCAGGGACGCGGCCGAAGGCGGCGTGAACGAAGGACGCGGCTCGGCGGCCGACAGCGAGGCGGACGCGGCCAGGCCGGCGGCGGCGCAGAGCAGGCGCAGGCGCAGGGCGGTCATTGTTTTGCTCCGGTAGCGGCGGTGGAGGTGGCGGCCTTGGGCAGGCCGGCGTAGTAGGCGGAGACGGCGTCGATTTCGTCTTCGGAGAGGCGGGTCGCCACGGCCGGCATCAGGCCCAGCGGGCCGGGCGGACGCTGGCCCTGGCGCCAGGCGCGCAATTGTCCGGCGATATAGGCCGCGGGCTGGCCGGCCAGCGCGGGGAAATTCTGGCCCACGCCGATGCCGCCGGGTCCGTGGCACTGGTTGCAGGCGGGCACGTTCTTGTCCCAGGCGCCGCGGGTGGCCAGCCAGGCGCCGGTGTCGGCCGGCCTGGCCGGCTGCATGGCGGTGGCGGCCAGGCGGTCCAGGTCCAGCGGCGAGGGCAGTTCGGCGTAATAGCGCGCCACGGCTTCGCGCTGCGCGGGGTCCAGCGCCTTGGCCGTGGCGGCCATGACCGGGCTGACGCGCGAGCCGTTGGCCATGGCGTCGAGCTGTTCTTGCAGGTAGCTCGCGCCCATGCCGGCCAGCTGCGGGAAGCCGGCGGCCGGATTGCCTTCGCCGCGCGCGCCGTGACAGGTGATACAGGCCGGCGCGCCGTTGGCGCCCTGCGTGCTGATCTGTTTGCCATCTGGCGCGCCCTGGGCGGCCGCCGAGGCGGCGTACAGCGCGCCCAGCATGAGCGCGCCGGATAAGGACCGTGGGGTCATGAAACCTGCTCCGTAGTGGTGAATCTGGTAATAAGCTAATTCCCCAAAATTATATAAATACTTGTGACGGATCAACACCAAAACGGTCGTTTGATGGCCCAACGCCTGGGGAAACGGTGTTCGGATTGGAACCTTCGCTTGCAGCATCCGGCAGGCGATTCGGGTAGCATCTCGCGGATTGATAACAAGGAGAATCCGATGCAGACGAACGAGATCGATCCCCCGCGCGTAGCCCTGGTGACCGGCGCCGGCACCGGCATAGGACGCGCGGTGGCGCTGGAATTCCTGGCGCAAGGCTATCGGGTCGTGCTGGCCGGACGCCGGCGCGATCCGCTCGAGGCAACCCGCACGGCGGCGGGCGAAGACGGGGTGAGGGCGCTGGTGGTGCCCACGGACGTATCGGACGAACAGGCGGTGCGCGAGCTCTTCGACGCCACGCAGCGGGAATACGGCCGCCTGGACGTGCTGTTCAACAACGCCGGGCGTGGCACGCCGGCCATGCCCATCGAAGAACTGCCGGTGGCGCTGTGGCGCGAGGTGGTCGACACCAACCTGACCGGCATGTTCCTGTGCGCGCAGGCCGCCATCCGCGTGATGAAGGCGCAGAATCCGCGCGGCGGGCGCATCATCAACAACGGCTCGATCTCGGCGCATGCGCCGCGGCCGTTCTCCATCGCCTATACCGCCACCAAGCACGCGGTGACGGGGCTGACCAAGTCGATTTCACTGGATTGCCGGCCGTACAACATCGCCTGCGGCCAGATCGACATCGGCAACGCGGCCACCGACATGACCGAGCGCATGGCCGCCGGCATTCTTCAGGCCGACGGCAGCACCAAGGTCGAGCCGCGCATGGACGTGGCCCATGTGGCCCAGGCGGTGGCCGCCATGGCGCGCCTGCCGCTGGACGCCAACGTGCAGTTCATGACCATCATGGCCACCAACATGCCTTTCGTCGGGCGCGGCTGATACCGGGCGCGGCGCTGCGCCGCGCCTTTGCAGCGACTCGTCAGTTCGAATCAACCTGGGCCAGCATCTGGCCCGGTTTCGTATCCAGGTAGCGCCGCGCGCCGACGTAGCGCTTGGCCCAATAGGAATTCTGCATTTCGTCCACGCGCACCTTGGTGCCGCGGCGCGGCGCATGCACGAACTTGTTCTGGCCGATATAAATGCCCACGTGCGAGGTCACGCCGCGTCCGCGGGTGGCGAAGAACACCAGGTCGCCGGGGCGCAGTTCTTTCTTGTTGCCGACCGACTCGCCGGCGGTGCGCTGGGCGCGCGCGGTGCGCGGCAGTTCCAGGCCGGCGATCTCGCGGAACACATACAGCACCAGCCCGCTGCAATCGAAACCTTCGGCGTCGTCGCCGCCCCAGCTGTAGGGGGTGCCGATGGCGTCCAGGCCGGCCTGCACCACGCGGTCGCGCAGGGTGGGCACAGTGGGTTCCTGGGCCAGGCGCAGGCCGTTGAGGGTCGGGCGGGCTTGTTCGGATCGCAGCGACGCCTGGGCGGCGTCGGGAATCCAGGAAAGCGTCAGGGCGATGATGGGCGCTGACAGGAATACGGGGATGCGGAATCGGGCAGTTCGGGCTTTTCGCGTGGGCGGCGTCATTACGTCACTTCAGGAATCGGAGTGGGCGGCATGGCTTTGCCTGGGCAGGCAAGCCGGCGGAAAGGGGGCGGTTCCGGGACGCATGACCCCGGATTGCCATGACATTGTAATGGAATAAAGTTTCATTACATTTGTAGTGCAATGCAGCATCGTTGTCGGCAGACGTTACCGGCCGCCGCCGTCGGCCGGCGCCGGAATATGACGCTCCCGGACACCCGCGCTCGGGCATAATCGGCGGGATATGCAAGGGAGCAGAACTCGATGATGAACGCAGTACATCCGTTGTCTTCCATGAACCGGCCGGACCCCGTGCCTTTCGAGCCGTTCCAGGATGCCGTGTCGGCGGTCGAGCGGCTGATCGAAATCTACTCGCGCAATACCGCGTTCCTGCGGGCGGCGTTTCACGACGTGCTCCAGGGCGCCGGCAACGGCCGCGCCCGCGTCCGCGCCTACTATCCCGCCATCCGCATCGTGGTCGAGACCTACGACCCGATCGACACCCGGCTTTCCTACGGCCACGTGGCCGAGCCCGGCATCTACCAGACCACCATCACGCAGCCGGCGCTGTTTCGCGACTACCTGATCGAGCAGGTCGGCCAGCTGCTGCAGAACCACCGCGTGGCGGTGGAAGTGGGCGAATCCGATTCGCCCATCCCGCTGCATTTCGCCTTCCCCGAGGGCGCCTACGTCGAAGGCGAGCACCTGGAGGCGCTGCGCCGGCCGCTGCGCGACCTGTTCGACGTGCCGGACCTGGCCGTGACCGACGACGCCATCGTCAACGGCTCGTGGCGCGGCAAAGAGGGCGAGCCCAAGCCGCTGGCGCCGTTCACCGCCCAGCGCGTGGATTATTCGCTGCACCGCTTGCAGCACTACACCTCGACCGCGCCGGCGCATTTCCAGAATTTCGTGCTGTTCACCAACTACCAGTTCTACGTCGACGAATTCTGCGCGCGCGCCCGCGCGCTCATGGCCAGCGGCAACGAAGACTATGAAATGCTGGTGGAGCCGGGCAACCGCATCACGCGGCGCGGCGAAAGCGGGCCGGGCAACGAGGAGCAGGGCGTGCGGCTGCCGCAGATGCCGGCCTACCACCTGGTGCGCGGCGACCATTCCGGCATCACGCTGGTCAACATCGGCGTGGGCCCGTCCAACGCCAAGACCATCACCGACCACATCGCGGTGCTGCGGCCGCACGCCTGGCTGATGCTGGGCCATTGCGCCGGCCTGCGCGACTCGCAGAAGCTGGGCGACTACGTGCTGGCGCACGGTTACGTGCGCGAAGACCACGTGCTCGACGACGACCTGCCCACCTGGGTGCCGGTGCCGGCGCTGGCCGAAGTGCAGGTGGCGCTGGAGCAGGCGGTGGAAGAGGTGGCCGGGCTGTCGGGCTGGGACCTCAAGCGCATCATGCGCACCGGCACGGTCGCCACCATCGACAACCGCAACTGGGAACTGCGCGACCACCTCGAACTGGTGGAGCGCTTCGCGCAATCGCGCGCCATCGCGCTGGACATGGAATCCGCCACCATCGCCGCCAACGGCTTTCGCTTCCGCGTGCCGTACGGCACCCTGCTGTGCGTGTCCGACAAGCCGCTGCACGGCGAACTGAAGCTGCCCGGCATGGCCAGCGCCTTCTACCGCCGCCAGGTGAACCAGCACCTGGAAATCGGCATCCGGGCGCTGGAGCGCCTGCGCGGCATGCCGCCCGAACGGCTGCATTCGCGCAAGCTGCGCACCTTCATGGAAACCGCCTTCCAGTAGCTACGCAGCGGGCCGCGGCGGCGGCCCGTTGATCCGTCCCCGAAGCACTTTCATTTCGCCAGTCGGGGCCGATTGCGCTATTCTCGCCGGTTGCTTGGAAATCCCCAGGCGCCGGCGCGACCCGCGCGGGCGCCTTCATGACCTGAAGGAATGCATTTTGGCAGCATCGGAACACGATGAACGCCGCGCCGGCGGCTCGCGCGCGACACAGGCCGGGCGGCCGTCGGAGCTGCGCCGCTCCCTGTCCGCGCGGCACCTGACGATGATCGCGGTGGGCGGCTCCATCGGCACCGGCCTGTTCGTGGCCTCGGGCGCGACCATTGCCAAGGCCGGCCCGGGCGGGGCGCTGCTGGGCTATGTGCTGATCGGGCTGATGGTGTATTTCCTGATGACCAGCCTGGGCGAACTGGCCGCCGCCATGCCGGTGTCGGGTTCGTTCTCGACCTACGGCGCGCGCTACGTGGAAGACGGCTTCGGCTTCGCGCTGGGCTGGAACTACTGGTACAACTGGGCGGTGACGGTGGCGGTGGACCTGGTGGCGGCCCAGCTCGTCATGGCGTACTGGTTTCCGGACGTGCCGGGCTTTTACTGGAGCGCCTTGTTCCTGCTGCTGACCTTCGGCCTGAACGCGATGTCGGCGCGCGGCTTCGGCGAAGCGGAATTCTGGTTCGCGCTGATCAAGGTGATCGCGGTGCTGGCCTTCGTGGCCATGGGCGTGATGATGCTGCTGGGCATCATCCGCGGCGGCGAGGCCGGCGGGCTGGAGAACTGGACCGTGGGCGACGCGCCGTTCGCGGGCGGCTTCGCCGCGCTGATCGGCGTGGCCATGGTGGTGGGCTTTTCGTTCCAGGGCACCGAACTGATCGGCATCGCCGCCGGCGAGTCCAAGGACCCGGCGCGCAACCTGCCGCGCGCCGTGCGCCAGGTGTTCTGGCGCATTCTGCTGTTCTACGTGATGGCCATCCTGGTGATCGGCCTGCTCATTCCCTATACCGACCCGCACCTGCTGCGCAACGAAGTCGAGGACATCAGCGTCAGCCCGTTCGCCCTGATCTTCGAACGCGCCGGCCTGCTGGGCGCGGCCTCGGTCATGAACGCCGTGGTGCTGACCTCGGTGCTGTCGGCCGGTAACTCCGGCATGTACGCGGCCACGCGCATGCTCTACAGCCTGGCCCGCGAGGGCAAGGCCCCGCGCATCTTCGGCCGCATCTCGCGCACCGGCGTGCCGCTGTGGGCGCTGCTGGCCACCACGGCCGTCGCCGCGCTGTGCTTCTTCACCTTCCTGTTCAGCCCCAACGCCGTATACATCTGGCTGCTGAACACCTCGGGCATGACGGGCTTCATCGCCTGGCTGGGCATCGCCATCAGCCACTACCGCTTCCGCCGCGGCTACCTCAAGCAGGGCCACAACCTCGCGGACCTGCCGTACGTGTCGCCGTTCTTCCCGTTCGGCCCGATCTTCGCCTTCGTGCTGTGCCTGGTCATCACGCTGGGCCAGAACTACCAGGCCTTTCTGCAGGACCGGATCGACTGGGGCGGCGTGGTCGCGACCTATATCGGCATCCCGCTGTTCCTGCTGATCTGGGCCGGCTACCGCCTGGCCCGCGGCTCGCGCTTCGTCAGCTACCGCGACATGAAGTTCCCGGACGCCCGCGCCCGCAGCGAGTATCTGGACTCGGCCCTGCGCGGCGAGCCGGCGGCGGGGGAGGCGCGCTGAGGCAGGGGTGGATCGAACCCGGGCCGGCATGGCCTGGACGCCGCTGTCCTTAGGGATGAGCGGATTCCCACGGATTGATGATATCGAGGCCGTGGTGTTGAAAGTCCCGCTCGTTGCGCGTGACCAGTGTCAGTCTGTGCGTAAATGCGGTGGCCGCAAGCAAACTGTCTATGGCGGGCATCGCCCGCCCGGCCTGGGTCATCAGGCGTCCCCAGCAGTCCGCGACCGCTTCGTCAACGGCCAGCACGCGCCCACTGAAGAATCGGGGCAGCTCGACCTCCAGCCAATCCAGGTAGCGGCGCTTTCGGTCGTCATCCGGCATCTGCTCTATGCCTTTGCGCAGCTCCCCCAGCGTCAGTACGGATAGGAACAACGCCGTGGGTGGGCAATTCTCCACCCAGCCGACCACGTTGCCATCCGGTTGTTTCCGGCGCAATTCCGATAGGACATTGGTGTCGATCAGATAGCTCAAAGTCCTTCCTCGCGGGTCAGGCTGCGGTCACGGGAAAAGTCCAGATCTTCGTCTCCGGCCAGCGGAGATCGGCGCATGAAGGCGACGAGAGATTCTCCGGTGCCTGCAAGCTTGTCGTAGTCGGCCCGGGAAAGGACGATCGCCACAGGTCGACCGTGGACGGTAATTTCCTGCGGACCTTGGCTTGCGGCCGCCTTGACGAGTTCGGACAAGCGGGATTTAGCTTCCTGCATTTGCCAGGCATGCATACCTACCTCCTGGTTCTGACTAGACTAGTCAGATTTTAACGGCTATCCCCGAGTGCGCCAATCAAGTGGCGAGCGGCTGCTCGTCCAGATTGAAAATACGCCGCATCGGCGTCCATTTCTCCCCAGGAGGCGTCCACGGCGTCGGCGCCTGGAAGGTCCACATCAGCGCTTCCCATTCCCGCAGCCGGGCGTCGGTCTTGGCGGACCGCGCCATGGTCTCGGGGTCGTATACGGCGTCGTCGGTGTCCATCACCATCACCATGCGGGTGCCCAGGCGGTAGATCTCCATGCCCAGCACGCCGTGGCGGCGCAGGTGCGCCGCCACTTCGCGCCAGATGCGGCGGTGGTGGGCTTCGTACTGCGCGATCGATCCGGCGTCGTCGCGCAGGTCCAGCGCGTAGCAATGGCGCATGGCTGTCTCGTTCAGGTCAGGGCGCGGTCCAGGTGGGTGTAGCCGCCGTCGACGAAGAGCCACTGGCCGGTGGTGTGGGACGCGCGGTCCGACAGCAGGAATACGACGGTGTCGGCGATTTCGTCGGACGTGGTCATGCGGCGTTCCAGGGGGATTCTGGACACGATGTCCGCCAGTTTGCGCGGCGGATCGTCGAAGCCGTCCAACCAGCGCCGATACAGTGGGGTCATGACTTCGGCCGGCGCCACGGCGTTGACGCGCACGCCGTGTTGGGCCAGCGCCGCGGCCCATTCGCGCGTGAGCGAGAGTTGCGCGCCCTTGGATGCGCAATAGCCGCTGGTGCCGCCCTGGCCGGTCACCGCGGTCTTGGACGAAATATTGACGATGGCGCCGCGGCTTGCCTTCAGGTGGGCGAGGCAGTGGTGGGCCATCACGTAGTAGTGGATCAGGTTCGCTTCCAGCGAGCGCACGAAGGCTGCGCGTCCGGCGTCCAGACCCACGCCGTCGTTGACGCCGGCGTTGTTGACCAGCCCATCGATGCGGCCGCATGCGGCGGCGGCCTGTTCGACCGCGTCGCGGCAGGCCGCCTCGTCGGTCAGGTCGAGCAGGAAGAAGCGCGCCTTCGGCTGCAGGCCCAGCAACTCGTGCTCGAATGCGCGCGTCATTGGGTGCTTGCCGCAGATCAGCGGAATCGCGCCTTCTTGCGCCAGGCGCAGCGATATCGCCGCGCCGATGCCGCTGGCGCCGCCGGTGACGAAGATGGTCTTGTCTTGCAGGTGCAGGTCCATGGAAGCCTCGCTCTTCGGAAAAGTCACGTCAGGCCGTAGCACGTCGCGGCGGCGCCGCCCCATAGCGCGGCCCGTTCGTCGGCCGACAGGCGGTCGCGCGCCCAGTCCCGCACGATTTGGTGGACCTCGCCATAGGCGCCGGCAAGCAGGCAGACCGGCCAGTCCGAGCCGTACATCAGCCGGCGCGGTCCGAAGACGCGCAAGGCGGCGTCCAGGCAGCGGATGATGTCGGCCCTGTCCGTGGCTTGCAGGCCGCGCCGCCAGTCGGCCTCGGTGACCAGGCCGGACAGCTTGCACGCGACGTGCGCCATGTCCCGGAACTTGTCTAGCGAGGCGCGCCAGCGGGCATGGGCGCCGGCGTCCGAGGCCATGGCCGCCAGGGGCGGCTTGCCCAGGTGGTCCAGCACCAGCCAGTGCGCGTCATGCCGGGCGCAAAAGGCCGCGGCGGCGTCCATCTGAGGGCTGCGCACCAGCACGTCATAGGCATGGCCCCGGGCCTGCAGCAACGCGATGCCGCGCCGCACCGCCGGCGAGGTCAGAAAGGCGTCGGCATCGGGCTCGTCCTGCACCTGATGCCGCAGGCCGCAAAGGCGCGGCGTGCCGCGCCAGGCTTCCAATTGCGCCTCCAGGTCGCCGGCGGCCAGGTCCGCCCAGCCGACCACGCCGCGTATCCAGCCGTGCCGGCGCGCCAGTTCCAGCAGGAAATCGGTTTCGGCGATGCTGTCGCGCGCCTGCACCGCCACGACGCCGTCCAGCCCGGCCGCCTGCAAGGCGGGCAGCAGGTCGGCCGGGTTTCTGTCCTGCCTGAGCGCGGGCATGTCGGCGCCGATCCAGGGATAGTCTTCGGCCGAGTAGCGCCAGAAATGCACGTGCGCGTCGATGCGCGGCGGGACGGCGGGCGTGGCCATGGTTCAGGGGCGGTGCCGGTACCGCTCCAGCGATTCGGGCTTCATCTCGATCGAGAAACCGGGGGCGCGCGGCGGCATATAGGCGGCATTGCGTATCACGCAGGGGTCGATGAAGTGCTCGTGCAGATGGTCCACGTACTCGGTCACGCGGCCGGCGCGCGTCCCGCTGACGCAGACATAGTCGATCATGGACAGGTGCTGCACGTACTCGCACAGCCCCACGCCGCCGGCATGAGGGCACACCGGCAGGCCGTACTTGGCGGCCAGCAGCAGCACCAGCAGCACTTCGTTGACGCCGCCCAGCCGGCATGCGTCGACCTGCACGATGTCGATGGCGCCCCGCATGATCAGCTGCTTGAACAGGATGCGGTTCTGGCACATCTCGCCGCTGGCGACCTTGATGGGCGCGACGCCCAGCTTCACGGCTCGGTGGCCTTCCACGTCGTCGGGGCTGGTGGGCTCCTCGATGAACCAGGGCTTGGCGAAGGCCAGCTGGCGCACCCAGTCTATGGCCTGGCCGACTTCCCATACCTGGTTGGCGTCGAGCATCAGGTGCCGGTGCGGCCCCAACGCTTCGCGGGCGATGGTCACGCGCCGGATGTCGGCGTGCAGATCGCGGCCCACCTTGAGTTTGACGTGATTGAAGCCGCTGGCCAGGGCTTCATGGCACAGGCGCCGCAGCTTGGCGTCGTCATAGCCCAGCCAGCCGGCCGAGGTGGTGTAGCAGGGATAGCCCTCGCGTTCCAGCGTGCGTATGCGCTGCGTCTTGCCGGCCGCCTGCCGGCGCAGCAGGACCAGCGCCTCCTGCTGCGTGATGCCGTCGGTCATGTAGCGGAAATCCAGGGCGCGCACGAACGCCTCGGGCGAGAGATCCGCGACCAGGCGCCACAGCGGCTTGCCCTCGGCCTTGGCCCACAGGTCCCAGGCCGCGTTGACCACCGCCGCGGTGGCCAGGTGGATCGCGCCCTTGTCCGGACCGATCCAGCGCAGCTGGCTGTCCGAGGTGACGTGGCGCCAGAAACCGCCCATGTCGGCGCGTATCGAGTCCAGGCTCAGGCCTTCCACCAGGTGCCGCAGGGCCTTGATCGCGGCGCAGCAGATTTCGTTGCCGCGGCCGATGGTGAAGGTGAGCCCGTGGCCTTCGAGCCCGGGCTGGTCGGTCTCCAGGATCACGTAGGCCGCGGAATAGTCCGGATCGGGATTCATCGCGTCCGAGCCGTCCAGCTGGCGGGAGGTCGGAAAACGCAGGTCCAGCACACGCATGGATCGGATTCTGGTCATGGTCGCCCCATGGGGAAGTTGCGCAAGCGGTCGTGGGTCATTGCTGGTTTTCGCCCGTGAGCTTGGCCACCATCAGCGCGCCCAGGATGATGGCGCCGTAGATGGCCTGGATCCAGAATGACGGCACCTGGGCCAGCGTCAGCAGGTTCTGCACCATGCCCAGCAGCAGCACCCCGCACAGCGCGCCGAACATGCCGCCCTTGCCGCCGTCCAGCGATACGCCGCCGATGACCGCCGCGGCGAAGACGGTGAAGATCATGCCGTTGCCCTGGTTGGCGTTGATGGCGCCCACATAGCCGGTCAGGATCAGTCCGCCCAGGGCGGCCAGCGTTCCGGCCAGCGTGAAGACGCCCCAGGTGACGCGGTCCACGTTGATGCCCGCCGCGCGCGCCGCCGGCGCGTTGCCGCCGATCGCGTACACGGCGCGTCCCAGACGGTGGTAGCGCAGCATGACGCCGGCCGCCGCGAAAACCAATGCCGCCAGCCACACCGACCAGGGCAGGCCCAGCAGCGTAGAGGAAGCCAGCGCGAAAAACGGCTGCGGCATGTCGAACAGCGTGCTGCCGCGGGTCGCGCCCACGAGCATGCCGCGCAGCACGATCAGCATCGCCAGCGTGACGATGAAGGCGTTGAGCCGCAGCTTGACCACGAGCAGGCCGTTGAGCAGGCCGACGCAGGCGCCGGTCAGCAGCGTCGCCGCCAGGCCCGCCGCGACCGGCAGCTCCGTGCCGAAGCCGCCCGCGGCCGCGGGGATGACCAGCATCGCACCTATGGCCGGCGCGAAGCCGACGGTGGACTCGACGGACAGGTCGAACTTGCCGGTCAGGATGATCAGGGTTTCGGCCACCACCACCAGCGCCAGCGCGGCCGAGGCGCCCAGGATGCCGATCAGGTTGTCGCGCGTCAGGAAGCTGGGGCTGACCAGCGCGCCCAGCACGAACAGGATGACCAGGGCCGGAATCAGGGCGAAGTCGCGCAGCCGTCCCAGCCCCGGCCGGCCGCCCAGGCGCCTGCCCGTGGCGTGGATCGTCGGCTCGGGGCTGGCGTGCGCCGCCATGGCGGAATCAGTTTTCATGCAGGCTGACTCCTTCGATGCGGGCGATCAGTTCGCTGTCGTTCCAGCCGGCCGCGAATTCGGCCGTGACCTCGCCGCGCGTCATCACCAGCACGCGGTCGCAGATGCGCAGGTCGTCGAGCTCGCTGCTCGACAGCAGAATGGCCTTGCCTTCCTGCCTGACCGCGTCCACCGCGGCCAGCAGGGCTTCCTTGGACTTGATGTCCACGCCGACCGTGGGGTCGATCAGCACCAGCACGTCCGGCGTATTGGCCAGCGCGCGCGCCATGACGACCTTCTGCTGGTTGCCGCCCGACAGGCCCGAAACGATCTGCCCGGGGCCGCTGGCCGCGATGTCCAGCGCATCGATCGCCGCCTGGGCCGACTGCCGCTTGCGGCGCGGGCAAATGAAGCCGAACCGGCCCAGCCGGCCGGGGATGGTCATGGTTGCGTTCTCGCCGACCGACTGCGTCAGCACCAGGCCTTCCTGGTGACGGTCCCGGGGCACGCAGCCCACGCCGCGCGCCAGCGCCGCCGCCACGTTTCCCGGCGGCAGGGCTTCGTCACGCACCGTGATCGTGCCGCCGGCCGCGCGCCGGAGACCGGCGACCGTCTCGGCCACGCCGCTGCGGCCGCTGCTGGCGCTGCCGACCAGGCCCACGATTTCCTTGCTGCGCACCTGCAGGCTGACGTTGGCGAAGTCGGCGCCGTGCAGGCCGCGCACGTCCAGCACCACGGGCGTGCGGAGCTGGCGCGGGCGTCCGGCCGCGTCCGGAATCTGCAGGCCGCCGCGTTCGCCCGTCATCGCTTCGATCAGCGTTTCCTTGGGCAGCTCGGCCACCGGCAGGGTCAGGATATGGCGCGCGTCGCGCAGCACCGTCGCGGTCTGGCAGATCTCGTAGGTTTCCTGCAGATGGTGCGAGATGAACAGAAAGGTGACGCCGCCGTCCTGCAGGTCGCGTATGCGGCGGAACAGGCGCTTAATTTCCTCGCCGTCCAGCTGGGCCGTGGGCTCGTCCAGGATGATGAAGCGCGCGCCATGCGAAAGCGCACACGCGATCTCGACCAGCTGGCGCGCCTCGACGCTCAGGTCGCCGGCCCGCGCGTCTTCGTGCACGTCTATCTGCCAGGCGTCGAGCAGGGCGCGCGCCTGGCGGCGCAGCGCCTTCCAGTCGATCAGGCCGCCGCGCAGCGGCTGGCGGTTGATGAAGAGGTTTTCGGCGACGCTCAGGCCTTTGATGATGGTCGAGTGCTGGTACACGCAGGCGACCTGCCGGCGCCACGCGATGCTGTCGGCCAGCGGCGGAGCCGGCTGCCCGTTGAAGGCGATGGCGCCGGCGTCGGGCCGGCGCAGGCCGGTCAGCATGGAGACCAGCGTCGACTTGCCGGCCCCGTTGCGTCCGAGCAGCGCGTGCGATTCGCCGGGCATCACGGTCAGGCTCACGTCGCGCAGCGCGTACGTGGCGCCGAACCGTTTCGACAGCCCGCATGCCTGCATCACGGGCGTCGGCTGCCGCGCGCTCATTGCTGGTTGGCCCACAGCGACTGGTCGTCGACGTTCTGCCGGGTCACCAAGGGCGCGGGAAGCTGGTCTTCAAGCACCCCGGGCAGGACTTCGACCACCACGCTGCCGTGGTCGGTCGGACCGGGCTTGAACGCCTGGCCCGCCATCGCGGCCTTGACGTAATAGAGCCCGAATTTGGCGTACAGGTCGGCCGGCTGCGACAGGGTGGCGTCGATATGGCCCTTGCGGATCGCGTCGTACTCCTGCGCGATGCCGTCGTTGCTGATGATGACGATATGCCTGGCGTCGCCGGCCGGATGCAGCAGACCCTTGCGCCGCAAGGTCTGCAGGGTCGGCGCCAGGTACACGCCGCCGGCGTGCATGTAGATGCCCTTCAGGTCCGGATTGGCCGACAGCAGGCTGTCCAGGGCCGCGGCGGCCGCGTCGGACTTCCAGCCGGCGGGGATCTCCAGCACCGTCAGGGCGGGGTAGTCTTTCATGCAGGCGCGGAAGGCTTCGGCGCGGTCGCGTCCGTTGACCGAGGCCAGGTCGCCCATGATCTGCACCACCTTGCCCGATTTCACGTGCTCGCCCAGGTATTGGCAGGACTTGGTGCCATAGGCGCGGTTGTCCGCGCGCACCACGATGGCCACCTTGCCCTTGGTGGGAGCCACGTCCACGGCGACGACGGGCACGTTCTTCTGTTCCGCCAGCTCCAGCGCGCGGCTGATGGCGGCCGAATCCAGCGGCGCGACCACCAGCCCCTTGGCGCCGAGATTGAGCAGGTTGGAGACGTCGGTGATCTGCTGGGCCGGGTCCTGGTTGGAATTGACCGGCGCCAGGATGTCGGCCTCGAGCTGCTTGGCGAACTGCAGGACGTAGCCGTTGTACGCCTGCCAGAACGGCGAGGTCAGCATCGGCAGGTTGACGCCGATCCTGTCCGCGGCCGCGGCGTGCGCGATGCCTGCGGCGGGCGCGGCCAATGCGATGGCCAGTATCAGTCGTTGGAGAAAACGCGGGCGCGGCGCCCGCGCCGGGATGGCGCGCAATGCTTTCATGATCTGGTCTCCGCAGATGCCGCCGTTGTCGCAGGGGATGCGTAGCAAGCGCCGTGATCCAGCGGCCAGTCACAGCTTTATTTGCTGCCGACCAATATATTCATCTGCGGAAAAATGGCTACCGATCGCCCGAATTCTGGGATTTTTCCCAGATGAACGGCACAACGCCCCGGCGGCCATGCGCGGCCGCCGGGGCGTTGTCTGTGCACTGAGGCTTATGACTCAGGCGAGCGCTTCGATGACCGCCTCGGGATTCCGTTCGATCACGTTGAGCAGAACCAGCGCCGGCCCTCTCGGGGAACGGTCGCCGCGCTCCCAGTGCCGCAAGGTCGCGGTGGAAAAGCCGAAGCAAGCAGCGAACTGCTCCTGGGTCATGCCCACTTTGGCGCGCACGGCCTTCACATCGACCTTGCGGGGACGATGCACGCGCACGCCACGAGCGTCGCCCTTGGCGTGGGCAATCGCTTCCTGCAAGCCTTGCTTGATGCTGTTGAATGCGGTGCTCATGATTTCGCTCGCCCTTTCCAGATGCTCACCAATATCTCGAGATCGTTGCGCGTGCATGGCTTGGTACGCGTTTCATTTTAATCCAATGGATTAGTGGAAGGAAGAGCAATTGACCGGAGACTCGGGCGGCCCGGCGCTGAATCGCCTCGGACGCCACGGCGTGAGCCGCCCGATCCATCATTCGATGTTCTGCGCCTGTTCCCGCATCTGCTCGATCAGCAGTTTCAGGTCCATGGCGGCGCGGGTGACGTCCATGCTGCCGGCCTTGGAGCCCAGGGTGTTGGCTTCGCGGTTCATTTCCTGGAACAGGAAGTCCAGGCGCTTGCCGGCGCTGCCGGCCGGTTTCTTGTCGCCGTGTTTGCCGCCTTGCTTGCCGCCGCCGTCGGTGAGCAGGTGGCGCAGTTCTTCCAGGTGCGAGCGCAGGCGCGACAGTTCCTCGGCCACGTCGATGCGCAGGGCGAACAGGTTGGCCTCCTGCGACAGGCGCTCGGACAGCTCGGCGCCGGTGATGTGCGCGAAGCCGCCGGGGAAGGCCGATTCCACGCTTTCGCGCAGCTTGGCGGCGAGCTTGTCGCGATGGTCGGCCAGCAGCTGGGGCAGGTGGGCCTGGACGGTGTCGACGATGCGGGCCACGCCGTCGGCGCACTCGCGCATCATGCCGGCCAGCCGCTCGCCTTCGCGTTCGCGGCCCTCCTGCAGTTGGATCAGCGCCTGGCGGGCGGCCTGCAGGCAGGCCGCGCCCCAGACTTGCGGGTCCAGCGCGTCATTGGCGCGCTGGCCGGGCCAGTTGAACAGTTCGACCAGGCGCGGCGGGGCGATGTCGGGCAGGATGCGGCGGGCGGCCTGCAATTGTTCGGCCAGGTCTTCGAGCCAGGCGGGATCGAGCTTGGACAGGTCGGCGCTGGCGTTGCGCGTATAGGAGACGCGGATCTCGACCTTGCCGCGCCCGAGATTGGCGGTCAGGAGTTCGCGCAGCGGCGTCTCCACGTGGCGCAATTCGTCGGGCAGGCGGAAGTACAGGTCGAGGAACCGGCTGTTGACGCTGCGCAGTTCCAGCGCCAGCGTGCCTTGTTCCAGGTCTGCGCGGGCGTTGCCGAAGGCGGTCATGCTGCGAATCATGGTGTGCGTATCCTGGTGATGCATGTATCGGGGGCCCGGTAGCGCCAAAGCCCGCCGGCCGTGGCGCAGCCTGGCCGGCGGGGACGTTGGAACCGGGGTATCTCGCGGCAGGATACTCCAAGCGGCGCGTTCCTGCGGCCCCAGCCCGTACAATGCGCCCCATCCATGCCATCTCAGGAGCTGCCAGTGACCACTGCCCCCACCATCGCCCGCCCGTCGGGCCGCGCCGTCGACGAACTGCGCCCGTTCAGCCTCGAACGCGGATTCACGCGCTACGCCGAAGGTTCGGTGCTGGTGAAGGCCGGCAACACCCACGTGCTGTGCACGGCCAGCGTGCTGGACAAGGTGCCGCCCTTCCTGAAGGGCAAGGGGGAAGGCTGGGTCACCGCCGAATACGGCATGTTGCCGCGCGCCACGCACACCCGCGGCGACCGCGAGGCGGCGCGCGGCAAGCAAAGCGGCCGCACGCAGGAAATCCAGCGCCTGATCGGGCGCAGCCTGCGCGCGGTGTTCGACATGAAGGCGCTGGGCGAGCGCACGCTGCACCTGGACTGCGACGTGCTGCAGGCCGACGGCGGCACGCGCTGCGCCAGCATCACCGGCGCCTGGGTCGCGGCGGCCGACGCGGTCGCCTTGCTGATGAAGCGCGGCGACCTCGCGACCAATCCGATCCGCGACGCGGTGGCGGCGGTGTCGGTGGGCCTGGTCGAGGGCCGCGCGGTGCTGGACCTGGACTACCAGGAAGATTCGGCCTGCGACGCCGACGTGAACGTCATCATGACCGGCGCCGGCGCCTTCGTGGAGGTGCAGGGCACGGGCGAGGGCGCGACCTTCACCCGGGCCGAGCTGGATACGATGCTGGTGCTGGCCGAGGCCGGGATCGGCAGGCTGGTGCAGGCGCAGCGCGCGGCGTTGGCCTGATGCCGGGGCGCAGGCGGGTGGCGCGTCACGCCGCGCCCCTCACCCCTGCGCCAGCAGCATCCCCACCTTGTCGGCCTTCTCCAGCCCCCAGATCGCGGCGATCAGCCCGCGCAGTTCGGCTTCGGTCGCGGCGTCCGCATAGCGGCCCAGGCTGAGCGTCTTGTCCTCGATCTCGGCGCGGCTCAGGGTGTTGCCCGGGTCGCCCTTGGGTTCGTCGACACGGCTGTGCAGCTGGCGGCCGTCGCGGGTGTAGACCGTGACCTTGCCGATCCAGCGCTGCGGATAGGCGCCGTCGACTTCCGGGTCCAGTTCCATTTCGACCTTGCCGCGGAAGGCCGCGACGCCGGGGTCGTCCAGGCCGGCGTCGAACTCGGCCAGGCCGGCGCGGCCCTGGCGCGCGATCAGGGCCAGCACGGTCCCCATCGAGAACTTGGACTGGTGCACGGTCTGCGGGTTGACGACCGGGCCCAGCACGTCGATGGCGCCCTGGTGCACGTGGGCCACGACGCGTTCGATGTCGGCCTCGGTCAGGTTGTGTTCGCGCAGCGCCAGCTGCAGCGCGTCCGCGGCCGGATGGGTGTGGCGGCAGGAGGCGTGGAACTTGAACGAGGTTTCGGCCAGGGCCCAGCGCTCGCCCAGGCGGTCGCACAGGCGCGCCGGATCGGCGTCGGTGGACATGCCGGCCGCCATGCCCTGCGGGCCTTCCAGTATGTGGCGCGCGCCGGTGAAGCCGTCCTGCGCCAGGTAAGCGGCGGTGATGCCGTCGGCGGCGGCCTTGGCCGTGTGCAGCTGCTTGGAGTCGGCGGCGTCGCGCAGGAACTCCCACAGGCCCGCGGCCTGGGTGCCGGCCGAACCCAGTGCATGCAGCATGGCTTCGGGCGACAGGTTGAGCAGGCGTCCGGTGGTGACGGCGGCGGCCAGCGTTCCGGCGGTGCCGGTGGTGTGGAAGATCTTGTAGTGCGAGCGGCCCAGGTATTCGCCCACGCGGATGCCGACCTCGTAGCCGGCGACGGCGGCCACCAGCAGGTCGCGGCCGCTGCGGCCCAGCGCCTGCGCCACGGCAAGCGCGGGCGGGAACACCACGGCGGCGGGGTGGAACACGGAGCCGTTGTGCACGTCGTCCTGTTCGACCACGTGGGCCGCGGCCGCGTTCACCATCGCGGCGAACAGCGGCGTGGTGCGGCGGCGCGTGATCAGGACTTCGCTGGGGCCGTCGGCCGGGCCCATGGCGGCGGCGTAGCGTTCGATGGCCTGCACCGGGCGGGCCGAGGCGCCGGCCAGGATGGACGCCAGGCAGTCCAGCAACAGGTCTTCGGCGCGGCGCAGGACCGGCGCGGGGATGTCTTCGTAGCGCAGATTGGCGGCAAAGGCCGCGAGTTGGGCGCTCAGGTGCGGGGTGTCTTTGGCTGCGGTCATGGTCAGAAGGAGCGGGGCAGGCCCAGGATGTGTTCGGCGACGTAGGAAAGAATCAGGTTGGTCGAGATCGGCGCGACCTGGTAGAGGCGGGTCTCGCGGAACTTGCGTTCCACGTCGTATTCGTTGGCGAAGCCGAAGCCCCCGTGGAACTGCAGGCAGGCGTTGGCCGCTTCCCAGGACGCGTCGGCCGCCAGCAGCTTGGCCATGTTGGCCTGCGCGCCGCAGGGCTGGTGCGCGTCGAACAGGCGGCAGGCCTCATAGCGCATCAGGCTGGCCGCCTCGACGTTGATGTGGGCGCGCGCGATCGGGAACTGCACGCCCTGGTTCTGGCCGATGGGACGGCCGAACACCATGCGTTCCTTGGCGTAGGCGGTGACCTTGTCGACGAACCAGTAGCCGTCGCCGATGCACTCGGCGGCGATCAGGGTGCGTTCGGCGTTCAGGCCGTCCAGGATGTACTTGAATCCCTTGCCTTCCTCGCCGATCAGGTTTTCCTCGGGGATCTCCAGATTGTCGAAGAACAGCTCGTTGGTCTCGTGGTTGACCATGTTCGGGATCGGGCGGATGGTCATGCCGTGCTTGACGGCGTGGTGCAGGTCCACCAGGAAGATCGACATGCCTTCCGATTTGCGCGTGACCTGCTCCAGCGGGGTGGTGCGGGCCAGCAGGATCATCAGGTCCGAGTGCTGCACGCGCGAGATCCAGACCTTCTGGCCGTTGATCACGTAGCGGTCGCCGCGCTTGACGGCGGTGGTCTTGATCTTGGTGGTGTCGGTGCCGGTGGTGGGCTCGGTCACGCCCATGGACTGCAGGCGCAGTTCGCCGGCGGCGATGCGCGGCAGGTATTCGCGCTTCTGGGCTTCGGAGCCGTGGCGCAGCAGCGTGCCCATGTTGTACATCTGGCCGTGGCAGGCGCCGGAGTTGCCGCCGCTGCGGTTGATCTCTTCCATGATGACCGAGGCTTCGGTCAGGCCCAGGCCGGAACCGCCGTACTCCTGCGGGATCAGGGCGGCCAGCCAGCCGGCCTCGGTCAGCGCGCGCACGAAGGCTTCCGGGTAGCCCCGTTCTTCGTCGATCTTGCGGAAGTACTCGGAGGGGAATTGGGCGCAGAGGTCGCGTACGGCTTCGCGGATGTCCTGGTAGGCGTGGGCGTTGGGCATGAGGCTGTTTCTGATGGGTGGTAATGGTTCGGTACAGCGTTGAATGTGCCGCAAGGCGCCCGCCATGCCAATTCACAATTGGTTAATACGGGGTTCCTGTTCGCAAAAGCGCAGTTTCATGACGGGCGTTTGTCAGGAGCAAGGCCGGGTTGTGTCAAGAAATTGCCAAACTGCATACCCATAATTTCCGCCGGTGCCGCCGCGGGCGGCAAGGTTACTGACGGACGGATATGCGGAAAAACATCAGGGTCACGACGGCGTTGTCGGCCATTCTTGCGTTGTTTGTGGTGCTGTTCGCGGTGGCGGCGGCCGCCGGCATCGTCGTGCTGCGCGACAACCGCGCCGGCATCGAGGCGCTGGGCCGGGGCAGCATCGAGCGGGCCAGCGACCTGGCGGACATGACCAGCCGGCTGTTCCAGGCCCGCGCCGCGCTCACCGACGCCAAGACGGCCATGGAAAGCGGCCTGCAGGAGGCGCGCGACGAGTCGCTGGCGCATGCCGCCGAACTGCTGGAACAGGCCGTCGCCAGCCTGGGCCGGCTGCGCGCCAACCCGGACGCCAGCGCGCAGGGCAAGCCCTTGTTCGACCAGGTGCTGGCCGCCCACGAGGCCTTCGCCGGCCAGACGCTCGCGCCCATGCTGGCGGCCATCAAGGGCTGGAACGGGATCGAGGTGAACCGGCTGGTGGACAAGGTGCTGCCGGCCAGCGGCGCGGCCTACGTCAAGCAGGCCGACGCCTACCAGGCTTACGCCCGGGCGCAGGGCCAGGCCGCGGTGTCCGAGGCCAGCCGCACGCTGGAAAGCGTGATCGCGGTGGCCGCCGGCGTGCTGGCGGCCGTGCTGATCCTGGCCGTGCTGATCCGGCTGGCGTTTCGCCGCGGCATCCTGCGCCCGCTGAACGAGGCCGGCGCGCATTTTGACCGAATCGCCGACGGCGACCTGACCGGCGCCATCGCCATGCGCGGCGACAACGAAATCGGCGTGCTGTACTCGGCCATGCGCCGCATGCAGACCGGGCTGTCGGCCGCGGTGGCGTCGGTGCGGCAGGGGGTCGAGGAAATCCATACCGGCGCTAGCGAAATCGCCGCCGGCGGGGCCCACATGTCCGAGCGCAGCGCCCGCCAGGCCGATTCGCTGCAGGAAGCCGCCGCCAACCTGACGCAGCTGTCCCACACCGTGCAGCTCACCGCCGGCAACGCCGACCAGGCCAGCCGCCAGGCGCTGGGCGCCACCGAACTCGCGCAGCGCGGCGGCCAGGCGGTGGAAGAAGTGGTGCACAGCATGCGCGGCATCGCCGACAGCGCCCGCCGCATCGAGGAAATCGTCGCGGTGGTCGACAGCATCGCGTTCCAGACCAACATCCTGGCGCTCAACGCCGCGGTGGAAGCGGCGCGCGCCGGCGAGCAGGGCAAGGGCTTTGCGGTGGTGGCCGGCGAGGTGCGCTCGCTGGCGCAACGCAGCGCCCAGGCGGCCCGCGAGATCAAGGGCCTGATCGAGGATTCCGCGCAACGGGTCGAGGCCGGCGTGCGCCAGGTGGGCCTGGCCGGCGACACCATGCGCGACATGGTCGTGTCGGTGGACCGGGTGACCCAGCTGGTGGCGGAGATCTCCAGCGCCACGGCCGAACAGGCCGCCGGCATCGCCTCGGTCAACGATGCGGTGGCCGACATCGAACGCGCCACCCAGGAAAACGCCGCCATGGTCGAGCAGACGGCGGCGGCCGCCGCCGCGCTGGAAGCCCAGGCGCAGGGCCTGCGGCAGGCGGTGGCGGTGTTCCGCATCGCCGCCGGGGCCCAGGCCTCAGCTATCGAGATTCGGCAGGGGGGCGCCGGCGTAGCGCTCTGTCACCAGCGACAGATTCCCATGCTTGACCTTGTGCTTGACGTGGGCGGCGGCCGAGGCGATGGCCTCCGGGCGGATGCGCTCGCATAGCGACGGCGTGACGGTCAGCGCGCCCACGCCCAGCGTCACGAAAGGGAAGAAGCGCGGCACGCCGTAGCGGTCCTCGGCCTCGATGCCGCCGTTGCGGCGGCCAGCGTCGTCGTACAGGTCGATGGCGCGCTCGTTGAATTCCGCGATGATGCGGCGGGCGCGGTCCAGCCAGTCGGGGCTGCGCAGCAGCACCACGAAGTCGTCGCCGCCCACGTGGCCCACGAAATCGCGCTGCGGGTCGCAATGGCGCTTGATGACCTCGGCGGTCAGCATGATCATGTCGTCGCCGCGCCAATAGCCGTACACGTCGTTGAAGGGCTTGAAATTGTTCAGGTCGCCATAGCAGATGGTGAAGTCGTCCGCGTCTTCGAGCAGCGCGGCGATGTGGCGGCTGATGGGGATGTTGCCGGGCAGCGAGGTCAGCGGATTGGCGTAGCGCGCCGCCTCGATGCGCATCTCGGTCACCGAGCGCACCAGGGTCTCGCCGGTGGCCAGGCCGTCGTAGCGGCCCTCGCGGGTGATGATCAGGCCGTCCATCAGGTAGCGCTGGTCTTCGGAAATCAGCACGTGGCTGAGCTGGTCGATGGACACGTTCTGGTCCACCAGCACCGGCTCGGCGTTCATGAAGCTGGAGCAGGCGTTGCGGCCGAACAGCTCGCGGGTGTAGCGCTGCGCATAGTGTTCGAGGAAGTCGCGCCGGTTGATGATGCCCACCGGCCGGTTGTCGGCGTCCACCACCGCGACCGCGTGCATCTCCTTGTGCTCGATGAACAGCCGGTGCACGTCGTCGTTGGTGTGTTCCTGCAGCCGGGCGGCCGGCGCCTGCACGCGCAGGCTGGCCGCGGTGCCGCCGGCGGCGCGCGGCGGTGGCGAGGCGGGCGCGCGCTGCCGCAGCGTGTCGCGCAGCCGCGGGGCCAGCTCGGTCACCAGGGTTTCCTCGGGCCGGCCCAGGAACCAGCCTTGGGCGTAGCGGATGTCCAGTTCGCGCACGGCCGCCAGGTCCTCGGCGGTCTCGATGCCTTCGGCCACGACGGCGGTGCCCAGGTGCTGCGCGACCTTCAGTATGGCGCGCACCAGCTGCTGCTTGCGCTCGTCCTGGCCGATGCCGTGAAAGAAGTAGCGGTCTATCTTGACCAGGTCCGGCTGCATCTCGGACCACAGCCGCAGGTTCGAATTGCCCACGCCGTAGTCGTCCAGCGCCACGCGCATGCCGAATTCGCGCAGACAGGCGAAGGCGCAGGCGGCCTCGTCCATCTGCTCGGCCAGCGAGTCCTGCTCGGTCAGTTCGACGATGATGCTGGATGGCGCGAGTTCGCAATCCTTGAGCAGGCGGCGCGGCAGGTCCTCGCCCCACAGGCTCCAGTAATGGATCAGGGCCGAGCCGGACAGGTTCAGGAACAGCTTGCCGGCGGCGTCGTGGCGCTGGAAGCCCTGGGCGCCGGCGCGGAAGCTGGCCAGCTCCAGTTGCGGATGCAGGCCCTGGCGGCGCGCTTCGGCGAACAGCGCGTCGGGGAAATGCAGCGCGGTGTCGGCCGGCCCCCGGATCAGGCTTTCATGGCCATAGACGCGGCTGTGGGACAGGTCGATCACCGGCTGGTAGCGCGCATGCAGCAGGCGGTGGCGCAATATGCCGGCGAGATTGATGGGAGAGGAGGGGTCCGGAAGGGCGGAGGTCGCGCGGGCCGCGGCCGGGCGGGACGAGCTGGGGATGAGATCCATCGCCGGTGCGTTCAGATACGTTCAGTGACAAGTTGTTCATCATGACAAGAAATTATGTCCGGCTTGTTGCGCCGGCGCGCGTCTGGCCGCGCCTATACAATTTGCGCTATGACTTCTCCCAAGATCCCTGATTCCCTGCGCCGCGTCGTGTTGGCGTCCAACAACGCCGGCAAGCTGCGCGAGTTCTCGGCCCTGTTCGCGCCCCTGGGCATCGAACTGGTGCCCCAAGGCGAGCTGGACGTGCCCGAGGCCGAAGAGCCGCACGTCACCTTCGTCGAAAACGCGCTGGCCAAGGCCCGCCACGCCAGCCGCCTGACCGGGCTGCCGGCCCTGGCCGACGATTCCGGCCTGTGCGTGGCCGCGCTGGACGGTGCGCCGGGCGTGTACTCGGCGCGTTACGCGCAGATGCACGGCGGCGAAAAATCCGACCAATCCAATAACGCCTTGCTGGTGGAAAAGCTGGCCGGCGTGGCCGACCGCAGCGCCTGGTACGTGGCGGTGCTGGCCCTGGTGCGCTCGGAAAACGACCCGCGCCCGCTCATCGGCGAAGGCCTGTGGCACGGCGAGATCATCGACCAGCCCGAAGGAGCCAACGGCTTCGGCTACGACCCGCATTTCTACCTGCCCGACTTGGCGCTCACCGCCGCCAGCCTGGACCCGCAGGAGAAAAACCAGGTCAGCCACCGCGCCCGCGCGCTGCGCGAACTGCTGGGCAAGCTGGGCAACGCATAAAGCACGCATGTCCATCATCATCCCCATCCGCAACGATATGGGCGCGTCGGCATCGCGCCCGCGGCCGGCCGGCGGCTCGGTGCTGACCAGCCTGCCGCCGCTGTCGCTCTACGTGCACGTACCCTGGTGCGTGCGCAAATGCCCGTACTGCGATTTCAATTCGCACGCCGCGCCAGGCGGCGAGATCCCGGAACGCGCCTATCTGGACGCGCTGCGCAGCGACCTGGAGCAGGCGCTGCCTTCCATCTGGGGGCGACAGGTAGTGTCGGTCTTCATCGGCGGGGGCACGCCCAGCCTGCTGTCGGCCGCCGGCCTGGACGAGCTGCTGGCCATGCTGCGCGCCTGCCTGAACCTGTGGCCCGACGCCGAGATCACCATGGAGGCCAATCCGGGCACGGCCGAGGCCGGGCGCCTGCGCGACTACGCCGCCAGCGGCGTGACCCGGTTTTCGCTCGGCATCCAGAGTTTCGACGACGCCCAGCTCAAGAAGCTGGGCCGCATCCACGACGCCGCCCAGGCCAGAAAGGCCATCGAGATGGCGCAGCGCGCCGCGCCGCGCGTCAACCTGGACCTGATGTTCGCGCTGCCCGGGCAGACCCAGGAAGCCTGTGTGGCCGACCTGCGCGAGGCCGTGTCCTTCGGCACCGAGCACCTGTCGCTCTATCACCTGACGATGGAGCCCAACACGGTGTTCGCGAAGTTCCCGCCCGAGGACCTGCCCGACGACGACGCCAGCGCGGCCATGCAGGACGCGATCGAGGCCGAACTGGCCGCGGCCGGCCTGGACCGCTACGAGGTCTCGGCCTACGCCAGGCCGGGGGCGCGCTGCCGCCACAACCTGAACTACTGGGAATTCGGCGATTACCTGGGCATCGGCCCGGGCGCCCACGGCAAGCTGTCGTTCCACGACCGCATCGTGCGCGAGGCGCGGCTGCGCAGTCCCGATTCCTGGATGCGGGCCGCGCTGGCCCGCGACGGCAGCCATGTCTCGGAAAGCCGTCAGGTCGGGGCCGACGAGCTGCCGTTCGAGTTCATGCTCAACGCGCTGCGCCTGAAAGCGGGCGTGCCGGCCAGCAGCTTCGAGGAACGCACCGGCCTGTCGCTGGCCGTGATTGCGCACCAATTGGAGGCGGCCTCGCAACGGGGCCTGCTGGACGCCGATCCGACCCGGCTGCGGGCCACCGCACTGGGATGGCGCTTCCTCAATGACCTGCAGGAAATGTTCCTGTAGCAAGCTTGCACCAGAGTGGGGCAGTCGTGCCCCACGCTTTGCACCAATATGGTGCTACATTTTCACTTCTCCGCATATTCGTCCCCGGGCAATCCCGGGGACGAAAGCTGGCACGCATATTGCTTGATCGTTTATGCCAGTCGACGGGCAAGGCCCTCGACCCTTTTATCTAATGGAGATGACATGGCAAGCCCGAAAGACGTCCTGAAACAGATCGCCGACAACGAAGTGAAATTCGTGGATTTCCGCTTTACCGACACGGTCGGCCGTGAGCACCACGTTTCCGTGCCCACCTCCGCGATCGACGAAGACAAGCTGGAAAGCGGTCAGGCTTTCGACGGTTCCTCGATTCCGGGCTGGAAGGGCATCGAGGCTTCGGACATGCTGCTCATCCCCGACCTGGCCACGGCCAACCTGGACCCGTTCCGCGAAGAGCCGACCCTGATCCTGTCGTGCGACGTGGTCGAGCCGTCGGACCTCAAGGGCTATGACCGCGACCCGCGCTCGCTGGCCAAGCGCGCCGAAGCCTACCTCAAGTCCTCGGGCCTGGGCGACACCGCCTACTTCGGTCCGGAACCCGAATTCTTCGTGTTCGACGGCGTGACCTGGAACACCGACATGTCCGGCACCTTCGTCAAGATCAAGTCGGAAGAGGCCTCCTGGTCCACCGGCCTGGACTTCGAAGGCGGCAACACCGGCCACCGTCCCGCCGTGAAGGGCGGCTACTTCCCCGTGCCCCCGGTCGATTCGTTCCAGGACATGCGCTCGGAAATGTGCCTGCTGATGGAACAGATGGGCGTGCCGGTCGAAGTGCACCACCACGAAGTGGCCGGCGCCGGCCAGCTCGAAATCGGCACCAAGTTCAGCACGCTGGTGCAGCGCGCCGACTGGACGCAGATCACCAAGTACATCATCCATAACGTGGCCCACGCCTACGGCAAGACCGCCACCTTCATGCCCAAGCCCATCGTCGGCGACAACGGCTCGGGCATGCACGTGCACCAGTCGATCTGGAAGGACGGCCAGAACCTGTTCGCGGGCAACGGCTACGCCGGCCTGTCGGAATTCGCGCTGTACTACATCGGCGGCATCATCAAGCACGCCCGCGCCTTGAACGCCATCACCAACCCCGGCACCAACTCGTACAAGCGCCTGGTCCCGCACTACGAAGCCCCGGTCAAGCTGGCTTACTCGGCCCGCAACCGTTCGGCCTCGATCCGCATCCCGTACGTGGGCAACCCCAAGGCCCGCCGCGTCGAAGCGCGCTTCCCGGACCCCCTGGCCAACCCGTACCTGGCCTTCTCGGCCCTGATGATGGCCGGCCTGGACGGCGTGCAGAACAAGATCCACCCGGGCGATCCGGCCGACAAGAACCTGTACGACCTGCCGCCGGAAGAAGACGCCAAGATCCCGACCGTGTGCTCGTCGCTGGAGCAGGCCCTGGAGGCGCTGGACAACGACCGCGAGTTCCTGACCCGCGGCGGCGTGTTCAGCAACGACATGCTGTCGGCCTACATCGACCTGAAGATGGGCGACGTGAACCGTCTGCGCATGACCACGCACCCGGTCGAATTCGACATGTACTACAGCCTCTGATCGTCCGAGGTTGCGGCCGGCGGAAAGCGGCGTGACGGGCAGAAACCAGGGCCCGCCGCGCCGGCGCCGCCGGCTCGCGGCCCGGTCCGACGCCCGCCAGGCGACACGCCCGGCGGGCGGGCCGGGTGCCGCTTTCCCCTCACATTCGGGTATGTAGAAAATGAATGTAGAAGCTCTCGATCTGCTGGCGACGTCCGTTTTCCTGGTCAACGAACGCGGCCATATCGAATACGCCAATGCGGCCGCCGAGGATTTGTTCGGCCGCTCGCGCAAACAGCTGTGCGGGCACTCCGCCGCCACGCTGTTCGACAGTCCGGAAAACATACAGTCCTCCATCGACCGCGCCGCCGCCGGCCGTTACGGCGACGTCAGGCAGCTGGGCAGCCTGCGCCGCGCCGCGGAATCCGTCGAGGTCTCGGTGACCACCGTCGGGCTGACGGGCCAGCGCTGGCCCGTGCTGATAGAAACCCGCGAAATCGAGCAGCGCGTGCTGGCCGACCGCAACCACCGCCTGGTCGACGAAATCGAAGCGCACCGCGAACTGCTGCGCAACCTAGCGCATGAAGTCAAGAATCCCCTGGGCGGGCTGCGCGGCGCCGCGCAACTGCTGGAGGCCGAGCTGCCCAGCGCGGCGCTGGCCGAATATACCCAGGTCATCATTTCCGAAGCCGACCGCCTGCAGGCGCTGGTGGACCGCCTGAGCGGCCCGCAGCGGGTGCCGCTGAATGCGCGGCCGGTGAACATCCACGAGATCTGCGAGCGCGTCTGCGCGCTGATCCAGGCCGAGTTCCGCAACGAGGTCACGCTGCTGCGCGACTATGACGCGTCGATGCCCGACCTGAAGGGCGATGCCGCCCGACTGATGCAGGCCGTCCTGAACGTGGCGCGCAACGCCGCGCAGGAACTGGTCGCGCGGCCCGCGAGCCCGCACACCGAACCCGGTGTGGTCACGCTGCGCACCCGCGTGGCGCGGCAGGTCATGCTGGCGCACAGGCAGCACCGCCTGGCGCTGGAGCTGTCCATCATCGACAACGGTCCGGGCGTGCCGGACCATATCCGAGACCGCATCTTCCATCCGCTGGTGACGGCGCGCGCCGGCGGCACCGGGCTGGGCCTGAGCCTGGCCCAGGACTTCGTGCAGCAGCACGGCGGCATCATCGAATTCGAATCCCGACCCGGGCGCACCGAGTTTCGCCTGGTTCTTCCGATGGAGCCCGCACACTGATGAAACCCGTATGGATCGTCGACGATGACCAGGCCATCCGCTGGGTCCTGGAAAAAGCCCTGGCGCGCGCCGGCGTGCCCACGCGCAGCTTCTCGCAGGCTGCCGACGTGCTGGAGGCGCTGTCGCGCGACACGCCGGCCGCGCTGGTGTCAGATATCCGCATGCCCGGCGGCAACGGCCTGGAACTGCTGCGCCAGCTCAAGGAGCGCCACGCCGGCCTGCCGGTCATCGTGATGACCGCGTTTGCCGACCTGGACAGCACGGTATCCGCCTTCCAGGGCGGCGCCTTCGATTACCTGGCCAAGCCGTTCGACGTGAACGAGGCGGTGGCGCTGATCCAGCGCGCCGTCCAGGAATCGGCGCAGCCCGAGAGCGCCGAAGGGCAGGGCGAATCGGCCCAGAACAACGAACGCTGGATGATGACGCAGTCCTCGTCCACCGCCATGCAGGAAGTGTTCCGCGCCATCGGCCGGCTGGCGCAGTCCAAGGTCACGGTGCTGATCACCGGCGAATCCGGCACCGGCAAGGAACTGGTGGCGCGCGCACTGCACGGTCACGGCGTGCGGGCCGGCGGCCCCTTCGTGGCGCTGAACGCGGCCGCGATTCCGCGCGATCTGCTCGAAGCCGAACTGTTCGGCCACGAGCGCGGCGCCTTCACCGGCGCCAGCAGCCTGCGCCGCGGCCGCTTCGAGGAAGCGCACGGCGGCACGCTGTTCCTGGACGAAATCGGCGACATGCCGATCGAACTGCAGACGCGCCTGCTGCGCGTGCTGGCCGAAGGCAGCTTCTACCGCGTGGGCGGCGCGCAACCGGTGCGGGTCGACGTGCGCATCGTGGCCGCCACCCACCAGCCGCTGGAGCAGCGGGTCGAGCAGGGCCTGTTCCGCGAAGACCTGTTCCACCGCCTGAACGTGATCCGTCTGCGGCTGCCGCCGCTGCGCGAACGGACCGAGGACATTCCGGCCCTGGCCGCCCACTTCCTGAGCGCCAGCGCCCGCGCGCTGGGCGTGCCGGTCAAGCGCCTGACGCCCGAAGCGCTGGCGGTGCTGACCAAGTTCGACTTTCCCGGCAACGTGCGCCAGCTGGAGAACTTCTGCCACTGGCTGACGGTGATGGCGCCGGGCCAGACGGTGGAGCCGGCCGACCTGCCGCCGGAGATTCGCGCCATGGAGCACCCGCCGTACGCCAGCCCCGCGCCGCGCCCGGCCGCGCCCGTGGCCGGCGGCGGCACCGTGCTGGCCGCGCCTGCGCCGGCCGAGGACGAAGCCGCGGCGCGCAACTGGCAGGATTCGCTGCTGCGCGACGCGCAATACCGGCTCGAGCGCGGCGAACCCGCGGTCATGGCCACGCTGACCCGCCAGTTCGAGAAGATCCTGCTGCAAAGCGCGCTGGACGCCAGCCGCGGCCGCCGGGTCGAGGCCGCCTCGCGCCTGGGCATAGGCCGCAACACCATCACCCGCAAGCTGCGCGACCTGGGCATCGAGGACGAATAAGCCCGCCCACGGGCGGACGCCTTAGCCCAGGCCCAGCAGGCTTTCGCACAGCCGCGGGGATTTCAGCTTCTGCAGCCACCATTTCAAGGCCTCGCCCGGCGCCTCGGCGCGCCAGGCGTAGGCCAGGTGTTCCGTCGGCGACATGCCTTCGTCGGTTTCGCACGCCACCAGCACGCCTTGCGCCAGGTACGGCGCGGCCAGCGTCAGCGGCAGATAACCGCAGCCCAGGCCGCGCACCTGGGCGTCTATCTTGGCCTGCATCGTGGGCATCACCAGCGTGGGCTGCTCGGCCAGGATGCCGCGGGTCTGCGGCGGCAGGTTGCGCGAGGTGTCGGCCACCACCACCGCGCAATAGCGCGTGACGTCGGCGCGCGACAGCGGCTGCGGCAGGCTCGCCAGCGGATGATGCGCGGCCACGCAGAACGCGAACTGCATCTGGCCCATGGCCTGCGAGCGATACGGGCCGGTGGGTTCGCCGGCCGCGCCGGCGCCTATCGCCAGGTCGGCGCGGCCGCCGGTCAGCGCGTCCCACGCGCCGCTCAGCACTTCGCTGGAAAAGCGCAGCGTGGTGGCGCTTTCCAGCGCCTGGAATTCCTCGATCAGATCGTATAGCGGACGCCAGGGCAGCACCGCGCTGACGGCGATGCGCAACTCCACCTCCCAGCCCGTGGCGATGCGCTTGACGCGGCAGGCCAGGCCGTCGAGCGACTGCAGCACGTGGCGGCCGTCGCGCAGCAGCGTCTCGCCGGCCGGCGTCAGCAGCGCGCGGTGGCCGGAACGGTCGAACAGCAGCACGTCCAGCCCGTCCTCCAGCTTGCGGATGGAATAGGTGACGGCCGAAGGCACCTTGCCCAGTTCGCGGGCGGCCTTGGCGAAGCTGCCGTGGCGGGCGATCGCGTCGACCAGGATCAGGAGTTCAGGGGTGATCGGTTGCATGGCCGGTAGTGTTCAATTTATTTGAATGGTTCCGTCAAAATATAACGCTGAATCTGGCCGCCGGCGAGCGCACAATATCACTCATGCCGGTGTTGCAGCCCAGGCATCCAGGCACGAACCGAGTCCGCTGGGCAGCAATTCCATTCACATTATTGAAATAGGGAGTCCGCAATGCTTACCGTACGCCGCGCCGCCGAACGAGGCCATGCCAACCACGGCTGGCTGGATTCGTTCCACACCTTTTCATTCGCCAACTACTACGACCCGGCCCACATGGGTTTCGGCGCGCTGCGCGTGATCAACGACGACCGCATCGCCGCCGGCCGCGGCTTCGGCACGCACGGGCACCGGGACATGGAAATCATCACCTACGTGCTGGATGGCGCGATCGCGCACAAGGACAGCATGGGCAGCGGCTCGACCATCCTGCCCGGCAACGTGCAGCGCATGAGCGCCGGACGCGGCGTGATGCATTCGGAGTTCAACCCGTCGCCCGACACGCAGACGCACATGCTGCAGATCTGGATCGAGCCCAACGTCGCCGGCATCGCGCCCGAGTACGAAGAGCGCGAGTTCAGCGATGCGCAAAAGCGCGGCCGCCTGCAAGCCCTGGTGTCGGCCGACGGCGTCGACGGCTCGATGAAGATCCACCAGGACGCGCGGCTCTACGCCGGCCTGTTCGACGGCGCCGAATCGGCCACGCTGGAACTGGCCGCCGGCCGGCGCGCCTGGGTGCACGTGGCGCGCGGCGGCATCGTGGTCAACGGCGTCGAGCTGGCGGCCGGCGACGCGGCCGCCATCACCGACGCCGATCGCGTCGAACTGAGCGGCGGCAAGAACGCCGAAGTGCTGGTGTTCGACCTGGCATGAGGCCAAGCCGGGCGCGATCCCGCGCCCGGCAGGCTTTAAGATGGCCGCAGGCCCCAACTTCCACACCCGGAGAGTCTCATCATGTCCACCTTGTCCGAAGCAGGCGATAGCGCCATCGAAACCGTGGTCGTCCCGCGCACCAGCGACCTGGGCGGGTTTTCTGTGCGGCGCGCCATCCCCTCGGCGCAGCGCCGCGCCGTCGGCCCGTTCGTGTTCCTGGACCACATGGGCCCGATCGAATTTGCCCCGGGTTCCGGCATAGACGTGCGCCCGCACCCGCACATCGGCCTGTCCACCGTGACCTATCTGTACGAGGGGTCGATGGTGCACCGCGACGGCGTGGGCAGCGTCAAGACCATCCTGCCCGGCGAGGTCAACTGGATGACCGCGGGCCGCGGGATCGTGCATTCCGAGCGTTCCTCGCCCGAAAGCCGGCAGTCGTCGCAGAAGCTCTGTGGCCTGCAGATCTGGGTCGGCCTGCCCAAGGCCCACGAGGAAACCGATCCCGGCTTCACGCACTACGGGCTGGACGTGCAGCCGGTGGTCGAAGGCGAGGGCGTGCGCGCCCAGGTCGTGGCCGGCTCGCTGTTCGGCAAGACTTCGGGCGTCAAGACGCTGTCGCCGCTGTTCTACGGCGACCTGCAGCTGCAGGCCGGCGCCACCGTGGTGCTGCCGGCCGAGCATGAAGAGCGCGCGGCCTATGTGTCGCAAGGCAACGTGGAAGTCGACGGCCAGGAATTCGAAGGCGGGCGTCTCATCGTCTTCGCGCCGGGCCGGCCGGTGCAGATCCGCGCGAAGACCGCCGCGCGCTTCGCGGTGCTGGGCGGCGAGCCGCTGGACGGCCCGCGCTTCGTCTGGTGGAACTTTGTCTCCAGCAGCAAGGACCGCATCGAACAGGCCAAGCAGGACTGGCAGCGCAACCGCTTCGACCAGGTGGTGCCCGGCGACGAAACCGAGTACATCCCGCTGCCCGCGCCGCGCGCCTGAACGGCCCGGCGCGGCGGTATGATGCCCGTCCCGACTCAACAACAATCCGGGATGGAGACACCATGCATCGCTACACCGTCAACGCGCTGCGCGGCCTGGCCGCGCTGGCGCTGATCCACGGCGCCTCGGCGGCGCTCGCCGCCGGCTATCCGGCCAAGCCGATCACCTTCATCGTTCCGTACACCGCCGGCGGCACCACCGACCTGGTGGCGCGCACGGCCGGCCAGAAAGTGGCCGAAAAACTGGGCCAGCCCGTCATCATCGAGAACCGTCCGGGCGCGGGCGGCAACATCGGCATGGACGCCGTGGCCAAGGCCGCGCCCGACGGCTACACCATAGGCTTCGGCGCGATCTCGACCAACGCGCTCAATCCCTTCGTCTATCCGTCGATGCCGTTCGATCCCACCAAGGACTTCACCGGCGTCAGCATGCTGGGCGCGTCCACCGTGGTGCTGGAAACCGGCCCGGCCCTGAAGGTCGGCAGCGTCAAGGACTTGGTGGCCTACGCCAAGCAGCACCCGGGCACGTCCTACGGCACGCCGGGAACCGGCACCTCCATGCACCTGGCCGGCGTCATGTTCGACCAGCTCACCGGCGCCGGCATGCAGCACGTGCCGTACAAGGGCAGCGCCCCGGGCCTGAACGATCTGCTGGGCGGACACCTGCCGGTGATGTTCGACAACCTGCCGGCCTCGCTGCCGCACATCAAGGCAGACAAGGTGCGGGCCCTGGCGGTCACCGGCAGCAAGCGCGCGCCCGCGCTGCCCGAGGTGCCGACGCTGGCCGAGCTGGGCTATGAGGCCGCGGTGGTGGACCCGTGGTTCGCCGTCTATGGCCCGGCGAAAATGCCGCCCGAGGCGACCCGCGCGCTGAGCGAGGCGTTCCAGTGGGCGCTGGCGCTGCCCGAGGTCAAGAACAAGCTGGAGCAGGCCGGCTTCATGCCCTACGGCTCCACGCCCGAAGAGGTCGAGCGCCTGACCCGCAGCCAGCACGAGGCCTTCAAGGCCTTGTCGCAGAAGGTCAAGCTGTCGGCGGACTGAGGGAAATCAGCGGCCGCGGGCGTAGGCCTGCTCGCGCCGCTCTTCCAGCGCCTCGCGGCGGATGAAATCGCGCACGAAGTCGTTGGCGGGATGGTGGTGCAGGTTGTAGGGCGTGTCCCACTGCGCCACGCAGCCCTTGGCCATGACGCCGATGCGGTCGGCGATGGCGAAGGCCTCGGCCTGGTTGTGCGTGACCAGGATGGCCGTGTGGCCGGTGCTCTTGAGGATGTCGCGGACCTCGAAGGCCAGCCGCTCGCGCGTGTCCACGTCCAGGTTGGAGAACGGTTCGTCCAGCAGCAGCAGGTCGGGCGAGGGCGCCAGCGCGCGCGCCAGGGCCACGCGCTGCTGCTGCCCGCCCGAAATCTCGTGCGGGTAGCTGTTGGCCGCATGCGCCAGGCCCACCAGTTCCAGCATTTCCTCGACGCGGCGGGCGCGCTCGGCGCGCGCCAGCTTGCGCAGCCCGAAGGCCACGTTCAGCGCCACCGTCAGGTGCGGGAAGAGGGCGTAGTCCTGGAACATCATGCCGACGCGGCGCAGCTCGGGCGCCACCTGCACGGCGGGCGAGGAGATCACGGCGCCGTCGAGCAGGATGCGGCCGGCGCGCACCGGCTCGAAGCCGGCGATGGCGCGCAGCACGGTGGTCTTGCCGCAGCCGGATTCGCCCAGCAGGCAGCCGATATGGCCCACGGGCAGCCCCAGCGTCAGGTCCTGCACCACGGGCTTGAGGCCGGCGGGCGTGTCATAGGCCAGGGAAAGGTGATCGAGTTCTAACAGATCGGGCACGATGATCAATGTCCCATTTTCAGATTGGTCCGCGCCAGCAGAATGACGGGAAATAGGCCGGCCAGCACGATGGCCAGCGCCGCCACGGCGCCTTCCTCGTACGTGCCGCGGGCGGCTTCCGCATAAAGCCAGGTGGCCAGCGTGTCGAAATTCATCGGGCGCAGCAGCAGCGTGGCCGGCAGCTCCTTCATGGCGTCCACGAACACCAGCAGCGCGCTGGCGGCCAGCGCCGGGCGCAACAGCGGCAGGTGCACGCGGCGCAGCGTGCCGGCCGAGCTTTCGCCCAGCAGGCGCGAAGCCTGTTCGAGCGAAGGCGGAATGCGCGCCAGGCCGGCTTCCAGCGCCCCGGTGGAGATGGCCAGGAAGCGGATGGCGTAGGCGCACACCAGCGCGCCCATCGAGCCCATCAGGAACAGGCCGCCGGTGCCGAACACCTTGGCGACCGCGGTGTCGATCCACACGAACGGGGTGAGCAGGCCGATGGCCAGCACGGTGCCGGGCACCGCGTAGCCCAGGCTGGCGATGCGGGCACAGGCGCGGCCCGGATTGAAGCCCGAGCTTTCGCGCAGCGTGCGTCCGGCCCAGGCCACGACCAGCCCGCACAGCAGCGTCACCAGCGTGGCGCTGAAGGCCACGATCAGCGTATTGCTCAAGCCCCTGAGCAACTGGTCCGACACGCCGCCCACCAGATGCAGGCGCTTGTAGGTTTCCACCACCAGGTACAGCGCCGGAGCGACGAAGCCGGTCAGCACCGGAATCCAGCCCAGCGCCACCGCGGCCGCGGCAGCCGTGCCGCGCAGCCGGCGCGGCTGCATCGGGCGCATGCGCTGGGTATTGGCGTAGCGCTGGCGCTTGCGCCCGTGGCGCTCCAGCAGGATCAGGCCGATCACGATCGCCAGCATGGTCAGCGCGATCTGGGCCGCGCCGGCCAGGTCCGAACGCGTCACCCAGGTGGTGTAGACCGATACCGTCAGCGTCTGCACGCCCAGGAATTCCGAGGCGCCGATATCGTTCAGGGTTTCCAGGAGCGCCAGGCTCACGCCCACCACGATGGCGGGGCGGGCCAGCGGCAGGGCCACGCGGCAGAACACCGCCACGCGGCCCGCGCCCAGCGTGCGGGCGGCTTCCAGCAGGCTGGCGGCCTGCGTCATGAACATGACGCGGGTGCTCAGATAGACATAGGGATACAGCACGAAGCCCAGCACGAAGATCGCGCCGTAGATCGAGCGCAGGTCGGGCAGGCGGAACTGGCGCGGGCTGTCGTAGCCCAGCAGCGCGCGGATCGCGCTTTGGATGGGGCCGATCGGATGCAGCAGGTCCAGATAGGCGAAGGCGATGATGTAGGTCGGCACCGCCAGCGGCAGCAGCAGCGCCCAGGTCAGCACCCGGCGAGTGGGGAACTCATAGGCCGTCACCAGCCAGGCGGCGCCCGTGCCCAGCAGCGTGACCACCACGCCCACGCCGGCCAGCAGCATGGCAGTATTGGCCAGCGCCTGCGGCAATACATAGTGGGCGAGGTGCTGCCAGTGGGCCAGTTCGCCGCCCAGCGCCCACCAACCCAGCGTCAGGACGGGCGCAAGCACGGCCAGCGCGATCAGGGCGGCGCCGGCCAGCCAGCCGGCCCCGCGTTCAGTCCAGCGCAGACGCAGCGGCCGGGGCAAAGATTCTGTGTGCATGCTTCAAAGTCGATGGCATCAAAGGCAAGGCCTGCTCCCCCGCGAAAGAGGGGAGCAGGCCCTGCGCGCGGACCGGCAAAAAACGTCCGCGCGCCTGTTACTGCCCCAAGGCGCGGCCGCGCGGCATGGCGCGGCACGCCGGGAGCTTATCAGTTGTCGAAACCGACCTTGTCCACCAGTTCGCTGGCCTGCTTGCGGTGCTTGGCGATCTCGGTCAGCGGCAGCGGGTCCACCTTCAGTTCGCCGAAGCTGGCGACGACGGGGTCCAGCTTCACGCCCTTGCGGACGGGATACTCGTAGTTGGCCTGCGCGTACAGGGCCTGGGCCGGTTCGGAAACCAGGAAGTCCAGCAGCTTGATCGCGTTGGCCTTGTTGGGCGCGTGCGCCGCCACGGCCGCGCCGCTGACGTTCACGTGGGTGCCGCCGCTCTTGGCGTTGGCGAAGGTGGGGCGCACGACCTTGATGGCGTCGCCCCACTTGCGCGCGTCGGTGCCGGGCTGCGCGTTCTTCATGTGGCCCACGTAGTAGGCGTTGGCCAGGCCGATGTCGCAGATGCCGCCCAGGATGTCGCGCGCCACGTCGCGGTCGCCGCCGGCGGCCTTGCGGGCCAGGTTGGCCTTGACGCCGCGCAGCCACTTCTCGGTGGCCTCGGCGCCGTCATGCGCGATCATGGAGGCGACCAGCGCGGTGTTGTAGGGATGCTGGCCCGAGCGGATGCAGACCTTGCCCTTCCACTTCGGGTCGGCCAGGTCTTCGTAGCGGAAGCTCTCCAGCTTCAGGTCCTTTTCCACGTACAGCACGCGGTCGCGCAGCGACAGCGCATACCACTTGCCGTCGGCGCCGCGCAGGTTGGCGGGAATCACCGATTCCAGGGTCTGCGACTTGATCGACTGGGTCACGCCGCCGTCCACGAGGTCCAGCAGGTTGCCGATGTCCACGGTCATGAGCACGTCGGCCGGCGACTTGGCGCCCTCGGCCTTGACGCGCTCGAGCAGGCCGTCCTTGACGAACACGGTGTTGACCTTGATGCCGCTTTCCTTCGTGAAGGCGTCGAGCAGCGGCTGGATCAGCTTGGGCTCGCGGGTGGTGTAGAGGCTGACTTCCTCGGCGGCGTTGGCCGACACGGTGAAGGCGGCTGCGCCGGCCAGCGCCAGGGCGCGCAGCAGCGAATTCAATTGGGGACGCTTGATCATGAGGAGGGGCTCCGGCTAGGGCTGCGGCAGCAAGCCGCGCCCGGCGTCTTGCTGCTGCTCAAAAACGGTCTGCTAACGAAAATGATTATCAAATTGGAAGGCGACGATACCAGGAAGCTTTGCGTCATTCAACTATCTGTCAGTGGACGCGCCGATCCATTGATCCCCATCAAGACGGCATAAGGGTATTACGGAATAATGAGAGCAATTATCATCGAGACCCTGTAGAATAGGGTCAACCCTAATGCCTGCCGCGTCTTTTGTGCGGTAGGGACCTGACCCCGCGGCGCAAGCCGGGCCCAACGCCCGGGGGCCGTCCGCCCCTAACTAGATGCGACATGGCTGCTTTCAATACTGAGCGCGTACTGAGCGTGCACCACTGGAACGACACCCTGTTTTCCTTCACCACGACGCGTGACGCGGCCTTGCGGTTCCACAACGGCCACTTCGTGATGATCGGCCTCGAAGTCGAAGGCAAGCCGCTGCTGCGGGCCTACAGCATCGCCAGCGCCAACTACGAAGAAAACCTCGAATTCCTCAGCATCAAGGTGCAGAACGGCCCGCTCACCTCGCGCCTGCAGCACCTGAAAGAGGGCGACACCATCCTGGTCAGCCGCAAGCCGGTGGGCACGCTGGTGGTCGACGACCTCAAGCCCGGCAAGCACCTGTTCCTGTTCGGCACCGGCACCGGCCTGGCGCCCTTCATGAGCATCATCAAGGACCCGGACGTCTACGAACGCTTCGACAAGGTCATCCTGGTGCACGGCGTGCGCTGGGTCAGCGAACTGGCCTACGCCGACTTCATCGAGCGCGAACTGCCGAACAACGAATTCTTCGGCGACGTGGTGCGCGAAAAGCTGGTCTATTACCCGACCGTCACGCGCGAGCCGTTCCGCAACCAGGGCCGCATTACCGAGCTCATGGAAAGCGGCAAGCTCTGCGAGGACATCGGCATTCCCCAGATCAACCCCGAAACCGACCGCGCCATGATCTGCGGCAGCCCGCATATGCTGGCCGACATCAGCGCCATGCTGGACAAGCGCGGCTTCGTCGTCTCGCCGGGCGTGGGCCAGCCGGGGGACTACGTCGTCGAACGGGCGTTCGTGGACAAATAAGCCGCTGCGCTTGTCCGGAAGAAAACAAAAACCCATCGCGTATATGGCGATGGGTTTTTTGTTGGGTAATGATGGGTTTCGCGCGCTTGATATTCGAGTTCTTGTGAAATCTCTCTCGCGCTATACCCATCCTACGGGAAACATGGACCCGTTTCCTTATTCCGGCTGTATCCCCGCCTTCTTGATAATCTCCCCCCACTTCTTCGACTCGCCCTGCTGGAACTGCGCCAGTTCCGCCGGCGTCGACGTGGCGGGATCGGTCCCGGTCTGGGTATAGAACTGCTTGGCGGCCGCGCTCTGGGTGGCCTTCACCAGCAATTCATTCAGGCGCTTGACCACGTCCGGCGGCGTGCCGGCCGGCGCGTAGGCCGCGAACCAGTAACCCATCTCGTAACCCGGCACGCCCGCTTCGGCGATGGTGGGCACGTCGGGCGCCAGGGCGGAGCGCGCCGTGCCGGTCACGCCCAGCGCGCGCAGCTTGCCCGACTTCACCTGGGGCAGGCCGGTGGCGGTGTCGGTGATCATCATGTCGATCTGGCCGCCCAGCAGGTCGGTGACCGCCAGCGGATTGCTCTTGTACGGGACGTGCAGCAGCTGGATGCCGGCCATCTGCTGCAGCAGCTCGCCGGCGATGCGGCTGCTGGAACTGCCGCTGCCGAAGCTCAGCTTGCCCGGCTGCTTCTTGGCCTGCGCCAGGAACTCGCCCACCGTCCTGGCCGGGGAGGCGGGGTTGACCACCATGATCTGGCCGCCCTTGCCCAGCAGGGTCAGCGGTGCGTAGTCCTTGACCGGATCGTAGGTCAGGCTCTTGTACAGGTGCTCGTTGGCGGCATGGGTGGTGTTGGTGGTGATCAGCACCGTATAGCCGTCGGGCGTGGCGCGCGCGCCGGCGGCCGCGCCTATCATGGCGCTGGCGCCCGGCTTGTTCTCGATGACGACGGCCTGGCCGGTCTGTTCGGTGACGCCCTGACCGATGGCGCGGCCGATCTGGTCGGTGGCGCTGCCGGCCGCGAACGGCACGATGAAGGTGATGGGCTTGGCCGGGAACTGGGCCAGGGCCGGCAGCGGCAGGGCGGCGGCCAGCAACAGGGCCAGGCGGCCCTTGAAAGCAATGCGCATAGGTGTCTCCTGTGGTGTTTCTTATAAGGACTGCAATCAGGCGGCCGCTGGGCGGTCGCCGGGGATGTCGGGCAGCCGGCTGGCCAGCTCGGGGCTGACGTCCACCGCCATGTCCAGCAAACGGAACGACAGGCTTTTGCCGTGCGTGTCGAGATTCAGTGCGTCGTTGACTCCGCCGTCCAGCACGCCTTCGAGCACCAGATTCATGGCGTGCAGCGTGGGCAGCAGGTAGCGGGTCACCCGCTTCGGGCGCCGGTAGCCGAACCAGGCCGCGACCCGGGCCTCGCTGACCTGGGCGGCCAGCACCTCATAGCATTCGGGGTCCCAGGCGATCAGGCTGAGATTGGAGATATCGCCCTTGTCGCCGGAACGGCTGTGCGCCAGGCGGTACAGGGGCACGGAAACCAGCTCGGGGCTCATTGCGCGGCCTCCTCGAGAAAAGACCAGCCGCTGGGCACGGCGGCGCGGGGCAGGGTGCAGGACAGCATGTTCAGCCGCGGGCGCAGCGCGGTGCGCACGCCGCCGCCGCCGGCCGGGCCGCAGGTATAGAGCGCGTTGACCTCGCGCAGCACGCTCTCGGCCAGCTTGCGGTCCAGGTGTTCGGTGGCGATGCGCAGGCGCACGTCGCGCGCATGCCCTTCGGGCAGGGCGCGGCGCATCTCGCCGGCGTCGTCGCCCAGGATGCTGATGGCGCCGATCAGGTCGGCGCGCAGCCGCAGCGCCGGATCGACGCGCTTGCGCACGATGTCCGCGGCCAGCCGCGCACGGGCCTCGGCCTGCACGCCCGCGTACGAAATCTCGGCCTCGGCCAGCCAGCCGCCGCGGTAGCAGACGTTCACCTTCAGTTCGTCGGGCCGCGCATGGCCGGTAATGCCGCGCACCGCCACGCGGTCGCCGCCCAGTTCCTCCACCGTAGCCTGGCTCAGATCGGCCACCACGTCCGGCGTCAGATAGCGCGCCGGGTCGTGGACTTCGTACAGCAGCTGTTCCTTGACCGTGCGCGCATCCACCATGCCGCCGGTGGCGTCGGCCTTGCCGATCGTGAACTCGCCGTCGGCATGGATCTCGGCTATCGGGAAACCGGCGGCGTGCACGTCGGGCACGTCCTTCAGGCCCGGCACGCAGAAATAGCCGCCCGTCACCTGCAGGCCGCATTCCAGCATATGGCCGGCCATGGTGGCGCGGCCCAGGCGCGGCCAGTCATCCAGCCGCCAGCCGAAATGGGCCAGCGCCGGTCCCAGCGTCAGCGACGGGTCGGACACGCGGCCGGCCACCACCACCTGCGCGCCCGCGGCCAGCGCCTCGGCGATCTCGGTCGCGCCCAGATAGGCATTGGCGCTGACCACGTCCAGCCCGTCCAGCGCCGCGCCCAGGCGCTGGCGCAGGGCATCGCGCTGCGCGGCGCTGGTGAGCGCGTCGCCATGCACGACCGCGATGCGCGGCGCCGGCAGTCCTTGCTCCCGGGCCAGCGCGGCGATGCGGCGCGCCGCGCCGGCCGGATTGGCCGCGCCGAAATTGCCCACGATGCTGATGCCGTGGCGCAGGCAGTCGCCCAGCACCGGCCCGACCAGTTCGTCCAGCAGCGGCTCATAGCCGCGTTCCGGGTCGTCGTTGCGGGCCAGCTGCGCCAGCGCCAGCGTGCGCTCGGCCAGGGTCTCGAAGATCAGCACGCCGCCGCCGCGGGCGGCCAGCGTGCGCACCACGGCCGCGGCGCCGTCGCTGCGGTCGCCGGAGAACCCGGACGCGCAGCCGATGAGCAGGGGAGAGCTTGAAGGCATAGAGAAAACCGCCTGGTGAAATCACTGTATGCGGCCACTATAGGCAGCGCCAGCTAATCAGTAAAATAGAAAGATCAGATCAATTCATAAAGAAAAGCCATGAATCTATCTGCCCGCCAGCTGCGCGCCTTCGTGGCCCTGGCCGAAGAAAAGCACTTCACCCGCGCGGCGCAGCGCTGCCATCTGACGCAGCCGGCCTTCAGCGCGCTGATCCGGCAGCTGGAAGACAGCGCCGGCCTGCGCCTGTTCGACCGCGACACCCGCAACGTCGAACTCACCGCCGAAGGGCGCATCCTCGACGCCACCGCGCGGCGGCTGCTGGCCGACATGGAACTGGTGATGGACGACCTGCGCGACCACGCCGCGCGGCGCCGCGGGCGCGTGGCCCTGGCGGCCTTGCCCTCGCTGGCCGCGGGCTGGCTGCCCGGGCTGCTGGCGCGCTTTCGCGAGGCCCACCCCGGCATCGTGCTGGACCTGCGCGACGCGCTGCTCGACCCGTGCCTGGACATGGTGCAGGGCGGGCAGGTGGACTTCGCCGTGGCCTCGCGCCGCCCCGACATGACCGACCTGGACAGCGAATTCCTGCACGCCGACCGCTATTACCTGGTGTGCCGCGCCGACCATCCGCTGGCGCAGGCCGGCGCCGTCCGGCTGCGCGACATCCTGCGCTATCCTTTGATCCACCTGGCGCGCGGCAGCAGCGTGCGCAAGCATCTGGACCAGGCCTTCGGCGCCGACGCGCCGGCGCCGGTCTTCGAGGTCGAGCACCTGGCCACCGCCACCGGCCTGGTGCGGGCCGGCCTGGGCATTTCGGTGGTGCCCGCCATGACGCTGTTCCATTTCGGCGGCCCGGACCTGCGCATCGTGCCGCTGGCCGGCAAGGCGCTGACCCGGCCGCTCTACCTGGTGCGGCGCAAGGGCCGCACGCTGTCGGTGGCCGCGCAGGCGCTGTACGACCTGCTGCGCGAGCACAGGGGAGATATCGATCAGGGACCGGGCATTCCGCCACTTTCGCGAATGTCTATTGCTGTTTAAACTTCGATAGTTGTAGCTTCTATCCGTCACCCAAGGATTCCGCCCATGAGCAAGCAAATCATCCATACGGACACCGCGCCCGCCGCGGTCGGCCCTTACTCGCAAGCGGTTGCCGCAAGCGGCACCAAGACTGTCTACCTCTCGGGCCAGATCGGCCTCGAACCGGGCACCGGCGACCTCGTCTCCGAGAACTTCGACGCCCAGGTGCGCCAGGCCTTCGCCAACATGCAGGAAGTCATCAAGGCGGCCGGCGGCACGCTCGACAACGTCGTCAAGCTCACGCTGTTCCTGACCGACCTGGGCAAGTTCACCGCCGCCAACGCCATCATGGCCGAGATCATTCCGCAGCCGTTCCCGGCGCGCTCCACCATTGGCGTGGCCAGCCTGCCCAAGGGCGCGCAGTTCGAGGTCGAAGCCATCCTGGTCCTGTAGGACCCGCCCGGGACGTTTCGCACCCAGGGGGTCTATTTCTTCATGCCGGCCGCGGCAGCAGCCTCCAAGCGATCCGGCGCCGACACCCAAGGCGCCGGCAAGGCCATGACGGATACGGAGCGCAAGCTCCGTAACCTGGGCCTGGTGCTGCCCGAGGACTTCGTGCTGCACCTGCCGCTGCGCTACGAAGACGAAACCCGCGTCGTCCCCATCTCCACGCTCAGGCCCGGCTTTCCGGCCCAGGTCGAAGGCGAGATCACCAAATCCGAGGTGCTGTACCGCCCTCGGCGCCAGCTCACCGCCACCCTGGCCGACGAGAGCGGCGAACTCCAATTGCGCTGGCTGAACTTCTATCCCAGCCAGCAGAAACAAGTCACCGTGGGCAAGCGCCTGCGCGCGCGCGGCGAAGTCCGCGGCGGCCTGTTCGGCCGCGAGATGATCCACCCGCGCATGACCAGCGCCGACGCGCCGCTGCCCACCGCGCTGACCCCCGTCTATCCCAGCACCGAAGGGCTGCCGCAACTGACGCTGCGCCGCGCCATCGCGCAGGCGCTGGACCGCGCCGACCTGTCGGACACCTTGCCCGAAGCCGCCCGCGCCCGCTACGACCTGCCGCCTTTCGAGCCCGCCATCCGCGCCTTGCACACGCCCGCCCAGGGAGAATCCGAGGCCGCGCTGCTGGACCGCGTGCATCCGGCCTGGCGGCGCATCAAGTTCGACGAACTGCTGGCCCAGCAGCTCTCGCTGGCGGCCGCGCGCGCCGCGCGCCGCGTCAAGGAAGCCGAGGCGCTGCCGGTGCGCAACGAGCCCGGCGGCCTGGTCGCGCGCCTGTACGAAGCGCTGCCGTTCAAGCTCACCGGCGCGCAGCAGCGCGTGGTCCAGGAAATCTCGGCCGACCTGGCCAAGCCTTACCCCATGCACCGCCTGCTGCAGGGCGACGTGGGCAGCGGCAAGACCGTGGTGGCGGCCATCGCCGCCGCCCAGGCCATCGCCGGCGGCGCCCAGGTTGCGCTGATGGCGCCCACCGAAATCCTGGCCGAACAGCACTTCCGCAAGCTGGTGTCCTGGCTGCAGCCGCTGGGCGTCAACGTCGCCTGGCTCAGCGGCAGCCTCACCGCCAAGGCGCGCCGCGAAGCAGCGGCCGCCGCCGCCGACGGCAGCGTGCAACTGGTGGTCGGCACCCAGGCCCTGATCCAGGACCATGTCGAATTCCACCGCCTGGGCCTGTCCATCGTCGACGAACAGCACCGCTTCGGCGTCGGCCAGCGCCTGGCGCTCACCCGCAAGGGCGAAACCGTGCGCGGGCGCATCGTGCCGCATCAGCTCAACATGAGCGCCACGCCCATACCCCGCACGCTGGCCATGACCTTCTTCGCCGACCTGGACGTGTCCGTCATCGACGAACTGCCGCCGGGGCGCACGCCGGTCCTGACCAAGCTGGTCTCGGACGCGCGCCGCGAAGAAGTCATCGCCCACATCGCCCAGGCCGCGCGCGGCGGCCAGCAGGCCTACTGGGTCTGCCCGCTGGTCGAGGAAAGCGAGGCGCTGGAGCTGCAAACCGCCGTCGACACCTACGAAGGCATGCGCGCCGACCTGCCGGACCTGCGCATCGGGCTGGTGCACGGCCGCCTGCCGCAAGCCGAAAAAGCCGCCGTCATGCAGGCGTTCCGCGACGGCGACATCGACCTGCTGGTGGCCACCACCGTCATCGAAGTCGGCGTCGACGTGCCCAACGCCTCCCTCATGGTCATCGAGCACGCCGAGCGCTTCGGCCTGGCCCAGCTGCACCAGCTGCGCGGCCGGGTAGGGCGCGGCACCGCCGAATCGGTCTGCGTGCTGCTCTACCAGACCCCGCTGTCGCAGGTCGCGCGCGAACGCCTGCGCGCCATGTTCGAAACCTCCGACGGCTTCGAGATCGCGCGGCGCGACCTGGAGCAGCGCGGCCCGGGCGAATTCCTGGGCACGCGCCAGTCCGGCATGGCGCTATTGCGCTTCGCCGACCTGGAAACCGACGCCGCCATCGCCGAGGATGCGCGCGACGCCGCCGTATGGCTGCGCGCCGAGTACCCCGAGGCCGTCGAGGCCCACCTGGCGCGCTGGATGCGCGGGCGCGAGGATTTCCTGCGCACATGAACCATTACCTACCGACCGCCGGCGCTGCCGCCGGCGCACAACCCGCGGGGGCGTAGTCCACCATGACTCTCACCGAACTCAAATACATCGTCGCCGTCGCGCGCGAGCGCCACTTCGGCCGCGCGGCCGAGGCCTGTTTCGTCAGCCAGCCCACGCTCTCGGTCGCGATCCGCAAGCTCGAAGACGAACTGGGCGTCACGCTTTTCGAACGCGGCGGCGCCGAAGTCGGCGTCACGCCCATCGGCCAGCGCATCGTCGCCCAGGCGCAGAAAGTGCTGGAAGAGAGCGCCAGCATCAAGGAAATCGCACGCCAGGGCCACGACCCGCTGGCCGGCCCGCTGCGGGTCGGCGTCATCCACACCATCGGCCCGTACCTGCTGCCCAGGCTGGTGCCGGTGCAGATCGCGCGCACCCCGCAGATGCCGCTGCTGCTGCAGGAGAACTTCACCGTGCGGCTGGTCGAACTGCTGCGCCAGGGTGAAATCGACTGTGCCATCATGGCCTTGCCGCTACCCGAAGCCGGCCTCGTCATGCAGCCCCTGTACGACGAACCCTTTGTCGTGGCCGTGCCCAACGACCACGAACTGGCGCGGCGCAAGGCCATCGACGCGCAGGACCTCAAGCAGCAGACCATGCTGCTGCTGGGCAGCGGCCACTGCTTCCGCGACCAGGTGCTGGAAGTCTGCCCCGAACTCTCGCGCTTCTCCGCCGCCAGCGACGGAATCCAGCGCACCTTCGAAGGCTCCTCCCTCGAAACCATCCGCCACATGGTGGCCGCCGGCATCGGCGTCACCGTCCTGCCCGTGACCGCCGTGCCCGAGCAGCCGCCGGCCAACAGCCTCTTGCGCTACCTGCCGTTCGAAGGCCAGGTGCCCGAGCGCCGCATCGTGCTGGCCTGGCGCCGCAGCTTCCCCAGGCTGGCCGCCATCGAGGCGCTGGCGCAGGCCGTCTACGCCTGCGAACTGCCCGGCGTCCGGATGCTGACCGACGAAGTCGCGGCGATGCAGGACTGATCGCTTGCGCATCGTCAACACCTGCCGCGCCTGACGGCGCCGGCGCTCAACTTTGCCGCAAATCATCATCCCCGCAGTGGTATTCTTGTTTTGCAATTTCACCAACAGGAGTTAGCAATGGCCAAGTCCCCCAAGAAGACCTCCAGCGTTCCGCGCATCAACATCGGTATCTCGGACAAGGACCGCGCCGCCGTCGCAGGCGAACTGTCCAAACTGCTGGCCGACTCGTACACGCTGTACCTGATGACGCACAACTTCCACTGGAACGTCACGGGACCCATGTTCAACACGCTGCACCTGATGTTCATGACCCAGTACACCGAAGAGTGGAACGCGCTCGACAGCATCGCCGAACGCATCCGCGCACTGGGCCACTACGCGCCCGGCACCTACCGCGAATTCAGCAAGCTCTCGTCCATCTCCGAGCCGGACGCCGTGCCCGAGGCCCTGGAAATGGTGCGCCTGCTGGTCACCGCCAACGAATCCGTCGCCAAGACCGCGCGCGCCGCCTTCGAGAAGGCCGACGCCGCCAACGACCAGCCCACGGCCGACCTGCTGACCCAGCGCCTGGACGTGCATGAAAAGAACGCATGGATGCTGCGCAGCCTGCTTCAATAAAATTTGGTGCGATTCGCTTACAATGGCCGGCCGTCCTTACCGACGGCCGGATCTTTGTGAACCCCGACAATGGCCGCCGAGAGGCGGCCATGTCTATGCGACGTGCCAAAGAAAACGCCCCAGACGCCACCTTCTGCCACCTTCCCATCCGCCGCGCACTGGCTGCGCTGGCTCTGCGCGCCGGTGTGGGTGCTGGCGCTGGCGACCGAAGCCAAATCCTTCAAAGACAATCCCATCCTCGGCAGCCGCAGGCTGAACCGCGCCGGCCTGCACATCGCCCGCGTGCGGCTGGCGCAGCGGCTGGCCGACAGTCGCCGTAAACGCCTGGCCCACCTCCTGGACGAACAGGACCGTAGCGATTTCGACCGCGACGGCTTCATCCTCAAGCCCGATTTCCTGCCCGCGGCCACCCTGGCCGCCGTCGAACGGGAACTGGCCAGCGCCGCCGGCCAGGTGCGCGAAATGGAGCAGGGCGACGCCATCACCCGCCGCATGTCGCTGGACGCCGGCGCGCTCAAACACATGCCGGCCACGCGCCAGTTGCTGCAAGGCGAACAATGGCTGGGGCTGCTCAGCTATGCCGGGTCGTTCCGCTGCCATCCCATGAACTACCTGCAGACCATCCTGGCGCACGCGCGCCCGGCGCCTGCGGACCCGCAGCTGCAGCTGCATTCCGACACCTTCCATCCCACCGTGAAAGCCTGGCTGTTCCTGAACGACGTGGGCGCGGAAGAGGGGCCTTTCGTCTACGTGCCCGGCTCGCACCGCATCAACCGCCGCAGGCTCGCCTGGCTGCGCCGCCAGTCCATCGACGCCTGCACGCTCGACCGCATGAGCGCACGCGGCTCGCTGCGCGTCTCGCGCACCGCGCTGCGCCGCATGGGCTACCCCGAGCCGCGGGCCTTCGCCGTCAAGAAAAACACCCTGGTGGTCGCCGACACCTCCGGCTTCCACGCCCGCGGCGCAAGCCGCCATCCGTCCACCCGCATCGAAATCTGGGGCTACGGCCGCCGCAACCCCTTCCTGCCCTGGACCGGCTGGGACCTCCTGGGCCTGCCCGGCCTGAAGGGCAGGACCGTGCCGCTCTACTGGCGCGCCCGCGACCTGGGCGAAGCCCTGGGCCTGCGCCGCAACCCGTGGCGCCGCGTCGCGCCTACCGATACTGGCCATGAATAGCGTCCACCCCCGTGCCGAAACCCGCGAACCCGGTTTCCCCCGCTGCGTCCTGATCACCGGCGCCACCGGCGGCATAGGCGGCGCCCTGGCGCTCGAATACGCCTCCGCCGGCGCCAAGACCCTGATCCTGCAGGGGCGCAACGCCGACCGCCTGCAGGAACTGCGCGCCGCCTGCCAGGCGCTGGGCGCGCGCGTCCTGACCCACGAACTCGACGTGCGCGACCATGACGCGCTGATGGCCTGGCTGGCCGACGTGTGCGAAGCCGAAATGCCCGAACTCGTCATCGCCAACGCCGGCGTCAACATCAACACCGGCCCGCAGCAGCAAGGCGAACAATGGCGCGACGTGCACCGCCTGCTCGACGTCAACGTCAAAGCCGTATTCGCCACCGTGCACGGCGCGCTGCCCGCCATGCGCAGGCGCGGCCACGGCCAGATCGCCCTCATCAGCTCGCTGGCGGCCTGGCGCGGCCTGCCCGAAACCCCCAGCTACAGCGCCAGCAAAGCCGCCGTCAAAGCCTACGGCGAAGCCATGCGCGACGCCCTGGACGCCGAGGGCATCCGCTTCAACGTCGTCATGCCCGGCTACGTCGAATCCCAGATGTGTTTCGACATGCCGGGCCCCAAGCCTTTCCTCTGGAAAGCCGACAAAGCCGCCCGCGTCATCCGCCGTGGCCTGCAGGCCAACCGCGCCCGCATCAGCTTTCCCTTCCCGCTGAACCTGGGATGCTTCCTGCTCTCCGTCATCCACCCCGCGGTATCCGGCTGGATACTGAAAAGGCTGGGCTACGGTGATTGAAGCCTTCTGGATCCCGCTGCTGCCGCCTTACCTGATAGGACTGGCGCTCACCTGGGCTATCGAAACTCTGCTCGTGCCGCGCCCCGTCGCCCCGTGGCGCCGGCCCGCGGCCGCGCTGGGCGCGCACCTCGGCGTCTGGACCCTGGCCTTCGCGCTCGAACTCGCCCTGTTCCGGCGCCCGTACTTCGCCGTCGCCAACGTCCTGGCCATCCAGCTCCTCATCGTCCTGGTCAACAACGCCAAATACCACGCGCTGCGCGAACCCTTCGTCTACCCCGACTTCGAATACTTCACCGACGCCATCAAGCATCCCCGCCTGTATTTGCCGTTCTTCGGCCTGGCGCGGGCGTTGGCCGCCGGAGGAGGGTACGGCGCCGCCCTGTGGGCCGGACTGGCGCTGGAAGACTCCGTCACCGCGGGCGCCGGCCTGTGGCTGGTATCGTTCGTTGAACTGCCCCAGGAACACCTGTTCGATCCCACCGCGCCGCTCATCCCGTTCTTCGCCCACACCGCCGCGCTGGCCATCGCCGGCCTGGCCCTGGCCGTGCTTGCGGGCAGGCGCAACCCCGTCAGCTTCGACGCCTGCAACGACCTGCGCCGCCTGGGCCTGATCGCGGCCCTCTGGGCCTACGGCCGCGCCGAACGCCAGCCCACCGCAGACCTGCGCAACCGCGCCCCGTTCGCCAACGCCAAACCCCCGGACGTCCTGCCGGACCCGCTGCCCGACCTCGTCGTCATCCAGAGCGAGTCCTTCTTCGACGCCCGCCGCGCCTATCCCCAGATCCTGCGCGAAGACATCCTGGCCAACTTCGACCAGCTCAAATCCGAAGCCATCGCCCACGGCCAATTGAAAGTCCCGGCCTGGGGCGCCAACACCGTACGCACCGAATTCGCCTTCCTGTCGGGCATGGGGCCGGACGAACTGGGCATCCACCAATACAACCCCTACCGCAGACTGGCCGGCCAGGGCTTTCCGACGATCGCGTCATACCTCAAGTCGCTGGGCTACCGCACCGTCTGCGTCCATCCGTACCACCGCAGCTTCTACCGGAGGGACAAGGTCCTGCCGCTGCTGGGATTCGACGAATTCATCGGCATCGAAGCTTTCCAGCACGCCAGACGGGACGGCCCCTACGTGGGGGACAGGGCGCTGGGCGATTACATCGCTCACATGCTGCAACAGGAATCAGACCAACCCTTGTATCTGCACGTGATCACCATGGAGAACCATGGACCGCTGCATTGGGAGAGCGTGGATGAGGCGGATGTGGCGGACGTGTTCAAGGGACCGATGCCGGACGGCTGCCGGGACCTGGTGGCCTATGCGCGGCATCTGCGCAATGCGGATGCGATGTTTGGGAGGGTGAGGGAGGTGCTGATGGGGCGGGGCAGGCCGGCTTCGTTGTGCATCTTTGGGGATCATGTGCCGATCATGCCGGGGGTGTATGCGGAGTTGGGTGAAAGTGAGGGAAAGGCTGACTATGTGGTGTGGCGGCAAGATCAAGGAGGAACGAGGCGGCTTTTTCCTCAGTGTGCCGATACTCTGGGATGTGCCTACCTGAATGCCTCAGCCTTATTGGGCCGGGCTCTACGCTTCGACCTCGTGCCCAATTCCGCGTAGGCACAACAAGAAATATTTAGACTAGTATAGTAACTTATTACAAAGCTCATGTAACCGTGTCCAATTTAAATACAAGTACAATCTTGGCGCTTGCAACCATCACACGAACGAAAGGAAGCCGACATCTACAAAAAGGCGTGAATTAGACTCATTTTGTAGGGTTTTTAATATTAATGATAAATTTTGAAAAACTAAAGTCGAAACGTCTTTTCGTATGGCTTGTAGGGATTCCGCTTGCTCTGGCGATTATTTACTACAGCATTTTCGCGTTGGATCGTTACGTCAGCTTGGCGCAAGTCGCCGTACGTCAGGTTGGAAATAATGAAGCGCCGCAGGTTCCGGGGCTGGCGGTCATGCTCAGTGGACTGAACCCCACATCTCGTGAAGAAACTCTGTATTTGCGCGAGTTTTTGACGTCCCAAGATATGCTGAACGTGTTGCAGAGCAAGCTGGACTGGTCAGCACATTATGCTGGACGGTGGCATGACCCGTTGTTTTGGCTTTCAAGCGACGCAGCGCAAGAAGACTTGCTGGAATACTATCGCCGCATGGTAAGCGCCCATTTTGATGAGCAAACTGGGCTGCTCAGCGTTAGCGTTCAGGCTTTTGATTCCGCCTTCGCGGAAAAAACTCTTAAAGTCATGTTGGGTGAAAGCGAACGATTCGTGAACGAGTTGTCGCATCGGATGGCGCGCGAGCAGATGACATTTGCTCAGAGTGAACTGGCCAAAGCGAGGGCCGTTTATGAAGAGCGTCGCGAAGATATGCTGGCTTTTCAAAGCAATAATAACCTTCTGGATGCTGAAGCGACTGCAAAGGCGCGTGCAGAAATTATTGCTGAATTGGAGGCTAGCCTCACCAAAGAGAGAACTGTTCTCAAAAAACTGTCTGCAACCTTGGATGCCGACACTCCGCAAGTGCGACAACAGCGCAATCGAATTCGCGCACTCGAACAGCAACTGGCCGTCGAGACACAGCGGCTTGTGTCGCAGAAGGGTGGCGACAAACTAAACGTCGTGGCGTCACGTTACCGGAATTTGACGATCGATGCCGCGATAGCGGAAGAAGCTTATAAGTTCGCGGTGAGTTCAGTGGAATCTGCACGAATCGAGGCGAGCAAAAAGTTACGAAGCCTGGTGACTGTGGTTTCCCCAAATGCGCCTGACAAGGCCATATACCCAGAACGCATCTATAACCTAGTAACTCTATTCATTGCGTTGTTGCTCTTGTACGGGATTGCACGATTCGTGATCGCCACAATTGAAGACCACCGCGATTAACTCTTGGCTATTTTCACAATGGATGCACTTTTCTCTCGCTTTTATGTACGAGCATTAGCCCTCTGCATACCGTTGCTCTTGGCTGGCTGCGGTAGCTTGCTGTCTTCGGCCGGGCCCTCACGTCACGCCGTGGCCAACAACGCCGAGAATCAAGGCTACACATTGATCGATTTGAGTGCGCAGACAATCGGACCTTATATGAGGCCCCCGGAATCAGTGCTGAGCAGCGCGGTAGCTTTGCCCTCTGTTCCCGACATTCGCTTGGTCCCAGGTGATGTTTTGCGAGTCATGGTTGCAGATTCGGCAATTGACGGTGCGGTCTTCGCGCCGTTGGCCTCGGGTGGGACCGTTTTTGAAAACGTCCGAATTGATAGTAAAGGCACAATATCGCTACCTTATATTGGGCGTGAAAAAATTTCCGCCAAGACGCCCAACGAAGTGGAAGGTCTGATTCGAAAAAAACTTAAAGGCATCGCTAGCGATCCACAGGTTCAGGTCTCGTTAACAGGAGATTTGTCGGGCTCCGTATTGGTTGTCGGGGCGGTAAAAGCTCCAGGCAGGTTTTCTGCTCTTGAGGGCCCATTAACCTTGCTGGATGCCATCAATAGGGCTGGTGGCCCCGTGTTGGAGCCGCATCTGATCCGCGTAGTAGTTAGAACTGGAAATAAATCCTACCAATTCAACTACGAGGATCTTCTTTCTGGCAAGAATCATGTGTTGCCACCGGGGGCCGAAGTGGTTCTGGAACGTGCTCGAAAGCGTTTCGTCGCAATGGGCGCGGTGGGGGATCCCGGATTGCATGACTTGCCGTCCAGTAATCCGAGTTTGTTAGAGGTGCTTGGCAGCGTGAAAGGATTGAATGAAGCAAAAGCTGACGCTGCGGGAGTTTTTGTATTTCGTCTTGTGGAAGACAAAGCTTCCACTACTGGAGAAACAAGGGCACATGCACAGGTTTTTAGGTTGAATCTGAAAGAGCCTGCCGCGATGTTCCTGGCAAGGCAGTTTTTGGTCAATCCGGAAGATGCAATCTACGTCACCAACGCCGCAGTTTACGAGTGGCAGAAAATCATTTCTCCGATCGTGCAAGTGCTGATGTTGGGCAGAACTATTGAAGGCCTATAAAATTAATCGGCGCTTAGTATATTTAGGTATTAAAGACTGATGAAAAAAAGAGGTTCATTCAAAATAGTACGCGCGGTACTGTTTGCTCTTATTATTCGCGAAGTCCGTGGTAGATTTGGGGCGAATCGTCTTGGTGCGTTCTGGTTTATTTTTGAGCCACTGGCGCATATCACCGTCTTGCTGACAATATTTTCATTGGTTAGGGGGCAAATGAATTATGGCCCACCTCTTCCAATGTTTCTGGCGACTGGCATCATTCCATTCTTATTGTTTAAGAACATCGTGTTAAAGGGAATGGAGGCAGTTGCTGCGAACAAAGCTCTTTTTGCTTATCGACAAATTAAACCAATTGACACCATATTGGCGCGGACAATAGTGGAGTCAGTGCTAATGGCGTGTGTGTATATGGCCATAATCTTCGCTCTTGGATTTTGGGGGGGCTATGACGTCGCGATTCATTTCCCACTTAAATGGGGAATGATGATGCTCATAGGAATTATGCTGTCGTTAGGTTTGGCGCTTATATTCTGCACGATTGGCGAAGCGATGCCGGAGCTAAAAGGGTTTATTAAAATATTGTTTATGCCCTTGTATTTTATTTCGTGCGTAATCCTCCCCGTTTGGGTGTTGCCCCTTAGAATGCGTGAATGGATTTGGTGGAATCCATTTCTTCATCTTATTGATGGAATTCGAGAAGCTACCTTTCTTCATTATCCGCAAGTCAATGGAGTGCGCGCCAGCTATCCTGCCGCTATAGCGGTTGTAGTGCTATTTCTCGGGATTGTGTTGTATCGGTTGCGGCGCGAACAACTGGTGGCAATATGATTAAATTGGATTCGGTAACCAAGTCGTATCGCACTACCGGCGGTAGAAAGTATGTGTTCCGTGATCTATCTATGGAAATCCCCGGGAATAAAAACGTCGCCATTATTGGCCGTAACGGTGCCGGAAAATCTACTCTAATGCGATTGTTGGGCGGGCAAGATACGCCGGATTCCGGAAAAATAATAACGAATAAATCAATTTCATGGCCGGTCGGCTTGTCTGGTGGCTTCCAGGGGTCAATGACTGGGAGACAAAACGTGAAATTTGTAGCCCGAGTATATGGCGCTGAAGGCAGCCGAATGAAGGAAGTCATCGCATACGTCGAAGAGTTTGCAGACGTCGGAGCCTATTTCGATCAACCGGTAAATACATATTCCTCTGGAATGAGAGGACGATTGGGTTTTGGCCTAAGTCTCGCTTTTGATTTTGACTATTATTTGGTTGACGAGGCGATGTCCGTTGGGGACGCACATTTTAAAAAAAAGGCGGCGAATGCATTTCAACAAAAAATTAATAGAGCCAATATTTTACTGGTTACTCATGGGATGAGTCAGGTTCGGTCGATGTGTGACATGGTTATTTTGCTTAAGGATGGTCGACTTACGCGTTTCGACGACGTCGAAGAGGGCATAGCTGCATATAGTCAGGCATAAGCCTATCTATCTATCTATCTATCTATCTATCGGAGTTTTTAGTGCGAGTATTATTGGTATTTGGAACGCGCCCAGAAGCGATAAAAATGGCACCGTTGGTCAAAGCGTTTCAATCTGATTCGCGCTTTATCGTAAGTACTTGCGTCACGGCGCAGCATCGAGAGATGCTTGATCAGGTGTTAAATTTATTTGAAATTTCTCCTGATTTCGATTTGGATATAATGAGGCCCGGCCAAACTCTTCCCAATATCACTTCGGAGATAATTGCGCGAATTGATGTGGTGTTGAAGGAGTTTAAGCCTGATTTGGTTTTTGTGCACGGTGACACAACCACATCTTTCTCTGCCGCGTTGTCGGCATATTATAATAGAATACCCGTGGCTCATATTGAAGCAGGTTTGCGAACTGGAGATATTTATTCGCCATGGCCTGAAGAAGCAAATCGGCGTCTGATTGGAACACTGGCGCGGTGGCACTTTGCTCCGACAGAAATAGCGAAGAATAATCTGCTTCGAGAGGACGTGCCAGACGCGAACATTGTGATTACGGGTAATACCGTGATCGATGCCCTGTTCTGGGTGAAAGATAAGCTAGAAGCTTCGTTTGCAGTCGAAGAAAATCTTTGGCCTGGTTTCGCCAAAATGAGGCCAACTTCGAAGAAAATCTTGATTACGGCTCATCGACGAGAAAATTTTGGAAAAGGCTTCACGGAAATTTTTAGCGCAATTGCAGAGCTGTCGGTCAAGTTTCCGGAGGTTGATTTCGTCTATCCTGTGCATATGAACCCAAATGTCAGGGGGCCTGCGCGAAATCTGCTATCAAACCTTTCGAACGTACATTTGTGTGAACCGCTCGATTACTTGCCTTTTGTCCATATTATGACGAAGAGTCATATTATATTGACAGATTCTGGAGGGATTCAAGAAGAGGCCCCAGCTCTTGGCAAACCAGTACTATTGCTGCGCAATAATACAGAGCGTCCAGAAGCGGTCGAAGCCGGAACGGTGAAACTCGTCGGTACGAATCGTACAGAGATTGTGTCTTCTGTTTCACTATTACTTGAATCAGAATGTGCGTACAGCACGATGAGCCATGCAAAGAATCCGTACGGCGATGGGAATGCGTGTCTTCGAATAATCGAAAAATTGGTCGACTAAATATATTGTTTAATTAAATATTATCATGAATGAAATCAAATTCGACTCTGTTTGTGTCGTTGGCCTTGGATATATCGGCCTTCCAACTGCTGCTGCCTTCGCCTCACGTAAGATAAAGGTAACCGGAGTCGATGTTAATCCCGTTGCTGTAAATACGATTAATGAGGGGCGCATTCATATTGTTGAACCGGAATTGGATATTGTTGTTCATGCTGTGGTATCGGAAGGGTACCTTAAGGCAACGATGAGGCCTGAGCCAGCAGACGCATTTCTGATAGCAGTTCCTACTCCCTTTAAAAATGACCATGAGCCGGACTGCTCGTATATAGAATCAGCGGCTAAGGCCATAGCACCTGTACTAAAAAAGGGCGACCTGGTTGTTCTTGAGTCTACCTCGCCCGTTGGTGCAACAGAAGACTTGGCAAGTTGGCTTGCTGAGTCTCGGCCAGATTTATCCTTTCCACATCAAGTTGGTGCTTCGGCAGATATTTCTATTGCATATTGCCCTGAACGTGTTCTGCCTGGCCGTGTTATGCACGAGCTTATCGAAAATGATCGTGTGATCGGCGGTATGACTGATAAATGCTCGGCGAAGGCTGCGGCGTTGTACAAAATATTTGTCCAGGGATTCTGCCATATCACCAACGCACGCACTGCGGAAATGTGCAAGCTCACTGAAAATGCCTACCGCGACGTCAATATTGCATTCGCTAATGAGCTCTCACTGATTTGCGATCGCTTAAATATCAATGTCTGGGAGCTGATTAAATTGGCTAACAAGCATCCGAGAGTGAGTATTCTAGAGCCGGGTCCAGGTGTGGGAGGGCATTGTATTGCCGTGGACCCATGGTTCATCATAAGCAAGACGCCGGAGGAGGCGAAATTAATGCACACGGCTAGACTTGTAAATGATGGCAAGCCTAATTGGGTCATTGATAAGGTAGAGGCGGCAGTCAAAAAGTACGCGGAAGAAAAGAGTATTTCAGTTTCTGCCGTGAGAATCGGATGCTTCGGCCTCGCATTCAAGCCCAATATCGACGATCTTAGGGAGAGCCCGGCCTTGCACATCACGCAAGATCTGAGCCAACGCTACCCAGGTCAAGTGATGGCTATTGAACCGAATATTCAAGAATTGCCGAATACTCTCATCGCGCTTGATACATCCCTAGTTTCATTCGACGAAGGATTGACCAAGTCAAACATCATTGTGATGTTGGTAAATCATCAAGAATTTATACAAGATTATGCTGCTTCTCTGAATGATAAGTTAATTATTGACACAAGAGGCGTGTTCGAATAGGCAATATCTAAGTAATAAAATAACGAATTAAATCGGCATCGGAGCTATTGTGTCATTTTTTGGATCCAAGTTTGATAGTCTAGTGCAACATCAGTATATGTCGCTAATGCGAAAACTGGGGCGCGCTAGCTTTTCGGGAGTCGGAAATGAGGTAGCGATCTGCATCAACAGGAAAAGTTCTCACTCCGTGTATTTTAAGAATATTCCTGTTGGGGAGTTTCGAGTGAGAATCGAGCATTCGGATGCGCTTTTGTTCTCCCGACGGAAAGGCATGCATGTATCCGTGAAAATGTCGCGAAAAAAAGCGACGGCCAAAGCTGCTGCAGAATTAGGAATAAACTATTCCGACGAAATTGGCCCTTATTTTTATTTTGGCGGTGGACATAAGAAGCCTGATGGTGGCATTGTTCAATATCAGAGTTTGAAGATCGATGTTGCTCGTGAATGGCTAATGTTGAATTTCAAATGCGTATTGCCGCGTTATCTCAATATCGATCGAGTCGTCTTAGAACCAATGGTGCAGCAAATTGGGAAGGCTCGAAAACAGTCTGCTATGGTGGCAACGAAAAAAGGGGGCATGGCGCCTCAGATCGATCCGTTGGTCAATGTATTAGCCGGCCATAAAGACGTAATGTATGTAGTTCATGCGCCGATTAGTCCCAATATAGTTGACGGCTCTTCGATATGGTTGTCGTCGATAACCACCATCTTGGCGAAGATGGGTAAAGTAATTCTATTGTTGAAGGTGGATCCTACAAGTGACATAATTTTGTCAAATATCGAGAACAGAGATAATGTTACTATTCTTTCGCCTTCTTCGCTTGGAATACAAGGCGAACTAACACATGAATCGGCCGCTGATATCGTTCGTCGCATTGATTTGCTTCTGCCGATGTTGAGGCTAGTTGTTGTTCGCGGCTTGGACGCCGCGTTAAGTATGTTAGACACCAAGCAACTGTACGGGCGGGTTGGAGCCTACATAACAGATTTCTATGAAATATGCGACGGCAAGGTCGAATTTGATAAGGCGAAAGTCGCAGGCCTGAAAGTTGTAACTACACAGGCAGGGCGAATGCTGTGCCAGACGAGCCAGGTTGAGCGGGCTATTAGGGGACTAGTAAAGCGGAATTTTGTAGCTTCGCTTATTCCACCACCGATTCCATCTTCGTTGACCTACTCGCGGCCTCGCCCGATCGACAAGGGACGAATCAGAATTGGCTATTCAGGAAAAATTACTCCGCTATGGGGAATTACGGAGTTACTGGATTGGGTCGAGGGATATCAACAGAGGGTGGGAACATCTGTCGAATTGCATATCGTCGCTAATAGAATTTCTGGCCCTCGGGGCGACGGGGGAAAATTCCGAAACGGACTGCTTGCGCGCTTTATGGCGCTTGGAGCGAAGCACTATACAGATTTGAACCGTGATGCTTCGATCAATTTGATGAAAGCGATGGATTTCGTTTGGTGTTTTCGCCCTGCTATCTTCGAAGATGCTACTTTGGAGGTTTCTACCAAGCTCGTGGAAATGGTGGCGGCAGGCGGCCGGGCAATATGCTATCCGAGCGATATTAATAAAGAATTGCTCGGCAATAATTACCCGTACTACATTTCAGATGGTTCTGATCTAGATCGAGTGTTAAAGGCAGACGCTCCGGATTTCGCTGGCAACGCTTTGTCGGATAGGGTTAAGTATCGGCACGGCATGGACTCAATCGTGGATCGCGTCAAGGCGGAAATTCCTGCGCTTTCCTCTAATAGCAATCGCGAACGCACTGCCATTTGTTTTGCAGCACACGACTTTAAGTTTATCTATCCGTACGCGTCAACATTGAAAGCGGATGGATATTCGGTGATTGTCGATCAGTGGCAATGGGGAGAACCCTTGAATGAGATGAAATCCAGAGCATGCTTGGAATCGTCGGATATCATCTTTTGCGAATGGGGCTTAGCTAACGCAGTTTGGTATTCGCAAAATAATCATTTAAAGAAACCATTGTTTATTCGAGTGCATGCGCAGGAAGTTCGGAACAAGGCTAGGAAGTTCGGGGCCAAAATTGCGCATGATAACGTCACGAAATTTATCTTTGTGTCAGAATGGGTGCGCGATGAGGCTGTGCGGTTGTGGGGTTGGCCACTAGAAAAGACCGAAGTTATACCAAATTTTGTACTGGACGATCAGTTTCAGCTTGATCGGCAGTACGAGGATCAGTCGTCGGTCCAATTGGGCATGGTCGGTATTGTGCCCCAAACTAAGCGTTTTGATCGCGCAATAGACTTGCTGCTCGAGTTGTGTGATCGCGGAGTCGACGCCTATTTGCATATAAAGGGCCATAGGCCGGAAGCTTTGCCCTTTATGCACGCGCCAGGGAGAAAAGCCGAGCTCTCATATTATGAGGAGTTGTACCGCAGGATTGACGAAAATTCCGTGTTGCGAGATCGCGTTATCTTCTATCCATGGGGGAATGACGTCGCTCAATGGTATGAGAACATCGATTATGTTCTTTCTCCGTCTGACTCTGAGTCTTTTCATTATGCGGTTGCTGATGGTGTTTTGAGTGGATGCGTGCCGATTGTGTGGCCCTGGAACAGTGCTGATCAGATTTATCCGAAGTGGTGGGTCGTTAGAAACACGACTGACGCTGCTGATACTGTGATGCGATTAAATAACATGTCTGCCGAAAATCGTGAGCAACTTTGTAGTGAAAATCGGAATTACATAATCCGGAAATACTCGAAGGACACTATATTTTCGAATCTTAATTCCGTGGTTTTGAGAAGCCATATTGCTAGAATTTGAATTGTTTCTTAGCGTGCTATTTTAAATAAATTCGTATAGTTTGATCTGATTCGCCTTAACTTTAAAAAATACGCCGTAGACTGCAAGTTACGGCTTTTTTTTTGGCCCGACGTGCAATCGGCAATTAACACTATAATTTTATTGTGAACACTACAGCAGTATTGAGTGCTCAGATCAACGAAAAACTGCTATAAGCTGTGACGACTATGAAAATTATTGACAAAGATCAGGTCCGAAAAATTTGCGAAGAACAACCGCAGCGTGTCCGAGAAATGCTGCGTAAGACGAGAGAGCGCATCAACTCTATCATCCGCCCAAGCTCTCCGGTGGGATTTAATTTGCCCTTTATGCCGACGCATGGATATCCAGAGATTCATGCATTTAAGTTGAACGCAGGTGAATCTATTAACCCTAGTATTAATAACCATGATAGCGTCGAGGGTTATTACGCAGAAATATATTTTGAGCCGGAAATGGCATCTGAACTCATAGTTCACTTCGGTTGTTGTGTGGCCGAGTGTACGTTGCGTGAAGATAGTTCGATAAGTATATTGATCGGCGGACGGGAACTGACGTCGATCAGTAAAAATGGATTATTTAATTTATCTGTTCGGCGCATTCGAGGAATATATTATTTTTGCGTTAACTCTGAAGAAATCCGCGAAGTAGCTCCAGGGGCTGGGCGCGAACAGTTCAGCATCGCATGCCGAGAGGGGAAAGTAGGAGTTGTTCAGCTGCAGACTATGGGATTAGAAGGCTTCAATTATGTATCATTTCAGAATTGCGAACTATCGCGTAGGCATGTGGTCTGTGGGGCATCTCCTCAGTTTGTTCTTCGGTGGGAGCGAACTGCACAATTGATTTATCAGGCGGCACTTTTTACCGCAGTTTCTCTGAAATTTCATACAGACGACGATGGCATTCTTCAAGCTGATGTCCGCGAATTTAGCGATCTGATGCGTAACGCATTGCTAAGCTGGCCATATTGGAGACCAAGTGGAGATTATTTTCCACAGAGTGGTGCATGGGAGAGAAATAATTGGTCTAATGGCTATTTGCCAGGTGCCTTCGGTATACTATGTGGTCTTGGAAACGTAGCTAATGGAATTTGGCGCGACAAATTCAATTCTCATGGACTCCAATGGCTGATTCCAATGGTTGATGCAAAGGAACTCTTGAGTACTCAATTTCCGCCAGTATCCCATTGGTTGCGGAGATCCACGAACCATGGGTTGGTTATTTATAGTACTTTTATGATGGGAGCGCTCCATTTCTTCGATTTTGGGGACCCAGTTATTGACAGAATTCAGGATGTATTTCATAAAATCCTGCGAGAGTCCCTTAAAGGCGGTTATCCGGAAGGATTCAGTTATGCTCAATTTGTTCTCCAAGAGCTAATTCCGTATTTGGTCCTAATCTTGGCCGAGGCCAAGGGGGATAAAAATGCTGTTTATTCGGAGCTATTCGGAGATGTTTCTGAGTTAGCAGATCTATTTTGGTACGGTTCTTTAGATGACGGATACTTATTTGCCAGGTTCGGTGACTGTAGCGATGCGGGATGGTCGCCTGGTGTATCGAGAATCGTTAATTCTCTCCCAGGGGAAAGTCGAAATACACTTATTGATATGGGGAAAATTACCAACGAGCTGCCTTCCTTTTTTGGAGACGCGTACACCCTCCTAGCGCAGGTATTGCCCATTAATAAGAAGATTGACGATTCTAGTCCCAGAGTGGCCGGGCGAGAATTTAGCCAAATTGGTAGTGCGGCCCTGCGTGGCAAATCAAAGTCGGGGAGAAATTATTCTATTTGGATTTCCGGATCGAAACTTCATCATACGCATAATAAAGACTATGATTTTGCCAGTTTCTATCTGTATGTGGACGGAAGTCCTTGGGCGATCGAGGAGAGCGGACGTGAGGCGTATAAGCATAATACAATCCTATTGCCGGGATTTAATATTGATGAAGCGTGCGATCCTTTAACGTGTGCAGGTGATATCGGTGGATCAGCTAGACTTTCTGGAGAGGTAAATATTATTGATGCGGATGAATACGCGGCATCTGTGCGCGTACGAATTCCAGGGATGTACCGCGATGAAGGTAACAAATATAGACTGGGTGCGGGTTATAGATATTTCAAAATAAATGTGAGCGACAGCTTTGTTGTTATTATTGTGGATATAATTGAAATTTCCGAAAATGTGGACCCAGTTTGCCAATTTATTACTCCAAATTGGAGCTCTGAAAAAGAATTCGTGGCTGGCGATATGAGCTATGACTTGGCAAAAGGTGCCGGGTGCATTTTAGGGGCATCGATTCAGTCGATGGAGGTTGGTTTCATGAAGGAGTTGCGTAGGGGAAATAATAATCGAGTAATTCAGAAGATGTGCAGGTCGGGTAAATTCTATGTTTCAGCTAGGGCCTTTGTTGAATCGTCCGAGTTGTTGAAATTTTCTGGATTGAGCGTTGTAAAAAGTGCTGATATTGGGGAGGAGTCATGGGTATGCAGTTATTCTCGGAAAGGGGGGGGCGCGATTTCGTTTGCAGTGGATTCAAATGGAAGTATCCGAGATCTTTATTGATTATGACTTTCCCTCGCAAATTGGATAATTTAAAATTGTAGAGTGGTTGCCTCTTTTGGTTGCACCGGCCACTTTTGAACGTACTCGCGCAGGGTCGGATGGTCGTGTGAGCCGTAGGGACGATGATAGTTGTAGTCGTCCTGCCAAGCTCGCAGTTTTGTTGTAGGTCGTGCTGCGTGCTGAATTCGTGCACGTTAAGGAATTCATCTCGCCGTCGACCGTTGAACGACTCGAGCCTGTCCGTATTTTCGTGGACGAGGCGTTTTAAGAGGTGTTATCCACGCGCCGCCGTAAACCGTTCGCTAAAAAGAATAGCAAACTGGTTTTGTATTGACCCAGCAGAACCTGCTCAGGTTAAGCGGCTAAAGCAAATGTCTCAGCCGGGGTGTTCATGCCGAGCGCCTGGTGTGGTCGTCGGTCGTTGTAAAAGCGTATCCAGTCGCCGATTACGCGGCTAGCATGTTGGATCGTCTCAAAGCGATGCACGCACTGTTCTTTGAGCGTGGGGATCACGCGCTCGACCATACCGTTTCTGCCGAGGGCAATGCGGTGTGATAAACTCCAGGCGTAACCCATAGCCGGGTACCAGTGCGGTGTAGCTGCGCGGCGTGAACACCAGCCCATTATCCGAGCGCAACAGGAATGGCATCGGCACGCGCCTCAACGCCCCGAAGCGGGCGATCAAGGCATGTTCCAAGGCGCTGCCGCGGTGCAGGCCTTGCCGCTGCGAGACAGGTGCCAGCCTAAGAGTTCGCGCGTGTGGCAGTCGATCACCAGCGCGAGTGTTGACCAACCCTCCCGGCCAGCCCACACCCGGCACATATCCGTGGACCAGCGCTCGTTGGGCATCGTTGCCACCGAGGGCAGCGCCTGGATCCGCGGCCTGAATCCGATCAGCGGCTTTCGAACCTGCCAGCCCATCAACTGGAACACGCGCTGCACTGTGTTCTTGTTGAACCCCAGCAGGTGCGCGACAGTCCGGTATCCAAACGGCGGCGACTGCTCGATCATCGCCTTGATCGGTGTGGCGAATTTCGGATCAACCTTCGGCGCGGAATTCACCGGCTTGTAGTACGCCGTGCGGCGCGGCACACCGAAACCAGCGACACGGCTTGGCAATCGAGACGGTGATGCCCTCGGCTTGCAGTCCCTGGCGGATCGTCTCGATCACTTCTCGTCCTCGCCCAGCAGGGGCTGCAATTTTTTTCTGGCACGCAGCTCCAGCATCGCTTCGCCGCACGCCTTTGTAGGTCTTTGAGCTGGCGCTCGTACTGCTCGCGCACATCCTGCGGGTTAGCTCAAAAGGGGGCTCCATACCCCGCTTGCCGTCATCGACCCACTGCTCGACTTCCGATGGCGACAGGTTGTATTGGCGGCTCGCCTCGGCCACTATCGTCTTGCCTTAAATTATGTCCAGCACCAGCGTGCTTTTTCGCTTGGCTGTCCAGCGTTTGATGTCTTCTTCCATCTTCGTGCTCATCGTCAATTCTCTCGATTACGACGTGAGCGGGTTTTCACTGGGTGAATATAGGATTACCCTTTGTAAATCGACGCCACATCGATTTCGTACTGATCACGGCGATCTGTGCAGTGTGCCTGAAATATCTCTAAGGAGGAATCGTTCACTTGAACTAGCACAAGATAATCTGTGAAATAAGCGCTGTTCGTGAGACCATCATAGTTGCTCGTGCGCAATATGCCCGGGCCGAGCGAATCCAGGGAGGTCTGGCATGAGCGACACTCGTACTGTAAATGATGACAATAGCCGGTATTGTGAATCAGATAAAAGGACTGATGCGGATAATTGTGAGCAAAAGAGGAAAGACGAAGAGAAACGGAAGATGAAGCAATTTCGACCCATGAAATGGCCGGCGGACTTTCCAGCAAAGCATTAATGCCCGGCATTGTTCATCATGAGCTTATGGTGATGGTGCCTTTGCTTTCAACATTATTATTGTTTAGGAGTTACGAGCCATGCGGTCGAGCTAATGGTTTATATTCGGAGACGTTTCCACGCGATGTTGGGCTAATACACCTATTTCCTCGGTCCGGAAAACGATTGAGCTATTAGGCGTACGGCAAATCTATTTTATGCTGATGCATTGCATAATCCATTTTACTCTTTCCTCCCAGGAGTGGTATTTTTGCACATGTTCGGCACCTCCTAGCGCACGATCGAGATCCCGCCTGCTGGGACCATGCCTAAACAGTCGACCTAGCACTTCACGGCATTCCGATTCGTCGTGGACTACGTGGCAAAATTCGGAAAAGTAACGCTGCACGGCTGGACTTGGATTGGTTACTGCTATTCCGCCACACGCCAATATTTCCACTAGCCGCCTTGAATACATGGTGGGGGAGTTTTCCACGGTATTCACATTTAACGAAACGAGATGACTGCGGTATATGTCAGCAGTCGCGGGGTAGGGAACAGCAGAGTTTATAATAAGTCCCTGAGAAGATGGGTAGCGATAATTACTGGATTTTCTCGCGGAATTGCGGTCATATATATGAAGAGGCATGCCCGTTTCCTGGCATGCCTTGAACATAATCTGCTGCCATTCACGACGCTGCTGGTGTATATGTCTGCTATAGCTGCCGACGAAATTTGCGCTGCGGGTTTTGAAGCTAAAGCCTAGAAAGTAGTGTAGATTTCTTTCAACTGCGAACGGCAAAACGCTTACCTTGGACTGTCCCGCGGTTTCCTTTTGATATCGAGGGATGCAGTTCTCATCAACGGTGAATATATATTCGAAAAGCTTTGCGCTGTCTATAAATCGTTCAAAATGTACGCCATCCTCTTTGTTCCAAAATGCAGTTGGAATGCCGTGATCTTGCGCTAGTTCGACCACTTTTTTTAGCGTGGCATTAGAACGCTTCGGATGATCAGGATAATTCGCAATTTTGTATTTCCAACGATTCCGGAGTCCTTTCCAAGCAGACTCCACCAAAAGTAAATCGGGTTTCCCGTAGCGTAGAATCCAACGATAATTCCAAGGTGTCAATTCCATAACGTGCCAACGTTCTTTGAGGCACGCGGTCGTGAGTTCATCTGCAATAAGAGCAATTTTCATTGGAACGACTGTTGTTTTGACGAGCCCGCGGTCGGAGCCACTGCTTCGATGGTGTCAATAGGATTGGACTGTTTCGGCTGCACCAAAGGACAAAGACGAGGCAGGCTACCGGAAATTGCCAAGCTAATAGCTTTGGAAGAATAGAATCCGCCGTTCACTTGCGTATAATGGATGACGGCATTTCGAAAGTTATGAAATAGCTTCAGATCTGGAGGAGTGGCGCCTTTCCAAAAACAATCTAGCGAATCTTGAAAGGTAAGGCCTGGTATATCGTATATGGCTCGACCCAATACGACCGTAGGCTTTCCATGTATCAATGCTGAGCCGCCGACGGTGCTGTTGACAGTAACTACACCTGAAGTATGGCTGAGTAACGCAGGTAGATTGCCGCTCTCGAGGTAAAACACGCGGCGGCCTATTTCTAGGCGCTTAGCCGCCTGTTCCAAGAGTTTCTTGTAATTGGCTAGTCCCGGGTCCAAGGGATGGATTTTGACCGCCAAGCGGGAGTTCTTCGGTGCAAAATTGGCAAATGACGTTAATACAGCTAGCATAGCTTCGCTCATGTCGCTGTATGGCGAATGATGAACGATTTGAGCGTCGGAATCCAATTGCAAAGGCAGCAAGTAAAATGGAAAAGTGCCTGACTCGTTGATTAGACTTGTCTCAATGCGACGAGATTTTGCGCCAAAACACTTCACGCGAAAACCTCGGCGCAGATAACCAAGATACTCCCGGAGTGGGGTATATGGAACGTGACCTTTGACTCCAGGGTGCAAAACTGGGTTAAGACCCGCCCAAAAGTTGTATCCGACATCGTATGCAGCGCGTTTCCAGAATGGGGCATCGAAGGACTGACCATTCCCAAAGTGTGGTAGATGTTGTGCTTGTTGTCGGTACCAATCGGCATCGCGGGGCAGGCCCGAATGGGCGTTTACGCCACCCCGCTCCAACGTGACCCAGAACGGCCGAAAGTAACCTTCCTCATAAACGTGTACCCTGATATCTCTCCGCCGAGCGAGATCAATAGCAGGCCTGTGCACAGGCCGGCAGTCTCCGAACAGGACAATGTCCGTGATCCCGTGTGCATCGAACTCTTTGCGATAGAACGCTTCTAGGCAATCCATGCTGCCACGGTAGGCAACTGAATTTCCGGACCGCCAATAAAGGGAGTCTCCAACCGTAAAGTTGACTTTGCGGACGTAGTGGCCGGCGTCACGAATTGCCCGTCCAAGACGCCGAAAGAACGGCGACCTGACCCCCTGTAAAAAAAGAAAACGCTGAGCCTGATTCATCGCGTCACCGTAAACCCAGCCCTTGCCCAGAGCGAAACTTTATTCCAGCGCCGCTGCCACTGCGTTTGGCGTGCCGGCGCATACATGCCTTTGGCTAATAGGAGATCACGGGTCTGAATCAAGTTAAGAAGTGTGGCCTCGCAGGTTGTGTAGCCATTGAGGCGTGCATCGAAGTAAATCGGATAGTGCAGTAGGGCGCCGGCAACCAGTTCGTCCAGAGTGAGCTTGCGTTCGCGGCGCGGCGGGGGGTGCCGATCTGTGGTAAGGCCCCACCCAGCGTAGAACGGGCTCCCGTATGTAGTCACGGGCTTCCCACGCAGCAAGGCGTCAAAGCCGCTCAGCGAGGTCATCGTATGGAGCTCGTCGCATGCATCGATGCAACTGACGATGGAGGCATGGGTTTCGACTGTGTTGGCGAACTCCAAGGCCTCTTTTTGATGTAGGCGTCCGACGCGGTTGTTGGCCATGACATCGGGGTGAGGCTTGTAGACGATAAAGGCGTCGGGTGCTGCGAGTCGCGCCGCGCGAAGCAGTTGTAGATTGTTGCGCACGTCCTGGCAACCGTGGCGCACCGAGGCGTCGTCCTCGACCTGACCAGGGACCAATAGCGTATAGCGGCCCGGGTTCTTCCACGTCGGCGCGATATTGGGTTCGACATTGTATTTGGTGATGCCGTTGGCCACGATCAATTCACGAACCCGCCGCGCTCGCGCGCGATCCACGTCGGTGAATTCGCGGGTATTCAGCATGGATTCCAGGTCGCTGGCCTGTCGAGGGTCGAAATACAGGCCTTGACTGTCAAGCACGAGTGCGCGGGGAGGTATGAAGTCCGATCCCAGTCCGACGGAACGTACAAAACCGTCTTCCATGCGCAGCAATCGCGCTCCGCTGGCGTGGGCCAGGGCTTGCACGGGCGGCGGCGCGTCCGTGCCCCACACCACCAAATGATCGATGGCCGTCGGCTTCAGCGCGGCTGCAGCCGCGGCATCCTTTACGAAATGCGGTGCCTTGCCGTTGAATCGGAGAAACGGTCGAACGTTGTCGGCTTTCCACCGTCGGTAGCCGATTGCGATGGCGCGACCGGAATGCCGACGATGCGTGCGTCGTTGTCTTGCGAGCCATTCGATGGCGTCGAATATCGTGCCTGCCTGGCCGGTCTCGGGATCGAGATAGCGGCTGTAGTGCATGTACGCCGCTGCAAAAAGCTCTTCCACGGTACGACGTTTCGTGCGCCGTTCGCAGTTGAAGGCGTCATGGGTACACCCCCATCCTGCGTACCAGGGAAGCCCATAGCAATGCACTGGAAGTCCGCGTAGCAGCGCCTCGAAACCCATGTGCGAGGTGACGGTGTAGACCTTGTCTACTTGCCCGAGCAGGCTGGCGGGTGAAATTGCGTCGCGCAGCATGATGCAGCGTTCATCGACTGGAAAGTCGGAAAGATATCCGCGCTTGGCGCCGCTACTGACTTCGGGGTGGGTTTTTATGTAGAGCGTCGCGTCGGGGTTCTCCCGCCTTGCGGCCGCGACCATCTCGGCGAATGTAGAGGCCCGCGCCATTCCGTGGGTCACACTGGCGTCACCACGGGTCTGGTCTACGATCAGAACGCGAGGGCAGTTTCGGGGCCCGGGCAGTGAGTCGATATCTGGTGCGTGATTGTATTTGCTCAGACCCTCGGCAAGAATGCGTTCGCGCGCCTGTGCGTAGCCGGCTCCAGGTCCTCCCAGAACGTCGATGTCGGATTCCAGCAGTGTTTCCAAGTCCGAAGGGCGATCCGCCGCGTAGTAGATCCCCTGATGATCAACCACCAGCGACACCGGCGGATAGGCTCTTCCGGGCGCGAAAGAGCGCAGGAAGCCGTCCTCCAGATTGATGAAGGGTATGCCGAATTGACCAGCGATCTTGCGCGGAAGACGAGTGGACGGCCGGAATCCCCATCCATACACGGCGCTCATTCTACGTACGCCAAGGATCTGGCCCAGGTTCAGATGCGTCACGCGGCCGCCTACGAAGGTTTCGAGGTGGGGCAGGCGCGAGAGTTGGCGTGAAAATGTGGCGAACGACATGGCGATATGGGCTTAGCGCAATGCTTCCGTCAGCGCCCGGATCGTTTGCTGGAGCTGCTCTTCCGTATGCATACAAGAAATAAAAAACCGCAGCCTCGCCGACTTCTCGGGCACGGCCGGATACAGAATCGGCTGCACGTTGATCCCTTGTTTGAAGAGTTCGGCCGACGCGCGCGTGGCTTTCAGCGAGCTGCCGGTGATGGCGGGCACGACGGCCAGGCCGGTGCTGGTGCCGGTGTCTATGCCGGCGGCGCGGGCCTGTTGCAGGAAGAACCGGCCGCGGGCCTGCAGGGCGGCCACGCGGTCGGGCGATTGCTTCATCTTGCGCAGCGCCGCCAGCGACGCGGCGGCGACGCTGGGCGGCATGCCGACGCTGTATAGGAAGCCGGGGGCCAGGAATTTCAGGTGTTCGACCAGCGCGGTTTCGCCGGCGATGTAGCCGCCGCAGCCGGCCAGCGTCTTGCTCAGGGTGCCCATCCAGATGTCGACGTCCTTGCCGTCGACGCCGAAGTGTTCGCTGATGCCGTAGCCGCGTGTGCCCATGACGCCCAGGGAGTGGGCTTCGTCGACCATGAGGAAGGCGCGGTGGCGCTGCTTGACCTCGATGAAGCGCGGCAGGTCGGGGTAGTCGCCGTCCATGCTGTAGATGCCTTCCAGCACGATGAGGACGCGTTCGAACTGGCGGCGCTGGTCGTTGAGGATGGCGTCGAGCGCTTCCCAGTCGTTGTGGGGGAAGGGCAGGCGGCGCGCGCCGGAGAGCTGGATGCCCTGCAGGACGCTGTTGTGGATCAGTTCGTCGTGCAGCACCAGGTCGCGCGGGCCGAAGAGGTAGCCGATGGTGGAGACGTTGGTGGCGTGGCCGCTGACGAAGGTGATGGCGTCGTCCACGCCGTAGAGGGCGGCGATCTCGGTTTCGAGTTCGCGGTGCACGGGGCGTTCGCCGGAAACCAGGCGGCTGGCGGACACCGAGGTGCCGTAGCGGTCGATCGCGGCCTTGGCCGCGGCGATCACGTCCGGATCGCCGGACATGTTCAGGTAGTTGTAGCTGGCGTAGTTGATGTAGCCGTTGCCGCTGATCCGGGTGGCGGCGCCGGCGGTGCCTTCATGCAGCTTGAAGAAGGGGTTCTTGACGCCGAGGCGGCTGGCGCCGTCGTTGATGATGCGCAGCTGCTGGTAGCCGGGGTGGAGATGGAAGCGGTAGTGTTCCTCGGGGATCTCGGCTTTCTTTTCCGCGGGGCGCGCCAGCGCCTGGCCGGCGGGCGCGGCGGCCTGGCGCAACTTGCGCTCCAGCGCTTGCTGGATGAGTTTGTCTTTGATGCCGGCGGCAAGGCCGGGCAGCTTTTTTACGGTGCTCAAGTCTTGCCTACTGGATCATGCGTTGCTTGGGAAGGCTGCCGTTCTGCTTGATCTCGTCGACGAATTCGGAGACCGAGCTGGCGCCGACTTCGGCGGCGTGGTGCGCGACGACCTGCTGCACGCTGGCGGTGAGGGCGTCGCCGGCGTCGTGTTCGTCGCGCAGCAGCAGCACCAGACGTTCGGCGAGCTTGGCCGGCGTGGGGCTTTCGTTGAGCGCCATGACGGGCAGGCGGATGCCGAAGCGGTTTTCCAGCGCGACCACCAGTTCCACGCCCATGAGCGAGTCCAGGCCCATGTCGTAGACCGAGCGGGTGGCTTCGATCTTGTCGGGCGCGACACGCAGGATTTCGCCGATCTCGGCCTTGAGCATGTCGGTGAAGCGCTCATGCAGGGCCTCGTCGTCCAGGGTGGCGATGAGGTGGGCGATGTCGTCGGCGCCGCTGTCTTCTTCGCCGGCGTCGCCGGCCTGGCGGGCGATGTCGGAGAACTTGGGCAGGCCGGAGGTGGGCAGGAAGCGGGCCAGCGCGCGCCAGTCCAGTTCCAGCACGCCGAGGCCGGAGGCGTCGGCGGCCAGCATGGCTTCGAGCGCGTCCAGCGCGGTCTGGGAGGCCAGGGCGCCGCCGCCCATGCGGCTTTGCAGGGCGTCCTTGATTTTTTCGTTGCGGGCCAGGAAGCCCACGTCGTCGATGGCGCCCCAGCGCACGCAGGTGGCCGGCAGGCCTTCGGCGCGGCGCTGGGCGGCGAGGCGTTCGAGCCAGGCGTTGGCGGCGACGTAGTTGCTTTGCCCCGGGTTGCCGAAGAGGGTGGTGGCCGAGGAATAGCAGATGAAGAGGTCCAGCGGCAGCGCGCGGGTCAGTTCGTGCAGGTGCTGCGCGCCCAGGACCTTGGCGGCCAGGGTGCGCTGGATCTGTTCGGCGTTGGCGCTGCGGGCCAGGCCGTCGTCGATGACCACGGCGGCGTGGACCACGCCCTTGAGCGGCGGCAGCGTGGCGGCGGCGTCCTGCAGCAGGCCGGCCAGGGCGTCGCGGTCGGTGACGTCGCAGGCGGCGGCGTGGACGCGCACGCCCTGTGCTTCAAAGGCGGCGATGGCGGCTTTCGCGGCGTCGTTGGCGGGTCCGCTGCGGCTGATCAGGATCAGGTTGCGCGCGCCGCGCTCGGCCAGCCATTGCGCGGTGCGCAGGCCGAAGCCGCCCAGGCCGCCGGTGACCAGGTAGCTGGCGTCGGCCGGCAGCGCCAGGCCGTGATCGGCCTGGGCCGCCGGATGGTGCACGCCGCTGATGCCGTTGCGGTAGGTGACCACAATCTTGCCGATCTGGCGCGCCTGCTGCATGTAGCGGAAGGCGTCGACGATGTCGTTGGCGTCGAAGACGGTGTAGGGCAGCGGATGCAGCGCGCCCTGGCGGAACAGCGCCATCATCTCCGCGAACAGGCGCTGGGTGAGGTCGGGGCGCTCGTTCATCAGCTGGTCGGCGTCGATGCCGAAGTAGCTGATGTTGTTGCGGAACGGGCGCAGGCCGATGCGGGTGTTCTCGTAGAAGTCGCGCTTGCCCAGTTCGAGGAAGCGGCCGAAGGGCTTGAGCACCCGCAGGTTGCGGTTGACGGCTTCGCCGGCCAGGGAGTTGAGCACCACGTCCACGCCGCGTCCGTCGGTGTCGGCGAGGATCTCGTCGGCGTAGGACAGCGAGCGCGAGTCGTAGATGTGGCGCACGCCCAGCAGGCGCAACAGGTCGCGTTTTTCGTCGGAGCCGGCGGTGGCGTAGATCTCGGCGCCCAGCCATTGGGCGAACTGGATGGCGGCGATGCCGACGCCGCCGGCCGCGCCGTGGATCAGGATCTTCTCGCCTTCTTCGAGGCGCGCCAGGTGGTGCAGCGCGTAGTAGACAGTGAAGAAGGTGCTGGGAATGGTGGCCGCGGCTTCGAACGAGAAGCCTTCGGGGATGTGCGAGATGGCGCTGGGGCGGGTCAGCACGCGGTCGCCGAAGCTGGCCGGGCCGAAGCCCACGACCGCGTCGCCGACCTGGTAGCCGGCCGCGTCCGGGCCGACGCGGGTGACTGTGCCGGCGAACTCCAGGCCCAGGGTGGGGCCGGCGAAACCGTTCTCGATGGCTTCGTCGGACAGCAGGCCCAGGGCGTACATGACGTCGCGGAAGTTCAGGCCGGTGGCTTCGATGCGCACTTCGAGCTGGTCGCCGGCGGGCGCCGGGGCGGGGCAGGCTTCCCAGCGCAGGTTGCGCAGCTGGCCGGGGAATTCGAAGCCCAGGCGCACGGCGTGCGCCCCGGTGGCCTGGCTGGCCGGCGCCGGACGCGCGGCGAGGCGCAGGCGCGGCGCATAGCGTTCGCCGTCGGGGCCCAGCAGGATTTCGTCTTCGTCGTCCATGGCTGACAATTCGCGCGCCAGGGCGTCAGCCACGCCGCCGGCATGGGCCAGCGGCAGGTCCACCATGCGGATGCGGAAGTTCGACGCTTCGTTGGCCAGGGTGCGGCCATAGCCCCACAGGGCGGCGTCGTTGAGCGCGTGCATGGCGGCGGGGGCCGGCGCATGGCGCAGGTATTGCGCGGCGTCGGCGGTGACCAGCCACACGGTGGCCGGCGTCTGGGTGCGTTCGCAGGCCTGGATGACGGCGGCGGCAAGCGCGCAGCGGCGGGTCTGCTTGGCCAGCAGCTCGTCGGGCGTTTCGTGGGCGTCGGTCCAGGCCAGGCCGTCGAGGTGCACGATGTGTTCGACCGGACCGTCGGCGTCGCCGGCCAGCAGGGCGTCCAGCGCCTCGGGCGCGACGCCGGTCTCCAGGCGCACCTGGTGGCCGGCCGCGGCCAGGCTGGCCTGCAGCGCGGGCACCAGGCCGGCGCCGTGTTCCGGGTTGCGGTCGGCCAGGATCAGCCAGCGCGCCGGCGTGGCGGGCTGCGCCGCGGTGTCGGCCGACTGCGCGGCCTCGAGGCTGGCGGTCAGCAGATAGGCGCCGGTGGCCGGCGATTGGCTGAATTCCAGCGGGCTATCGCATTGCAGGCCCAGGGATTGCAGGGTTTCCTGCCAGAAGGCGGCGGGCTGCTGGGTGGAGAGCTGTTCGCCGTTCTCGCCGGCCTGCCACCATTGCTGGCGCGCGCCGAAGACGAAGTCGGCCCAGGCGGCCGGATGGGCGCCGCAGAACAGCAGCACGCCGCCCGCGCGCAGGCTGGCGCGGGCGTGCTTGAGCGCGGCCAGGGCCGCGTCCAGGGTGTCGAATTCGCAGTGGAAGATGACGAGGTCGCAGCGCGCGGCCGGGGCGTCGCCGTATTCGCCGATGCGTTCGGTACGGGCGTTGGGATGGCGTTCCGCCTGCTGGTGGCTGACGTGGTCCAGCATGTCGGCGTCGGGCGAGGCGTAGCAGTAGTCGGCGACGTTGAAGTCCAGCGCGTCGCAGCAGTTGAAGTTGAAGAGCGGCGCGGCCTGGCCGACTTCCATGACGCGCAGGCGCTGGCCGGGCAGGCGGGCCGCCTGGGCCTGTTGCAGCACCGCGCGCAGGGCCGTGCCCAGGCGCTGGCCGCTGGCCGCGCCGAGCAGGCTGCGGTTGATGACGGCCGGCGTGGTGGCGCGCGGGCAGATCTGGTCGACGTCGGCCTCTCCGCGCAGCAGCGCGGGCAGGTGCAGGCCGATGCGGCCCACGGCGTGGACGATCTGCGCGTAGTCGGGGTATTCGCGCAGCAGCGTATTCCAGATGTCGGTGGCGCCGCCTTCGCCGTTGTCGTCGGCGGGCAGCGCGATGCCGGACGCCTGCGCTTGGACGTAGCCGGCGGCCGTCAGGCGGGCGGCGATATGCCGCAGCAGGGGCGCGGCCTGCGGGGCGTGGCGGCCCAGTTCGGTGATCAGGGCCTGCGGCAGCAGGCGGCCGTCGGGCGCGATGGCGCGCAAGGCGTCCAGCGCGAAGCTGTCGCACAGGCTTTCCAGCAGCGGATCGACTTCGTCGGCATAGCGCGCGTGCGCGCCGCCTTCGGTGCAGGCGGCGACGGCTTCGGCCAGCGCGGCGCGCAGGGTCTGGAGTTCGACCGGGTTGGGGCCGAACGGCGCGCGCGGACGCGGCGTGGCGACGCTGTCCAGGAAGCTGAGGTGGTCGGCCGCGGCCTTGCGCAGGCGGATGCTGCGAAAGCGCGCCTGTTCGACGGCGGCTATCTGCTCGCCGGCGGCGTTGTACAGCTCGAAGCTGGCGGTCAGCGAATGCGGGGCGCGGCGCTCCAGGCGCACGCGCGCGGCGGCCGGCTGGCCGGCGTTGGCGCGCAGGCTCAGGCGTCCGATCTTGGCGGGCACGTAGGCGATGCCCAGGCCCATGGCCGGGTCGTCGCGCAGCAGCTGGATGATGAGCTGGAACGCGCAGTCCAGCAGCGCCGGGTGCAGGTGGGCGGTTTCGAGTTCGGCGGCCAGGCAGGGCTGGGGCTCGAGCACGGCCAGCACGCTGGCGTCGGACTCCAGCCAGCCGTGCTTGACGGCGCGGAAGGCCGGGCCGTAGTCCAGGCCCACGGCGCGGGTCAGCGCGTTGTGGCTGTCGCCGGTGAAGTCGGGCGCGCGTTCCGGCAGGACCAGGGCGGGCCGGGTCAGCCGGGTCAGGCGCGGCTCGCGCAACAGGCGGCCGCTGGCGTGCCGGGTCCAGGGTTCGGTGCTGCCGGTTTCCTTGGACGTGATGCGGAAACGGCCGTCGCCGTCATCGAGCAGCAGGCGCAGCAGCTTGCCGGGCGCGGCACTGAGCAGCAGCGGCGCGTGGATTTCCAGCTCTTCCAGTTCGGCGCAGTCGGTGGCGCCGCCTTGCCAGCGCAGCGCGGCGGCCAGCGCGATTTCGGCGAAGCCGGTGCCGGGAAACACGACCGCGTCGCCGACGATGTGGTCGGCCAGCGTGGGATGGGATTGCGTGTCGAGCCGGTTCTCCCAGGTGTGCTCGTGCTGCTGCATGGGATAGCCCAGCAGCGGGTGCGCCAGCCGGCGCGTGAGCAGGCCCTGGGATTCGGGGGTGACCGGGTGCCAGTGGCGTTCGCGCTGCCAGGGATAGGTCGGCAGTTCGACCGGCGCGCCGGCCCACGGGAACAGCGACTGCAGGTCGAGCTGGCCGCCGCTGACGATGGCCTGGCCGGCGGCGTTCCAGATTTTCTCGGGATCGTCGCCGCCGCGCGTGGCGGTGCTGAGCACGCGGCCTTGCAGGTCGCCGGCCTTGAGGGCGTCGTTCAGGTACGAGCGCAGCACCGGGTGCGGGCCGACTTCGACGTAGACGTTATTGCCTTCGGCCACCAGCTGCTGCGCGGCCTGTTCGAAGCGCACCGCTTCGCGCACGTTGCGCCACCAGTAGCCGGCGTCCAGCCCGGCGCCGTCCAGCGGCGCGCCGGTGACGGTGGAATAAAAGGGCACGTCGGCCGCGCGCGGTGCGATGCCGGCCAGCGATTCGCGGATGCCGGCCTCGATGGCGTCCATGGCCGGGCTGTGGAAGGCGTAGTCCAGGTCCAGGCGGCGATGGAACAGGGATTGTTCGGCCAGCGCCGCTTCCAGCACCGCCAGCGCTTCGGGCGCGCCGGCCAGGGTGGCGCCGCGGCCGCTGTTGAAGCCGGCCACGCACACGCTTGCGCCCAGGCCATGTTCGGCGATCAGGGCCAGCGCTTCTTCGCCGCTGACGCCCACGGCCGTCATGCGGCCTTGGCCCTTGGTCTGACCCTGCAGGCGGCTGCGCTGGAAGATGACGCGCACCGCGTCGGGCAGCGACAGCGCGCCGCAGGCCCAGGCGGCGGCGACTTCGCCCACGCTGTGGCCGATCACGGCCGACGGCACCACGCCGTGCTGGGCCAGCATGCGGGTGATGCCGACCTGCAGCGCAAAGAGCGCGGGCTGGGCGATTTCGGTGCGTTCGTAGCGGTCGTCGCCGTTCTCGCCGGCCAGTTCCTTGTGCAGCGAGAAGTCGGCGTACTGGGCGAACAGCGCATCCACTTCGTCGATGGCGGCGGCGAACACCGGATCGGCCAGCAGCCGGCGGCCCATGTTGGCCCATTGCGAGCCGTTGCCGGAATAGACCAGCACCGGGCCGCGCGCGGCGGGCAGCGCGCTGCCGGCGACCAGGCCGGGCTTGGCGTCGCCGCTGTCGGCGTATTGCTGCAGCAGGTCGGCCACCGCGTTGCACTGGGTGCCGAACACCACGGCGCGCTCGCCGTGCCAGTCGCGGCGCATGGCGGCGTGGTAGGCGGCGTTGTACAGGAACTTGGCGGGCTGGTCGCGCAGCGTCTGCGCCATCCGGCCGGCCGCGGCCCGCAGCGCGGGCAGGGTCTTGCCCGAGACCACGACGGGGATCGGGGCGGTCTTGGCCATCTTGCCTTCGGCGGCCGGGCTGCGCGGCGGGGCGCTTTCCAGGATGACGTGCGCGTTGGCGCCGCCGAAGCCGAAGGAGTTCACGCCCACCACCAGCTTGCCGGCGGGTCGCAGCTTGCGGTTCTGCGTGACGACGTCGAGGTTCCAGTCCTGGAACTCGATCTTGGGATTGAGGGTCTTGATGCCGATGGTGGCGGGCACCTCGCGGTGGCGCAGCACGTACAGGGCCTTGACCAGGCCGGCCACGCCGGAAGCGGCTTCCAGGTGGCCCAGGTTGCTCTTGACCGAACCGATGGGCAGCGGCGCGTCCTTGCCGCGCTGCTGGGCCAGGGCCAGGCCGATGGCGCGGGTTTCGATCGGATCGCCGACCGCGGTGCCGGTGCCGTGCGCTTCCAGGTAGTCGATCTCGGCGGGCGAGATGCCGGCCTGTTCGTAGACCTGGCGCATCAGCGCGGCCTGGGCCTGCACGCTGGGCACGGTGAGGCCGGACTTGCGGCCGTCGGTGTTGACGGCGCTGCCGGCCACCACGGCCAGGATGGCGTCGCCGTCGGCGACCGCCTGGTCGTAGTCCTTCAGCACGAAGATGCCGCCGCCTTCGGAACGGACGTAGCCGTCGCCGGAGGCGTCGAAGACGTTGCAGCGCCCGCGCGGCGACAGCATGGACGCCTTGGAGAAGGTGATGAAGCCGTAGGGGTGCAGGTGCAGGCTGACGCCGCCGGCCAGCGCCTGGGTGCATTCGCCCGACAGGATGGCGCGGCATGCCTGGTGGAAGGCGACCAGCGAGGACGAGCAGGCCGTGTCCATGGCGATGCTGGGGCCGCGCAGGTCGAAGAAGTACGAGAGGCGGTTGGCGGCGATGCTGGCGGTGTTGCCGGTCGCCATCGAGGCGTCGACGGCGTTCAGGTCTTCGGCCAGCCGGTAGGCGTAGTCGGAGCTGGCGATGCCGATATACACGCCGCAGTCCGAACCGCGCAGGGTGGAGGGCGCGATGCCGGCGTCTTCCAGGGCTTCCCAGCTCATTTCCAGCAGCAGGCGCTGCTGCGGGTCCATCAGCGCGGCTTCGCGCGGCGAGATGCCGAAGAACCCTGCATCGAACCCGGAGACGTCGCCGATGGAGCCGGCGGCAAAGGTGTAGGCGGTGCCGGGATGGTCTTTGGCGGGATGCAGGTAGGCGTCGGCGGACCAGCGGTCCTGTTCGACCTGGGTGACCAGGTCGCGGCCTTCCAGCAGGGCCGGCCAGTAGCTGTCATGGGTGGTGCTGGGAAACCGGAACGAAAGTCCAACGACGGCAACGCGCTTACGCATGCAGAGTCCTTCTGGCCCCGCCACGCGGCGGGGGATGGTAAATGAGGGCGGTCGAACCGCAATGGCGGTCGGGGCCGGTCGAGGCTGCGGCGCCGGGACGGCCGGCGGCTGCGACGATCGGGAGTGCGGGAAGCCCGCGCCGGAAAATCAGGCGCGGGATAGACGGCCTGGGATGGCCGGAAGCTCCCGTCCAGGCGCTGCGAATAGCGTTATGGCGACGCCGGCGCCGCGGTTGCGCCGAAGCCGGGGCGCGAGAGTATTGCTCTGCATTCTCATTTTTTATTTTGTCGATCTGGCGACGAGATATGGCCTGCCGAACCTGCTCGATAACCGGCGAGCATGGCTTGGGCGCGGGCGAATCGCCGTGACATTTAGATGAATATGAGCCGATTTTACTGTATGTATAAGATTCAGCTAAATCCGGGAAGGAATGGCGGCGGACGGGGTTAACCCGTAGCGCCGCGCGCGCGTAAGCTGTCATTTCCCTGTCCCCGATGTTCCCGGCCGCTAGGATAACAACCATATGTAACCAAATTGGAGCAAGATTAATCAAAACGCTTCAACTGGGCGTAAGGGTTGTTGCGCAAGCGGCGTGTGCTGAAAGGTTTGCGGAAATCATCCGGCGATTACAAGAATTTCCGGTGCATTTCTGTTGCAAACAGTAGTCTGGATGCGTGATTTTACGCAACCAGGATGACCGCGCAGGACGGCTGCGGGCGTCTAGGACGCGTCGTAAAGCGGAATGGGCGGGATGCGCTTGGCGGGGGTGGGTATGCGCCAGGACGCCCGGCGGCGCAGGGCGCCGAGCAGTTTCAGGCCTTGCGGCCAGTCGCCCAGGCCGCTGTCGGCGTTGATGTGACCGGCGCCGGACAGGATGACGATGCGGCTGCCCCAGTCGCCGGCGAAGGCGCGGGCGCGGTCCAGGCTGCAATAGGGATCGTCGTCGCTGGCGACCACCACGCTCTGGTAGGGCAAGGGCTGGCGCGGCACGGGCGCGAAGCTGCGCAGGCACTCGGGCGCGTCGGCGCGTTCCACGTCGGCCGGCGCGACCAGCAGGGCGCCGGCGACCTTGGCGCGCAGCGGCACCGGCAGCGCGGCGCTGACCAGGCAGCCCAGGCTGTGAGCGACCAGCAGCACGGGGCTGCGGGCCCGATCCACTTCCGCGGCCAGCGTGGCGATCCATTGCGCGGCGACCGGGTTCTGCCAGTCGCGCTGTTCAAGGCGGACCGCAAGCGGCAGGGACGCGGCCCAGCGCGATTGCCAATGGTCGGGTCCGGAGTTTTTCCAGCCCGGGACGATGATCGGTTGGAGTCTCATGGCGGCCATCATGCCGCGCCGCTTTAGTAACTCAAACGAATAAATCGTCTTTTGCATATACGGCGACGGGCATAAGGCTGCGAGCGCGGCGGCCGCCGCGGTTTACGCGCCGCCCTCGTCGAAAAGCGGGTCGCGCGCCCTGCAAACAGGGGTATTTTTCAGTGTATGCTTGCCGTGCTAATGCACCGTAACCGGGCGTGAACACGGAAACAACCGGCGTGCGCACGGGTGCGGAACTAACGATTACAAATCATTAGAGGAGTCCAACATGAAGCCAGTATTCCGTCTGACCCCGGTCATCGCCGCGCTGGGCGTCGCCGCGGGCATGGCGTTCGGCGCGGCCGCGCAGGCGCAAACCATCAAGATCGGCGTCGTCGGCCCCACCACCGGCGCGGTCACCCAGTATGGCGATATGGTCCGTGAGGGCGTCGATACGGCGGTCGAGCGCATCAACGCCGCCGGCGGCGTGAACGGCAAGAAGCTGGAAACCGTGGTGATCGACGACGGCTGCGAGCCCAAGCAGGGCCCGGTCGCCGCCAACCGCGTGGTCAACAGCAAGATCGGCTTCGTCGTGGGCCACGTGTGCTCGGGCGCCACCATCGCCGCCGCCGACGTCTACAACAACGAGGGCGTGGTCATGGTGACCCCCTCGGCCACGTCGCCGGCCCTGACCGACGGCAAGAACTACGAGTTCATCTTCCGCACCATCGGGCGCGACGACCAGCAGGGTCCTGCGGCCGCCAAGTTCATCCTGGACAAGATCAAGCCCAAGAAGGTCGCGGTGCTGCACGACAAGCAGTCGTACGGCCAGGGCATCGCCACCGCGGTCAAGAACGACCTGGAAAAGGGCGGCGTCACCGTGGCGTTCTTCGAAGGCATCAACGCCGGCGACAGCGATTACTCGGCCGTCATCACCAAGCTCAAGAGCCAGGGCGTGGACTTCGTCTACTACGGCGGCTACCACCCTGAAATGGGCCTGCTGCTGCGCCAGGCGGCCGAGCAGGGCGTGAAGGCCAAGTGGATGGGTCCGGAAGGCACGGGCAACCCGGACATCAACGCCATCGCCGGCGACGCGGTCGAAGGCATGCTGGTGACGCTGCCCGCCGACTTCACCCAGAACGCCGCCAACGCCGACATCGTCAAGGCCTTCCAGGCCAAGAAGCGCAACGCCGCGGGCGCCTTCCAGATGACGGCCTACACGGCCACCCAGGTCATCGCCGACGGCATCAAGGGCGCGGGCACGGACGATCCCACCAAGGTCGCCAAGTACCTGCACGCCAACTCCTTCGATACCCCGATCGGCAAGGTGTCGTGGAACAAGCAGGGCGACCTGACGAACTTCGAGTTCGACGTGTTCGTCTGGCACAAGGACGGCTCCAAGACCGTCTACAAGTAATCCCGGGCGGCCTGCCGCCCAGTGATGCCGACCGGGCCGTGAGCTAGACTTGCGGCCCGGTTTTTAATTGCGCCACTGATCTTATTCTGCCCACCCATGACCAAGGCTTTGCTCGTCGAAGACGATCCGAAACTCTCGCGCCTGATCGCCCAGTTCCTGGAGCAGCACGGCTTCAACGTCGCGCAGGCCTTTCGCGGCGACCAGGCGGTGGAGGCGTTTCGCCGCCACGATCCCGCCATCACCATCCTGGACCTGATGCTGCCGGGCCGCGACGGGTTGCAGGTCTGCCGCGACCTGCGCGCGTTTTCCTCGGCGCCGATCCTGATGCTGACGGCCCGCGAGGATGACCTGGACCAGATCCTGGGCCTGGAGTCGGGCGCCGACGACTACGTGATCAAGCCGGTCGAGCCGCGCGTGCTGCTGGCGCGGGTGCGGGCGCTGCTGCGGCGCCACGGCCAGGCCGACGAACCGCCCGAGCGCCTGGAGTTCGGCCCGCTGGCCATCGACCGGCGCAACCGCGCGGTGGTCCATGCCGGCGTGGAAGTCGATCTCACCACGATGGAGTTCGAGATGCTGTGGGCGCTGGCCAGCCAGGCCGGCCAGGTGCTCACGCGCGACGACCTGCTCAACGCGGTGCGCGGCATCGAGTTCAACGGGCTGGACCGCAGCGTGGACGTGTGCGTGAGCAAGCTGCGCCGCAAGCTCGACGACGATCCGCGCGATCCGGCGCGCATCAAGACGGTCTGGGGCAAGGGCTATCTGTTCTCGCCCAGGGCGCAAGAGGGCGACGATGCTTAGGTTCATCCTGCGGCTGTTCGTGGTGCTGGCCGTGGGGTTCGTGATCTCGAGCCAGGTGGTGGACCGCTCGGCCTCCTACCTTTTCGAGCCGCTGAGCGAAGGCTATACGCGCCAGGCCGTGCGCGGCCAGATGTACAGCCTGGTGCGCGAGCTGGGCCAGGTGCCCGCCGCCGAACGCGAGGCCTATGTGCGCGACCGGTTGGCGCCGCACTACGGCCTGGGGCTGAGGGTGGCGCCGGCCGCCAGCTTCGAGGCGAGCGAGGCCGAACGCAAACTCATCGCCGCGGGCAGCTTTTTCATCCGCGACGAGATGCAGACCTTCGTGGCGGCGCTGCCGGGGCCGGGCGATCAATGGCTGGAAATGAAGCTGCCGGCCGAGCCGCCGGTCGGGCCCTGGGTGCTGGTGGCGGTGTATTCGGCGCTGACGCTGCTGCTGGGCGCTTTCATGCTGGTGTGGGCGCTGCCCACCTGGCGCGACCTGGAGGCGCTGAAGACGGCGGCGCAGCGCATGGGGCAGGGCGACCTGCAGGCGCGCGCCCGGCTGTCGCGGCATTCCACCATACGGGGCCTGGGCGACACCTTCAATCAGATGTCCGAGCGGATCAGCGCGCTGGTCAGCAACCAGCGGGAACTGACCAACGCCGTCTCGCACGAACTACGCACGCCGATCGCGCGGCTGTCGTTCGAGCTGGACATGATGGACCGCGAGGACGATCCCGAGGCGCGCCGGCGCCTGGTCGAGGAAATGAAGAGCGACGTGGCCGAGCTGGACAGCATGGCCTCGGAACTGCTGATGTACGCCCGGCTGGAGCACAAGGGCGACGGCGTCGCGCTGCAGCCGCAGGACGCGCGCGGCTGGCTCGAATCGGTGGTGCAGCACGCGGGTTTCGAGGCCGGCGTGGCGGGCGTGCGCTGCGAGGTGGCGCAGTGCCAGGTGCCCGAGGTGCATCTGCACCAGCGCTACATGACGCGCGCGCTCCTGAATCTGCTGCAGAACGCCATCCGGCACGCGGGCGGCCGGGTCCAGGTCAGCCTGCTGGGCGGTTCGGCGCGCGAGTACGTGCTGATGGTGGACGACGACGGCCCCGGCATCGCGCCGGCGGATCGCGAGCGCATTTTCGAACCCTTCATCCGCCTGGATGAAAGCCGCGATCGCGAAACCGGCGGCGTCGGCCTGGGACTGGCGATCGTGAGCCGGGTGGCGCGCTGGCACAACGGCTCGGTGCGCGCCGAAGACAGCCCGCTGGGCGGGGCGCGCTTCGTCATCGCGTGGAAGGCGCTTTCCGCGCCGGGCCGCAGTACGTAAAGCAACTTCACAAAGTCCCGCGACGATCTTCACAAACTCCATACAAAGCGGGAAAGATCGCGCGCAGGCGCATGGCTAGCATGACGGCACTTTCGTTCAGAGGAGTCGCCGTCCGCCATGTTTTGCCTGAGCCGCCTGCTTGCCGTCGCATCCCTGCTGGCCGTGATCGGCGGCTGCCAGGGCGTGCCGCCCGCCGCGCCCGCCGCCGTCGCGCCGGGCGACTACGCGGCGGTGATCGGCTACCTGGCCCAGCGCATCGCCTACGACATGGACGCGCAGAACGTGCCCGGCCTGTCCATCGCGCTGGTCGACGACCAGCGCGTGGTCTGGAGCACCGGCTTCGGTTATGCCGACGTGGCGCGGCACCGCAAGGCCAGCGGCGACACGCTGTACCGGGTCGGGGCCATCAGCAAGGTCGTCACCGCCGCCGGCGTACTGCGCGCCGCCGATGACGGCGCGCTGGGGCTGGACCGGCCGGCCTCGCAGGCGCTGCCGGACTGGGAGCTGCAGCCGCGCCGCAACGCCATGCAGTGGCTGGGCGCGCATCCCTTCACCGCGCGCGGCCTGATGGCGGTCCGTCCGGACGCGCCGGAAGACACCATGGGCCGGGCCCGCGCCGACATGGCCTACGCGCTGCTGGGCGACATGCTGGCGCAGGCGGCCGGCGAACCCTTCGACGCCTACATGCGCCGCGCCATCCTGCGGCCGGTGAACATGCCGCGCGCCGGCTTCGAGCCGGGGCCGCGCATGCTGCAGCTGCGCGCGGCGGGCTATCGGCGCGGCCACCCGTGGGCCGAGGCGCCGCAGGCCAATCCGCCGGCCGACGGACTGTGGCTCAGCACGACCGAGATGGCGCGTTTCTCCAGCATGTTGTTCGCCGGCGGCGCCCATGAGGGCAGGCGCGTGCTGAGCGCCGGCTCGGCGCACGCGGTGCTGGACCTGGAGACGGTCGCCAGCGGCATGGACCTGGAATGCCGGCTGGCGCTGTCGTGGCTGGCCGCGCCCTGCGCGGACATGATGGACGAAGCGCCGCTGCGCATGCATCGCGGCGCGACCGAGGCCTTCCATTCCCGCTGGGTGCTGGCGCCGCGGGAGAAGCTGGCGGTCCTGGTCATGGGCAATTCCGACACCAGCGAGCCGCTGGTGGCTTCGATCTCCGCGGTGGCGATGGCGCTGATGCGCCAGGCCAGGCAGCGCGGCGACGCCGACTGAATCCTTTCCTCAACCTGTTTCCAGGAACCCTCCCATGAAGCGTATTCTTCGCTCGTCCGTGTCCGTGCGCCGCGTCGGCGCGGCCTGCCTGCTCTCGCTGGGCCCGGGCCTGTGCCTGGCCGCCGACGAGGTCGCCGTCAATTCGGTCTATGGCCAGCGCGGGGCCACTTCACGCGGCCTGACCGTGCCCGACGCGCAAGGGCCGGCCGGCGAATGGCTGTTCTACGGGACGCTGGGCGTGGGCTACGCGCCGCGCTACAGCGGCAGCGACGAAGGCTCGGCGGTGCCCATCGTCGGGCTGGGGGTGCGCGGGCCGCACGGCTTCTTCCTGGGCACCGATCACGGGCTGGGCTGGGAGACCGAGGCGCTGGACAGCACCTTCCGCTTCTACCTGGCGCCCAGCGCGTCGCGCAAGGACCGCAAGCATGGCTTCGAGGGGTCGGACAAGCTGCGCGGCATGGGCGAGATCAAAAGCCGCGCGCAGATCGGCATGGACGCCGAGACCACGCTGGGCCCGGTGACCCTGTCGGCGACGCTGGCGCACGCCTTCAAGAAGAGCGGCGACAGCGACGTGGGCAGCGCCTACACCATGCTGACCCTGGGCGCCGGCGCCACGGTCTACGAAGGCGCCGCCGGCCTGGTGTCGGTGGCGCTGTCGGGCACCTTCGGCGACGGCAACTACATGCGTACCTGGTATGGCGTCAGCGCGCGCCAGTCGGCCAATTCCGGCTATCGCCGCTACAGTCCCAAGGGCGGCCTGGAGAGCGTGGGCCTGGGCGCGACATGGACGCTGCCGCTGGACGAGTCATGGTCGTGGACGGTGGGGGCGGAGGCGCGGCGCCTGTTCGGCGACGCCGCCGACAGTCCCATCGTGCGCGAGCGCAACCAATACACCATCGGCACGATGGTGACCTACACGTATTGAGCAGGAGTAATGCCGGCCCCGCGCGGGGCCGGGGATGCCTGTGCAGGCTTACAGGCCTTGCACGCGGCGGCCGGTATCGGGTTCGAACCAGTGCAGCGGGTGGCGGCCGTCCGAGCCCACGTTGACGCGGTTGCCGACCTTGGCCGACGATTCCGAAAGCTGGCGCGTGGTGCAGCGGACCACCAGCGTGGCCTTGCCGCAGCGGCAGTGCACCAGTTGCTCGGAGCCCAGCGTTTCCACCATTTCCACTTCGGCCGGCACGCCCTGCGTGTTCAGCAGCATGTGCTCGGGGCGCATGCCCAGGATCACCTTGCGGCCGCGCACCGGGGCGGGCACGTCCAGCGGCGAGATTTCCAGCGGGGTGCCGTCCACCGTCTCCATCGTGCCGTCTCCGGCCACGTTCACTTCCATCAGGTTCATCGGGGGCGAGCCGATGAAGCCGGCCACGAAGGTGGAGGCGGGCTTTTCGAACACTTCCATCGGCGTGCCGATCTGCTCGGGCACGCCCTGGTACATGACGATCATGCGATGGGCCAGGGTCATGGCCTCGACCTGGTCGTGCGTCACGTACAGGCTGGTCGTGCCCAGGCGGCGGTGCAGCTTCATGATTTCCAGGCGCATCGCCACGCGCAGCTTGGCGTCCAGGTTCGACAGCGGTTCGTCGAACAGGAACACCTTGGGCTCGCGCACGATGGCGCGGCCCATGGCCACGCGCTGGCGCTGGCCGCCGGACAGCGCGCGCGGGCGGCGGTCCAGCAGGTGCGACAGCTCCAGGATCTGGGCGGCCGCGTCCACGCGCTTCTTGATCTCTTCCTTGGAGAACTTGCGGATCTTCAAGCCATAGGCCATGTTTTCGAACACGGTCATGTGCGGGTAGAGCGCGTAGTTCTGGAACACCATCGCGATGTCGCGTTCGGCCGGCTCCAGGTTGTTGACGACCTTGTCCTCGATGAGGATCTCGCCGCTGGTGACCGTCTCCAGGCCGGCGACCATGCGCATCAGGGTGGACTTGCCGCAGCCCGACGGGCCGACGATGACGATGAATTCACCGTCCTTGACGTCCATGTCGATGCCATGGATGACCGGCACATTGCCGGCATAGGTTTTCTTGACGTTGCGAAAGCTGAGAGTAGCCATGTGTTATTCGTATACGGAGTCGTGTTGGGGCGGCGAGGGCGGGAGAGCGGGGGTCACTTTTCAGTGTCGACCAGACCCTTGACGAACCATTTCTGCATCAGGATGACGACCAGCGCCGGCGGGATCATCGCCAGCATGGCGGTGGCCATGGTGATGTTCCATTCGGTCACGCTGTCGCCGCCGCTGATCATGCGCTTGATGCCGATGACGACGGGGTACATGTCTTCTTGCGTGGTCACCAGCAGCGGCCACAGGTACTGGTTCCAGCCGTAGATGAACTGGATCACGAAGAGGGCGGCGATGCTGGTCTTGGACAGCGGCAGCAGCACGTCGCGGAAAAAGCGGATGGGCCCGGCGCCGTCGATGCGCGCGGCCTCGATCAGCTCGTCCGGCACGGTCAGGAAGAACTGCCGGAACAGGAACGTGGCCGTGGCCGAGGCGATCAGCGGCAGCGTCAGGCCGGCGTAGCTGTTGAGCAGGCCCAGGTCGGCCACCACCTTGTACGTCGGCGCGATGCGCACTTCGACCGGCAGCATCAGCGTGACGAAGATCATCCAGAAAAAGAACATGCGGCCGGGGAAGCGGAAGTACACCACCGCGAAGGCCGACAGCAGCGAGATGGCGATCTTGCCGATGGAAATCGCCAGCGCCATGATCAGGCTGACGTACATCATGCGGCCCACCGGCGCGCCCGAGGAGCCGCCCGACGAGCCGCCGAACAGGGCCTGCATGTAGTTGTCGACGAAATGCTTGCCGGGAATGAGCGACATCGGCGCGGAAGCCACTTCCTGCGCGGTCTGGGTGGACGCGACGAAAGTGACGTAGAGCGGAAATGCCACCATCGCCACGCCGCAGAGCAGAATGACGTGGGCCAGAATATCCAGCCAGGGACGGCGTTCAACCATTGTTATCAGCCTCGAAAATCAATACTGCACTTTGCGGTCGACGTAGCGGAACTGCACGACCGTCAAGGCAATCACAATGAACATCAGCACCACCGACTGGGCCGCGGACGAGCCGAGATCCAGGCCGCGGAAGCCGTCGCTGTACACCTTGTAGACCAGGATCGAGGTCGACGTGCCGGGACCGCCCTGCGTGGTCGTGTCGACGACGGCGAAGGTGTCGAAGAAGGCGTAGATGATGTTGACCACCAGCAGGAAGAAGGTGGTGGGCGACAGCAGCGGGAACACGATGCTCCAGAAGCGGCGCGCCGGGCTGGCGCCGTCGATCGCGGCGGCTTCGATGAGCGAGCGCGGAATCGACTGCAGGCCGGCCAGGAAGAACAGGAAGTTGTACGACACCTGCTTCCATACCGCGGCGATCAGCACCAGCAGCATGGCCTGGTTGCCGTCCAGGCGCGGGTTCCAGTCGACGCCGGCGTGGCGCAGCGCCACGGCCAGGATGCCGACGGAAGGCGAAAACAGGAACAGCCACAGCACGCCGACCACGGCGGGCGCCACGGCGTAGGGCCAGATCAGCAGCGTCTTGTAGAGACCGGCGCCGCGGATGACGCGGTCGGCCATGACGGCCAGCAGCAGCGACACGCCCAGGCCCACCACCGCCACGAGGATGGAGAACACCGCGGTGACGCGGAAGGAATCGAGGTACGCCTGTTGCGAGAACAGGTCGATGAAATTATCCAGCCCGACGAATTCGGAGGACAGGCCGAAGGCGTCTTCGAGCCGCATGGACTGCCACATGGCTTGTCCGGCGGGCAGGAAGAAGAAGACCACCGTAATGGCAATCTGCGGCAGGAGCAGCAGATAGGGCAGGGTCTTGTGCCCGAATACAACGCGTTTTTCCATAGGGGGAACCCAAGGTACACAAAAACGGCGGGTTGGATTAGGGCCTGTCCACACTAAAAGGAGCCACGCACAGGCCCGAAGGGTAAGTATCCAAATGAGCGCCTCTCCGCGTTGCGAATGCTCGCCGGGGACCTGCCACGACTGCGCTTCGCGCCTTGATAGTCGCTCATTTGGGTACTTATGCGTGGCTCCTTTTAGTGTGAACAGGCCCTAACCGCCGCCTGAAACCGCCTTCATAAAATGCGACAGGCTTAAAGCCCCAGAAAAGCAGGGCCTTAAGCCTTGTACTGCGTGGTGCTGAATGGCCCAAGTCCTTGTTACGGCATGGAAAATACCGATTGACAGAACCGGGCCGGCAATTCAGAGGGGCGTTACTTTACACTCTTCTCGAACTTTTCCAGGAGCTCGTTGCCGCGCTTGACGATGTTCTCCGCGCCGTCCTTGGCCGAGACCTTGCCCGACACGATGCGTTCGATTTCGGCGTCTTCGATCTCGCGGATCTGCGGCAGGAAGCCGAGGCGCAGGCCGCGCGACTGCGCGGTGGTCTCGACGTTGAGCTGCTTGACGCCGACTTCGGTGCCCGGGTTCTTGTCGTAGAAGCCTTCCTTCTTGGTCAGCTCGTAGGCGGCCTTGGTGACGGGCACGTAGCCGGTTTGCTGGTGCCAGCGGGCGGCGATTTCCGGGCTGGCCAGGAACTTGAAGAACGCGGTCACGCCCTTGTAGGTTTCCGGCTTCTTGTTGGCGAAGACCCACAGCGAGGCGCCGCCGATGATGGTGTTCTGCGGCGCGCCCTGCACGTCGGCGTAGTAGGGCAGGGTCGAGGTGCCGAATTCGAACTTGGCGTTCTTCGCGATGTTGGCGCGCAGGCCCGACGAGCCGGTGATCATGGCGCACTTGCCGCTGATGAAGAGCGAGTTCGGCTCGTCGCCGCGCCCGCCGTACATGAAGATGCCGTCCTTGGCGAGCTTGGCCAGGTTGTCCAGGTGGCGCACGTGCAGCGGGGTGTTGACCGCCAGGCGCGCGTCCAGGCCGCCGAAGCCGTTGTCCTTGGTGGCGTACGGCACGTTGTGCCAGGCCGAGAACGTCTCCAGCTGGACCCACGACGGCCACGAGGTGGTGTAGCCGCATTCCTGGCCGGCGGCCTTCAGCTTCTGGCCGGCGGCGGCCAGTTCTTCCCAGGTCTTGGGCGGATTGTCGGCGTCCAGGCCGGCCTTCTTGAAGGCGTCCTTGTTGTAGTAGAACACCACGGTCGAGCTGTTGAAGGGCATCGACACCAGCTTGCCGTCGGCCGACGA
>Ga0182742_1000195_pt1 | contig 115315 bp, 118 predicted proteins | sample eDN5th37CBELigMG_FD_128880 | JGI IMG/M metagenome (GOLD analysis project Ga0182742, IMG submission 128880) | Enriched Miracle-Growth compost microbial communities from Emeryville, California, USA - eDNA 5th pass 37_C BE-Lig MG (version 2)... ... | reverse complement strand
GGCCTACCGCTTCAGCGAGGCGGCGGGTTACGCGAATGAAGAACTGATGGTGGCCCCCACGGCGGGCGACACCTATGTCGCGCGCTGCCTGACGGGCCAGGCGGCGGCCGAGTCGCTCGCCGGTTGCGAGCGCGACGTGCATTTCGCCGACGGGCTGAGCCTGACCTACCGGTTCCCGGCGCAGTTTCTCGGCGACTGGAAGGCGCTCGACGCGGCCGTCCGAGAGCGTGCGGCCGGCTTCATCCAGGCGGCTCGATGAGCCTCAGTCGAGGTCGACGTCGAGGATCGCCATGGAGAAATTATAGGAAAGCTCGCCATCGTCATCATCCTTGAAGATGATGCCAAGGAATTCGTCGCCGACATAGAGCTCGCAGGAATCATCCTTGCGCGGGCGCGCCTTCACCTGAAGCGTCGGATTATTGAACGTGCGCTTGAAGTAGGCGTCCAGCTTGCGGATTTCTTCGGGCTTCAATTCGGCATCTCCGGGTTGGTCGGTCCGGCTTCTGGCACGCGTCCGGCTTCACTGTAAACCCCTGACGCCGCTGACGGTGGAATCCCGCTATTCACCCTGATGCCCGAGCAACTGGTCCATGGCCCGCGACGGTTCCTCGCAGCCGGCCTCGCCGACGATGCGCGCCGGAACGCCGGCGACGGTCCTGTTGCTGGGCACGGAGCGAAGCACGACCGAACCGGCAGCAACCTTGCTGCAATGGCCGATCTCGATATTGCCGAGGATCTTGGCGCCGGCGCCGATCAGCACGCCATGGCGGATCTTCGGATGCCGGTCGTCATTCTCCTTGCCGGTGCCGCCGAGCGTGACGCCGTGCAGCATGGAGACGTTGTCTTCCACCACCGCCGTCTCGCCGATCACCACGCCGGTGGCATGGTCGATGAAGATGCCCTTCCCCAGCCGCGCGGCGGGATGGATGTCGACCTGGAACACCGCCGAGGAGCGGCTTTGCAGGTAGAGCGAGAAATCCTTGCGGCCGTTCGTCCACAGCCAGTGCGCCAGCCTGTGGGTCTGGATCGCATGAAAACCCTTGAAATAGAGCACCGGCATCAGGAAGCGGTCGCAGGCGGGGTCGCGGTCGTAATAGGCCTGGATGTCGGTGCGCACCACCGCGCTCCATTGCGGCTGGTCGCGGTGCATCTCCAGGAAAGTCTGGCGCAGCAGGTCCGAGCCGAGGTCGGCATGGCCGAGACGCTCGGAAAGCCGGTGGATCACCGCCTCTTCCAGCGATTGCTGGTTCAGGATGGTGGAATAGATGAACGCGGAAAGCAGCGGATCACGCACCAGCGCCTCGCGCGCCTCCTCCTGCACCGCGTTCCAGATCGGATCGAGCGGTTGCAGGCGTCCCGGCCGCACGGCATTCTGGCTCGACATCGTCCGTTTCCTTCCACTAAATGCGTTACCCTGGATACGGGCAACCTTCTTTGTCCGGTGCGAAGCCGGAACGGCATCTTTACTTCAGAACGGTCGCCAGTTGAAACGCATTTTCCTTAAGCCCGGCTCAACGAGAATAGATGGAACGCGCTTCGCCCCTTTCAAGTGACGGCATCGGCCTGCGTATCGCCGATGGCGTGGCGCATATCACCCTCGACCGCCCGGGCAAGAAGAACGCGCTGACGCAGGCGCTCTGGTCGCTGCTGACCGAACGTGTCGAAGCCGCGGCCCGGCGTGCGCGCGTCATCGTCATCAGCGGCGCCGGCAGGGATTTCTGCGCCGGCGCCGACATTGCCGAGTTCGATTCGCTCCGCTCCGACCGCGCGGCGCCGGAAGGCGTCGCCGAGAGCCCGACCGCCTTCGCCGCGATCCGAGAATGCGACGTGCCCACCATCGCGGCGATCGGTGGCATCTGTTTCGGCGGCGGCTTCGGCATCGCCGCCGCATGCGATATCCGGCTGGCATCGCCCGATGCGCAGTTTTCGGTCCCGGCGGCGCGGCTGGGGCTTGCCTATCCGGTCGAGGCGATGCGCGACATCGTCCTGGGCTGCGGGCCGCAGATGGCCCGGCTGCTGACCTTCAGCGGCGAGCGCATCGATGCCGCACGGGCGCTCGATATCGGCTTTCTGGCCGAGGTCGTGCATCTGGAACGGCTGGAGCAGCGCGCGACAGAACTCGCCTTGACCATCGCGCAGAACGCGCCTTTGTCGGTCGCCGCTTCCCGCGCGTCGATCCGCGCGGCATTGTCGGGCGCCCATGAGGATCGCGCCGAGGCCGAGCGGCGGGCGCAGGTGGCGCTGCGCAGCGAGGACTATGCCGAAGGGCGGGCAGCCTTCCGCGACCGGCGCAAGCCGGTGTTCCGGGGCTCCTGACAGCTGACGTCAGGATGCCGCCTTCCATGTGCGGAGACATGGTTTTTCGGGTGGACAGCCTGCGCCGGGGCACGGAAAACGTGTCATGAAGACGATTCCGAACCGCCTCGCCCGCCGCCACCTGATATCGCTGCAAGGACTTGGCGCGCCGGATCGCGCAGCACCGCAGCCGGCGCTCATCGACAGGATCACCGCGCTGGGTTTCGTCCAGGTGGACAGCATCAACATCGTCGAGCGGGCGCATCACCAGATCCTGCATGCGCGCCAGCGCAGCTATCGCCCGCCCATGCTCTCCCGGCTTGTCGAGAAGGACCGGACCCTTTTCGAGAACTGGACTCATGACGCGTCGGTCATCCCGACGGCCTTCTTCCCTTATTGGCGCCACCGCTTCGCCCGCCAGAAGCTGCGTCTGCGCGAACGCTGGAAATCGCATTTCGGCCATGACGGTTTCGACGACGACCTCGCCCGCATCCGCGCCCATGTCATGAAGCATGGGCCGGTGCTCGCGCGTGATTTCGAGGGCGACAAGCCCTCCACCGGCTGGTGGGACTGGCACCCGTCCAAGGCGGCGCTCGAATTTCTCTGGCGCACCGGCGAATTCGCCATCGCCCGCCGCGTCGGCTTTCAGAAGGTCTACGACCTCGCCGAGCGCGTCATTCCGCCCGGGCATTTCGAGGCCGAGGTCAGCCACGATGCCTTCGTGGACTGGGCCTGCCGGCAGGCGCTTGCAAGGCTCGGCTTCGCCACGCGCGGCGAGATCGCCGCCTTCTGGGGCCTGCTGACGCCGCCCGAGGTGGAGGACTGGCTGTCGCGCAGGGCCGGAGCTCTGGAGACAGTGCTCGTCGAGGGACGCGACGGCGCGAATCGCCGCGCCTTCGCGCTCCCGGGCGTCGCGGATGCCGCGCTGGCGGATCATCCGGTGCCGTCCGGCGTGCGCATCCTGTCGCCGTTCGATCCGCTGCTGCGCGACCGCAAGCGCGGCGAGCGGCTGTTCGGCTTCAGCTATCGTATCGAGGTTTTCGTGCCCGAGGCGAAGCGCCAGTTCGGATACTACGTTTTCCCGGTCCTGCGCGGCGATACGCTGATCGGCCGCATCGACATGAAGGCCGACCGCGCCGCCGGAACGCTCAATGTCCGCGCCTTCTGGCCCGAGCGTGGCATCCGCCGCTCGCGGGTGCTCGAAGCGGGGCTGGAGCGGGCGATCGACGCCGCACGCCGTCTCGCCGGGGTCGACGCGGCGGTCTATGCCGATGGATGGCTGCGCGAGGCTTTATAGCTGGAGCGGGTGCGCTTCGAGGAACTGGAGCACGCGCGCCTTGAAGGTGCGGTCGCCGACCGACAGCATGTGGTCGCGCCCCGCGATGTCGAATGCCTCGCCGTGGGGAAACGCGCGCGCGAGCGGCTCGGCCGGCCCTGCGATGTCGTCGCGCGTTCCGACGGCGACGAGCACCGGAATGTCGACGGCGGCAAGCGTCTCCGGCGCCAGATTGGCCCGCGAGCGCTCGATGCAGGCGGCCAGGGCGCGCCTGTCGCTGCGGGTCTGGTCGGCGAAGGCCCGGAACATCTTTCCGCGCGGATGCGTGATGCCGGCGGCATCCTCCGCGACAAGGGCGTCGGCGATCGGGTCCCAGTCGCCGACGCCGTCGAGAAGGCCCTGCCCCAGCCCGCCGAGGATGAGCGAGGCGACGCTTTCGGGATGTTCAAGCGCCATGAAGGCGGCGACGCGCGCACCCATCGAATAGCCGAAGACATGCGCGCGGCCGATGTCCAGATAGTCGAGCAGCGCCGCCGCGTCGCCCGCCATCAGGCTGGGCGTGTAGTCGGCCGGATCGTAGCTTGGCGTGGATTCGCCGTGCCCGCGATGGTCGAAGGCGACGACGCGGTAGCCCGCCCCGGTCAGCGTCTGCACCCAGCCCGGATTGATCCAGTTGATCTTCGTGTTCGACGCGAAGCCGTGGATGAGCAGGACCGGATCGCCGTCGCCCTCGTCGATGAAGGCAAGATCGAATCGCTGATGGCTGAAATGCTGCATTGCCGGCCTGCTCAGTTGCGGCCCGAAACGCGACTGATCTCGGGATGCCGCATCCGGTCGCCCACGGCGATGCCGTTCTTCGCCGCCGTGCCGGCCTTGAGCTCCAGCACGAAGCGCGCGGCGAAGGGCGGCGAGAGCGGCGCTTCGGAGAATGGCTGCCCCGCCAGGATCGCGCCGACGACGCCATGGTCGTCGAGATAGACGAGGTCGAGCGGCATCGGCGTGTTCTTCATCCAGAAGGCCAGGCGCTGGGTGTTCTGGAACACGAACAGCATGCCGCGGTCGTCCGGCATGTCCTTGCGGAACATCAGCCCGGCGGAGCGCTCGTGCTCCTCGTCGGCGACCTCGATCCAGAAGCGCTTCTCGCCGTTCGCGGTCGTCACGATCAGCGGCGTTGCATCCAGCGGCAGCGTCATCGGGCGCCCTTCACCAACGGAAACCTGACCGAAAGCCCCGGCCTGCGGCACGGCTATCAGTGCAAAGGCGACGAAAATTGCTTGGGCTGTTCGCTTCATCGGAACTCCGCAATGCCGGCCCTCCCGCTTGGGAGAAATGTCTCAGTGCGAAACCGGCAGCGTTCCCATATCCGGATGAATTTCGGCGGCCATAAGGCCCTTGTCGCCGCGACCGAACCTGACGAGCACCACCTGCCCCGGCCGCAACTCGGTGACGCCGTAGCGCCGCAGCGTCTCCATATGGACGAAGATGTCCTCGGTTCCGTCGCCACGCGTCAGGAAGCCGAAACCCTTGGTGCGGTTGAACCACTTGACCAGAGCCCGCTCCAGCCCGCTTTCCGGCACCACATGGACATGCGTGCGCTGCTCCGCCTCGGCGGGATGCGCCGCCGTGCTCGTATCCATGGATACGACCCTGAAGGTCTGGTAGCCACGATCGCCCCGGCGCGCGAGGCAGACGATGCGGGAGCCTTCCAGCGCGGTCTGGTAGCCGTCGCGGCGCAGGCAGGTGACGTGGATCAGCACGTCGCCGAGCGAAGCATCGTCCGGCAGGATGAAGCCATAGCCCTTGGCGACGTCGAACCACTTGATGGCGCCCGACACTTCGATGAGGGTATCCGCATCGGCTTCGTCCTGCCGCAGCGACAGTCCTCCAGCCCCAACGCGCCCCTCCGAAGCGGAGTTGTCCCCCATGCGAACGCACCCTTCCATGAATCGCACAAATGATTCTTGACGCTAGGATAACACTTGCTGCGCGGGCCCCCGCAAGGGGACCATGGCAACTTTCAACACATCATGGCCATGTTTCGCCGCGCCTTGCCGCCGGCCACCCCGCGCCGTATCTACAAAGGCCCCCGTCAACAGCACAGGACAGCCCGATGCGCTATCTGCACACCATGGTCCGCGTCACCGACATCGACAAGTCGCTGGATTTCTATTGCAACAAGTTCGGGCTGATGGAAGTCCGCCGAATGGAGAACAAGGAAGGGCGGTTCACGCTGATCTTCCTCGCCGCCCCGGAGGACGAGCAGTCCGGCATCAACAACCAGGCGCCGCTGCTCGAGCTGACCTACAACTGGGACCCGGAAGAATATGCGGGCGGGCGCAATTTCGGCCATCTGGCCTATCAGGTCGACGACATCTACGCGACCTGCCAGCGCCTGAAGGATGCCGGCGTCACCATCAACCGCCCGCCCCGCGACGGCCGCATGGCCTTCGTGCGCTCGCCCGACAACATCTCGATCGAAATCCTCCAGAAGGGCGACGCGCTGCCCAAGGCGGAGCCGTGGGCGTCGATGCCCAATACCGGCGTCTGGTAAGGCTCGCCTGTCGTGGTCGCGGGCGCTTGCGCCCGCTGCCGCACATGCTAACAAGCAGCCGGCTCAAACGCCGCTGTGGGGAGGACTGCCATGAACGACGTGCTGCTTGAACTCGAACGCCGCCGCGAGATCGCCCGTGCCGGCGGCGGTCCGGCCCGCATCGAGGCGCAGCACGGCAGAGGCAAGCTGACCGCGCGCGAGCGCATCGCCATCTTCCTCGACGAAGGCTCCTTCGAGGAGTTCGACATGTTCGTCGAGCACCGCTCGACCGATTTCGGCATGGAGAAGACCAAATATGCCGGCGACGGCGTGGTCACCGGCTGGGGCACGGTCAACGGTCGCACCGTCTTCGTCTTCGCCAAGGATTTCACCGTCTTCGGCGGCTCGCTTTCGGAGGCGCATGCCGAGAAGGTGGTGAAGGTGCAGGAGATGGCGCTCAAGAACCGCGCGCCCATCATCGGCCTCTACGACGCCGGCGGCGCGCGCATCCAGGAAGGCGTGGCCGCGCTCGGCGGCTATGCAGAGATTTTCCAGCGCAACGTGCTGGCCTCGGGCGTCATCCCGCAGATTTCCGTGATCATGGGTCCCTGCGCCGGCGGCGACGTCTATTCGCCGGCCATGACCGACTTCATCTTCATGGTGCGCGACACCTCCTACATGTTCGTCACCGGTCCCGACGTGGTGAAGACCGTGACCAACGAGACGGTGACGGCCGAGCAGCTCGGCGGCGCTTCGGTCCACACGGTGAAATCCTCCATCGCCGACGGCGCCTATGACAACGACGTCGAGGCCCTGCTGCAGATGCGCCGCCTGATCGACCTGCTGCCGGCATCGAACACCGCCGAAATCCCCGAGATCGAATGCTATCAGCCGGTGGATGAGGCCGACCAGTCGCTCGACCGGCTCGTCCCCGACAATGCCAACAAGCCCTACGACATCCGCGAGCTGATCCTGAAGACGATCGACGAGGGCGATTTCTTCGAGATACAGGCGAGCTTCGCCAAGAACATCGTCACCGGCTTCGGCCGCGTCGAGGGCCGCACGGTCGGCTTCGTCGCCAACCAGCCCATGGTGCTGGCCGGCGTGCTGGATAGCGATGCCAGCCGCAAGGCGGCGCGCTTCGTGCGCTTCTGCGACTGTTTCGGTATCCCGATCGTCACCTTCGTGGACGTGCCCGGCTTCCTGCCCGGCACTGCGCAGGAATATGGCGGCCTCATCAAGCACGGGGCCAAGCTGCTCTTCGCCTATGCCGAGGCGACCGTGCCGAAGATCACCGTCATCACGCGAAAAGCCTTCGGCGGCGCCTATGACGTGATGGCGTCCAAGCATCTGCGCGGCGACCTGAACTATGCCTGGCCGACGGCGCAGATCGCCGTGATGGGCGCCAAGGGCGCGGTGGAGATCATCTACCGCAAGGACATCGCCGACCCGGAGAAGATCGCGGCGCACACGAAGAACTACGAGGACCGGTTCCTCTCGCCCTTCGTCGCCGCCGAACGCGGCTATATCGACGAGGTGATCATGCCGCATTCGACCCGCCGCCGCATCGCCCGCGGCCTGCGCATGCTGCGCAACAAGGAACTGTCGAACCCCTGGAAGAAGCACGACAACATCCCGCTGTGACGGCGGGAGCCCGCCGTCGCGGCCTCAGCCGCGCCGGTCAGCTTTCCAGCATTTCCTTGACGACCGTCGCCAGCTGCTTGAGCGAGAAGGGCTTGGGCAGGAAACCGAACTGCGCATCGGCGGGCAGGTTCTTCGCGAACGCGTCCTCGGCATAGCCCGACACGAAGATGAAGCGGATGTCGGGCTGCACCTTGCGCAGCTCGCGCAGCAGGCTGGGGCCGTCCATCTCCGGCATCACGACGTCCGACACGACGATGTCGACCTTGCCGTTCAGCTCCTTGAACACTTCCAGCGCCTCGACGCCCGATGAGGCCTCGTGCACCGTATAGCCGCGCGAGGTCAGCGCGCGGATGCTGCCCATGCGCACGGCATCCTCGTCCTCGACGAGCAGTACGACCGCCGAGCCCGACAGGTCGCGGTTCTGGTCCGCGGGCTTCGCGGCGGGCGCCGCCGGGCCTTCGGCCGGCGCCGCGACCGCCACCGGGATGTGCCGCGGCAGCAGGATGCGGAAGGTGGTTCCCTTGCCGACCTCGGATTCGCAGAAGATATAGCCGCCGGTCTGCTGCACGATGCCGTAGACCATCGACAGGCCGAGGCCCGTGCCCTTGCCGACCTCCTTGGTGGTGAAGAAGGGCTCGAAGATCTTCTTCAGCACTTCGGGGTCGATGCCGGTGCCGCTGTCGGACACGGCGATCTCGACATATTCGGCCGGCACCAGCTCGCGCTGTCCCAGCGCCGCGCATTCCTCCGGCGAGATGTTCTGCGTGCGGATCATCAGTTCGCCGCCATCGGGCATGGCATCGCGCGCATTGACCGCCAGGTTCACGATCACCTGCTCGAACTGGCCGATGTCGGCGCGGACCTGCCACAGGTCGCGGCCGTGCTCGATGCGCAGCTTCACGTCGTTGCCGACGAGCCGGGAGAGAAGCATGCGCAGGTCGGCCAGCACGTCGGTCAGGTTCAGCACTTCCGGGCGCAGCGTCTGCCGGCGCGAGAAGGCGAGCAGTTGCCGCACCAGCGAGGCCGCCCGGTTGGCGTTCTGCTTGATGTTCATGATGTCCGGGAAGGACGGGTCGGACGGGCGGTGGTTGGTCAGCAGCAGGTCCGAGGCCATGATGATGGCCGTCAGCACATTGTTGAAATCGTGCGCGATGCCGCCGGCGAGCTGGCCGACCGCCTGCATCTTCTGGCTCTGCGCCATCTGCGCCTCGAGCGCCTTCTGCTCGGTCGTCTCGACGGCGTAGACGATGGCCGATTCCTCGCCCTCGCCCGCCTCGTCGGCCACGGCGTTGACGTAGAAGCGCATGTGCCGCTCCTCGTTCGTCGGCAGCACGGTGTCGATCGGCGGAATGTCGGCGCGGCGATGGCGCGCACGGTCGAGCGCGGTCGCGAAGGCGGCCCGGTCGCGTTCGTGGATCACCGTTTCGAGGCGCAGGCCGCGTGCCACGGAATCGCTGTCCACCACGGTCGAGAAGAGCGAAAGGAACGGCGCGTTGGTGCGCAGGATGCGCCCTTCCCCGTCGACGCCCGCGATCGCCATCGGCGTCGAGTTGAAGAAGCGGGTGAAGCGTATCTCCGCCGCGCGCAGCTCGTTCGTCGCATCGCCGCCGCGGGCGCGGTTGAGCACGATGGTGCGCGTCGGCCCGACCACGCCCTCGCGGTTGGCCGTCAGGCGGTGCATGAAGCGCACGGGGATCGCCTCGCCATTGGCGCTGGCGAGGTCGAGGTCGATCACCGCATCGCGCGTCGTGCCGGGATCGGCCTTGACGGCGCGGATCAGCGCCATGCCGTCGCCTGCCACGATCCGCGGCAGCGAGATGGCGCCGGGCGTGAAGTTGGCGAGATCGATGCCCAGCCATTCGGCGAGCGTGGCGTTGACATAGGTGACGCGCCCGTCGGGATCGGCCGCGAAGAAGCCGGCCGGGGCATGGTCGAGGTGGTCGATGGCCTTCTGCAGGTCGAGGAAGAAGCGCTCCTGCTCCGCGCGCTCGGCGGAAATGTCGTAGATCTGCCAGGCATGGATCGGCTGCTTGTGGCCGGGTGCGCGGAAGACCCGCGCCCGCAGCCGGTACCAGCGGCCGCCCGGTTCGTCGCCGGGCTGCACCGACTGGGCGAGGCGGAACTCGCCCTCGCCCGACAGCCCGTCGCGTAGGCCGGCGGCGAGCCGGAACACGGTGGGCGACGCCTCGCTACGATCGGCCAGCAGCGCCTCGACGGTCTGGATATCGGCGGGCGTGCGGGCGCCCGTCATGCGCGCATAGGCGCTGTTGGCGTAGATCACGCTTCCCGCGGCGTCGGTGACGAGCAGGCCCTGCCCCATGGAATCGACGAAGGCCTTGGCCAGTTCCTCGCCGCCATTGCGCGGCGCGACCTGGATGAAGCCGATGGCGGTGGCGAAAAGGTAGCCCGTGCCGATCATCGCGAGAACGCCGAGCAGGCCGAGCAGGAACGGCTCGCCCAACTGCTGGCGGAAGATCACGAAGCCGAGCGCCGCGCAGGCCAGCACCACCGTGAAGATGATCAGGCGCGTCACAGCGCCGAGCCCCGAAGGCCGGCTTATAATCGGCGCCGCAGGGAATTCGTCGCCGGTTTTCTTGGCCATGCTGGGTCCTTCGCCCGTTCGTTGCGCGCCGGCAAATCAGGCGCCCTCGCCCGCTTTCCGGCATAGACAGGCCGTGCGGATTCCGCAAGTCGAACGCCCGCCGAGCGGCCGCTGCCCACAAAAGGTGCTCAAAACGCGTCTGCGCGCTTTGCAATACCGGCAGGCCCGGTTCATAAATCGTGCAATTGGCGATCCGGCTTCACGTGATCGGAACCGACGACAGGAGAACGCATGAGCGAATGGCTCGAGAGCATCGCCGGACCAGGCTATGTATCCGCGATGATGTGGACCATCGGCGCGCTGGTCCTCCTTCTCATCGTGCTTCTGGTCATCAAGATCGTCCGCAACCTGACATTCGGCACCTTCGTCGCCGGCGGCCGCACGCGCAAGACGCGCCTTGCCGTCATGGATGCGGCGGCGGTCGACAGCCAGCGCCGCCTCGTGCTGGTGAGGCGCGACGACGTCGAGCACCTCATTCTCGTCGGCGGCCCGACGGATGTCGTGGTGGAGCAGAACATAAGGCTGTCGGCGCCGTCGCTACGCCCGCAGGTCGATCCGGCGCCGGGCGTGGCCGTGCGTGAAGCCGCGCCACCGCAGCCGAGCGAACCGCCGGCCGCCCCGCCCGCACCGTCGCGCAATCCGCAAAGGACGGAGGAGGTCGCGCCGCCGCCGCAACCTGTCGTGCAGCGACCTGCGCCGGAGCCCGTCGTGGCAAGGCCGTCTCCGGTAGCCTCTCCGCGCCCCGTGCCGCCGTCCGCGCCGCCGGTGCAGGCCGCGCCTCCCGTGGCGCCGCCGGCATCTTCATCCGCGCCGAATATCGACGATTCGCTTCTGAACGAGTTGGAGGAGACGCTGGATCGCGCGCGCACTCCGGACCGGCGAGAGCCGGTCCAGCCAAGAGCCGCGCCACCAGTCGCCGCACCCTCTCCGGTCGTGGCGCCGCCGGTTGCCGGCCCCGCGCCGCAGCGGCGCAACGAGGTCGATTCCCTTGAGGATGAGATGACGCGCCTTCTGGGCGAGATACGCGGCACGCGCAGCTGACGGGGCAAGCCGGGTTTCCCGCCTTTGCCTCAAAACAAAAGGCGTCCGCCGTGGCGGACGCCTCGAATGTTCACCGGCAGCAAATCCGGTCAGTCGTCGCGGTAGACCTTTTCCCGCCGCTCGTGGCGCTCCTGCGCCTCGATGGAGAGCGTCGCGATGGGCCGCGCGTCGAGGCGGCGCAATGCGATGGGCTCGCCGGTCTCCTCGCAATAACCATAGGTGCCGTCCTCGATCCGCTGCAGCGCGGCGTCGATCTTGGAGATCAGCTTGCGCTGGCGGTCCCGCGCCCGCAACTCGATGGCGCGGTCCGTTTCCGACGATGCACGATCGGCAAGGTCCGGAAGGTTGGCATTTTCCTGCTGGAGGATTTCGAGGGTTTCGCGCGCTTCGCGCAGAATATCCCCCTTCCAGTCGATGAGCTTGCGGCGGAAGTAAGCCCTTTGCCGTTCGTTCATGAACGGCTCGTCTTCGGTGGGTACGTAATCGGTATCAACGAGTTCGTTCATCGACTCACCCAACACAACCAATCGGACGCCTATATATTTCGGGCGATTCTTGTGCACAAGCGAAAAGGCTGTCGCGTCGCATGCTGTTGATCACGGCGCGGGGATCGCTGAAAGCGAGGTGGTCATGAGTGACGGAATCCCTTATCTTTCAAAGTCTAATCAGCGCATGTTGAGATTCCTGTCCATGCGTCGCGAGGCGCGTTCGATATCCGGGATGGCTCCAAATTGACAAAACTCCTTCTTCTCCGGCACGCCAGAGCCGCCTGGGCGGAGCCCGGCATGCGCGATTTCGACCGTCCGCTGACCCTGGATGGCCGGCGGGAGGCTGCAGATGCGGGACGCTTTCTCGCGGATGGCGGCCTGCGCCCCGACCGGGTCCTGTGCTCGGCCGCCAAGCGCACCCGCGAGACGCTGCAGTATGCGGCCGCGTCGCTGCCGGACGTCGAAGAGCGGACATCCTTCCTGGACTCGCTCTACAATGCGGATTCCGTCGGCTACCTCGACATCATCCGCACCGCGGCAGGCGCGGGCACGATCCTGGTGATCGGCCACAACCCGATGATGGAGGATCTGGCGCGCACATTGGCCGGATCGGGCGACCGCACAGGACTGGCGCGCCTCGCGGCCGGCTTCCCGACGGCCGGCGTAGCCGTGCTGGAGGTGGGCGACGACATCGGCAGGCTGGCACCCGGCACCGCGCGGCTCGACGCCTTCTGGGCGCCGCGCTGAGCGCATCGCTTTGCTTGTGGCGGCGCCATCTCTATATGTCGGCTAGTTCTGCACGGTGATCCCATTGCCCGCCATCACATCGCTGACCGACGAAGCCCGGATCATGCTGGACACAATGGCCAGCCGGGCCGGCGGACTGTTCTCGCCTTCGGTCAGGCTGGGAGTCAGCGGGTTGTCGCGCGCGGGCAAGACGGTGTTCATCACTGCTCTGGTGCACAACCTGCTCCATGGCGGACGCCTGCCGCTTTTCGACGCCTACAAGGAAAACCGCATCGCCAAGGCCTATCTGGAGCACCAGCCCGACGATGCCGTGCCGCGCTTCCAGTATGAGGACCACGTCGCCGCGCTGGTCGACGAGCGCATATGGCCGGATTCGACGCGCTCCATCTCAGAGCTGCGCCTGACGATCGAATATGAATCGGCCTCCGGCTGGGGGCGCATGTTCTCGGCCGGCCGCCTGTCGATCGACATCGTGGACTATCCGGGGGAATGGCTGCTCGACCTGCCGCTGCTCGGCAAGGATTTCGCCACCTTCTCGCGCGAGGCCTTCGATCTCGCCCGGCTGCCCGTCCGCAGCGACATTTCGCAGGAATGGCGCAAGCTGGCCGAGGAAACCGACGCCAACAAGCCGGCCGACGAGACGACCGCGCGGCGCCTCGCCGAGACCTTCGCGGCCTATCTGCGCGCCTGCAAGGAGGATCACCGGGCGTTGTCAACGCTGCCGCCCGGCCGCTTCCTCATGCCGGGCGACCTCGACGGCTCGCCGGCGCTGACCTTCGCGCCCCTGCCCGCGGCGGAGGGGCGAACCCCGTCCGGCTCGCTGCGCGGCGTGATGGAGCGTCGCTACGAGGCTTACAAGACGCATGTGGTGAAGCCGTTCTTCCGCGAGCATATCGCGCGGCTCGACCGCCAGATCGTCCTCATCGACGTCATGCAGGCGCTGAACGCCGGGCCCGAATCGGTCGCCGACCTCGAGCGCGCGCTGACCGAGATACTGGAATGCTTCCGGCCCGGACGCGGCAGTTTTCTCACCGACTTCTTCGTCCGCCGCATCGACCGCATCCTCGTCGCGGCGACCAAGGCCGACCACATCCACCACACCAGCCACGACCGCCTCCAGGCCATCGTGCGCCGGCTGGCCGACCGCGCCATCGCGCGGGCGAATTTCTCCGGCGCCGAGATCGAGGTCGTCGCCATGGCGGCGATCCGCGCCACCCGCGAGGGAACCGTGAAGCAGGGCCGCGAGGAACTGCCGGTCATCGTCGGCACGCCGATCGCCGGCGAGACGATCGGCGGCGAGACCTTCGATGGCGAGACCGAGACGGCGGTGTTTCCCGGCGACCTGCCGGCGCAGCCGGGCGCGCTGTTCTCCGGCAATGCCAGGGTGGAGAACCTTCGCTTCGTTCGCTTCCGCCCGCCGCGGCTCGAACGCACCGCCGAGGGCGTTTCGCTGTCGCTGCCGCATATCCGCCTCGACCGCGCGCTCCAGTTCCTCGTCGGAGACAGACTGGCATGACGACGCCACCGCGCAGACCGGCCGCCTTCAAGGTCGAGCAGGAGCCGCCCCAGCCGGCGGCCGCGCCGCGCGCACCACGCGCGATCAAGCCCGACACGCAGCTCGTGATCGACGACACCGACATATTCGACCTACCCGATGCGGTGACGGCCCCGCCGCCGCTCGCCCTGCCCCGGCGCCGCTCGCGTCTCGGCGCCATCTTCCTCGGCGCGCTCGGCGCGCTTCTGTCGCTGGCGGTCGGCCTGTGGGTTGACGGGCTCGTGCGCGAGCTCTTCGCCCGCAACGACTGGCTGGGATGGGCCGCACTTGCCGCCGCGGCGCTGGCGCTGCTGTCGCTGCTCGTCATCGTCGGGCGCGAGGCGATCGCGCTGCGCAGGCTGGCCTCGGTGGAGGCGATGCGCAGCCGTGCCGAATCGCCGGCGCTGATGGCCGACCAGTCGGCGGCGAAATCCTTCGTCCGCGACCTTGCGGGGTTCCTCTCCGCCCAGCCGGCCACCGCCGCGGGCCGGCGCCAGCTTGCAGCTCTGGATGACGATGTGATCGACCCGCCCGACCTGCTGCGGCTTGCCGAGCGGGAGCTGATGGCGCCTCTCGACGCGCGGGCACAAACGCTGATTCTCGACGCGGCGAAGCGTGTTTCGCTGGTCACCGCCGTCAGCCCGCGCGCCTTCGTCGACATCGCCTATGTGCTCTTCGAGGCGTCGCGGATGATTCGCAGGCTTGCCGAGCTCTACGGCGCGCGCCCCGGCGCGCTCGGCTTCGTGCGGCTGGCCCGTTCGGTGCTCGCCCATCTCGCGGTGACCGGGACGATGGCGGCGGGCGACAGTTTCGTCGAGCAGATCGTCGGACAGGGCCTCGCAGCCCGGCTTTCCGCCCGTCTCGGCGAAGGCGTCGTCAACGGAATGATGACAGCGCGCATCGGTCTCGCCTGCATGGATGTGGTGCGTCCCCTGCCCTTCAGGGCGTTGCGCCGACCGGGTCTGGGCGATTTCCTGACCGCGCTCGCGCGCTTCAACCGCACCGATGCGGAAACCAAGGCGCGAGATTGAGCTTGAACGAAAAAGCGGCTTGTCGCATTCTGTTTCGCACGTGCGAATAGCGAAGCGTTAACCATTCCGCTTCATGCTCGAATGACCTTGCAACGCGCGTCGAAACCGAGTCCGGGTGCCCCATGATCAGAAGCGCAATTCAGTCCGCGATACTGCCGGTTGCCGCATTGATGACTCTTGCCGCGGGCGTCACGGATGCCGCGGCCAACGAGCGCGACCGGAGCTTCTTCCGCTCCGTGGAGGGCAAATGGTCGGGCCCGGGCGAGATCGTCGCGGGCAAGTACAAGGGCACAAAGTTCATCTGCAACTTCACCGGCTCCACGCCTGACGGCAAGATTGGCATGGCGCTGGACGGCGGCTGCCGGGTCGGCATGTTCACCCAGAAGATGAATGCCACGATCGCGCGCGATGGGCGCCGCGGCTATCGCGGCTCGTTCATGGACGGCGCCGAGGGCAAGGGCCTCGACGTGGTCGGCGGCTCCGTCTCCGGCAACAAGGTGGTCTTCGCGCTCAACCGCAAGGCGCTTGACGGCACCATGCAGGCGCGCCTCCCCGACGACAACACGATGACCGTCACCGTCTCGGTGAAGGTCGAGAACCAGCTGGTGCCGGTCATCGGCATGAGCCTGAAGCGTCTCGACGGTAAGGTCGTCGGCGCCATCGCCAGCGAATAGGCCGGCCGAAATACCCGGATTGCACAAGGCGGCCTGCGGGCCGCTTTTTTGTGCGTGCACCAAGGTGAAACGCGATGCCTTTCGCCTGCGCCGATGATGCGCTACCAGAAAAGACAATCTTCTGATGGAACCGACAATGGCAGCGGAAGCAGCCGGCAGCGATCTGGGACATGTCGTGGCGCTGCTCGCCGCCGGCGTGGTCGCGGTGCCTATCTTTAAGCGCATCGGCCTCGGCTCGGTGCTGGGCTATCTGACCGCCGGCCTCGTGATCGGCCCGTTCGGCCTCGGCCTCTTCAACGACCCGCAGGCGATCCTGCACGTCGCGGAGCTCGGCGTGGTGATGTTCCTCTTCATCATCGGCCTCGAAATGCAGCCGTCGCGCCTGTGGGGGCTGCGCCGCGCGATATTCGGGCTCGGCCTGCTGCAGGTGGCGGGCTGCGCCGCGCTCCTCACGCTCACCGGCATCGCCATCGGCCTGCCGCCGCTGACGGCTTTCGTCGGCGCCTCGGGCTTCGTGCTGTCGTCCACGGCGATCGTCATGCAGCTCCTGGAGGAGCGCGGCGAGACGGCGACGGCGGGCGGGCAGAAGGTCGTCTCGATCCTGCTCTTCGAGGACCTGATGATCGTGCCGCTGCTGGCACTGATCGCCTTCCTCGCGCCGGGCGGCGCCGAAACGACGGCGGTGGAGCGCTGGACCTCCATCGGCATCGCCATCGGTTCGCTGGCGGCGCTCGTGCTGGCAGGCCGCTACCTCCTCAATCCTATGTTCCGCGTTCTCGCTGCCGCCCATGCCCGCGAGGTGATGACGGCCGCCGCGCTCCTCGTCGTGCTGGGCGCCGCGCTCGCCATGCAGGTTGGCGGCCTCTCGATGGCCATGGGTGCCTTCGTGGCCGGCGTGCTCCTGTCGGAATCCACCTTCCGACACCAGCTGGAGGCGGACATCGAGCCGTTCCGCGGCATCCTGCTCGGCCTTTTCTTCCTCGGCGTCGGCATGTCGCTCAACCTCGCCGTGATCGCGCAGGCCTGGCCGCTCATCCTCCTGCTGGTCGTCGCCTTCATGGCGGTGAAGGCGGCTGCCATCTACCTGATTGCACGCCTGTTGCGCTCCGACCACCGCGAGGCGTTGACCCGCGCGGCCCTCATGGCGCAGGGCGGCGAGTTCGCCTTCGTCCTGTTCTCGGCCGGCACCGCGACGGGCATCCTCGACGGCGACGCCAATGCCACGCTCACCGCCACGGTCATCATCTCGATCGCGCTGACGCCGCTGCTGGTCATGTTGCTGCGCTTCCTGCTGCCGCGCGACACCCAGTCACTCGACGGCGTGGAGGCCGCGGCGGACCTCAACGGCCGCGTCCTCGTCGTCGGCTTCGGGCGCTTCGGCCAGATCGTCAGTCAGCCGCTGCTGATGCGCGGCGTCGACGTCTCGATCATCGACGACGACGTGGAGATGATCCAGGCCGCGGCCGATTTCGGCTTCAAGGTCTATTACGGCGACGGAACCCGCGCCGATATCCTGCATGCCGCCGGCGCGGGCCGGGCCGAGGCGATCCTGATCTGCGTGGACAAGGCCGAAACGGCCGTACGGATCGCGAAGCTGGTGAAGGAGGAATTTCCCCTTCTCAAGGTCTTCGCCCGCGCCTTCGATCGCGCCGCGGCGCTGGAGCTGATCCACACGAATGTCGACTACCAGATCCGCGAGACTCTGGAATCCGCGCTCGTCTTCAGCCGCGCCACGCTGATCGAGCTCGGCGTTCCCGACGACGAGGCCGACGAGGTCATCCGCGAAGTCCGCCGCCGCGACGACGAACGGCTGGACCTGCAGGTGACCGGCGACCTCTATTCAGGCACTTCCCTGCTCCACAACAACGTGCCGGTGCCGACGCCGCTGTCGAAGCCGCGCCAGGCCGCCCGCGCGCTCAGTGAGGAGACGGCCGGCATGATTCGAAAGCCGGATGAACAGCAGCCATAAGGCAAATAATATTCAAGGAGATATGTGAAAGCGCTGAACCGCTTTATAAGCGTTCGGCTACGCCTTCCACCAATCCTGCGAGGCGATGGCCTCGATGCCGTCATGCGGCAGGCGCGCGGCGATCCGGGCCGCCGTCTCGCCACCGACCGGCCAGTCCGGAGCGATCTCCGCCAGCGGCACCATGACGAAGGCGCGGTCGCCCATGCGCGGATGCGGGACCTGGAGGCCGTCCTCGTCGATCGTGGCGTCGCCATAGACAAGCACGTCGATGTCGATCAGCCGCGGCCCCCAGCGCTCGCGGCGTACGCGCCGAAGCGCGGTTTCGGTCGAAAGCCCGAGCTGAAGCAGGGCGCGCGCTCTCAATCCTGTTTCGACCCGCGCGACGGCGTTGAGGAAATCGGGCTGGTCGGTCTTTCCCCATGGCGGCGTGCGATAGAGCGAGGAGACTGCCGATATATGCGTGTCGGGATCGGCCTCGATGGCTGAAAGCGCGGCGGCCATCGCCGCCCGCGGATCGCCGATATTGCCGCCGAGCCCGAGAAAGGCCGTCGTCTTATGAGGGCCAGGCAACGGAGACCTCGACATAGTCGAGCACGCCCGGCACCGGCGCGTTTGGCTTGCGCACGGTGACTTCCGCCCGCGTGATCTGCGGAAAACGCTCGCAGAGCGCGCGCGCCACGTCATGCGCGACCGCCTCGATGAGGAAGCGCCGCCGCCCCGTCACGATGTTCTCGATGACGGTGAAGGCGACGCCGTAGTCGACGGTGTTGTTGATCGCATCGTTGCCGAGCCCGCCGCCCGGCGAGACGCTGAGCTCGACATCGACATAGAAGCGCTGGCCCAGCGTCTCCTCCTCGTCCAGCACGCCGTGGCGGGCGAAAAAGGCGCAATTCTTCATGCGGATCTTGTACATGGCTGCACTCATCGGTGATCTCGGCTCCCGCGCGCCAGCATCGCGTCGGCGAATGCCAGGGCGTCCTTGTTCATGGCCACATTATGGACCCGGAAGATGTCGCCGCCGCGAAGCCGCAGCATCGCCGTCGTCGCTACCGTCCCCGCGTCGCGGTCTTCGGCATCGCGTCCGGTCACCGCGCCGACGAAACGCTTGCGCGACGTTCCCACGAGCAGCGGCAGGCCGAAGCGCCGCAGTTCCGAAAACCGCGCCATGAGCGCCAGGTTCTCTTCCGTGTCCTTGGCGAAGCCAAAGCCCGGATCGAGCACGATGCGCTCGCGCCCGATGCCAGCAGCGGCGGCGATCTCCAGCGAGCGATCGAGGAAGTGGAACTGGTCGTCGATGACGTCGGGAAGCTTGGCGCGCTCGCGTCCTGTATGCATGATCGCCAGTCCGGCGCCCGTCTCGGCCGCCACCTGCGCGAGCTGCATGTCCTTCTGCAGTCCCCAGACGTCGTTGACGATATGCGCGCCGGCGGCCACCGCGAGCCGCGCCGTCTGCGCATGATAGGTGTCTATGGAGATCGTCGCGCCTGTCGCGGCCACGGCCTCGATCACTGGCAGGACGCGGTCCTGCTCCTCCGCCTCGGATACCGGCTTCGCGTCCGGCCGCGTCGACTCGCCGCCGATGTCGATGATATCCGCGCCTTCGGCAATCATGCGCCGCGCCTGTGCGACGGCGCGGTCGAGGCTGGTGTACAGGCCGCCGTCGGAGAAGCTGTCTGGCGTCACGTTGAGGATGCCCATCAGCAGGCCCCGCCCGCCGAGGGGCAGTTCGCGGCCACCGCCGATTTTCCAGCCTCGCTGAGGTGACACGATCGAGATTTCTCCTGCCCTTCCCGGCTTGTGCGTCCTCGGCGTGCCAAAATCAATCGGAAATGTATACAGGCAACGCAGTTGCGCCGGCCATTCGCCTCACGCAGGATGAGCGCGAGGATTCCGCCGATGCCGCGATTTGCCCTGCCCGCCTTGCTGTGCCTGCTCGCCGCGACCTGCGGGGCGTCGTCCGCCGAGCTCGAGCGGACGATCGCCTATTTCCCCGTCAAGGGCACGAACCTCGCCGAAATCCACGCCGAAATGGAGCGGCGTGGGCCGCAGGTCGGCGGCCAGGGACCGCGCCATCCCGGCGCCACCCGCATGGAATTCGCCACCGGGCTCGGCTACCGGCAGGCCAGCGGCCGATGTGCCATATCGGCGGCGAAGGTCACCCTCAAGGTCACGATCATCCTGCCGCGCCTGCGGCAGCCCGAAAGGCTCGATGCGGCGACCGGAAGGGTATGGAACGCCCTCGCCTCCGACATCGGCCGGCACGAGGACGAGCATGTGGCGATCGCCTATTCATATGCGCGGGAAATGGAAAAGGCGCTGGCGCGGCTCGGCCGGTTCCGGGACTGCGCGGCGGCTGAAGCGGCGGCGCGCAAGACAACCGACCGCATCCTCGCCGCGCATGACAGGGCGCAGGCGCGCTTCGACCGCAACGAGGCGAAGGGCTTCGAGCGCCGGATCGCGCGCCTGATCAATGCGAGGTAGGAATGGAAAAGCGAGAGGGCCGGATCAGCCCTGGCGCTCCGGAACTGAGACGACCAGCCCGTCGAGCTCGTCGCTGACGCGGATCTGGCAGGAAAGGCGGGAATTGGGGCGGACGTCGAAGGCGAAGTCGAGCATGTCCTCCTCCATCGGCTCCGGCTGGCCCACGGCGTCGGTCCACGCCTCGTCGACATAGACGTGGCAGGTCGCGCAGGCGCAGGCGCCGCCGCATTCGGCCTCGATGCCGGGGACGGAGTTGCGGACCGCGTTCTCCATCACGGTCGAGCCGTTCTCCGCCTCCACATCGAAACGGGTCCCGTCAAAGGCGATGTAAGTGATCTTTGCCATCTTTGTCCCGCGTCTCCTGCGGAGGTGTTGAAAGTCGCAGCCGGCATAATATGTGCTTCGGCCTTGTCAACCGTCCGGCACGAAGTCGAATGACACTTAACGCGGTAGTTTTGCGATGAACATCGCCGTTTCGCGCACCGCCGCCGCCATATCCGCGACAAATCGATCCTCCTCCGGAAAGGCCTCGATCTGCTCGGCGCAGGCGGCCAGCCGGTTGGCGCCCAGGCTGCGCGCCGTGCCCTTGAGGCTGTGCGCGATGCGGCGCCTCTCGGCGGCATTTCCCTGCTCGAGCGACGCGCGCGCATCCTCGATCTGGCGGGCGAAGAGCGCCAGCACCTCGCGCTGCAGCGCGGCGTCGCCGAGCGTCTGGCGCGCCAGCTGCGCCATGTCGATGGCGGCGCCCTTCTCGGGCCCCGGTGGGAGTTCGTAAACCATGCCAAAGCCTTGATGCGCCGGCCTGGCGCGCGTCTCGCAGGGTAAAATTGCTGGCGAAACAAGCCGCTAAAGCCGTGGATATCTGGTTAAGATGACCGTCCGCATTAGAGCGAGATCGCCCAATCGGTGTTAACCCTATATTTAAAGTTTTATCCATGTGCGGGATTGGCAGTTTCATTTGAGCGGCCTCGCCGCTAGCATGGAGATGGATTTTTGTGCGTGGAGATCGGGCGTCGATACGAGGAACCGGTAACGGGTAACGGCGCTTTTTTAGTACAGGGTAGAGCGGTATGGCCACTAAGAGCACCACCAAGAACATCAGCGACGACGTCGCCAAGGAACTTGAAGAGGCGCTCGACCTCGAGCTCAATCTGGACAATGAGCTGACAGGCATAAGCGATCTTGACATCGCCGCCTCGATGGCCGATCTCGAAGCGCAGATATCGCAGGCGGCGGACGAGCTTGCGCGTGAGGGCCGCTCCGGCGCCCAGACGCCGGCAGCCACCGACACCGCGCCGATCGGCGCGCCGAAGACCGCCGCGAACCTCGTCAGGGAAGAGCCTTCCGCCGAGACGTCGCAGCCGAAGGACCTCCGCCCGGCCGAGCCCGTTGTCGCGAAGGCGCCGGCCGCCGCGCCCGCGCACCCGATCGCACCTGCAAATGACGACCGCCAGCGCGACTACCGCGCCGCGCTGAACGCCATGTCGCGCAAGGTGCCCAGCACCGCCTACTGGATCACCGCGCTCGTTTCCGTCCTCTGGATCGCCGGCACCGCAACGCTGGCCCATCTCCTCTACGCGCCGGAAATCTGGCAGATCAGGACCCCTGCCCAGCTGGTGGCCGCGCCGCATGCGATCGGCCTGCTCGTCGCCATGGTCGTGCCGCTCATCCTCTTCTGGGGTTTTGCGGTGATGGTCCGCCGCGCGCAGGAAATGCGCATGACCGCGCGCTCCATGGCCGAGGTCGCCCTGCGGCTGGCCGAGCCGGAGGCGATGGCGCAGGACCGCATCCTGACCGTCGGCCAGGCGGTGCGCCGCGAGGTGCAGGCCATGGGCGAAGGCATCGAGCGCACGCTTGCGCGCGCCGTCGAGCTGGAGACCCTGGTCCATGCCGAGGTGAGCGAGCTCGAGCGCGCCTATTCCGACAACGAGGTGCGCATCCGCACCCTCGTCGACGGGCTCGGCAGCGAGCGTGATGCCGTCATCAGCCATGCCGAGCGCGTCCGCGCTTCCATCTCCGGCGCCCACGAGACGCTGAAGGACGAGCTGTCCGCCGCCAGCGACCTGATGCGCGAGAGCGTGCTGGGCGCGTCGCGCGAGCTCACCGGCAGCATCACGCGCTCCGGCGACTCGATCCTGGACCGCATCAATCTGAGCAGCTCCAGCATCGCCGAGGCCATCGACCAGCGCCTCGACGCCATCACCGACCGCATCACCACCTCGGGCAACGCCTTTGCCAGCCTGCTGGATACCCGCGTCGCCTCGCTCACCCAGAGCGCCGACGAGGCCAACCGCGCTCTGGCGCAGATGCTGGAGGAGCGCACCTCGGGCATGGTCTCCCTGCTCGGCGGCGCCACCACGAGCTTCACCGGGGAATTCGACTCGCGCCTCCATGCCATCGAGCGCATGCTGTCCGAGCGCGGCCAGGCGCTCATCGGCGAGTTCGAGACGCGCGCCCAGGCGCTCGACGCCGGCACCGAGAAGCTCAACAACGCGCTCGAGGCGCGCGCGCGTCAGATCAGCGAGACGCTGCTCGACCGCGCCCGCGACATCGCCGGCGCCTTTAGCAGCGGCTCGCACGACATCGCCTCCATCCTCGACGAGGGCAAGGTCCGTATCGGCTCGGAAATGGCCGAGCTGGTCATGTCCACCTCGACCATGCTCGACGCGCGCGCAAGCGACTTCGCGGCGCGGCTCGCGACCAATCGCGACCAGATCGCAGATGCGCTCCAGGCCGACCTCGACCGCCTCGCCGAGAACCGCGCCGGCATCGACGCGGTGGTCAACAGCCATGTCGAGAAGCTGGCCGAGAGCCGCAGCCTGATGACGAAGGCGCTAGAAGGCGATGCCGCCCGCCTCGAAGAGATGCACCAGCGCATCGACCTGACGCTCAACAGCCATCTGGAAAAGGTGGCCGAAGCGCGTGCCGCAGCGGCTCGCGCCCTGGAAGAGGACCTCGCCAAGGCAGCCGAGGCTCGCAGCGGCGTGGACGCCCTCGTGCACAGCCACGCCCAGAAGCTGACCGAAAGCCGTGCGCTGATGACCAGGGCGCTGGAAGCCGACATTGAGAAGCTGGCCGAGATCCGCGCCCAGGTCGACCACTCCGTCGCCGGCCATGTCGACAAGCTGGTCGAGGGCCGCGGCCTGCTCAACCGCGCATTGGAAGCGGACCTCCAGAAGCTGGATGCGGCGCGCGAGATGGTCGACAACTCGGTCAGGGGCCATATCGACGCGATCGCAGCCCGCCAGGGCGAGCTCACGGCGGCGATCGACCAGGACGTGGCGCGCGTCGACCAGGCGTTCCGCCACCAGACGGAGACGATCGAGGCCCGCACCGCCGAGCTGCGCGACACGCTTGCGGCGCAGGTCAGCACCGTCCACGACCTGCTGGATTCGCAGGCCGGCCGCCTCGGCGAGAGCGGCGACATGCTGCGCGCCATGCTGGCCGACGAGATCACCCGCGTCGAGGATGCGATCAACCTGCGCGCAAGCACCTTCGGCGAGCATGCCGACACGGTGCGCGCCGCGCTTGCCGGCGAACTGGAGCGGATCGAGGATGCCTTCCGCCGTCAGGCCGAGGCGGTCGACGACCAGGCTGCGACGCTGCGCTCGATGATCGCCGGCGAAGTCGGCCGCATCGAGGAGATCGTGGCGCAGCAGGCCAGCGGGCTCGGCGAGCGGGCGGAGATCATCCGCAGCGCCGTCGCCGGCGAGCTCGCCACCGTTGCCGGCTCCTTCGAGCAGCAGGCCATCTCCATCGGCGAGCGCACCGAGGCGCTGCGCAGCGCGCTTGCGAGCGACCTGGCGCGCATCGAGGACGTCTTCGCCCAGCACGGCACCGGTCTCGCCCAGCGCATCGAGGCGCTGCGCGGCGACATCTCCACCGACATCGCGCGCATCGAGGACACGTTCGGCCAGCAGACCGGCGTCATCGAGCAACGCACCGAAGTCCTGCGCAACGTGCTGTCCGGCGACCTGTCGCGCATCGAGGACGTGTTCACGCGGCATGGCGCCAGCCTGGCAGAGCGCGTCGAGGCGCTGCGCGGCGACATTTCCGCCGACATCGCACGGATCGAGGATACGTTCGGCCAGCAGACCGGCATCATCACCGAGCGCACAGAAACGATGCGCAACGCGCTCAACAACGGCGTCGGCAATGTCCGCAGCGCGCTGGAGGGCACCGCCGTCGTGGTCGCCGGCGCGCTCCGCGACAAGGTCATGGAAGTCACCGCCAGCATGGGCGAGCATGCCTTCAACGCGGTCGCGGATGTCGAGCAGCGCATCACCGCCCGTGCCGAGGAGACCGCCGCGGCGATCGGCCAGCGTGCCGAGGAGCTGGGCCGGATCTTCGCCCGCAGCGACGAGCAGATCGCCGAGCGCGTCGCCGCATCCGCGCAGACGATCAACAACGCCGTCGGCGACATCGCCCGTACCCTCGAGGACAATGACAGCCGCCTCGCCGGCCGCGTCGAGGACAGCGCACGCACCCTCACCCTGCGCGCCGACGAGTTCGCCCGCGTGTTCGATGCCAACGAGCAGCGCTTCGAGGACAGGGCCGAGAAGCTGGCCGGCGTCTTCGAGGCGGCCGAACAGCGCATCATCGCACGTACCCACCAGACCTCGGCCGAGCTGAACGCCCGCGCCAACCAGGTCTCGGAGGCGCTTGAAGCCGTCGAGACTCAGCTTGCCGGCGGCGCCAACCAGATCGCCGCGCGCATCAACAGCGAGCTGTCGGGCGTCGAGAAGCGGCTTGCCGACAATGCCGAGCGCATCGGCGACGCGCTGCACCAGAAGGTGCTGGAGACCGAAGCGCGCCTCGGCGAGCGGGCCAACGCCATCGCCGATACCTTCGCCCAGGCTCACAGCCGCATCGGCGAAGGCACCGAGCAGGCGGCGCGCACCATCGAGGAGCGCACGCGCCAGCTCAGCGAGACGCTTGCCGCGCGCTCCAGCGAGATCGTGCAGATCCTCGACGAGACCGCGCATCCGCTGGTCGAGAAGTTCGCCGCCAGCGGCGGCGAGCTGCAGCGCAACCTGGAGAACGCCACGCAGAAGGCGACCGAACGCCTGCGCTCGGAGAGCACCGCGCTCGTCAACGCGCTGGCCACCCGCACCGCCGAGACGCTTTCGGCGGTCGAGAGCGCAAAGTCCGGCCTGACGACCAGCGTGAGCGAGCTCCTCGACCGGCTTGCCGGCTCGAACGAGAAGCTGGGCGAGCTCATCCACGTCGCGGCCGACAATCTGTCGGGCCTCGACACGCGCCTCGCCACGACGACGGAAGCCTTCGCCACGAATGCGGAGAAGGCGGCGCAGTCCTTCGCCAGCTCCGCGCGCCTGATCGACTCCAATGCGGGCCGCCTCACCACGCTCTCCTCCAGCACGCTGAAGGACATCGCCGGCATCGCCTCGCGCTTCGACGAGCACACCAAGCTGCTCGCCTCGGCGTCCGACCTTCTCGGCTCGGCGCAGACCAATCTGGCCAACACGCTCGACGGCCGCCAGTCGGCCCTGGAGCAGTTGTCGATCGGCCTGGTGAAAAAGTCGGAGGACATCGAGACGCTGATGCGCTCCTTCGAGAACCTGGTGGAGAAGTCGCTCGAAAAGGCCGAGGGCCGCACGCGCAAGTCCGCCGAACAGATCCGCGAGGCGATCGGCGACGTGGTGGAGGCCGCCACCCAGCGCTTCGCCACCGCGACCGAGGAGCTGCGCAAGACCTCGACGACCATCCGCGCGGAGCTGGAGAACACCCGCGCCGAAATCAAGCGCGGCGTCATGCAGCTTCCCGAAGAGACGCGCGAATCCACCTCCGCCATGCGGCGCGCCGTCAGCGAGCAGATCAACGCGCTCAAGGAACTGTCGGACATCGTTGCCCGCTCCGGCCGTGTGATCGACGTCGCGGACAACCGCGCAGCCGCCCGCCCGGCGCCCGCGCCGGCCCCCGCCGCACGCGTGGAGACGCCGCGCCCCGCGCCGCATGCGCCGGCACCCGCGCCTGCCGCGCCGCGCGCCGCCAGCACGATCACGCAGCCGCGCCCGCAGGATGCGACGGCATCGGCGGCATCGCCCGGCTGGGTGCGCGACCTCCTGCGCGGTGCCTCCCGCGAGGAAGCCGCACCTGAGCAGCCGCGCCAGCCGGCAACGACCCGCTCGCCGCTTCATGTTGTGGAATCGCTGAACTCGCTTTCGGTCGACATCGCACGCGCCATCGACCATGAGGCGGCGGTGGAACTGTGGGACCGCTATCGCCGCGGCGAGCGCAACGTGTTCACCCGCCGGCTCTACACGCTGAAGGGCCAGCAGACCTTCGACGAGATCCGCGCCAAGTACCAGAACGACAGCGAGTTCCGCACCGCCGTCAACCGCTACTGCGTCGACTTCGAGAAGCTGCTGGACGACATCGGCCGCAACGACCGCGACAACATGATGACCCAGACCTACCTGTCCTCGGACACCGGCAAGGTCTACACCATGCTCGCCCACGCCAGCGGCCGTCTCCGCTGAGCGGAACGTGTATGAATGACGATGAAGGGGCGGCGCGAGCCGCCCTTTTTCGTGGGCGGCACATCGCTGACAGCGGAGGGAGCCAATCGACAATGCCCTGTCTGAACACTCTCATGCTGCAGAGACGGTGGCGGCATGGATCCTCGGGTCAAGCCCGAGGATGACGAACGTGGTGGAGGGTGATGCCAATCACCACCGTGGACGATTGACAGTGACTTCCCCGCTTTCGTCATCCTCGGGCTTGACCCGAGGATCCATGCCGTGACCATGACGAATGGCGAGACGGTGCAGGACAAGGCACCCCATCCCCGAAGCCATCAGCGGGCAGATCAGATCGTGGAGGCGGTCCAGGCGACGATCTCGCCGGCTGCGCGCGCAAAGGCGGCATCCAGCGCGGCCACGAAGGCGTCGTTTCCGCCGCCGCGCGTCGGCGTCGTGGCATTGAAGACGCGGCTTGCGCGCACGACGCCGTTGCGGTCGTTCAGGATGCGCACCATCAGCTCGACATCGGCCCTGCCGCCGTCGAGCCGGATCTCGAAGGCGCGAATCTCGACGATGACCTGATAGTCGATCGCCAGCCCCTCGCCCGGCTTGCCCACGCCGCCGAAGCGACCGGAGCTCTGGAACGCCTCGGCCAGGCGCGACTGGACCACGCGCGGCAGGCGGTCGGCCCACTGCGCGCCCTTGAGATACTGGATGGAGCCGGCGGAAGGCTTGATGACGATGTTCTCGCCGTCCAGAGCCTTGAGCGCGGTCGGCTCGCCGACGAGAATCTGGGTCCGGGAGCGTGCCGGTGCGGCCGGCGCGGCGATCGGCGCGGTCAGGACATAGGTGTCGAGCGGCTCAGTGCCGCCGCCGAGCAGCGCACAGCCCGAAAGCAGCGAGCTCGCGATGACGCCGACGATCACATTCCTCGATAAAAGCACGCGGTCCCCGCACCCGAAAGCGACAAGATAGGCTCCGCCTGTCTTGAAGTTTCGGACAGGCAAAGTCAACGGCGGGTCCGTCCGTCATACTCACGCACGGTACCGCTTCCCCCGGTAATGATGCGCTGCGGGTTCCGTTCCAGGTCCGAGATGGCCGATTCTATGCGCATGATGGCGCGGCGTCCGTCGCGCACCAGCGCCTCGACGTCGCGCAGCCCGGAGCCGGAGAAGCGGGCAAGCCCGTCCGTGATGGTGCCCATGCGCGCATTCAGCGTGTCGGCCACCTGGCGGAACGCGGCGAGCGTCTTGCTCGCATCGGCCATCAGGCCCTCCGCATTGTCGGAGCCGAGAAGCCCGTCGAGCTTCTGCAGCACGCCGTCCACGCGCGCCGACGCCTGGTTCAGCCGCGACGCGAGTTCCTTGGCGTCGGTGATGATCCCGTCGATGTCGCCGGCGCGCGCGCCGACCTTTTCGGTGACCTTGGCGACATCGTTGACCGCGTTGTTCACGGTGGTGCTCGCCTGCTGGAAATTTGTCAGCGCAGTGCGTACCGCCGCCGGATCCACGCCTTCGAGAATCTTGTCGACCTTGGTGATCGCACCGCCGGCATTGCGCGACAGGTCGTTGATCGACGACACCGCCGTCTTCACGCCGGCCATGATCTGGTCGAGCTCGGTCGTGGATTCGCGGAAACGCTGGGTCAGCTGCTCGACATTGCCGACGATGTTCGAAACCTTGTCGCGATCGACGGAATTCAGCAGCTGCTCGGCCGAGGCGAGAGTCCGCGTCAGCTGGTCGGAGGCGCCGCCGATCGTCTCGGAAAGCTTGCCGACATTCTCGAGGAAGGAATCGATTCTGTCGGCATTACGCCCCAGCGCCTCGGAAAAGCGCTTCGCGTTCTGAACGGTCTCCAGCAGCGGCGTGCGCGCGTCGCCGACGAACCCCTCCAGCGAGGCGATCACATTGTCCGCCCGCGTGAGGATCGTCTGGGCCGTCTGCAGGAGGTTCGTCACGGCGGAGGGGTTTGCCGTGATCTCGGCAATGCGCCCCTCGTCCTCGGCTTTCTGCAGGATGTTCTGTTCGCTCGTGCTGCCGCCCTTGAGCTCGATATTGGCCTGTCCGGTCAGGCCGGCGAGCCCAATGTCGGCCACGGTGGAGGGGGTGATCGGCGTCAGCTTGTCCACCCGCGTATCGGCGATCGCCACCGAAGGGTTGTTCACGTCGATGAAGACGCGGCGCACGTCGCCGACGCGCACGCCGTTGAAAAGCACCGAGCTGCCGCGGCCGAGGCCGGAGGCCGAGCCGGGAATGCGCACGCGCAGCGTCGCGGTCTCGCCCTGGTCGACGCCCGCCGCCTGCCAGTAGACGAAGCCGAACGCCGCAAGGATGGTCAGCACCGTGAAGAGCCCGACGGCAACGAAGTTCGCTCTTGTCTCCATGCCGCCGCTCACTGTCCCCGTCTTGTTTCGAGATCGATCTGTCGCGCGCGCTTGCCGCGAAAATATGACTTAACCCACGGCTCCTCGACCTGAAGCATGTCCTCGATGGTGCCTTCCACGATCACGCGCTTCTGGCCGAGCACGGCGATGCGGTCGCATACCGAAAACAGGCTGTCGAGGTCGTGCGTGACCATATAGACGGTCAGCCCCATCGTGTCGCGCAGCTTTCCCACCAGCTCGTCGAACTCGGCCGCGCCGATGGGATCGAGGCCGGAGGTCGGCTCGTCGAGGAAAACCACGTCGGGGTCGAGCGCCAGCGCGCGCGCAAGGGCGGCGCGCTTGATCATGCCGCCCGAAAGCTGGTGCGGGAATTTGAGCGCCGCATCCGGTGGCAGGCCCACGAGCTGGATCTTGAGCATGGCGAGCTCGTCCATCAGCCGTCGCGGCAGGTCGAGATATTCGCGCATCGGCACCTGGATGTTCTCGAGCACGGTGAGCGCCGAGAACAGCGCGCCGTGCTGGAACAGCACGCCCATGCGCATGTCGATCGCCATGCGCTGGAGGTCCGTCGTCTTGTCGACGTCGAGGCCGAACAGCTCGATCCTGCCGGAGCGCTTGCGCGTCAGCCCCAGTATGGCGCGCATCAATACCGACTTGCCCGAGCCGGACGGGCCGATGAAGCCGAGGATCTCGCCGCGCAGCACGTCGAGCGACAGCTTGTCGAGGACGACCTTCTCGCCGAAGGCCACCGTGACGTCGCGCACCGAAATGATCGCGTCGCCGGCGGTTGTCGGCGCCTGCTCCCCATCCGGCAAGATCTCTGCAACGTCCTGCATGCCACCCGCGCTCAAAAATCGATCGCCGCATAGAACATGGCGAACAGCCCGTCGACGACGATGACGATGAAGATCGCCTTCACCACGGATGCGGTGACGCGCCTGCCCAGCGATTCGGCGCTGCCCTCCACCTTCATGCCTTCGACCGAGGCGATGATGCCGATGATGAGCGCCATGAACGGGGCTTTAATGAGACCGGCCAGGATGGTCGAGAGGTCGATGCTGGCGCGCAGCCGGTCGATGAAGGCTTCCGGCGCGATGCCAGAATAGTACCACGACACCGCCATGGCACCGCCCAGCGCCGCGAAATTGGCCAGCACGGTCAGGCAGGGAAGACCGATCAGCAGCGCGACCAGCCGCGGGAAGACGAGCACGCCGACGGGGTTGAGGCCGATGACGGTGAGCGCATCGACCTCCTCGCGCATCTTCATCGAGCCGATCTCGGCGGTGATGGCGCTTCCCGACCGGCCCGCGATCATGATCGCGGTGAGCAGCACGCCGAGCTCGCGCAGGACCAGGATGCCGACCAGGTCGACGACGAAGATCTCGGCGCCGAAATAGCGCAGCTGGAAGGCGCCCTGCTGCGCCACGATGGCGCCGACGATGGCCGACATCAGCACCACCACCGGAATGGCGCCGATGCCCATCCTGTCGATCTGGTGGGCGATGGCGGCCGGATTGATGGCATGCCCGCGCCCGAATTTCAGCTGCGCGCCACGGATCGTGGCGCCGAGGATGTGCATGCCGAGCTTGGCGTCGCCCAGCATGCGGTAGACGCCGCGGCCGACCGCTTCCAGCCCGTTGGTGATCGCCCAGCCCTTCGGTTCCCTCGCGGGCTCGTCGCCGTCGTCCAGCGCCTCGGCCACCGCGTCGAGCAGCGTCGATTCGTCCTCGCCCGCGCCGGAGATCTCCACCGTCACGCCGTTCGCCTCGAGCCGCTTCAGTGTCCGGTGCACCACCCAGGCCCCGGCCGTATCCATGCGGCCGATGCCGGAAAGGTCGAGGCGCACCTTCGTCATGTCGCGGTCGCCCTCGAGCGCGCGCAATTCCTTGTCGACCGCTGCGATGCCGGCGGTCGTCCAGTCGCCTTCAAGCCGGCAGTCGACATCGCCGCCGGACCGCTCCGCGGTCAGCGAAGGTTCGTCATGCGTGCCGTTGGGAGTCTTTTGCTTGGTCAACATCGACGCCAGTCTTAGAGCATGCCACGAATGAAGGAAATGATTCCGGGTACACGCATGAAGCGCATTCTTGCCGTTGCCGTCGAGCGGTTCCCCATCGCCGGCAGCTTCGTGATCTCGCGCGGCGCCAAGACGGAGGCCGCGGTGGTGACCTGCACGCTCTCGCAGGACGGCGCGGCCGGGCGGGGCGAATGCGTGCCCTATGCACGCTATGGCGAGACGCTGGAAAGCGTCGTCGCGCAGATCGAAGCGGCACGGCGGCACATCGAGGACGGTACGGATCGCATCGCACTTCGCGACCTGATGCCCGCCGGAGCGGCCCGCAACGCGGTCGATTGTGCCTTGTGGGACCTGGAGGCCAGGCGCAGCGGCAAGCGCGCCTTTCTGCTCATGGGCCAGGCGGCCCCCGGCCCGCTGACGACCGCCTATACGCTGTCGCTGGGCTCCGCCGAGGCAATGGCGAAACAGGCCGCCGCCAATTCCCAACGCCCGGTCCTCAAGGTCAAGGTCGGCGGCGACGGTGACGCAGAGCGCATCCGCGCCGTGGCCGATGCCGCGCCGTCCAGCTGGCTGATCCTCGACGCCAACGAAGGCTGGACGGAGGACAACCTTGTCGCGAACCTCGCAATGGCGGCCGAATGCCGGGTCGCGCTGGTCGAGCAGCCCCTGCCGGCGGGCCGGGACGACATGCTCGCCCGCATCAGGCGCCCTCTCTCGGTCTGCGCCGACGAAAGCGTCCATGGGCCTGAAGATCTCGCAGCGCTGGCCGGCAAGTACGATGCGATCAACATCAAGCTCGACAAGGCCGGCGGCCTGACGACGGCGCTCGAATTGCGCCGCCGCGCGCAGGAACTCGGGCTCGGCGTGATGGTCGGCTGCATGGTCGGCACCTCGCTCGCCATGGCGCCGGCTGTGCTGCTGGCGCAGGGCGCCGACTATGTCGATCTCGACGGACCGCTCCTGCTGGCGCGCGACCGCGAACCCGGCCTGACCTATGTCGGCTCGCAGGTGTTCCCGCCCGAACCGGCTTTGTGGGGCTAGGCCGTCAGCCGCGCCGGGATCTGCTCCAGCCTGCCGGCCTTGAACGGCACCACCGTTCCGTCCCGCTGCCAGCGGACGATCTCGAACGTGCCGTCGAAATGTTCCACCACGGCGCTGCAGCTTTCCACCCAGTCGCCGGTATTGATGTAGCGGATGCCGTCGATCATCTCGATCGCCGCATGGTGGATATGCCCGCAGATCACCCCGTCCACGCCGGCGCGCCGCGCCTCGCTGGCGACGAGCTCCTGGAAGGCGCTGATGAAGTTCACCGCGCGCTTCACCCGCAGCTTCGCCCAGGCCGAGAAGGACCAGTAAGGCAGGCCGGCCATGCGGCGCGCCCGCGCCACGATCCGGTTCACCACGATCGAGATGTCGTAGGCGCGGTCGCCGAGATAGGCGAGCCAGCGCACCGAATGAACGATCGCATCGAACTGGTCGCCGTGCAGGATGAGATAGCGGCGGCCGTCGGCTGCCTCATGGATCACCCGGTCCGCCACCTCGATGCCGCCGAAATGGATGCCCTGGAAGCCGCGCAGGAATTCGTCGTGGTTGCCGGCGATATAGGTGATGCGCGCGCCCTTGCGCGCCTGCCGCAGCAGCTTCTGCACCACGTCGTTATGCGCCTGCGGCCAGTGCCAGCTCCGCTTGAGCCGCCAGCCGTCAACAATGTCGCCGACGAGATAGACCTGGTCCGCCTCGTGGTGGCGCAGGAAATCGATGAGATATTCCGCCTTGGCGGGCTTCGAGCCCAGATGGACGTCGGACAGGAAAAGTGTTCTGAACCGGCGCGGACTTTCTGCGCTCATGGACAATGATCCCGCTCATGAATGTCGCGGGTCTATGGCCCGATTCATGTCACAGGCTGATGACGGTCGGCTACCCTTTTGTCGCATGCCTGGCCCGGAAACCGGTTCCCACTTCCCGGAGACATGCTTTAGGCTGAGCGGGCAGAATCCGGAGGGCGGAATGGATTACGGAATCAGGGGACGCGAGGCCATCGTCTGCGCGTCGAGCCGCGGCCTCGGGCGCGGATGCGCCGTGGCGCTGGCCGAGGCCGGCTGCAATGTGGTGATCAACGGCCGCGACGCGAAGGCGGTCGCGGAGACGGCCGGCTTCATCCGCGAGCGGCACGGCGTCCGCGTCGCCGAGGTGGTGGCGGACGTATCGACCGAGGAGGGGCGCGCCGCGCTGCTCGCCGCCTGCCCGAAGCCGGACATCCTCGTCAACAACAATGGCGGCCCGCCCTTCCGCGATTTCCGCACGCTGACGCCGCAGATGATCCAGGACGGCGTGCACCAGAACATGGTCACGCCCATCGCGCTCATCCAGACTGTGCTCGACGGCATGGTGGAGCGCGGTTTCGGACGGATCGTCAACATCACTTCGCTCTCGGTCTACCAGCCGATCGCGGGGCTGGACCTCTCCTCCGGTGCCCGCGCCGGCCTCACCGCCTTCCTGTCGGGCATTGCCCGCACCGTGGCCGACCGCAACGTGACCATCAACAACGTCCTGCCAGGCAAGTTCGACACCGACCGCATCCGCCAGGGCATCCGCTTCGGGGCCGACAAAAGCGGCCATTCCGAGGCCGAGCAGGAAGAACGGCTGGTCGGGGACATCCCTGCCCGGCGTCTCGGCACGCCGGACGAATTCGGCCACGCCTGCGCCTTCCTGTGCTCGGCGCAGGCCGGCTACATCACCGGGCAGAACCTGCGCATCGACGGCGGCCTGTTCCCCGGCGCATTCTGACTCCTCAAACCACATCATGAAGCGCGGATAAGAAAATGAAATTGCTCAGAGTTGGCGACAGAGGGAAGGAAATCCCGGCCATCCTCGATGGCGAAGGCAACGCGCGCGACGTGTCTGCGCTCGCGCCCGATTTCTCGCCCGAAACGCTGTCCTTCCAGCTTCTCGACCGGCTGCGGCAGGCCGACATCGCCACGCTTCCGCTGCTTCCCGCGAATGCCCGCATCGGCGCGCCGCTGTCGCGCACCGGGCATTTCATCGCCATCGGCCTCAACTATGCCGACCATGCCGCCGAGGGCAACGTGCCGCCCCCGCCCGAGCCCATCATCTTCACCAAGGCGCCGAATTGCCTGTCGGGCGCGAATGATCCGATTCCCCTGCCGCGCAGCTCGGAGCGCAGCGACTGGGAGGTGGAGCTTGCCGTCGTCATCGGCGAGCGCTGTCATGAGGTGGACGAGGCTGACGCGCTGTCGAAGGTGTTCGGCTATGCGGTGTGCAACGACGTGTCGGAGCGCCACTTCCAGATGGAACGCGCCGGCCAGTGGCTGAAGGGCAAGAGCTCGCCGGGTTTCGGCCCGCTGGGGCCGTGGATCGTCACGGCGGACGAGGTCGCCGATCCGCAGCGGCTCGCGCTTTTCCTCGATCTCAACGGCGAGCGCATGCAGGACGGCAATACCGCCGACATGATCTTCCCCGTCGCCCATCTGATCGCCTATGCCTCGCGCTTCTTCGCGCTTGAGCCGGGCGACATCATCACCACCGGCACGCCGGCCGGCGTCGGCATGGGCAAGAAGCCGCCGCGCTACCTGAAGGCTGGCGACCGGCTGCGGCTCGGCGTATCCGGGCTGGGCGAACAGAGACAGACGATCGTCGCGTCGGCGGCGGCAAGGTAAAGAGCGAGTGCAATGAACGAGCCCATCGGCATTCAGGGGAAGAAAGCGGACCTCGACGAGGCGGCGCTGTTCTTCCACCGCCACCCCGTTCCCGGAAAGCTGGAGATCCAGGCGACCAAGCCGCTGGGCAATCAGCGCGACCTCGCTTTGGCCTATTCGCCGGGTGTCGCGGCGCCATGTCTGGCGATCAAGGACGATCCGGCCTTGGCCGCCGACTACACCGCCCGCGCCAATCTCGTCGGCGTCGTCTCCAACGGCACGGCCGTCCTCGGGCTCGGCAATATCGGTCCGCTGGCGTCCAAGCCGGTCATGGAAGGCAAGGCCGTCCTGTTCAAGAAGTTCGCCGGCATCGACGTGTTCGACATCGAGATCGACGCGCCGGCGGTCGACACGATGGTCGCGACCATCGCCGCACTGGAGCCGACCTTCGGCGGCATCAACCTCGAGGACATCAAGGCGCCGGAATGTTTCGAGGTCGAGGAGCGGCTCAAGGCGCGCATGCGCATTCCCGTCTTCCATGACGACCAGCACGGCACCGCGATCATCGTCGCGGCGGCGGTGCTGAACGCGCTCGAACTGGCCGAGAAGGACATTCGCGACGTCAAGATCGTCACCTCGGGCGCCGGCGCGGCGGCGCTCGCCTGCCTCAACCTTCTGGTCGCGCTGGGCGCCAAACGCGAGAACATCTGGGTCACGGACCGTTTCGGCGTCGCCTACACCGGCCGCGTCGACGAGATGGACCGCTGGAAGGAGCCCTACGTCAAGGACACCGACGCGCGCACGCTGGCCGACGTGATCGGCGGCGCCGACGTATTCCTCGGTCTGTCGGCCGCCGGCGTGCTGGCGCCCGAGTTGCTCGCCGCCATGGCCCCGCGCCCGCTCATCCTCGCGCTGGCGAACCCCGTCCCCGAGATCATGCCTGAACTGGCGCGCGCGGCGCGGCCGGACGCGATGATCTGCACCGGCCGATCGGATTTCCCCAATCAGGTCAACAACGTCCTGTGCTTCCCCTACATCTTCCGCGGCGCGCTCGACGTCGGCGCCACCGCGATCAACGAGGAGATGAAGATGGCCGCCGTGCGCGCCATCGCCGCGCTGGCGCGGGAAGAGCCGTCCGACGTCGCCGCCCGCGCCTATTCGGGCGAGACGCCCGTCTTCGGGCCGGAATTCCTCATTCCCTCGCCCTTCGACCCGCGGCTGATCCTGCGCATCGCGCCTGCGGTGGCGAACGCCGCGGCGGAAAGCGGCGTGGCGACCCGGCCGATCGAGGACATGGACGCCTATATCGACCGGCTGAACCGCTTCGTCTTCCGCTCCGGCCTGATTATGAAGCCGGTCTTCTCGGCGGCGCGGGCCGCGAAGGTGAAGCGCGTCGTCTTCGCCGACGGCGAGGACGAGCGCGTCCTGCGCGCCGCGCAGGTGGTGATGGAGGAAGGCATCGCGCAGCCTATCCTCATCGGACGCCCTTCGGTGGTCGAGACGCGCCTGAAGCGCTACGGCCTGCGCATCCGGCCGGGGCGCGATTTCGAGCTGATCAACCCCGAGGACGATCCGCGCTACCGCGACTATGTCGACCTGCTCATCCGCCTCGGCGGCCGGCGCGGCATGACGCCGGAGGCGGCGCGCACGCAGGTGCGCACCAACAATACGGTGATCGCCGCGCTCGCCCTCGTGCGCAACGAGGCCGATGCGCTGATCTGCGGGCTGGAGGGCCGTTTCGAGCGGCATCTGCGCAATGTCGACCTCATCGTCGGCCGCAAGCCGGGCGTGATGGACCTGTCGGCGCTCTCCATGCTGATCTCCCAGCGCGGCGCGATCTTCTTCACCGACACCTATGTGACCGTCGACCCGACCGTGGACGAGATCGCGGAGATGACGATGCTCGCCGCCGAGGAGATCCGCCGCTTCGGCATCGAGCCCAAGGCGGCGCTGCTCTCGCATTCCAACTTCGGCTCGCGCGACAGCCCGAGCGCGCTGAAGATGCGCGAGGCGGCCGCGCGTGTGCGCCAGCTCATGCCGGACCTGCAGGCCGACGGCGAGATGCACGGCGATTCGGCCCTTTCAGAGCCGCTACGCAACCGGGTGTTCCCGCATTCGGCGCTGACCGGCGAGGCGAACCTGCTGGTCTTCCCCAATCTGGACTCGGCGAACATCGCGCTCAACACGCTGAAGGCCATGACCGACGCGCTGCATGTGGGGCCGATCCTGCTCGGCACGGCGCTGCCGGCGCACATTCTGACGCCGTCGGTCACCTCGCGCGGGGTGGTCAACATGACCGCGCTCGCCGTGGTGGAGGCCAACCAGAAGGCCGGCGAGGTGGCATCCTCAACAAAGGTTTAACCGCGCGCATCGTAGGGTCTTCTGACGAGCCGGCGCTGGGCCGACTCCAACCCGATGGATCGACATGGCCGGCGGCTGGAAGGACTGCGTCTATCGCTTTCGCGCTGCCCTGCCCGCCGCCGTCGCGATGCTCGCCTTCCTCGCGGCCGGCCATGCCAGCGCCGCCAGCTGCGGCCAGCTGATGGTCCAGCTCACCGCCGCCTCCGGCGGCAAGACCAACAGCCGGGCGATCGCCGCGCAGGAACGTGCGGTCGCCGCGGCCCGCGCCGCGCTCCAGCAATATGGATGCAGCGGCTTCTTTGCTGCCTTTCGGTCGCAATGCTCGGCGATCCGCGCCGATATCCGCAGCGGCGAAGGCCGGCTGGCGACCATGCGGGCAGCGCGTCCCGGCCGCGATGCGGAACGCGCGCGCCTTCTCGCGGCCATCGAACGCCAGGGCTGCAACGCACGGCCGCGCGGGCGTCAAACCGACGCGCGCCCCGACCAGGCGCGGGACGAAACGAGCGCCCGCGCTCCCCGGGCGGGAAACCTGCGCACCATGTGCGTGCGCACCTGCGACGGCTATTATTTCCCCGTCGCCTACGGCGCCTCCGCCGACACTTTCGCCCGCGACCAGACGGCCTGCGAAACCATGTGCCCCGGCGCACCGGTGCAGCTCTACTATCACCGCCTCCCCGGCCAGGAATCGGAGGACATGGTCTCGGCCGCGACCGGCGAGCCCTATGCGCAGCTTCCCAACGCGTTCCGCTACCGGTCGGCCAACGCCATGCAGTCCCGCGCATGCAGCTGCACCGTCGCCCTGCAGGGCTACGCGGTGGTGGGCGGCGCGTCCAAGGGCTATGCGATCATCGCCGGCGGAACCGAAGCGGAGCGGCAAGCGGCGCAGGGCACGACGGCGTCATGGCTGCTCGACGGCGTTTCCGTCGACCACACGGGTGCGATCACCGGCCTGCGCGGCTCGGACGCGGAAGCCTTCACGGCGGGCATGGTGCTGCCGGAGGACGAGCGGCGCATCAGGGTCGTCGGGCCATCGTTCCTTCCCGACCCATAAGCGGCAGCAGCGCGGCCAGCTCCGGTCCGGATTCGCGGCCCGTCAGCGCGACGCGCAAGGGCATGAAGAGCGCCCGCCCCTTGCGGCCGCTGGCCTGCTTGACCTGCTCGGTCCAGACCTTCCACGTATCGCCGCCCCACGGCTCCGGCGGCAGCACGTCGAATGCCTGCCGGACGAAGGCGAGCTCGTCGGCGGCAAGCGGCTGCGATGGCGGCGGCGCGTTGACGATCTCCCACCAAACATCCACATCCGCGAAGCGGTCGATATTGCCGCGCACGGCGAGCCAGAACGGCTCCGCCCGCTCGCCCGCGATGCCGCGCTCAGCGAGCCGCTCCGCGACGGCGGCAAAGTCCATTACGTGCAGCAAGGCGCGGTTGAGCACATCGAGATCGGCCGGATCGAACCTGGAGCTGCCGCGCGAGGTTGCCGCCGGATCGAAGCGAGCCGCAAGGCTGTCGAGATCGGGACAGGCCGCAACGCTCTCCGACGTGCCGATGAGGACGGCGAGCGACGCGACCGCCATGGGCTCCAGCCCGGCTTCCGCGAGGCTCGCGATCGACAGCGCGCCGGTGCGCTTCGACAGGCCATCGCCCGTCGCCGAGGTCAGCAAGTTGTGGTGGCCGAATGCCGGGGGCTCGGCGCCGAGGGCACGGAAAAGCGCGATCTGCGCGCCGGTATTGGTGACATGGTCGTCGCCGCGGATGACATGGGTGATGCCGATCTCGATGTCGTCCACCACCGAGGGCAGCGTGTAGAGATAGCTCCCGTCCTCGCGCACCAGCACCGGGTCGGACATGGAGGCGAGATCGACGGTCTGCGGCCCGCGGATGATGTCGTCCCAATGGACTTCGGTGCGCGCGGGCGCGAACGGATCGGCGGAAAAATTCGGCAGCAGGAAGCGCCAGTGCGGCTTGCGGCCCTCACGCTCGAAATCGGCCCGCTCGGCGTCCGTCAGCCGCAGCGCCTCGCGCCCATAGACAGGCGGCAGGCGGCGCGAAAGGCGGACCTTGCGCCGCCGCTCAAGCTCCTCGGCGGTCTCGTAGCAGGGGTAGAGAAGCCCGGCTTCCTTCAGCCGCTCGACGGCGGCGGCATAGGTGTCGAAGCGCGCCGACTGGTGGACCACGACGTCCGGATGGATGCCCAGCCAGAACAGGTCCTTCTCGATCTGGTCGGCATATTCCTGCCGCGACCGCGCCGTGTCCGTATCGTCGAAGCGCAGGATGAAGCGGCCGCCATGCCGGCGCGCGAACAGCCAGTTGAACAATGCGGTGCGCGCATTGCCGATATGGATATTGCCGGTCGGGGACGGCGCGAAACGAACGGTCACGGTCATCGCTGCTGGCTAGCGAAAGCGCAGGGCGATGGCAAGCATTGCCCGGCATCAGCCCCGGTGCCGCCACCGGCAGATGCCGCCAGCGCCCCGCCCCGCAAGCCTCAGAATGGGATTTCGTCGTCCAGGTCGCGCGAGAAACCGCCACCGCCGCCAGAACGTCCGCCGCGATCCTCGCCGGGACCTGACTGGCCGAAGTCGGAGCCGCGCCCGCCGCCGCCACCGCTGATGCGCTCGCCGCGATCATAGCTGCCGCCGCCGCCCTCGCCGCGCGAATCCAGCATCTGCAGCTCGCCACGGAACTTCTGCAGCACCACCTCGGTGCTGTAGCGGTCGTTGCCGTTCTGGTCCTGCCATTTGCGCGTCTGCAACTGGCCCTCCAGATACACTTTCATGCCCTTCTTGAGGTACTGCTCGGCCACCTTGGCGAGGTTGTCGTTGAAGATGACGACCTGATGCCACTCGGTCTTTTCCTTGCGCTCGCCGGAATTCTTGTCCCGCCAGCTTTCCGAGGTGGCGATGCGCAGGTTGACGACGGGATCGCCCGACTGGAGACGACGGACCTCCGGGTCCGCGCCCAGATTGCCGACCAGGATTACCTTGTTGACGCTACCCGCCATCGCTTCGCTCCACGCATTATCCGAAACTGGAAAGTCATCATCCTAGCGGACGCGGCCAGCTTAGGCATCCGGCATCTCCGATGTCCACAATGTTCATGATATGTTCCATATGTCAACAATGAAAAGCCCCGCCGGCATGTCGCTCGGGCGGGGCTTCCGAAGCAATCGCTTCGACATTCCTTTTCAGGATTGCTTTTCGGGCTCCATGCGCATTGCGCGGCCCGACGGCGGTTTCTGCGATGTCAGGGATACGGCGGCCTTCGATGCTGGCTGGGCACTCAGGCGCGCCGCCGCTTCGCGCAGGCGCGAAGCTCGCGTCGACTCTCCGGTGGATTCATGGCTCCCTCCTGGTCGTTGCACTTCGGGCTCGTGCGTCCGGCTCCCTTGATCCACCTTCCTGCGGCGTCTCGCAGGATGCCCATCGGCGGTGGAGAGCCCGCAGGCTCGAAACCGGCTCGCGAGGAGATGATGCTACCGGCCATTCGCCGCGTCAACCGGACGAGGCAAAATGTGATCGGAAGTGGTCGCAACCACCCTTTCCTTGCCCTCCTGCCAACATTATGTCAGGAGCTTGTTCATCGAATGTTCCACAGCCTTGCTCGCGCTTGCGAAACGCGGGACAACGAACCCGGTGTGGCGGCCCCGCCACCGCACCCATCTCGATTGTGCGGGCAAGACCACTACATGAGGGGCATGCCGCCATCCCGGCGGCGGCCAGATATTGCGAGGCGGCAAGCGGCGATGGCCGACCATAAGTTCATTTCGATCCGCGGCGCGCGCGAGCACAATCTCAAGAACGTCGATCTCGACCTCCCGAGGGACAGCCTCATCGTGATGACCGGCCTGTCGGGCTCCGGCAAGTCGTCGCTCGCCTTCGACACGATCTACGCCGAAGGCCAGCGCCGCTATGTGGAGAGCCTGTCGGCCTATGCGCGGCAGTTCCTCGAGATGATGCAGAAGCCGGACGTCGACCAGATCGACGGCCTGTCGCCCGCCATCTCGATCGAGCAGAAGACCACCAGCCGCAATCCGCGCTCGACGGTGGGCACCGTCACCGAGATCTACGACTACATGCGCCTGCTCTTCGCGCGCGTCGGCATCCCCTATTCGCCGGCCACGGGCCTGCCGATCGAGAGCCAGACGGTCAGCCAGATGGTCGACCGCATCCTCGACCTGGAGGAAGGCACACGGCTCTACCTGCTCGCGCCCATCGTGCGCGGCCGCAAGGGCGAGTACCGCAAGGAACTGGCCGAGCTGCAGAAGAAGGGCTTTCAGCGCGTCAAGGTCGACGGCACCTTCTACGAGATCGCCGACGTTCCGGCGCTCGACAAGAAGTACAAGCACGACATCGACGTTGTGGTGGACCGCATCGTGGTGCGTCCCGACCTCGCGACGCGACTGGCGGATTCGGTCGAGACCGCACTCAAGCTGGCCGAAGGGCTGGCCGTGGCCGAGTTCGCCGACCGCCCCTTGCCTGCCGACCAGACCGGCGCCGACGCGGTCAACAAGTCCGCGAACGAGACGCACGAGCGCATCCTCTTCTCGGAGAAATTCGCCTGCCCCGTTTCCGGCTTCACCATTCCGGAGATCGAGCCGCGCCTGTTCTCCTTCAACAATCCCTTCGGTGCCTGCCCGGCCTGCGACGGCCTCGGCAGCCAGCGCATCATCGATGCCGATCTGGTCGTGCCGGAGGACCATGTGTCGCTGCGCGAGGGGGCCGTCGCCCCATGGGCGAAATCGACCTCCCCCTATTATCTCCAGACCCTTGAGGGCCTCGGCAAGGCTTACGGCTTCAAGGTTGGCGAGCGCTGGCGCGACCTCTCGAAGGAAGCGCAGGACGCCATCCTGCACGGCACCGGCGATCGCAAGGTCGAGTTCAACTATGATGACGGCCTGCGCGCCTACAAGACATCGAAGACCTTCGAGGGCGTGATCCCGAACCTCCAGCGGCGCTGGAAGGAGACCGAATCCGCCTGGATGCGCGAGGAGATCGAGCGCTTCATGTCGGCCAAGCCCTGCGAGGCCTGCGGCGGCTACCGGCTCAAGCCGGAGGCGCTGGCGGTCAAGGTCGGCGGCCTGCATATCGGCCAGGTCACCGAAATGTCGATCCGCAAGGCGGACGCCTGGTTCATCGACCTGCCGGCGCGGCTGAACGTCAAACAGAACGAGATCGCCGTGCGCATCCTCAAGGAAATCCGCGAGCGGCTGCGCTTCCTCAACGATGTCGGGCTGGATTATCTCACGCTGGCACGCAATTCGGGCACGCTGTCGGGCGGCGAGAGCCAGCGCATCCGGCTGGCCAGCCAGATCGGCTCCGGCCTCACCGGCGTGCTCTACGTGCTCGACGAGCCGTCCATCGGCCTGCACCAGCGCGACAATGCCCGCCTGCTCGATACGCTCAAGCATCTGCGTGATCTCGGCAACACGGTCATCGTCGTGGAGCATGACGAGGATGCGATCCTCGCCGCCGACTATGTGGTCGACATCGGCCCGGCCGCCGGCGTGCATGGCGGCAAGGTCATCGCCGAGGGCAAGCCCGCCGACATTATGGCCAACCCGAAATCGCTGACCGGCCAGTATCTGTCCGGCGCGATGGGCATCGCGGTTCCGGCTGAGCGGCGCAAGGGCAAGAAGGGCAAGCGCATCAAGGTCGTCGGCGCGCGCGGCAACAACCTCAAGAACGTGACGGCCGAAATCCCGCTCGGCACCTTCACGGCCGTCACCGGCGTGTCGGGCGGCGGCAAGTCGACCTTCCTCATCGAGACGCTCTTTAAAGCCGCCTCGCGGCGCATCATGGGCTCGCGGGAGCATCCCGCCGAGCACGACCGCATCGAGGGGCTGGAATTCCTCGACAAGGTCATCGACATCGACCAGAGCCCGATTGGGAGGACCCCGCGGTCCAACCCCGCCACATATACCGGCGCCTTCACGCCGATCCGCGACTGGTTCGCGGGCCTGCCCGAGGCGAAGGCGCGCGGCTACCAGCCCGGCCGCTTCTCCTTCAACGTCAAGGGCGGGCGCTGCGAGGCTTGCCAGGGCGACGGCGTCATCAAGATCGAGATGCATTTCCTGCCGGACGTCTACGTCACCTGCGACGTCTGCCACGGCAAGCGCTACAACCGCGAGACGCTCGACGTTACCTTCAAGGGCAAGTCGATCGCCGACGTGCTCGACATGACGGTCGAGGAAGGCGTCGAGTTCTTCGCCGCGGTGCCGGGCGTGCGCGACAAGCTGGAGACGCTCCACAAGGTCGGCCTCGGCTACATCAAGGTCGGCCAGCAGGCCAACACCTTGTCGGGCGGCGAGGCGCAGCGCATCAAGCTCGCCAAGGAGCTGTCGCGCAAGGCCACCGGCAAGACGCTCTACATCCTCGACGAGCCGACGACCGGCCTGCACTTCCACGACGTCGCCAAGCTGCTCGACGTGCTCAACGAGCTGGTCGAGCAGGGCAACACGGTCGTCGTGATCGAGCACAATCTGGAGGTGATCAAGATCGCCGACTGGGTCCTCGACCTCGGCCCGGAGGGCGGCGACGGCGGCGGCGAGTTGGTCGCGGCCGGCACGCCGGAGGACATCGTCGCCGAACCGCGCAGCTATACCGGCCGCTTCCTGAAGGAACTGCTGGAGCGCCGGCCCATGGGAAAGCGCGAGGCGGCGGAGTAGGATGACCAGCGTCATCCGGACGATACGGCGTCTCGTGTCGATCGGAAACGCTCGTGTTTCCGCGCACGGGTTTGAGGAGATGGCCGACGATGGTATAAATCTTGCCGTTTTGGTCGAAAGCTTGGAAAGCGGTCAGGAAGTCGAGGAATATCCTAACTATCACAAGGGACCATGCGTGCTTGTGTTGCATCGGACATATACCGGCGAACCCATACATGCACTGTGGGGAACGTCCTTTGCCAATCCCGACCAAGCGGTTCTGATCACCGCCTACAGACCGGATCCCGCGCGATGGTCATCGGATTTCTTGAGAAGGGTACGGAAATGAGTCGCAAAGTCGTCCGTTTCGTTCACGCCGACGAATATGCCGCGGAAGTCGATGTCGAGTTGATTTCCGATGATGATGCATGGGGGCCCTACATGTCGATGGAAGACGCTCTCAAGCTCGACCGCGTGCTTCTTGCTCTGCGGCGTGGTGACATCGCTGCCGCCGGTCGCGAGGCGCGCGTGTTCAGGCTTCTTCCGGTCTCGGCCTAGGCCATGGCTGCTTCCCGAAACATCCGCGCCGGCATGGGCGGCTGGACCTTCGAGCCCTGGGACAGTTCCTTCTATCCGGAAGGCCTGGCCAAGGCGAAGCAGCTTCACTACGCGTCGCGGCAGGTCCGCAGCATCGAGGTCAACGGCACCTATTACTCCACCTTCAAGCCGCAGACCTTCGCCAAATGGGCTGCGGATGCGCCTGACGATTTCATCTTCGCGCTGAAGGCGATCCGTTTCGCCACCAATCGCCGGGTTCTGGCCGAGGCGGGCGAGTCCATCGCGCGTTTCCTCGGCTCAGGCGTATCGGAGCTGGGAGACAAGCTCGGGCCGATCCTTTGGCAGTTCGCGCCGACGAAGAAATTCGATCCCGACGATTTCGCCGGCTTCCTCGACGCCCTGCCCGACAGCCAGGACGGCGTGAAGCTGCGCCACGCGCTGGAGGTGCGGCACGCATCGTTCGCGGTCCCGGAATTCGTCGCGCTCGCCCGCAAACGCGGCGCCGCGATCGTCTATGCCCATCACGCCGCCTATCCGGAGATGGCCGACATCACCGGCGATTTCGTCTATGCGCGGCTGCAGAAAGGCGCCGACGACAACCCGCATTGCTACCCCGATCCTGAACTGGACGGCTGGGCCAGGCGGGCGGCGCTGTGGGCCGAGGGGAAGCAGCCGGGCGACCTGCCCTATGCCGATCCCGACAGTCCCGCGCCGGAAAAGCCGCGCGACGTGTTCGTCTATTTCATCACGTCGGGAAAGGTGCGCGCGCCGCATGGCGCGATGGCGCTGCAAAAGCGCGTCGGCTCATAGTCACGCGTCGATGAGATCGCGCAGCACCTGCGGCAGGAGCCCCGGCAGGTCCTCCGCGATCAGGCCCGGCCCGAAGGCGCGCGCCGCCTCGGCGTGAATCCAGACCGCCGCGCAGGCGGCCTCCCATGCAGGCATGTCCTGCGCCAGCAGGCCGGCAAGGATGCCGCACAGCACGTCGCCCGAGCCCGCCGTCGCCAGCCACGGCGTTCCGTTCGTGTTGATCGCCGCGCGGCCGTCCGGATGCGCGATGACCGTGTCCGGCCCCTTGAGGATGAGGATGCCGTTCGTCCGCACAGCCGCACGCCGCGCGCGGTCGAGCTTCGACAGCGCATCGTCCTGCGCCAGATCCGGAAAAAGCCGGCCGAACTCGCCTTCATGCGGCGTGAGCACCACGGACGCGTCCGCCCTGCCCGCAGCGGCGAAGAACGGCTCCGGCGAGGCGGCAAGCGAGGTGATCGCATCGGCATCGATGACCAGCGCCGGCGCGTCCTCCATGCCCAGCAAGGCAAGAATCGTCTCGCGCAGCCGCTCGCCGACGCCGAATCCGGGGCCGGCCACAAGCGACCGCACCTTGCGCTCGCGCAGGAAGCTCTTCAGCGCCGCATCGTCCCCCAGCCGGTGCAGCATGATCGAGGTAAGGTGGCTCGCATTCACCTGCAACGCGGCGGGCGGGGAAAGCAGCGTCACCGCCCCTGCCCCGGCGCGCGCGGCCGCCATGGCCGACAGCCGCGCCGCGCCGCTGCTCGTCGGGCCGCCCGACAGCACCGCCGCATGCCCGCGCGCATATTTGTGCGTCGCGGTCGCCGGCCGGGGCAAGGCACGGTGCCAGAGAGCCGGGCCGTTGGCGAAGCTGCGCGGGTCGATGTCGGACAGCACCGTATCGGGAATGCCGATATCGGCGACCACGATCTCGCCGCATAGCTCGCGGCCGGGCAAAAGGAGATGGCCCGGCTTCAGGCGGAAGAAGGTCACGGTGAGGTCGGCCGCGAAGCAGATGCCGCCCGCGCGGCCGTCGCGGCCCGAAACGCCCGACGGCAGATCAACCGCGACCACCGGCGTCGCATGGTCGCGGCAGAGAGCGGCCGCGCGAGCCGCCGCGCCCTCCAGCGGACGATCGAGCCCGGCGCCGAACAGCGCGTCGATGACCACCCGTCCGGGACGTGGTGCGAAGCCATCGAGCGGCTCAACGCGTCCCGGCCAGTCCCGCGCCGCTGCTTCCGCATCGGAGCCCGGACGCAAGGGACCGAGCGCCCAGACGGTCACATCCGCGCCCGACGCACGCAGGCGCGATGCCGCCGCATAGCCGTCGCCGCCATTGTTGCCGGTCCCGCACAGCACGTCGAAGCCGGCTGCCGCCGGATACCGCTCGAGCGCTTCCACGACGATCGCATCGGCAGCCCGCCCCATCAGGCCGGGCCCGGAGTGGCGCCCGTTTTCGATCGTCAGCGCATCGGCGCGCCCCATCTCTTCCGGCGTCAGAACGCGATGCATGGCGAAATCATCCATTGTCGGATAGGAGACATGGTGGCCTGCCTACATCGCGTCGGCAAGACGGTGCCTGTCGATATGAATGCACGAAACTTAGCCTTCTTGCCTGTTTTTTGAGCACAGTATTTTCGCCGGAATTGAAGATCGCGCACGGATTTCTGAAAAGGCGGCTTCTTGTGCAAAAATATGCAAGTTTAGGCGGCGCCGGCTGATACGGGTCAGGACCGGGCGATTGGCACGGTTCCTGCTTTTGAGTGGGCAAGCGGCCGAGACACGCCGTCGATTTATGCTGGAGGCGACCATCACATGAAGAAGATCGAGGCAATCATCAAACCCTTCAAGCTCGACGAGGTGAAGGAAGCCCTCCAGGAGGTCGGCTTGCAGGGCATCACCGTCACCGAGGCGAAGGGTTTTGGGCGCCAGAAGGGTCACACCGAACTCTATCGCGGTGCCGAATATGTCGTCGACTTCCTGCCCAAGGTGAAGATCGAGGTCGTGCTCGGCGACGAGGCCGTCGACGGCGCCGTCGAGGCCATCCGCAAGGCGGCGCAGACCGGCCGCATCGGCGACGGGAAGATCTTCGTCTCCAATATCGAAGAGGTCGTCCGAATCCGCACCGGCGAGACCGGCCTGGACGCCATCTGACATCCGGCCGAAGGCCTGATCCAACTCAAACGCTCCTAATAACCGGGAAGGAATGCCATGACGACTGCCAACGACATCATGAAGCAGATCAAGGACAACGACGTGAAGTTCGTTGACCTGCGCTTCACGGACCCGAAGGGCAAGATGCAGCACGTGACGATGGATGTCGCGGAGGTGGACGAGGACATGTTCGCCGACGGCGTCATGTTCGACGGCTCCTCGATCGGCGGCTGGAAGGCCATCAACGAGTCCGACATGGTGCTGATGCCCGATACGGACACGGTCCACATGGACCCGTTCTTCGCGCAGTCCACCATGGTCGTGATGTGCGACATCCTCGATCCGGTCTCCGGCGAGGCCTATAACCGCGACCCGCGCGGCACGGCCAAGAAGGCCGAGGCCTACATGAAGTCGGAAGGCATCGGCGACACCATCTTCGTCGGCCCTGAAGCCGAGTTCTTCGTCTTCGACGACGTCAAGTACAAGGCCGATCCCTACAATACCGGCTTCAAGCTGGATTCCAGCGAGCTGCCGTCCAACGACGACACCGACTATGAGACCGGCAATCTCGGCCACCGGCCGCGCGTCAAGGGCGGCTATTTCCCGGTCCCCCCGATCGACTCGCTGCAGGACATGCGCTCCGAGATGCTGACCGTGCTGACCGAGATGGGCGTGCGCGTCGAGAAGCACCATCACGAGGTGGCTTCGGCCCAGCACGAACTCGGCGTCAAGTTCGATGCGCTGGTCCGCAATGCCGACAAGATGCAGATCTACAAGTATGTCGTGCATCAGGTGGCCAATGCCTACGGCAAGACGGCGACCTTCATGCCGAAGCCAATCTTCGGCGACAACGGCTCGGGCATGCACGTCCATATGTCGATCTGGAAGGGTGGCAAGCCGACCTTCGCGGGCAACGAGTATGCCGGCCTGTCGGAAAGCTGCCTCTACTTCATCGGCGGCATCATCAAGCACGCCAAGGCGGTCAATGCCTTCACCAACCCGCTGACCAACTCCTACAAGCGGCTGGTGCCGGGCTACGAAGCGCCGGTGCTGCTCGCCTATTCGGCGCGCAACCGCTCGGCCTCCTGCCGCATCCCCTTCGGCTCCTCGCCGAAAGCGAAGCGCGTCGAGATCCGCTTCCCCGATCCGGGCGCGAATCCCTATCTCGCATTCGCGGCGCTGCTGATGGCCGGCCTCGACGGCATCAAGAACAAGATCCATCCCGGCCAGCCGATGGACAAGGACCTGTACGACCTGCCGCCGAAGGAGCTGAAGAAGATCCCGACCGTCTGCGCCAGCCTGCGCGAGGCGCTGCAGTCGCTCGACAAGGACCGCGGCTTCCTCAAGGCCGGCGGCGTCTTCGACGACGACCAGATCGACGCCTTCATCGAGCTGAAGATGGCCGAGGTGATGCGCTTCGAGATGACGCCGCACCCGGTCGAGTTCGACATGTATTATTCAGTCTGATCCAGGCGGATCACTCAAAAAGAAAACCCGGCGGAGCGATCCGCCGGGTTTTTCCTTGCGTCAGTGCAGAGAGCTCTCAGGCCTCGCTGCCCACCCCGTAGACCGCATCGGCGCGTTTCTCGAAGGCTTCCGAGAACATGCGGAAGGCGCGGTCGAACATCGCGCCCATGAGCGCGCCGAGAATGCGGCTCTTGAACTCGTAGTCGATGAAGAAATGCACGTCGCTGCCCCCGGGCGCGGCCGTGAACGTCCATCGGTTTTCGAGATAGCGGAAGGGCCCGTCCAGATATTTGACGTCGATGCGTCCCTCGGCCGGGCGCAGCACCACCTGGCTGGTGAAGGTCTCGCGGATGGACTTGTAGCCGACGGTCATGTCGGCGACGAGCACGGCGATACCGTCGCGCTCGCGACGCGAGCGCACGGCCAGCGCCTCGCAGAGCGGCAGGAAATCGGGATAGCGCTCGACGTCGGCGACGAGCGCGAACATCTGCTCCGGCGTGTGGGATACGCGGCGCGTGGTCTCGAAGGTCGGCATGTGTTCAGGCGGCGGCCAGCTTGGCCTCGCGCGCCGCGCGAAGCCGGGCGAAGTCCTCGCCCGCATGGTGCGAGGACCGCGTCAGCGGGCTCGACGAGACCAGCAGGAAGCCCTTGGCGGTCGCAGTGGTCGCATAGGCCTTGAACTCGTCCGGGGTCACGAATTTCTTCACCGGATGATGCTTGCGGGTGGGCTGGAGATATTGGCCGATGGTGAGGAAATCGACGTCGGCGGTGCGCAGGTCGTCCATGAGCTGCAGCACTTCGTTGCGCTCCTCGCCCAGCCCCACCATGATGCCCGACTTGGTGAAGATCGACGCGTCGAGCTCCTTCACGCGCTGCAGCAGGCGGATGGAGTGGAAATAGCGCGCGCCGGGACGGACGGTGAGATAGTTCGACGGCACCGTCTCCAGATTGTGGTTGAAGACGTCGGGCCGCGCCGCGACCACCACTTCGAGCGCGCCCGGCTTGCGCAGGAAATCAGGCGTCAGGATCTCGATCGTGGTGCCCGGCGAGGCTTCACGGATCGCGAGGATGACGTCGGCGAAATGCTGCGCGCCGCCATCCTTGAGGTCGTCGCGATCGACCGAGGTGATCACCACATGGGTGAGCCCCATCTGGCTTACGGCCCTGCCGACATTTGCCGGCTCATCGCGATCGAGCGGCGTCGGGATGCCGGTGGCGACGTTGCAGAAGGCGCAGGCGCGCGTGCATATCTCGCCCATGATCATGAAGGTGGCGTGCTTCTTGTCCCAGCATTCGCCGATATTGGGACAGCCGGCCTCCTCGCAGACCGTCACCAGCTTGTTCGACTTCACGATCTCGCGCGTCTCGTGATAGCCGCGCGAAGTCGGCGCCTTCACCCGGATCCAGTCGGGCTTGCGCAGGACTTCCTGGTCCGGCCTGTGTGCCTTCTCGGGGTGGCGGGGGCGCTGGTTGGTGATGGTGTCGAGGACGGTGACCATGACTGCCTTTGTGCCGTTCGGCGAAATTTTCCGCCACGTGTTTTATAGGCAGTCCGGGTAAATAATGTAAGGCCGCCATGGGCATGGCGGCCTTGCAATTGTGTCCGGTCGGCTTTTCCGGCCCGGCCTATCGCCGGATCGCGCGCCCCACCGCGATGAGGATACAGGCGCCGATGAAGCCGGCGATCAGGTAACCGATCCAGCCGGTGAGGACGACGCCGAAAATGCCGAGCAGAGCATTGGCGACGATGGCGCCGACGATGCCGAGGATGATGTTCATCAACATCCCCATATTGCTCTTCATGAACTGCTCCGCCAGCCAGCCCGCCACGCCGCCGATGATGATGGCTGCAATCCAGCCTACGCCTGCACCTTCCATTGTTCTCTCCTAAAATGCCCCAATTGGCGGCAGAGAAACGCGCCCGCCCCGGAAACGTTCCGGAACGTCAGCATAGCTACATGTTGAGGGCCTGCCCGTAAGCGTCGAGCACGCTCTCCTTCATCGTCTCGGACAGGGTCGGATGCGGGAAGATCGTGTGCATCAGCTCCTGTTCGGTGGTCTCGAGGTTCATGGCAACGACGAAGCCCTGAATGAGTTCCGTCACTTCCGCTCCGACCAGATGCGCGCCCAGAAGTTCGCCGGTCTTCTTGTCGAAGATCGTCTTGACCAGGCCCTGGTCCTCGCCGAGCGCGACGGCCTTGCCGTTGGCTACGAAGGGAAAGCGGCCGACGCGAATGTCGTGGCCGGCTTCCTTCGCCTTCGCCTCGGTCAGGCCGACGGACGCGACCTGCGGATTGCAATAGGTGCAGCCCGGCACCAGCCGCCGGTCGAGCGGATGCGGATGCAGCCCGGCGATCTTCTCGACGCAGATGACGGCCTCGTGCTCCGCCTTGTGCGCCAGCATGGGTGGCCCGGCGACATCGCCGATGGCATAGACGCCGCCGACGCTGGTGCGGCAGTAATCGTCGATCACGATGGCGCCGCGGTCGATCTTCACGCCCAGCGCCTCAAGGCCGAGATTCTCTGTGTTGCACTGCACGCCGACGGCCGAGATCATCCGGTCGGCGGTGATCTTCTGCACCTTGCCGTCCTTGGTCTCGACATGGGCGGTGACGGAATCGGCGGCCTTGTCGACCTTCGTCACCTTGGCCTCCAGCAGGAACTTCATGCCCTGCTTCTCCAGCCGCTTCTGCGCGAATTTCGAGATTTCGGCATCCTCGACCGGCATGATCTGCGGCATGAGCTCGACCACCGTCACGTCGACGCCGAGCGTGCGGTAGAAGGAGGCGAATTCGATGCCGATCGCGCCGGAGCCCATCACCAGCAGGCTCTTGGGCAGCGACGGCGGCACCATGGCTTCGAAATAGGTCCAGATCAGCTTGCCGTCCGGCTCGATGCCGGGCAGTGCGCGCGGCCGCGCGCCCGTCGCGATGATGATGTGCCTGGCCGTATAGGTGCCCTCGCCCTTGGCGTTCTTCGGCACCGGCGCCTGCGGCTGCATCGGCTTCTTTGCCGTCCTGGAAACGACGATCTCGTTGGGCTTGGTGAGCTTTGCCTCGCCCCAGATCACGTCGACCTTGTTCTTCTTCATCAAAATGCCGACGCCGCCGTTCATGCGTTCGGCGATGCCGCGTGAGCGCGCCACGATGGCCGGCAGGTCGGGCTTCACGCCGTCGACGGCAATGCCGTATTCCTTGCCGTGGCTCGCCAGATGCATCACCTCGGCCGAGCGCAGCAGCGCCTTGGTGGGAATGCAGCCCCAGTTGGAGCAGATGCCGGCCAGATGCTCGCGCTCGACGATCGCGGTCTTGAGGCCGAGCTGGGCGGCGCGAATGGCCGCGACGTAGCCTCCCGGGCCCGCGCCGATGATGATGACGTCGTAATTCTCGGCCATCGGGTACTCCTGTCCTACAAGCCCAGCATCATGCGCACGACCGGCTCGATCCCCCGGCCGATGGCGCGCGTATTTTCCGCGTCGAGATGGACGCCGTCGATCGGCGACGTGACCGCCACCGACCCTGCATCGAAGAAGCCGCAGCCCATCTCGTCGGCGAGATCGGCGTAGAAGGATGCGAGCATCTGCGATTCCGCGATCCGGCCGGCGAACATCGCCCCGAAGAGCGGGTTGGCGGTTTCGCTCAGCGGCGGCGGCGCGACCACCAGAACTGCGGGCGGCTCGGTGGAATTGTCGCGCAGCGCCGAAAGCTGCACCTGCTCGACCAGCCGCCGCATGCCCTGCGTCGCCGCCACGGCGGTTCCCGCGATGGCCGGCTTCATGTCGTTGGAGCCGAGCATCAGGATCACGAGGTCGAGCGGCGCATGCGTGTAGAGGACGGTCGGCAGGATGCGCGCGCCGTTCCGGTCGCAGTCGGCGAGATGCTCGTCGAACGCGGTGGTCCGGCCGCGCAGCCCTTCGGCGATGACCTGCGCCTGGTTGCCCAGCCCGGCCTGCAGGACGCTGGGCCAGCGGTCCGCAAAGGCATGCCTGTCACGGCCGGCCGGCTGCGATCCCCATGTGATCGAGTCGCCGTAGCAGAGAACGGTCCTCATCTGCCGCCTGTCAGAGCTTGCGCAGGCCGAGCGCGATCAGCAGGAACAGGACGCCGTTCGAGATCAGCTCGACCCCCAGCAGGATGCCGAGCACCGCCGCCGCGGACCAGGGGAAGTCCGCCATGATCATGACGGCGAGCGCGATCGACACGACGCCGGAGACAAGCACCCATCCCCAGCCGGAGATCGGACGCAGCGAGAAGGCGTAGACCACCTTCACCACGCCGGTCGCGAGGAAGAGCGCCGCCACCAGAAGCGTCAGCGAGATCATGCCCGCCAGCGGGTTGAAGACCAGCGAAAGGCCGGCGAGCAGCAGCAGCACGCCGAACAGCAGCCCCCAGAGGAAGCCCGGCCAGTCCTTGACCTGGAAGGACTGGATGATCTGCACGATGCCGAGGAACAGGAAGGTCCAGCCGGCGATGAGCGTCGCGGCCAGCGTCGCGGCGGGCGGATTGAGCAGCGCCCATACCCCGCCGACGAGCGAGATCACGGCCAGGATGGCCATCCATATCCACGACGACCTCAGCTTCTGTTGCGTCACGGTCTCAGCCATTTTCAGTCCCTCCATGCAACGCCGGCAGGAGCGCGCCGGCAGCGCAGAATGCAACTAGACCAGCATGCTCATCGGATTTTCAAGGTATTTCCTGAACGCGACCGCCAACTCGGCGCCCAGCGCGCCGTCGATCACGCGATGGTCGAAGGCGAAGGTGGCCGTCATGACGGTCGAGATCACCACCGCGCCGTCCTTCACCACCGGTTTCTCGATGCCGGCGCCGATCGACACGATCGAGGCGTGCGGCGGGTTGATGATCGAGGTGAAGTTCGACACGCCGAACATGCCGAGGTTGGAGACGGCGGTGGAGCCGCCCTGATATTCCTCGGGCTTCAGCTTCTTGTCGCGGGCGCGCTTCGCCAGGTCCTTCATCTCGTTGGAGATGACGGAAAGCGGCTTGGCGCCGGCATTGCGGATGATCGGCGTGATCAGCCCGTCGGGGATCGCGACCGCGACACCCACGTCCGCCTGCTTGTGCACGACCCGCGCCGACGATGTCCACGAGGCGTTCGCCATCGGCACGTCGCGCAGCGCCAGCGCCATCGCCTTGATGACGAAGTCGTTGACGGAGATCTTGTAGGCCGGCTGCTCGCCCTTCTCGGTCTTGGTCGTGGGCGCGGCGCGGTTGATCTCCTCGCGCAGCTTCATCAGCGCGTCGAGGTTGCAGTCCATCGACAGGAAATAGGCCGGGATGGTCTGGCTCGATTCCGTCAGCCGCGCTGCGATCGTCTTGCGCATCGAATCATGCGGCTTGAGCTCGTAGGAGCCGTCCGCGAAGAGTTTAAGCACCTGCTCGTCGGACATGGACTTGGCAGCCGGAGCAACCGCGGCCTGCTCGCCACCCTTTGCCGGTGCGGGTGCCGCCTTCGCCGCACCGCCGCCTGCTCGCGCGGCCTCGACATCCGCCTTGACGACGCGGCCATGCGGCCCCGAGCCCGTCACGGAAGAAAGGTCGACGCCGGCGTCCTTCGCGATGCGCCGCGCCAGCGGCGAGGCGAAGATACGTGCCCCCTCGCCCGACGCCCTGCCCTCCGCCGCCGGAGAGGACGCAGCCGCCCCATTGCCGCTCGGCGCTGGCTTCGCCGGCGCGGCTTCCTTCTTCTCGCCGCCAGAAGGAGCCGGAGCAGCCTCGGCCTTCTCCGCCTTCGCTTCAGGCGCCTTCGGTGCGCCGCCGCTGCCGCCCTTGGCCGCTTCGGCCGCATCCTCGCCTTCCGCCGCAAGCACGGCGATCAGCGCATTGACCTTGACGCCTTCTGTACCGGCGGGAACGACGATCTTCGCCACCGTTCCCTCGTCCACGGCCTCGACTTCCATCGTCGCCTTGTCGGTCTCGATCTCGGCGATCACGTCGCCGGGCGAAACCTTGTCGCCCTCCTTCACGAGCCACTTGGCGAGATTGCCTTCCTCCATCGTCGGGGAAAGCGCCGGCATGGTGATTTCGATCGGCATCTCTTCCTCCTAGGCCCGGTAGGTGACGGCCTTAACCGCCTCGACGACCTCGGCGACATTGGGCAACGCCAGCTTTTCGAGATTTGCCGCATAGGGCATCGGCACATCCTTGCCGGCGATGGTGATGACCGGCGCATCCAGATGGTCGAAGGCGCGCTGCATCACCTGCGAGGCGATGTGGTCGCCCACCGACGACTGCGGGAAGCCTTCCTCGACGGTGACGAGGCGGTTGGTCTTCTTCACCGACTCGATGATCGTGTCGAAGTCGAGCGGCCGGATGGTCCTGAGGTCGATGATCTCCGCATCGATCCCCATCTCGCGCAGCTCGGCCTCGGCCTTCACCGCATAGGTCATGCCGATGCCGAAGGAGACGATGGTGACGTCCTTGCCCTTCTTGTGCACGCGCGCCTTGCCGATCGGCAGGACGAAATCGTCCAGCTTCGGCACGTCGAAGCTCTGGCCGTAAAGGATCTCGTTCTCGAGGAAGATGACCGGGTTGGGGTCGCGGATCGCAGCCTTGAGCAGCCCCTTGGCATCGGCCGCGGTGTAGGGCATCACGACCTTGAGGCCCGGAATGTGGCCGTACCAGGCGGCATAGCACTGCGAATGCTGGGCGGCGACACGCGCGGCCGCCCCGTTGGGCCCGCGGAACACGATCGGCGCGCCCATCTGTCCGCCCGACATGTAAAGCGTCTTCGCCGCCGAATTGACGATCTGGTCGAGCGCCTGCATGGCGAAGTTGAAGGTCATGAACTCCACGATCGGCTTGAGGCCGGTCATTGCCGCACCGACGCCGACGCCGGCAAAGCCGTGCTCGGTGATCGGCGTATCGACCACGCGGCGCGCGCCGAACTCCTGCAGCAGCCCCTGCGTGATCTTGTAGGCGCCCTGATATTCGGCCACCTCCTCGCCCATGATGAAGACGCTCTCGTCGCGGCGCATCTCCTCGGCCATGGCGTCGCGCAGCGCCTCGCGCACGGTGGTGCTGACCATCTCCGTGCCGGCGGGAATATCCGGATCGGCCGCGACTTCCGCCTTCGGTGCGGCGGGAACGCTGGCGGCGTCCTTGCCGGCGGAAGGCTCGTCACCGGCCTCGCGCGCCTTGCCGCCAGCATCGGCGGCCTGCGGTGCCGGCTCGGCCGGCTGCGGCTTGGCGGTCTCGCCGCCCTTGGCCAGGTCGCCGGCGCTCTCGCCCTCCTGCAGCAGAACCGCGATGGGCGTACTGACCTTCACGCCCTCCGCGCCTTCGGCGACGAGGATCTTGCCGATCGTTCCTTCGTCGACGGCTTCGACCTCCATGGTCGCCTTGTCGGTTTCGATTTCGGCGATGACGTCACCGGCGGCGACATGGTCGCCTTCCTTTTTCAGCCACTTGGCCAGGTTGCCTTCCTCCATCGTCGGCGAGAGGGCAGGCATGAGGATTTCGATTGGCATGTGAGCGGTCTCCGCTGAGATCACATCATGAAGTGCCCGACGCCATAGGCAAGGCACGTGATAGCGTGGATGGCAGTCAGGCTTCGACGTAGATGTCGGTCCAGAGCTCCGACACGTCGGGCTCGGGATCGGTCTGGGCGAAATCGGCCGAGTCGGCGACGATGTCGCGCACATCCTTGTCGATGGCCTTCAACTCCTCCTCGCTCGCCCACTTCTTCTCCAGCAGACGCGCCTTCACCTGCTCGATCGGATCATGCTCCGACCGCATCTTCTGCACCTCGTCCTTGGACCGGTACTTGGCTGGGTCCGACATGGAATGGCCGCGATAGCGGTAGGTCTGCATCTCGAGGATGATCGGGCCATTGCCGTCGCGGCACCACTTGGTCGCCATGTCGGCGGCCGACTTGACGGCGCGCACGTCCATGCCGTCGACCTGGATGCCGGGAATGCGGAACGACACGCCGCGCTGCGAGAAATCCGTCTCGGCCGACGAGCGCGACACCGAGGTGCCCATCGCGTAGCGGTTGTTCTCGATGATGTAGATGACGGGCAGCTTCCACAACGAGGCCATGTTGAAGCTCTCGTAGACCTGCCCCTGATTGGCGGCGCCGTCGCCGAAATAGGTCAGCGAGACATTGTCGTTGCCGCGATACTTGTTGGCGAAGGCGAGACCGGTGCCGAGCGACACCTGCGCGCCGACGATGCCGTGGCCGCCGTAGAAATTCTTCTCCTTGGAGAACATGTGCATGGAGCCGCCCTTGCCGCGGGAATAGCCGCCCCGCCGGCCGGTCAGCTCCGCCATCACGCCGCGCGGGCTCATCTCCATGGCGAGCATATGGCCGTGATCGCGATAGGCGGTGATCATCTGGTCGCCCTCGATGAGCGCCATCTTCATGCCGGTCACCACCGCTTCCTGCCCGATATAGAGGTGGCAGAAGCCGCCGATGAAACCCATACCGTAGAGTTGTCCGGCCTTTTCCTCGAAGCGCCTGATCAGCAGCATGTCGCGATAGGCCGCGAGTTCCTGCTCCTTGTTGAAATCGGCGGGTGCCGGCGTCTTCAGGCTGGCGGAGCCGGCCTTGTCGCCGCTTGCCTGCCCACTGGCTCTTTTTGCGGATGTCTTGCTGGCGGCGGCGGCCATACACGTCTCCCTATGGTCTTGTCGACTTGCAAGGGAGCGCTCCTCCCCTTGCGCTTGAGGGAAAAGCTAGCACGCCGCTTCATGCAGAGCTATGCGGAAAAGCGCATGGCTGGCATGCAGCTAACTGCCTAATTCGCCTTTTGAATTCAGCGATTAACCGGCTTCAAGTTAATTATCGCGCGGAAGGTGTGTCGAGAAGGATCACAACCTCCTCCGGACGGGCCAGATCGAGCATGTAGCGCGCCTGCTGGTCGAGCATGTCGCGCTCGAGCGATCCGTCCTTCAACAGTTGCACACGCCGCTCCATTGTCAAGCGCTGGCTGCGCACCCTGTCGAGCTCAGCGGCCAGCACCGCGAGACGGTCCTCGAGCTGATACTTCGAATTGATGCCGTACTGGCCGTGCCAGGCGTGAAAGCCGAAATAGGACAGGAACGCGATGGTGATCGCCGGCACGATCAGGATGCCGGTCTTGCTCTTCTTGTGCTGTCGTGTCCACATGCCAAAAGTCCGAAGTCGGGAATGCCCCTGCTCCGGACTTATGGAACAACATGCTTAAGGCTGGGTTAGCGCCCGCGCCGCGCGGCACGAAAGTGTCGAAACCCTCCGCCGGCTCAGTGGACGGTCTGCTTGCCGCGCGACAGGTCCCAGCCCGCGCCGCGCGCATTGCGGCAGCTCATGCCGCTCTCGCTCGATATGCAGGAAAAGCCGTCGCCCTGCCACGACGCGCCATAGCCCAGCACCGGCGCGCCGGGATCGAGTACCGTGTCACCATGGCAGATGCGGCCGGCATGGCGGGCGGCCTTCGACATCTCGAACGCCTTGCCCCATTCGAGGTCGCAGTCGGACGGCGGCCTGGGAAGGCGGTTGGACACCTCCCGCAGGTCGCAGCGCAAGGTTCCGTCCATATACATGCAGGCGATGTTGCCGGACGGAGACCGGAAGCTGTCCATGCCCTGCGCGGCAGCGGGTCCGGCGAGGAACATCGCGATCACGGCGGCGAGCGCTGGGCGCATGGACAGTCCCTCCGTCAGCCCTTGAGGAGCGAAGTGCCCGCATAGCGGGCTTGCCTGCCGAGCTCCTCCTCGATGCGCAGGAGCTGGTTGTACTTGGCGAGCCGGTCAGAGCGCGCCAGCGAGCCGGTCTTGATCTGCCCGCAATTCGTCGCCACGGCGAGGTCGGCGATGGTGGAATCCTCCGTCTCGCCCGAGCGATGCGACATCACGGCGGTGTAGCCGGCCCGGTGCGCGGTCTCGACCGCGTCGAGCGTCTCGGTCAGCGAGCCGATCTGGTTCACCTTGACCAGGATCGAATTGGCGACACCCATGCGGATGCCGTCGCGCAGGCGTGCCGAATTGGTGACGAAGAGGTCGTCGCCGACCAGCTGCACCTTCTTGCCGACCAGGTCGGTCAGCACCTTCCAGCCGTCCCAGTCGTCTTCGGCCATGCCGTCCTCGATCGAGATGATCGGATAGTCGGCGCACAGCTTGGCGAGATATTTCGCCTGGGTCCTGGGGTCGCGCGTCTTGCGCTCGCCTTCATAGACGTACTGGCCGTCCTTGAAGAACTCCGTCGAGGCGCAGTCGAGCGCCAGCGCCACCTGCTCGCCCGGCTTGTAGCCGGCGGCCTCGATCGAGGCCATGACGAAGTCGAGGCCCGCCTGCGCGCTCTTGAGGTTGGGCGCGAAGCCGCCCTCGTCGCCGACATTGGTGTTGTGGCCGGCATCCTTCAGGCCCTTCTTGAGCGTGTGGAAGATCTCCGCCCCCCAGCGCAGCCCCTCGCGAAAGCTCTCCGCGCCGACCGGCATGATCATGAATTCCTGGAAGTCGATCGGATTGTCGGCATGCGCGCCGCCATTGATGATGTTCATCATCGGAACGGGCAGCACATGCGCGCCGGCGCCGCCGACATAGCGGTAGAGCGGCAGGCCGGCGGCTTCCGCGGCGGCCTTCGCCACCGCCAGAGACACGCCCAAAATGGCGTTGGCGCCGAGGCGCTTCTTGTTCGGCGTGCCGTCCAGGTCGATCATCGTGCGGTCGATCTGGATCTGGTTCTCGGCCTCCATGCCGCCGATCGCCTCGAACAGCTCGCCATTGACCGCCTCGACCGCCTGCTCGACGCCCTTGCCGAGATAACGGGCGCCGCCGTCACGCAGCTCGACCGCCTCATGCGCCCCGGTGGAGGCGCCCGACGGCACGGCCGCGCGGCCCATCGACCCGTCTTCCAGCACCACGTCGACCTCGACGGTCGGGTTGCCACGGCTGTCGAGAATCTCGCGGCCGATTACGTCTACGATGGCGGTCATGTCGTCTCCCTCGGGAAGGCTGAAAACTGGCCTCTCTTATGCCGCTGAAGAAAAAAGTGAAAGCATCGCGGTCGCCCGAAACAAAGAAAAGGCCCCTTGCGGGGCCAGTTCAATGCGGTGGGTCGCTCAGATCCAGTAGGGCGGCACCTTGTAATAGGCATAGGAGGCGTCGCGGGCCTTGTAGCCGTCCTGTCCGGTCAGTTCCTCGATGGAGTGCGCCGGTGCCGCTTCCAGCTCTTCCTTGCTGAAGGGAACGACATAGCCGCCGCGGCTCGGCTCATAGTCCAGCGAGGACCACGGAACGGCGTGATACTTCTCGCCGATGCCAAGGAATCCGCCGAAGCCGACGACGGCGAACATGATGACGTTGTCGAGCTTGTCGAGCATGACATCCTCGATCGAACCGATCTTTTCGCCCATGGTGTTGTAGACGTCGGTGCCGATCACGCGGGTGGCGCGGATGGCCTCGGTATGGCCGGAAGCGGTCGTCATCGTTCTTCTCCTTGGTTTGTTTCCAGTGGAGAAGGAACGCGCCTTATCGCCTCCTGTTCCCGCCTGTCCCGGCGGAATGGGGCTATTTCTTGGCGGCGGCGGCCTCGGGTGGCGGCACGTCCGACGACTGCTTGCAGGCTTTCAGCCAGACATCGTAGATCGCGTGCTCGACCGCGTTCAGGCCCGGGCTCTCCGCGAACATCCATCCGGTGAAGATGCGCCTGATCTTGCGGTCGAGCGTGATCTCGTCGACCTCGACGAAGGAATCGGTCTTCGGCTCCTCCGCGCCCGGCCGCGAGTAGCAGACGCGCGGCGTCACCTGCAGCGCACCGAACTGCACCGTCTCGTCGACATAGACGTCGAAGGTGATGATCCTGCCGGTGATCTTGTCGACGCCGGTGAACTCGGCGACCGGATTGCTCACGCGCTCGTCCCGCTGCGGCGCGGCCTCGCCTTCCTTGAGCTGCTCGCCGCGCTGGACGCCGTCATCGGCCGGCGCTTCCTCGCTGTCTTCGCCCGGCGGCACTTCCTCGAAGCGCTGGTTGGGGTCGATCTGGAACTGGAATTGCGCCGCGGCCGGCGACGCCGCGAGCATCGCGGCGAGGACAAGATAGGATGCGTGCCTGTATCGCATGGCGCCCCTCGAAAGATGCCGGACAGAATCGTCTGGCGCGGCATGAATTCGGCTAAGTAAGCGCGAAGCGGATATACCGCAAATGTGGCGAGAAGAGATCGCCGCTCAAGCTCGTCGTGATCCTGCTTCACGCATGTCTTTGTCCCGAAACCGGTTCCCGCTTTCGGGAGACATGCTCTCAGGGTATCCAGGCGTCGTAGTCGCCGGTGACGGGCGGGCGCGTGGTCGGCGAGAGCACCGAGCCCTGCGGACGGTACGCCTGCGGCGTTCCCGTCAGGTTCGGCTGGTACGACTTCTGCCATTCGCGCGGCTTGTAGTCTTCCCTCGCCGGCGGCGTGTCGACCCGGTGATGCATCCAGCCATGCCAGCCGGGCGGAATCTTGGACGCTTCCGACACGCCGTTGTAGATCACCCAGCGGCGCGTCTGGCCGTCGGAATTGACGCCGCCCTCGTAGTAGATGTTGCCGAACTCGTCGCGGCCGACCTCGGTGCCCTTGCGCCAGGTATGGAAGCGCGTGCCGAGGGTCTGGCCGTTCCACCAGGTGAAAAACTGAAGCAGGAAGGTCTTCATCATCCGTCCAAGCGTGCCGCGACGATTTTGCGACCTTATGCCGGGCGCGAAGCGCCTTGGCAAGGCAAAGGAGGGCGCAAGCCCGTCAAAGCAGATTCATCTTGAAGCCGAAATGCATGCGCGAAAAGCCGAGCCTTTCATAGAAGCGATGCGCATCGACGCGCTTTGCGTTGGAAGACAACTGCACCAGCCGCGCGCCGTGCCCTCGCCCGGTCTCGATCGCATGGCGGATCATCTGCGCGCCGACCCCGCGGCCGCGCAGGTCCGCCCGCGTCTGGACGGCCTCGATCGTCATCACCAGTCGGCCCCGGCCGGTCATGGTCGTAGTAAGCGTCGTCTGGAACGTGCCCACCACGTCGCCCGCCATGTCCGCCACCCACAGCGTGTCGCAGGCGCTGGCGGCGATGCGCTCGAAAGCGCCGACATAGTCGGGCCGCGCCGAAATGTCGCTCGTATCGCCATGGCCGCCGACCTCGTCGGCGGCAAAGAGCGCGACGATCGCGTCGATGTCGGCATGGACGGCCGGCCGGATCGTGACGGGCGCATCGGCCGGCATCAGTCGGCCCAGACGATGGGACGCTCGAAGACGAGCAGCGCGAAGTCGCCGCCCTTGTCGGCATCCGGCTTGCGGCCGATCTCCGAAAAGCCTTGCCCGATATAGAAGGCGACGGCGCGCGTGTTCTTCTCCTCCACCTCGACGACGACCTTGTCGGCGTCGTGGAACGATCCCTCGATCTCGTCGAGCAGCAGCCCGCCAACGCCGTGCCCCTGTTGCGCGGGCCTGACATAGAGCTGGCGCAGCATGACGGTCTTTCCCTCGTCGCGCGCCGTCGCGAAGGCGACGCCGGCGATCTGCTTGCCGTCGTCGGCGACGAGGAACTCGGCGTTCGGCTCTTCAAGATGTCGGCCCAGCGCTTCGGCGGAGTGCCATTTGTCCGTGATGGAGGTCACGCGATCCGGCCCGTAGATCGAATCGTAGGTCGCATGCCACGTCTCGACCAGCAGTTCGCGGATCGCTGCGACGTCGCGTGAACCTGCCGTGCGCACATACATGGCTATTCGATCCCGAGGCGGGCCTTCACCAGATCGTTGACCGCCTGGGGATTGGCCTTTCCGCCCGTCGCCTTCATCACCTGGCCGACGAACCAGCCGGCGAGCGTCGGCTTCGCCAGCGCCTGCGCGACCTTGTCCGGATTGGCGGAGATGACGTCGTCGACGGCCTTCTCGATGGCACCGGTATCGGTGACCTGCTTCATGCCGCGCGCTTCCACGATGGCGCGCGGGTCGCCGCCCTCGTTCCAGACGATCTCGAACAGGTCCTTGGCGATCTTGCCCGAAATGATGCCTTCCTTGATCAGGTCGATGATCGCGCCGAGCTGCTGCGGCGCGACGGGTGCGTCCTCGATATCCTTGCCGGCCTTGTTGAGCGCGCCGAGCAGGTCGTTGATGACCCAGTTCGCGGCGGCCTTGCCGTCGCGGCCGCTGGCCACCTGCTCGAAATAATCGGCGATGGCCTTTTCCGAGACGAGGATCGACGCGTCGTAGACCGACAGGCCGAGGCTTTCGACCAGCCGCGTCTTCTTGGTGTCGGGCAGTTCGGGCAGGTTCGCCGCGAGCGCGTCCACATAGGCCTGGTCGAATTCGAGCGGCAGCAGGTCCGGGTCGGGGAAATAGCGGTAGTCGTGCGCCTCTTCCTTGGAGCGCATGGAGCGCGTCTCGCCCTTCACCGGGTCGAACAGGCGCGTCTCCTGCTCCACCGTGCCGCCGTCCTCGATCAGCGCGATCTGCCGCCGCGCCTCATAGTCGATGGCCTGCCCGACGAAGCGGATCGAGTTGACGTTCTTGATCTCGCAGCGGGTGCCGAATTCCTTCGAGCCCGCCGGACGTACGGAGACGTTCACGTCGGCGCGCATCGAGCCTTCGTCCATGTTGCCGTCGCAGGTGCCGAGATAGCGCACGATGGTGCGCAGCTTCGTCACATAGGCCTTGGCCTCGTCGGCGGAACGCATGTCGGGCTTCGACACGATCTCCATCAGCGCAACGCCCGACCGGTTGAGGTCGACATAGCTCATGGTCGGATGCTGGTCGTGGATGGACTTGCCGGCATCCTGTTCGAGATGCAGGCGCTCGATGCCGACGTCGATATCCTCGAACTGGCCCTGCCGGTCCGGACCGACCGAGATCGTCACGGTCCCCTCGCCCACGATGGGCTGCTTGAACTGCGAGATCTGGTAGCCCTGCGGCAGGTCGGGATAGAAATAGTTCTTCCGGTCGAAGATCGAGCGGTGGTTGATCTCGGCCTTGAGCCCGAGCCCGGTGCGGATGGCTTGCCGCACGCATTCCTCGTTGATGACCGGAAGCATGCCGGGCATGGCCGCGTCGACGAGGCTTACATTCGCGTTGGGCGCCGCGCCGAAGGCGGTGGAGGCACCGGAGAAGAGCTTTGCCTCGGAGGTGACCTGCGCGTGGACCTCGAGCCCGATGATCACCTCCCAGTCGCCGGTGGCGCCGGAAATCAAGCGCTTCGGATCGGGCGTGCGGGTATCGATGATGGTCATGGAAGCCTGCGATGATGTTGGCGAACGGGCGCGTCCCGCTGCATCGCGGGGCGCTTCTTCGCTAGATCAAACATTCCGCCAGCGCAACCGCGCAAGGGCCTCGAGTCACGCCGTGGCGATATACTGCTTGATCTCCTCCGCCTCGCGCTCGACATCCTCGATGCGGCGCTTCACCACGTCGCCGATGGAGATGATGCCGTCGAGCTTGCCGCCCTTCTGCACCGGCAGGTGGCGGAACCGGCCGTGGGTCATGATCTCCATCACCGCATTCACCGAATGGCTTTCGGTGCATGTGCGCACATTGCTGGTCATCACCGCCGATACGGGTTGATCCAGCGCCTCGGCGCCGAATCGCCCCATGACCCGCACGACGTCGCGCTCCGACAGTATCCCCGCCACCTGCCGGTCGCCGCGCGTCACCACCAGCGCGCCGATGCGGTTTTCGGCGAGAATGGCGATCGCATGTGCGAGCGTTTCGTCGGGGCCGACGGTCAAGACGTCGCGGCCCTTCTGGTCGAGAATGGATTTCACCGTCATGAGCACCTCCATTGCGCCGGACGAACCCACCGGGTCGCATGCGCCGGCCGTTCACATGGTGCGCCCGCGGCGACGATGTTTCAAGACGTATGAGCTTGCCTGCGATCGAACAGCGGCAGGCAGAGGAAGCCGACCAGGAAGCCGCCGATATGCGCCTCCCAGGCGACCTGGCTCTCCATGTCCGGCGTCCCGAAGCCCAGCCCGGTCACGACGTTGACGACCATCCAGACTGCCAGGAACGTCACCGCCTGGCGCGAGCGGAACACCTCGCCGATGCCCAGCACCGGCCCGCCGAATGCCGGCCTGCCGGAAGAGCGGTCGATGCGGAAGGCGAAGCGCGCCGCCGCCCCCATCATGCCCGAGATCGCGCCGGACGCGCCGACCAGCGGCACGAGGTCCGACGGATGGAGGACGAAATGCAGAAACACCGCGCCGAGCGCCGTGGCGATCCAGAAGGCGATGAATCGCCGCGTGCCGAGCCTGTTGGCCAGCGGCGATCCGAAGGCGGCCAGCCACACGACGTTGACCGCCAGATGCGCCACGCTGCCATGCAGGAGCGAATAGGTCACGGGCGCCAGGAAGGCGTAGGGATCGAGGTCGTATCCTCCCGTATAGCGGGCAGGAAAGAAGGCGAAGCGCAGGATCACCCACATGTTCTGCTCGTCGGACAGCAGGAACATGCGCATGAGGTGCACGCCGGCGCAGATGGCGATGATCCCCACCACCACGCCGGCGAGGTTGAAGACGGGCTCGCGCGCCGGGACGGCCTCCGGCACATATTGCTGGTCTGCGTCGGCCTGCTGCCGGTCCGTGGGGTCGCTCATGATCCGCCAGATATGCGCTCCGCGCCCGCAGCGCCACAGCAATGTGAAAAGGCGGCCCGGAGAAATGTCTCCGGACCGCCGTCGAGCCCCCTGTCAGCCCCGCATTCCCGGTGCGGCCTGACGCCGGACGCCTGCCGCAACCTCTTTTTCACGCACACTGGCAGGTCGATCCGCGCGGCGCAATCTCAACCCTTTGTTAACCCTAATGGCCCTCAGAACGGTTAACAAACCCCTCCCTCGCTGGCACGTCTCCTGCATCATACTGCATGAATTCCTTCGGCGGACCTGATTCTGTCCGACGCTGGGACAGTGTCAGGTGTGCTCCGGAGTATTTCGGCCAATGCAGCATGAGGGATCCATGTCGTTGTTCCTATACTGGAACAGACTGCGTGCCGGGCGTCGGGCGCCTCTGCGCCACGAGATAGAGCCGGCCGACATCAAGACCCTGCTCGCCGACACGTTCATCCTCGAGCGCGACGGGCGCGGCGAAGCCGTGTTTCGTCTCGCCGGGACCCGCCTTTGCGCCATCTTCGGCCGCGAGCTGAAGGGCTTCGCCTTCGCCTCGCTCTGGACCGAGCGCGACCGGCGCGTGGTCTCGCGGCTCATCGACCGTGCCTTCATCGACAAGACCGTCATCGTCATCTCCTTCAAGGGCATAAGCCGCTCGGGCCGCCACAACCCGCTGGAGCTGACCGTGCTGCCGCTCGACGGCGGCACGACGCATCCGCGTATCCTCGGCTCGCTGGTGCCGGTCGAAAGGCCGTTCTGGCTCGGCGCGGACCCGATCGTCGCCAGCCAGGTCGAGACGCTGCGCATCGTCGATCCCGACCGCGAGCCGGTCTTCCTCGCCAACCGCCCCGCGACTCCAGTCCCGTCGCTGGCGCCCGACCAGCGGGATCTGGCGAGCGGAAAGCCGCGGCGGCGGGTCCGCCACCTCGTCGTGATCGACGGCGGACGCGACGCCTGAGCGCGCGCATATCCGACCCATTGTTCTTACAGCTTGTTAACCCGACTCCTTTATACTTGTGGCAAGGAACAGTCAGGTCTCGTCGGCCGGCTGGCGCGGCGAAGAGCAGAGGCTTTGATGGCGTCGACGATGGCAGAGGCAAGCCCCAAGGGCATCGCCGCCCGTGCGGAGCGACGTAACTTCCAGCGCGTGCGCGTCAAGGTCTACGGACGCTTCATGCTCGAGGACCGTACCGAGCACCCCTGCAACGTCATCGACATCTCCCCCGGAAGCGTCGCCTTCCGTACCGACCGGATCGGCGAGCCCGGCGAGCGCGTCGTCGCCTATCTCGACCATATCGGCCGTCTCGAAGGCGTGGTGACCCGCACTTTCGACGACGGATTCGCCATGACCATCGTCGCTTCCGACCGCAAGCGCGACAAGCTCGCCGCGCAGCTGACCTGGCTCGCCAACAAGCACGAGCTGGACCTGCCGGAGGATCGCCGCCACGAGCGCGTCGCACCGCGCAATCCCATCACCGTGCTGAAGCTGGACGATGGCAGGCAGTATCGCTGCCGCATCATCGACCTTTCGCTCTCCGGCGCGGCGATCGAGCTTGAGGTCAAGCCGGCGATCGGCGTGCCGGTGACGCTGGGAACCATGCGCGGCCGCATCGTGCGCCATTTCGAGGATGGGGTCGCCGTCGAATTCGCCACCCTCCAGCGGCCCGACACGCTCGACGCCGAATTCGACCGGGGCGGAAACGCCTAAGCCGACTTCCGCAGCGGAAGATGTCTCATTCCGGGAACAATCGGGACCACCAAACAAAAAGGCCGGCAGATGCCGGCCTTTTTTCAAACGATCATTGTCGACGGTCAGCCGTTGACCACCTTCTTGCCCGCCAGGTTTTCGGTGCCCTTCTTGAGCAGCTCTGCCGTCAGGAAAGCCAGCTCCAGCGCCTGATCCGCGTTGAGGCGCGGGTCGCAATGGGTGTGGTAGCGGTCCTGCAGCTCGTCGTCGCGGATCGCGCGCGCGCCGCCCGTGCATTCGGTCACGTTCTTGCCGGTCATCTCGACATGCACGCCGCCCGGATGGGTGCCTTCGGCGCGATGGATCTCGAAGAAGGTCTGCACCTCCTTGAGGATGCGCTCGAAGGGGCGCGTCTTGTAGCCGGCAGCCGTGATGGTGTTGCCGTGCATCGGGTCGCACGACCAGACGACCTTGCGCCCCTCGCGCTCCACCGCCCGCAGCAGCTTGGGGAAGTGATCGGCGATCTTGTCCGAGCCGAAGCGCGCGATGAGCGTGAGCCGGCCGGGCTCGTTCTCCGGATTCAGGAGGTCGATCAGGTTGATGAGACCGTCCGGCGTCAGCGACGGACCGCATTTCAGGCCGAGCGGGTTCTTGATGCCGCGGCAATATTCGACATGCGCATGGTCGGGCTGGCGCGTGCGGTCGCCGATCCAGATCATGTGGCCGGAGGTCGCATACCAGTCACCGGTCGTGGAATCGACGCGGGTCAGCGCCTCCTCGTAGCCGAGCAGCAGCGCCTCGTGGCTGGTGTAGAAATCTGTCTCGCGCAGCGAATAATTGGTTTCGGAGGTGATGCCCACCGCGCGCATGAAATCCATGGTCTCGGAAATACGCGCCGCCAGCGCCGCATAGCGTTCCGCCTGCGGGCTGTCGGCGACGAAGCCGAGCATCCACTTGTGCACGTTCTCGAGGCTCGCATAGCCGCCCTGCGCGAAGGCGCGCAGCAGGTTCAGCGTCGCCGCCGACTGGCGATAGGCCATCTCCTGGCGCGCCGGATCGGGAATGCGCGACTTTTCGTCGAACTCGATGCCGTTGATGATGTCGCCGCGATAGGACGGCAGCGTGACATCGCCCTTGGTCTCGTTGTCCGACGAACGCGGCTTGGCGAACTGGCCGGCAATGCGGCCGACCTTCACCACCGGCTGCGAGCCGGCGAAGGTCAGCACCACGGCCATCTGGAGGAAGACGCGGAAGAAGTCGCGGATATTGTCCGCGCCATGTTCGGCGAAGCTCTCGGCGCAGTCACCGCCCTGCAGCAGGAACGCCTCGCCATTGGCGACGGCGGCGAGCTGCTTCTTGAGCTTGCGCGCCTCGCCGGCAAAAACAAGCGGCGGATAGGTCGCGAGCTGCTTCTCGGTCTCGGCCAGCGCGGCCTGGTCCGGATAGGCCGGCACTTGGCTGATCGGCTTGTTGCGCCAGGATTTCGGAGACCATTTCGTCATAGCTGCACCCGTTTGCCGTGCTGTTCCGGCCGCGGCACCTGTCCGCGATCGTGGCGGCTCTATACAGGAAGGCTGGCGCAAGTGCCAACACTACCTGAAAGGGCCTGTCCGCATGGAAATATGGGGAGGCCGGCGCCCGCGTGAAAGTACGCCGGCGCCGTATCGCGGATCAGACCCGCTCGCCGTTCCGGACGCGGTAGCTCGGCTGGTACATGGTGACCAGCTCCTCGGCCGCCGAGGGGTGAACCGCCATGGTACGGTCGAAGTCGTCCTTGGTGAGCTTCGCCTTGACGGCGATGCCGAGAAGCTGCGCCATCTCGCCGGCATCCGGCCCCAGCACATGGGCGCCGACCACGCGCCGCGTCGCGGCATCGACCACGAGCTTCATGGTCATGCGCTCCTGCCGGCCCGAAAGCGTATGGCGCATCGGGCGGAACCGGGCCAGGTAGACCTCGATCTCGTCATAGCGGCGCGCCGCGTCGTCCTCCGAGAGACCCACCGTGCCGATCTCGGGCTGCGAGAAGACGGCGGTGGCGACCGTGTCGAAATCGGGAGGCGTCGGCTTGCCGCGATAGACGGTATCGACGAAGCACATGGCCTCGTGGATGGCCACCGGCGTCAGCTGGACCCGGTTGGTCACGTCGCCGATCGCATAGATGTTGGGGACATTGGTGCGCGAATGGTCGTCCACCACGATCTCGCCCACCTTGCCGGTCTCCACGCCCGCCTTGCCCAGGCCGAGCCCTTCGGTGTTGGGCGTGCGGCCGATGGCCAGCATGAACTGGTCGACGGTCAGCGTCTCGCCGTCGTTGATCTGCACGTCGAGCCGGCCGTCCGGCCGCTTCGCGACCTTGCTGGCGATCGCCTGGCAGATGATGCGGATGCCCTTGGCCTCCATGGCGGCATGCAGGTCGCGCCGCATGTCGGTGTCGAACCGGCCGAGGATCTCAAGGCCGCGATAGACGAGCGTGGTCGCGACGCCCAACCCGTGGAAGATGTTGGCGAACTCCACCGCGATGTAGCCGCCGCCGGCGATGGCGATGGACTTCGGCAGCTCCGCCAGGTGGAAGGCATCGTTCGAGGTGATGCAGAATTCGTGCCCCGGCAGCGCCGGATGCGGCGCCGGCCGGCCGCCGGTGGCGATCAGGATGGTCTCGGCCGTCACCTTGCGCCCGTCCGCCACGAGGCGCACCGTATGCGCGTCCTCGAGCACCGCCCTGCTCTCGATGATCTCGGCCCCCGCACGCTCCAGGCCGCTGCGATAGATGCCTTCGAGCCTGGCGATCTCGCGGTCCTTGTTGGCGATCAGCGTCGGCCAGTCGAAGGCGCTTTCGCCCACCGTCCAGCCGTAGCCGGCGGCATCCTCGAAATGTTCGGGAAACTGCGATGCGTAGACGAAGAGCTTCTTCGGCACGCAGCCGCGAATGACGCAGGTGCCGCCGAAACGGTATTCCTCGGCGATCGCCACCTTCTTGCCCAGCGAAGCCGCGACCCTGCCGGCGCGCACGCCGCCCGACCCTCCGCCGATGACGAAAAGGTCGTAGTCATAGTCCGTCATCGCGCATGTCCTTGCAGTGCTTCGCCCTCAGTTAAGCGCCATGGCCGCAAATGAAAAGCCCGGCGCGAGACCGGGCTTGCAGATGGCGGCTGTCGCCGTCTGTCACTGGTTGGCGGTGGGCGGGGTCACCGGCGGCTGTCCCGAAGTGCCCATCTGCGGCTGCGCCTTGCTGTTCAGTTCCTCGCCGACCTGCTGCGCGAGGTCGCGCGCGAGGCCGCGCTGCCAGATGTTCGCCGCCTGGGCCAGCTCGCGGAACGCGATGTTGCCGTCCTGCAGCAGCTTCTTGCCGGCCGCGCCGGTATAGAAGGTGGCGATCTCGGTGAGTTCCTGCTCGCTGAAGACCTTGGCGTAGATCGTCGCAGCTTCCTTTTCGAGGTCGCCGCGGCGCGAGGCGAGATCGAGCGCCTTCTTGTCCACCGTCTGCGAGATCAGCTGGACCATGTCCGGGTTCTTGTTGATCAGCTCGTTCTTCAGCGCCTGCGCCGCCTGCGGCAGGATGTTGTCGAACTCGGCCGTGCTGCCGAGGGCGCTGACGGCGGCGCGGGCGGCCTTCAGATGCGATTCGGCGATCTCCTGCGCGCCGGCGGGCAGTGCCAGCACCAGAACTGTCGCCAGGGCTGCGGTGGAACGGCGCAAAGCTGCTGCCATGGTCATGAATGCGAAACTCCCTTTGTGCGGGCCGGAGCCAGCTCTTCTATCCCGTCTGCGCCGGCGATGACCGCCAGACCGGCCATTCCCAGAAACAGGCCGTGCTCGACCACACCGGGGATGGCGTACAGCGCATCGCAGAGCGCTCTTGTATCCGGAATGCGGCCAAAAGATGCGTCCAGGATATAGTGACCGCCGTCTGTAACAAACGCCGTCCCGTTCGTCATCCGCAATGTCAGCTCGCCCTGCAGGCCGAGCCTGTCCGCTGCCCTGGCGATGGCCACGCGCGTCGCGGCGAGGCCGAACGGGTTGACCTCGATCGGCAGCGGGAAGCGCCCCAGCGTCTCCACGACCTTGCTGCGGTCGGCGATGACGATCATACGCGCCGATGCCGCGGCCACGATCTTCTCGCGCAGCAGCGCGCCGCCGCCGCCCTTGATCAGCGACAGCTCGGCGTCGATCTCGTCGGCGCCGTCGATGGTCAGGTCGAGCTCCGGCATCTCGTCCAGCGTCACGACGGGTACGCCGAGATCGGCGCAAAGCGCCGCCGTGCGCTCCGACGTGGCGACGCCCCTGACGCGGAGCCCCTCGCCCACGCGCGCCGCGAGCAGCCGAACGAACTCCTCGGCGGTCGAGCCGGTGCCGATGCCGAGCCGCATGCCGTCCTCGACATAGGCGAGCGCCGCCCGCGCGGCTTCGATCTTCAGCGCCCTGGCGTCCATGGCATGTCTCCCTTCCTGTCCGCCGCGTCAGTAACGCCTTTCGGCGGAGGACAAAAGACGCGAGTTTCGTCAGCGCCGCCCGCGCGGCGCTTGCCCACAGCCGAAAGACCGCTATTCAGTCACCCGCGACACAAAGGAGACCCTGCCATGGCAAGACCGATCGTCGTCTTCGATCTCGACGGCACCCTCGTCGACACGGCACCGGACCTGCTGGACAGCCTCAACCACTGCCTCGCGCTGGCCAAGATCAACCGCGTCGACGCGGTCGACCTGCGCAGCTTCGTCGGCATGGGCGGCAAGGTGATGATCGAGCGCGCCTTCGCGGCGCAGAACCGCCCCCTCTCGGAGGAGCGGCTTGCGGAACTGCTCGTCACCTTCCTCGAACACTATACCGACAACATGCCCGGCAAGTCGCTGCTCTTTCCCGGCGCCGAGGCGGCGCTGTCGCGGCTTGCCGAGGCCGGCTACCTCCTCGCCGTATGCACCAACAAGTACGAATCGCTGTCGAAGAAGCTGCTGGAGGCGCTCGGCCAGGCGCAGCGTTTCGCCGCGATCTGCGGCCAGGACACGTTCGACTGGCGCAAGCCCGACCCGCGCCACCTGCGGGAGACGATCGCGCTGGCCGGCGGCGATCCGGAACAAGCCGTGATGATCGGCGATTCCCGCACCGACATCGACACTGCGAAGGCCGCCGGCATACCGGTGGTGGCGGTGGATTTCGGCTATACGGACCGCCATGTCCGCACATTCGAGCCGTCGCGCATCATCTCGCATTTCGACCAACTGACGGTGGCGATGGTCCGCCAGCTGATGCACGACGCCGCACCGGCAAGGCCCGCTTGACACCTGCGGAGCCGCTCCCTTATATCGCGGCTCGCTCAGGCGCTGCCTGGGACGGGCGATTAGCTCAGCGGGAGAGCACACCCTTCACACGGGTGGGGTCGTAGGTTCAATCCCTACATCGCCCACCACTTTCTATATCGCTTCTTTTATCTCACGGCACTTCGCTTCGCCCACGCCTCCTATGGGCGCGCTAGCCGCGCGACGCCCGGTCGGCTTGCGAACCGTTGGGTTCGAGGTGGCTGCGTCCTTCCCCCTCACGCGCCGGCGGCGCGTGTGTCGTGGATGCGGTCGAACGCCTTCTGCACATATGCGTCGCGGCCGTAGACGTCGTGATAGTAGCGGACCTTGCCGGCCTCGTCCGGCCAGGCGGTGAAATAGGCGACGAAGACCGGCACCTTCACGTCCAGCTTCGCCTGGCCGTTCTTGCCCTTCAGCCGGTCCTCGATCCGCTCGCGCGACCAGCCGAGGACGGCGGCCGCCATGGCGCGCGGGTCCTGCAGGCGGATGCAGCCATTGCTGAAATTGCGGTTCTCGCGGTCGAAGAGGTGTTTTTCGGGCGTGTCGTGCATGTAGATCGCATGTTCGTTGGGGAACATGATCTTCATTTCGCCGAGCGAGTTCTTCGCCCCCGGGGGCTGGCGCACGTCGAACGGGATCTTGCTGCCATAGGCGGCCCAGTCGACCGACGACGAAGGGATCGCCCGGCCCTTCGAATCCGTCACCTCATAGCCGATCCGGTCGAGATAGGACGGATCGTTGTAGAGCTTGGGCAGATAGGTGTTGACCAGGATCGAGCGCGGAATGCCCCAATAGGGGTGGAACTCGACATAGGCGATCTGGTCCTGGAAGAAGAAGGTCTGCGTCGCGTTCTTGCCCACGACGGTGCGCATCGCCAGCTTCTGCGCCCCGCCTTCGACATAGACCGCCTCATAGGCGGGCACGTTGATGAAGACATGTCGCGACGGGAACGTCTGCGGTAGCCAGCGGCTCTGTTCCATGGCGACGAGCACCTTCTGGAGCCTGTCCGCTTTGGAATTGCCGGCGATGGCGGCGACGGTGCGCGGCCCGATGACGCCGTCATCCTTCAGGCCCGCCTTCAGCTGCGCCGCCTTGATGACCGGCACCAGTTCAGGCGCATAGAGCTCGGCATTGCTATTCGCCGCCAGCAAGGCGCCGTATTCGGCCGACATGGCCGCGTCGGCGTCGCGCGCGATGATCTGCAGGATCTTGCCGAGCTCGGCGCTCTTCCCGCCCGGCCGCACGAAGGTCTGCGGGTCGACGACGATGGCGTTTTCCGCGGACGCGCGCAGTGCTGCGAGCTCGGTCTTCAGCGCCGCATACTGCGCCGTCTTCGGGTGCCATGAATCCAGATACTGCGCCACCGCGAAGGTGTCGGACAGCACGTCGAGCACGTGGCCCATGTCGAGCGGCTTGGGCGCGAAATCGTGATAGCCGGAGAGACGGTTCGGATTGACCCGCCCGTTCTGCGCATCGCGCACATAGCGCAGCACGCGCGCGCTGAGCGTCATCTCGAAGCGCGCGGCAGCCGGGCCGTCGCCCGCAACCACGGCCGGGACGGCGTAGTCCGCCGGATCGAGCCCTTCCTGCGCGGCATCGCGCAGGGCGCCGAGCGCCGCCTCGCCGCGATGCGTCAGGCTTCCGTCGGCCGAGACCCAGATGAACTGCCGGTCGCCGGCATAGAAGTTCCGGATCGCATCGGCGATGTCCTTCTCCGCCCGCAGGTCGAAATCGGCCAGCGCGTTCAGCACATTGGAGATGTCCTCCTGCGGCGCGGCGCCCGGCGCCGGGCTTTCCGCCCCGATCCCGTGGGTGGCTAGGTCGTCGCGCACATTGGCCGCGCGCTGCGCGGCGATCGCCGCGAAATCCACCTTCACCAGCGGATCGACCTTGTAGGTGTAGTATTGCGGGCCCTGCACCTTCGGCGCCGCAACAGGCTGGCGCCGCACCGGCTCGGGCGGCAGTTCGCGCTCATATCGTGGCTGCTGGCCGAAGAGGCGATCGAAGAAGTTCTGCGCGGGGGCGGCCTGGATGCCGATCGTCGTTGCCATGCAGAGGGCCGCGCCAAGTGTCGAGCCCATCCGGACCAGATGTCGTTGCATTATCCCCCGCTCGGTTCGCCGCTGCTTCGCGAGTCACTATAGCCGGCGAGGCCGCATGCGCGAAACCGGCGCGGCCGGCCGCGCCCGCCTTTTCACGCCGGGTAGTTACACGGGTGCCACATGCCGGACCGGCCGGCTGCGGAACCAACTCGCCAGCGTGTAGCCGGAAATGAGGTGCCAGATACCCCACCAAGCCGCCACGATGGCCATGCCGCCAAGGCCGTTGAAGAAGGCGAAGACCAGCGCGAGCCCGAGGCCCGAATTCTGGATGCCGGTCTCGATCGAGATCGCCCTGCGCTCCGGCTCGGCCATCCCGCCCAGCGCCGCAATGGCATAGCCGCCGGCCAGCGCCAGCGCATTGTGCAGGAAGACGAGCCACGCCACCGTGCCCACATAGGCGGTGAAGATGGACCAGTTGGCGGCGAGCGCGCCGACGAGGAACAGCGCGAAGATCAGTAGCGAGACGAGCCGCAGCGGCTTGCGCAGGCGCGCCGCCAGAGCCGGCAGGAAGGCGCTCACCAGCATGCCGGCGGCGATCGGCAGCACGAGAAGCAGCAGCACGGTCGCCATCAGTTCGCTGGTCGCGACGCTGGTCTCGCGCACCAGCGCCGCGGTCGGCGGGTAGAGCGAGCTCCACAGCGCGAAGTTGAACGGCGTCGCGAACATGGCGAGCACGGTCGCCGCGCCCGTCAGGCTCACCGAAAGCGCGACATTGCCGCGCGCGTGATGGGTGAGGAAGTTCGACATGTTGCCGCTCGGGCATGCCGCCACGAGGAACAGGCCGAGCGCGATGCTCGCCGGCGGGTGCATCAGCCAGACCAGCGCCAGCGTCACAGCCGGAAGGTAGAGAAACTGCGCCGCGAACCCCAGGAGCAGCGCGCGCGGCGTCCGCAGGAGCGCGCGGAAGTCTTCGAGGCGGAGGTCCAGCGCAACGCCGAATATGACCAGCGCGATGATCGCGTTCAGCGCCGCCATTGCGCCGGGGTCGAAGTTCAGCGTCACCTGATCGATCGCTTGCATGATCCCTCCCCCGCGCGGCAGCGCGGCTCAGTAGCAGCTTCCGCATCCGCCCGCCAGCGCGCTCCCCGCTTGGCTCATCCGTATCGAAATCACCTACAACGTAACTTGACTCATTTTGTCATGTTAAATAGCGTGATGCTGCGATCTTTATTGGAGGGTACCATGACATCGTTGAAGGGTTGGACCGCCGCGGCGTGTGTGGCGGCATGGGCAGGTTTTGTCTCGCTGCCGGCGGCAGCAGCGGAATGGGAACTGAGCGCGGGACCGTTCACCACCGCGTCGGACGTGACGGCGCACAACAAGATGCCGCTCGACATCAAGGAAGTGAACGATGCGCTGGCCTCCGGCGACTGGAGCAGCGCGCTGGTGAAATTCGGCTTCGGCGGCAATTTCGACAAACATTCGCTCGCCCGCTTCACCGACGACTACAATGGCCGGCTCGGCACTCATGTCGCCACGGCTTCCAAACATTTCGGAACACCGAGCTTCCAGAACCATGCGCTGCTGGCGGCGCTGACCGGCAGCGGCCGCTTCGCCAAGGCTTCGCCGGAGGCGCGCGCCGCCTTCGTCGATGCCGGCCTCGTCGCCGTCGTGGTGAACTGGTCGCGCTACGAGCTGGGCGAATCCGCCCGCAAGGCCAAGGCCGGCGAGCCCAACTGGTCGCTCCAGAACGGCTCGCCCAAGAACTGGAACGAGATCTTCGCCTTCTACTGGGGCCCGGAGGGCAAGCACTCGGCCTTCGAGCGCGTGGCCCAAGCCGGCGGCACGCAGGTGAACGAACGCCTGCTCGCGGCGCTGGCCGATGGCCAGAAGGACCTCGTGGCGCAGAAGTGGGCGCCCGAGGCTGCCGAACGCGTCGCCGGGACGCTCGATCAGGCAAGCATCGTCCTCCTCTCGTCGGCACTCGAAAAGGCCGCCGCCGCGGACGACAAGGAACGCGAGGCCGCCCGCGCCGCGGCTGCAGGATACTGGCTCGCAGCAGCCGATGCGCTCGGCGATGACGCGGCGGTCGCGGCGACCGTCACCGAGGCGCTGTCGGGCGAGCCGGACCGCGCGAAACTGAAGGCTGCTTCCGAAAGCGTCGCGCCTCTTCTGTAGTCAATCTTCCGACAGGTTTTCGCGCCGGCGACTTGCCGGTGCGAAACACTCTAACGCGGCGCGGCGATGATGACGGCAGCGCCCGCCAGCGCCAGCGCCGCGCCCGCGACGTCCCAGCGGTCGGGCGAGAACCCCTCGAAGAAGCGCAGCCAGATCAGCGAGGCGACGATGTAGATCCCGCCATAGGCGGCATAGGTGCGCCCCGCGGCCGGACTGTCCACCAGGGCAAGCATCAGCGCGAAGATGGAGAGGACGGCGAGGCCGGGCACCAGCCACAGGACCGGCTTGCCGAGCCTGAGCCAGGCGAAGAACGCGTAGCAGCCGGCGATCTCCGCCGCGGCCGCAAGCGCGAAAAACAGCATGTTCCTCATTCCGACATTCCTTGCGACGCGTTTGGTTAACCGGCGGCGGCCGGAAATAGCACAACATTAACCATGCGCTGCCACAATGGCGGCGTTCGTTGCGTTCTCACGAGTCTGTCCATGCGTCTCCCCGTGCTCGCCGCCCTCGGCCTCGCCACCCTGCTGGGCGCCTGCGCCCAGCGTCCCGACGTTTCCCACACAGTTCCCGTCATGTCATTCGCCGCGGAGACGCCCGCTCCGCCGCTGCTGCGCCTGAGTGACGACAGCGCCCTCCCGCATGCGGGCGGACTGGCCGGGCGAACCCTGCGCGTCGGCAGCGTGGCCGATCTGAAGCTGGCGCCGAAGGAAGTTGTGCTCACCTTCGATGACGGGCCGGTGCCTACGAAGACGCGGGCCATCCTCGACACGCTGGACGGGCACCGCGTCAAGGCGACATTCCTGATGGTGGGGCAGATGGCGCAGGCCCACCCTGCCCTCGTGCGCGAGGTGGCGGCGCGCGGCCACGCCATCGGCACCCACACGCAGAGCCATGCCAATCTGGCGAAGATCGGCTTCGAGCGCGCGACGCAGGAGATCGACAACGGCCGCCGCAGCGTCGCCGCAGCACTGGTGCCGACCACCGCGCGCGCCGCGCCCTTCTTCCGCTTTCCCTATCTGGCCGACACCGGCGCGCTCCGCCGCCACCTCGCCATGCAGGGAATCGTCGTGGTCGACCCCACGGTCGATTCGAAGGACTATTTCGTCTCCACGCCCGAACAGGTCCGCAGCCGCACCATCGCCGCGCTGGAGGCAAAGGGGTCGGGCATCGTGCTGTTCCACGACCTGCATCAGCGCACCGTGGCCATGCTGCCGTCCTTCCTCGACGACCTGAAGGCGCGCGGCTTCAAGGTGGTGCATCTCGCGCCGCGCGGTGGCGCCGGCAACCCGCTCCTGTCGGCAGCGCTCGACTGGTGAGCCCTACCACATGGTGCGGGCGGCACGCTGCGGCCAGTCGCCGTCATAGTGCTCGCCGTCGATCCCGCCCTTGCTGGTTCGTGCCAGGATCTGCCCCGGCGTCGGCAGCGACTGCGCCGGGACGTGGCGCGACGGATCCCACAGGTTCGACCGCCTGATTGCCCGCGCGCACTGGAAATAGACCGCCTCGATGGCGATCACCACGACGCTGCGCGGTTCCTTGCCTTCCACCGCATGCTGCGCGCGGAGCGTCTTGTCTGCGGTGACGACGGCGCGCCCGTTGACCCGCAGCGTGGTTCCCGAGCCGGGGATCAGGAAGAGCAGCGCGACGCGACCGTCCCGAACGATGTTGCGCAGCGTGTCGACGCGATTGTTGCCGCGCCTGTCCGGCATGTGGAGCGTGCGGTCGTCGACCACCCGCACGAAGCCGGCGAGGTCGCCGCGCGGCGAGCAGTCGGCGGTCGCAATCGCCACGAACGGCGACGCCTCGATCAGGGCCCGGTATTCCGGGATGAGCCGGTCGAGTTCCTTCACCAGCGCCGCTTCGCCGGGCTCGTCATAGATCGCTTCCAGTTCCGCGACGCTGCCGATCGTTTCCATGAGACCCTTCCGTTCCCTGCGAGATCCTCGGTTCCGGCTGCCGGACACCTCATCGCTCGCGGCGCAGGCCCTTGGCCGCGAGCTCATCGAGATAGACCGCCCAGCGGCTGTCGCGCTCGCGGCCGAGTTCGGCAAGATAGTCCCAGGTGAAGATGCCGCTGTCATGGCCGTCGTCGAAGCCGATGCGCACCGCATAGTTGCCCACCGGCTCGACCCGCGCGATGGCGACGTCCTTCTTGCCGCCGACCGTCACCCTTTGCTCGGGCGAATGGCCCTGCACCTCGGCCGAGGGCGACATGACGCGTAGCATCTCGGCCGTCAGCGCGAAATGCGTGTCGGCATCGAAGATCACGGTCAGTTGCCGGCGGTCCTTGGCGACCCGCAATTCCCTTGGCGCGCGCATGTCTTGCCTCTCAGCGATGACGCGCGGCGAATTGCTCCGCCGACGCGAGGTTCCACCCTGCCGCAAAATGCTCTAGGTGTGGCGTGGTTGAAATGCCACGTCCAGGACCCGACATAAAGCGCATGCTCGCCCGACATCAATATATGGCTGCCGTGCCGCATCAGGAGATGATCGATCCGTTCGGCCGGACGATCAGCTATCTGCGCGTGTCGGTCACGGATCGCTGCGACTTCCGCTGCACCTATTGCATGGCCGAGGACATGACGTTCCTGCCGAAGCGCGACCTGCTGACGCTCGAGGAACTGGACCGGCTCTGCACCGTCTTCGTCGAGAAGGGCGTGCGCAAGCTGCGGCTGACCGGCGGCGAGCCGCTGGTGCGCAAGAATGTCATGCACCTGATCGCCCAGCTCTCGCGGCATCTCGAGAGCGGCGCGCTGGACGAGCTGACCCTCACCACCAACGGCTCGCAGCTGGCGCGCTTCGCCGGCGAGCTGGCAGGTCTCGGCGTGCGCCGCATCAACGTGTCGCTCGACACGCTCGACCCGGCCAAATTCCGCGAGATCACCCGCTGGGGCGATCTCGACCGCGTGCTCAAGGGCATCGACGCCGCGCAGGATGCGGGCATCCACGTCAAGCTGAACGCCGTGGCGCTCAAGGGCTTCAACGATCCCGAGATACCCGGCCTGATGCGCTGGGCGCACGGGCGCGGCATGGACCTGACCGTCATCGAGACCATGCCGATGGGCGAGATCGACGTCGACCGGACCGACCAGTATCTGCCGTTGTCGAAATTGCGTGCAGACCTGTCGCGCCAGTTCACCCTCACCGACATTCCCTTCCGCACCGGTGGCCCGGCGCGGTACGTGGAGGTCGCGGAAACCGGCGGCAGGCTCGGCTTCATCACGCCGCTGACGCACAATTTCTGCGAGAGCTGCAACCGCGTGCGCCTGACCTGCACCGGCACGCTTTATATGTGCCTCGGGCAGGAGGACGCCGCCGACCTGCGCGCCCCGCTGCGCGCCTCGGAAGGCAATGAGCTGCTTTCGCAGGCCATCGACGAGGCGATCGGCCGCAAGCCCAAGGGCCACGACTTCGTCATCGACCGCCAGACGCGGCGCCCCGCCGTGTCGCGCCACATGAGCGTGACCGGCGGCTGATCCGGCAGGCCGAACCGAACTCCCCATCTGGCCCGATTGCGCTGCGCGCCGCCGCCACATATTGGCTGCGAAGGTGGCATTCCCGCGATTCTGCGGCAGGCGGCGTGCCTCAGGAGCCGATTCGATGGCGCTCTCAAGCAACATGCGGGGCGCGTTGTTCATGACCCTGGCCATGTCGGCCTTCACGATCAACGACGCGATCTCGAAACATGTGGCCGAGGTGATGAATGTCGGCCAGCTGATGTTCGTCAGGGGCATCTTCGCCACCGCCTTGATCGGAACGCTGGCCTGGGCTGGCGGCGCCTTCCGCAGCGGCCCGTGGCTCTTCCATCCGCTCGTCTGGCTGCGCGCCGTCGGCGACCTTGCCAGCACGCTCACCTTCCTGCTCGCCCTGTCGCACATGCCGCTCGCCAATGTCTCGGCCATCCTGCAGTCCACCCCGCTCGCGGTGACCATGGGGGCGGCGCTGTTCCTCGGCGAACCCGTCGGCTGGCGGCGGTGGGTCGCCATCGCCGCCGGCTTCGCCGGCGTCATGATCGTCGTGCGGCCGGGCTTCGAGGGTTTCGACGCCTATGCGCTCTACGCGCTCGCCTGCGTCGCCAGCTGCGTGGTGCGCGATCTCGCCACGCGGCGCCTGCCCCCGGACATGCCCTCTCTGCTGGTCGCGACCGTCACCGCCGGCTTCATCGGGCTCTTCGGCGGCCTGGCGATCGTGCCGCTCGGCGGCTGGATGCCGATGGACTGGCGCACCCTGGGCGAGCTGTTCGTCGCATCCGTGCTGCTGATCATCGGCTATCAGGCCATCATCAAGGCGATGCGCGAGGGCGACATCTCCTTCGTCGCCCCGTTTCGCTATACCGCGCTGGTCTGGGCGATCGCCCTCGGCATGGTCATGTTCGGCGACGTTCCGGACCTGGCAATGATCCTCGGCTCGACGCTGGTCATCGCGTCGGGCCTCTACACGCTCTATCGCGAGCGCAAGCGTGGCGCGACGCGTCCGGCGGCCGAGACGAACGCCGCCGCCATGGCGCCGGACGGCGGCTGACGCGACGGGCGGGCCGGATGCCATTCGCCATTTGACAATCGCCTCGGCTTCGATTGTTTACATGTTAACGAGATCAACAGGGCGCGAGATGCAGAAAATCGCCGACATACGCAAAGCGCCGTCAACCGTGACGCTGGTCGTCGTGGCCGCCACGGGCGCGCTGGCAATGAACATCTTCCTGCCGTCGCTGCCCGGCATGGCGCGCTATTTCAACACCAGCTACGCCGTCATCCAGCTTACCGTCTCGCTCTATCTCGCCTCCACGGCCGTCATCCAGCTCGTCATCGGCCCGCTTTCCGACCGCTATGGCCGCAAGCCGGTATTGATGGTCGCGCTAACGGTGTTCCTCGCCGCCACGCTGGCGGCGGTCTTCGCCCCGACCATCGAGATGCTGATCGTCTGCCGCGTCTTCCAGGGTTCGGCGGCGGCCGGGATCGTGCTGTCCCGCGCGATCGTCCGCGATACCGTCAACCACATCGACGAGGCGGCCAGCAAGATCGGCTATGTGACGATGGGCATGTCGCTGGTGCCGATGATCGGGCCGGTCATCGGCGGCCTCGCCGACGAGGCCTTCGGCTGGAAATCGACCTTCCTGGTCACCTTCGGCTTCGGCCTGCTCGCCGTGGCGCTCGTCGCCTACGACCTGCGCGAGACCAACCTGCATCGCTCCGCCAGCCTGCGGGCGCAGATCCGCGCCTACCCCCAGCTGCTGACGTCGCGCCGCTTCTGGGGCTATGCGATGACGTCCGCCTTCGGCTCCGGCTCGTTCTTCGTCTTTCTCGGCGGCGGCCCTTTCGTCGCCACGGAGATGCTCGGCCTCTCGCCATCGCAGTACGCGTTCTATTTCGCCATCCTGTCCGTCGGCTACATGATCGGCAATTTCATCTCCGGCCGCTTCTCGCGCCGCATCGGAAACAATCCGATGATGCTCGCGGGCAATCTTTTCGGGGTGCTCGGCGGCGGCGCCGCGCTGGTGCTGCTGTGGATGGGCTATTTCCACGCCGCGACGACGTTCGGCCCGATCTTCTTCGTCGGCCTGGGCAACGGCATGACGCTGCCCAACGCCAATGCCGGGGTGGTCAGCGTGCGGCCGCATCTGGCCGGCTCCGCATCGGGGCTCGGCGGCACCATCCAGATCAGCTGCGGCGCCGTGCTGGCTTTCCTCGGCGGGGCGCTGCTGTCGGTCGAGACCGGCCCGACGCCGCTCTTCTGCCTGATGCTCGCCTCGTCAGCGATCGCGGTGGTCGCCTCGCTTTACGTGATATATGTCAGCCGCAAGGCTGGAGATGCCGGGGAACTCTAGAACCGTCTCATGGTCGCAACCGAGCGCATAGCCGGCCTGATCCTCGCCGGCGGCCAGTCGCGGCGCATGGGCGGCGGCGAGAAGTTCCTGCTGCCCTTTGCCGGCGGCACCTTGCTCGACCGGGTGGTCGCGCGTCTTTCGCCGCAGGTCGGCGCGATCGCCGTCAGCGCCAACTGCGATCCGGCTTTGCTCGGCCATCTGCCTTTCCCGATCCTCCCCGACGGCGATTTCGCCGGGCGCGGACCGCTCGCCGGCCTGCATGCCGGCCTGTCATGGGCACGGGAGCAAGGCGCGACGCATCTCGTCTCGACCGCCGCCGACACGCCCTTCTTCCCGATGGACATGGTGTCGCGGCTGTCGGCGGGCGATGCCCGGGAGATCGCCGTGGCGGCCACGCACGCACGCGCTCACCCGGTCTTCGCGCTCTGGCCCGTCGCGTTCCAGCCCGTGCTTGCGGTCCATCTCGCCGGCGCGGCACGCTTCAGCATCATGGGTTTCATCGAGGACCATCCCCATCGGCTCGTCGCATTCGGCGACGAGGGCGGCAACGATCCGTTCTTCAACGTCAACACGCCCGAGGACTTCATCCTCGCCGAGGCGATCGCCACAGGGGAAAAGTGATGCAGCGCGTGCTCGGCGTGACCGGCTGGAAGAATTCCGGCAAGACGACCCTCGTCGAGCGCCTCGTCGCCGAGCTCGTGGCGCGCGGCTGGAGAATCTCCACCGTCAAGCACGCGCATCATGCCTTCGACATCGACCATGAGGGCACCGATTCATTCCGGCATCGCGCCGCGGGCGCCGGCGAAGTGGCCATCGTCTCCGCCAACCGGTGGGCGCTGATGCATGAGCTGCGCGACGAGGACGAGCCGCCGCTGGCAGATATACTGGCCCGCCTCTCCCCATGCGATCTGGTGATCGTGGAGGGTTACAAGCGCGACAGCCACGCCAAGATCGAGGTGCGCCGCAGCGCGGCACGCGACACCACGCCCCTCGCCCCCGCCGACCCGACCATCGTCGCCGTCGCGGCAGATCACCTCGTCACGGCAAACGAGGTGCCCGTATTCGATATCGACGATATTCCCGCGATCGCCGATTTCGCCGAGCGGGCCGCCGGCCTTCGCGGCTGAGCCTGCCGCTCCGGCATCGTGATAGCAGTTGCAATATTGCGTGAAACGATGGGAATATCCCTTTCAGGGTACGGGCTTGGGCCGCGACAACGAGACGCCGCACAGGGGACGGCGTTATTGCGAAAGGACTGACATGCGTTTTTCCACGCACATTCTTCTGGCCGCCACGGCCGCTCTCGGCATCGCCATGGGCGCCGCGCATGCGCAGGATGCGACCAGGATCAAGATCGGCACCGAAGGCGCCTACCCGCCCTTCAACAACCTGACCTCGGACGGAAAGCTCGAGGGCTTCGACATCGACATCGCCCGCGCGCTTTGCGAGGAGATGAAGGCCGACTGCGAATTCGTCACGCAGGACTGGGACGGCATCATCCCCGCCCTCCAGGCCAAGCGCTTCGACGCCATCATCGCCTCGATGTCGATCACCGACGAGCGCAAGCAGCAGGTCGACTTCACCGATCCCTATTATGCCAATTCGCTCGTCTTCATCGCGCCGAAGGACCAGACCTTCGACGCAGCCGCTGTCGGCAGCAAGGCGATCGGCGTGCAGGAAGGCACCATCGCGGCGTCCTTCGCAGAGGCGACCTACAAGGATGCGGACGTGAAGGCGTATCCGTCACAGCTCGAGGCGTGGGCCGACCTTGCCAACGGTCGCGTCGATGCGGTGCTCGCCGATTTCGGCGTCCAATATGGCTGGATCAACAGCGCGGACGGCGCCTGCTGCGAGTTCAAGGGCGACGCCGTCAGCAGCGACGACAAGATCGGCATCGCCATCCGCAAGGGCGACACCGCACTCGCCGAGCGCTTCAACACTGCGATCAAAGCAATCCGCGAGAACGGCAAATATGCCGAGATCAACAAAAAATATTTTCCGTTCGACATTTACGGGGAATAGTTCAAGCGATGTCGCAAGAGACTGCCGGATCGGAATCGACTTGCCGTCCGGCAGCCTTGTTCGCGTCGCAGATGCCTGACCGGCCGGCCGCCTGATGGAGCAGGCTCTCGCCTTGTTGGGTTTCGGTGAAGGCGGCTGGGGGGCGCAGATCGGCTCGGGCGTCGGCGTGACGGTTTCGCTGGCGCTCGCCACGCTGCCGGTCGGGCTGCTGCTCGGTTTTCTCGTCGCGCTCGCCAAGCAGTCGGGCGAGCCCTCGCTTCGGCTCGCCGCCAATATCTACACCACCATCTTTCGCGGCCTGCCGGAACTGCTGACGCTGTTCCTCGTCTTCTACGGCGCGCAGATCGGCATCCAGCAGTTTCTTGCCGCCATCGGTGCCGAGGCGCGCATCGAGATCAATGCCTTCGCCGCCGGCATGGTGGCGCTCGGCGTCGTCTTCTCCTCCTATGCGAGCGAGGTCTTCCTGTCCGCCTTCCGCGCCATTCCGCGCGGACAATATGAGGGCGGCTATGCGATCGGCCTGACATCGTGGCAGACGATGCGGCTGGTGGTCCTGCCGCAGCTCGTCCGCATCGCGCTTCCGGGCCTGGCGAACCTCTGGCTCACCTTGCTCAAGGACACGGCGCTGGTATCCGTCATCGGTCTCGCCGACATCCTGCGGCAGGCCGGCATCGCGGCGCGCGTCACCCGCGAAGCCCTGCTTTTCTTCGGCACGGCCTGCCTCATCTACCTCGTGCTTGCGGTGCTTTCGTCCGTCGTCATCGGCTGGATCGAGAACTGGGCGCGCAAGGCCGAGGTGCGCCGATGAGCATGGAAGCGGTCAAGGTCGAGCGCCCTGCCCCGCCGCCGCGCGGCTGGCCGCGCCAGCGGGTGGCAGGCTGGCTGCTCATGGGCCTGTGGGTCCTGTGCGGCGCGGGGATAGCGCTGTTCCTCGTGCGCGCATGGAACCCGGAGCTGTTCGACCGCTACGCCCCGGCCTATCTCTCCGGCCTGTGGGTCACGGTCCAGCTCGTGGCGATCTCGGTCGGCCTGGGCGCGATCCTGTCGCTGCCGATCGCCTTTGCGCGCATGTCGCGCAGCAGGCTGCTCAACTGGCCGGCCTATGCCTATGTCTATTTCTTCCGCGGCACGCCGCTGATCGCGCAGACCTTCCTCGTCTATTACGGCCTCGGCTCGCTGCGCCCGCAGCTCGAGGCGCTCGGCCTGTGGGCCTTCTTCCGCGAGGCGTGGTATTGCGCGCTCTTCGCCTTCACGCTGAACACGGCGGCCTATCAGGCCGAGATCCTGCGCGGCGCCATCCAGTCGCTGCCGCGCGGACAGTGGGAGGGTGCCGCCTCGCTCGGCCTCTCAAAGGCCCTGACCTTCCGCAAGATCATCCTGCCGCAGGCGCTGATCGTCGCGTTGCGCCCCTATGGCAACGAGATCGTGCTGATGATCAAGGGCTCGGCCATCGTCGCCATCATCACCGTCTACGACCTGATGGGCGAGACGCGCCGCGCCTATTCGCGCACCTTCGACTTCCAGACCTACATCTGGGCCGCGCTCATCTACCTTGCGATCGTGGAAACGCTCAGACACATTATCGACTGGGTCGAGCGGCGGATCACGCGGCATCTCGTTCGCTGAAATTCAAAAGACAATATCATCAGGAGATTGGGCGTAGTGGCTAAGGTGGCATTCATTGGCTTGGGCGTGATGGGCTATCCCATGGCGGGCCATCTGGCGCGCAAGGGCGGGCATGCGGTGACGGTCTACAACCGCACCGCCGACAAGGCGCGCAAATGGGCCGATGAATTTGGCGGCCGGCACGCGCCGACGCCTGCAGCGGCAGCCGAGGGTGCCGACTTCGTCTTCGCCTGCGTCGGCAATGACGACGACCTGCGCGCCGTCACCCTCGGCCCCGACGGCGCGTTCCATGCCATGGCGAAGGGCGCGATCTTCATCGACAACACCACCGCCTCGGCCGACATCGCCCGCGAGCTCGCGGCGGAAGCCGGCACGCGCGGCTTCGCCTTCATCGATGCGCCGGTATCGGGTGGACAGGCGGGCGCGGAAAACGGCGTGCTCACCGTCATGTGCGGCGGCGAGAAGGCCGATTTCGACAGCGCGAAGCCGGTCATCGAGTCTTTCGCGCGCATGGTCGGCCTGATGGGTCCGGCAGGCGCCGGCCAGCTCACCAAGATGGTCAACCAGATCACCATCGCCGGCCTCATCCAGGGCCTGTCCGAAGCCATCCACTTCGCCGGCAGGGCCGGCCTCGACGTCCAGGCCGTCATCGACGTGATCTCGAAGGGTGCGGCGGGCTCGTGGCAGATGGAGAACCGCCACAAGACCATGATGGAGGGCAAGTATGATTTCGGCTTCGCGGTGGACTGGATGCGCAAGGACCTCGCCATCTGCCTCGCCGAAGCCGACCGCAACGGCGCCAGCCTGCCGGTGACCGCGCTGGTCGACCAGTTCTACAAAGACGTGCAGCAGATGGGCGGCGGCCGCTGGGACACCTCTGCCCTTCTGGCGCGACTGGAACGCTAGGCCGTGCTGACGCGTGAATCGACCGCGGACGAGATTCTGGCGCATCTGCGCTCGCTCGCCTCGGAGGAGAACCGGCAGGGCATGCTGCGCTACGGCATCCGCATCGACCGTGCGCTCGGCCTCACGCATGGCACGCAACGCGACATCGCCAGGAAGATCGGCCGCAATCACGAACGCGCCTTCGAACTGTGGGCCTCCGGCGTGGCGGAAGCCCAGTTCATCGCCGCGCTGACGGCCGACCCGGCGCGCTTCACGCCGCAGGATGCGCGCGACTGGGCGGCGGACTTCGATTCATGGGACATCGTCGACAGCGTCTCGGACCTTTTCGCCGACACCGCCGCCTGGCGCGAGCTGATCGCGGAATTTGCGCATGACGAGCGCGAATTCGTGCGCCGCACGGCCTTCGCGATGCTCGCCTGGGCCAGCGTCCACTACAAGGAGGAGCCTGACGAGACTTTTGCGGATTTTCTCGTTCTCATCGAGGAATATGCTGCCGATCCGCGAAATTTCGTCCGCAAGGCGGTGAACTGGGCGCTGCGCGCGATCGGCAAGCGCTCCGCCTTCCTTCATGCGAAGGCAGTCGCGACCGCGACCCGGCTTGCCGCGCAGGATGACCGGACCGCGCGCTGGAACGGAAAGGACGCGCTGCGCGAGCTGACCAGCAAGGCCACACTCGAACGAATCGCGGCGCGGGAAGCACGCCGCGCCGCGAAGAAATGACCGGCCCGCAGGCCGCTGGAGCAGCCTAGCTGTTCTGCACCTGCTGCACCGCGGTGGCGAGCAGCTCGTGCATCTTGCCGCGGATGTCCTCGTCGGAATGCGCCACGCCGGCCGCATCGAAATCGGCCCTGACCTTGCGGAACACGTCGTCGTCGCCGGCTTCCTCGAAATCGGCGCGCACGACCTCCTTGGCATAGTCCTCCGCGGCATCGCCAGTCTTGCCGAGCTTTTCGGCGGCCCACAGGCCGAGCAGCTTGTTGCGGCGCGCGGTCGCCTTGAACTTCAGCTCCTCGTCAAAGGCGAACTTGCGCTCGAAACCTTCTTCGCGGTCCTTCATGCTGCTCATCGCAGGCCCTCCTTCGGGGAAAATCGACGTCCGTTTCCGGATATGGGTTCGGGGAGCAGAAACCAAAAGGGCGCAGCCCGGTCAAGCGGCTGTGGCGACATCCCCTGCGGCAATTCGCATTCGCAAAGCGGTTGATCGTGCCTTTTGGCGATTGAGGAACAGGTGCGATTGCGATAGACGGCGGGAGAGACCAGCACGCGGCGGCGATACGCCGCGCTCCCGACGGCTTCCGCCGCCGCCAATCCTAGAGAGTGCCATGAACCGCAGGCGCCGCATTTACGAAGGCAAGGCCAAGATTCTTTACGAGGGCCCCGAGCCGGGTACGCTCATCCAGTTCTTCAAGGACGACGCCACCGCCTTCAACAAGAAAAAGCACGAGGTCGTTGACGGCAAGGGCGTGCTCAACAACCGTATCTCCGAGCACATCTTCAACCATCTGAACCGGATGGGCATCCCGACCCACTTCATCCGCCGGCTCAACATGCGCGAGCAGCTGATCAAGGAAGTCGAGATCATTCCGCTTGAGGTCGTGGTGCGCAACATCGCCGCCGGCTCGCTGGCCAAGCGTCTCGGCATCGAGGAAGGCACCGTGCTGCCGCGCTCGATCATCGAGTTTTACTACAAGGCCGATGCGCTGGACGACCCGATGGTGTCGGAAGAGCACATCACCGCCTTCGGCTGGGCCTCCCCGCAGGAGATCGACGACATCATGGCGCTGGCCATCCGCGTCAACGATTTCCTCTCCGGCCTCTTCCTCGGCGTCGGCATCCAGCTCGTCGATTTCAAGATCGAATGCGGCCGCCTGTTCGAGGGCGACATGATGCGCGTGGTGGTCGCCGACGAGATTTCGCCGGACTCCTGCCGCCTCTGGGACGTCGCCACGCAGGACAAGCTGGACAAGGACCGCTTCCGCCGCGACATGGGCGGGCTGGTGGAGGCCTATCAGGAGGTCGCGCGCCGCCTGGGCATCATGAACGAGAACGAGGCGCCGCGCTCGGGCCCGGTCCTCGTCGCCTCCAACAAGGACGACAAGGGCAGCATCCACTAGGCTGCCCTTTTCCGCATCGACCCCCGCACAGATCACGGGAGCATTCATGAAGGCCCGCATCACCGTAACGCTCAAGAACGGCGTTCTCGACCCGCAGGGAAAGGCGATCGAAGGCGCGCTGGCCGGCCTCGGCTTTTCCGGCGTCGATTCCGTCCGTCAGGGCAAGGTGTTCGATGTCGAACTGTCCTCCGCCGACCGCGCGACCGCGGAAGCCGAGCTGAAGGCCATGTGCGACAAGCTTCTGGCGAATACGGTGATTGAGAACTACTCTGTCAGTATCGACTAGGCTGCGGAGACGGCGATGCCGGAAGTCACCAACGAACTGATGTACGAACTCATGAAGCGCATGCATCATGAGCTTTCTGAAGTTCGGCAGGATGTCGGCGAAGTGAAGAAAGAGCTGAACGTCATACGCGGCCATCTCATCGCGGTCCAGACTGACGTCCACAACATCTACGGCATTCTCGCTCGCCACGATGAGCGCCTCGACCGCATCGAGAAGCGCCTGGAACTGCGCGAACTGGCCGAGAAGCCCCAATCTCCATACGAGCCGCCAAAGACATGAAATCCGCCGTCGTCCTCCTTCCCGGCCTGAACCGCGACCGCGACATGATCGCGGCGCTGACCAAGATCGGCGGCAGGCCGCCGCTCACCGTCTGGCAGACCGATACGGAAATTCCCGACGTCGACCTGATCGTCATCCCTGGCGGCTTTTCCTATGGCGACTACCTGCGCTGCGGCGCGATCGCGGCGCGCATGCCCGTCATGCGTGCGGTGGCAGAGAAGGCGGCGAAGGGCGTGCTCGTCATGGGCGTGTGCAACGGCTTCCAGATCCTGCTGGAGGCCGGCCTGCTGCCGGGCGCGCTGATGCGCAACGCCTCGCTGAAATTCGTCTGCCGCGAGGTGAAGCTGGAGGTCGCCAACGCGCAGACGCCCTTCACGCGCCAATACCGGCAGGGCCAGATCATCCGCTGCCCCGTCGCCCATCATGACGGCAACTATTTCACCGACCCGGAAACGCTGGCCCGCCTCGAGGGCGAGGGCCGCGTCGTCTTCCGCTATGCCGAGGGCACGAACCCCAACGGGTCGCTCAACGACATCGCCGGCATCGTCGGCGAGCACGGCAACGTGCTCGGCCTCATGCCGCATCCGGAAAACCTGATCGAGGCCGCCCATGGCGGCAGCGACGGGCGCGCGCTGTTCGAAAGCGTGCTGGATCGCGCGGCATGAAATCCCGCATCGGCGGTCTCGCTTTCGTCCTCCTCGCCATGGCCGGCTGCCAGCAGCAGGCGCCGCGCCCGGCCGACAGCGTCTCGCGTCCCGGCGACAATTCGGCGCTCTCCACCATGGAGCGCATCGCCGTCGCCTCGCAGAGATGCTGGTTCGGTGGCAAACACAGCGCCTTTGCCGGCCTCGCGCTTTCGCCGGAACTCACCTCCTTCTCCGGCAAGCCGCGCATTCTGGCGGTGCCGCGCGGCAATATTGGCGGCCTTCCCAAGCTCGTCGTGGAGGCCACCGGCAAGCCGGCGCGCCTCAATGCCTACGGGCCGCTGATGAGCGGCGGGCAGGCGGCGCAGATCTCGTCAGACATTCACAGATGGGCCTCGGGCGACACTTCCTGCAATACGAGGGCGTGAGGTGGGCCCGGCGCTGACCCGGATCGGCCTTCTGCTCGGTCTGGCAGGGCTGATCCTCCAGTTCGCGCTGACCATCCCCGCAGCGCTCGCCGCCGGCCGCAGCCTTCCCGGCGCGCTCGTCTTCTTCTTCTCCTTCTTCACCATCCTCACCAATATCGCCGTCGTGCTCGTCTATGTCGCCGCGATCCTGCGCCGCAACCGGCTCGCCTTCTTCGCGCGCCCATCGGTGCGCGCCGGGGTGGCGGTGGCGATCACGGTGGTGTCGATCGTCTACGTCACGATCCTTGCGCGCCTGTGGAGCCCGCAGGGCCTGTTCCTCGTCGCCGATGCGACGCTGCATTACGTCACGCCGGTGCTTTACGTGATCTGGTGGCTCGTCGCCGGGCGCGACGGCAGCATGCGGCTGGCGGATCTGCCCTTCTGGCTGGTCTATCCCCTCGTCTATCTGGCCTATGCGCTGGCACGCGGCGCAATCGCCGGCGAGGTGCCCTACCCGTTCCTCGACTACATGGCCAAGGGCTGGCCGTCGGTGCTGACCGCCAGCCTCATGATGTTCGCACTTTTTGTCGCGGTGGGAGTTGTCGTCGTCATGCTCGACAGGCTACCTGCACCGCATCGACCCATTCTCCCCAACGCCCGGACGCCATGACCATTCGCAACGACATCGCCATCACGCCCGAGCTCATCGCCTCGCACGGCCTGAAGCCGGACGAATACCAGCGCATCCTGGACCTGATCGGCCGCGAGCCCACATTCACCGAGCTCGGCATCTTCTCGGCCATGTGGAACGAGCACTGCTCCTACAAGAGCTCCAAGAAGTGGCTGCGCACATTGCCGACCAAGGGGCCGCGCGTCATCCAGGGGCCGGGCGAGAATGCCGGCGTGGTCGACATCGGCGACGGCGATTGCGTCGTCTTCAAGATGGAGAGCCACAACCACCCCTCCTACATCGAGCCCTATCAGGGTGCGGCGACCGGCGTCGGCGGCATATTGCGCGATGTGTTCACCATGGGCGCGCGGCCGATCGCGGCGATGAACGCGCTGCGCTTCGGCGCCCCGGACCATCCGAAGACGAAGCATCTCGTCGCCGGCGTAGTCGCCGGCGTCGGCGGCTACGGCAATTCCTTTGGCGTGCCGACGGTCGGCGGCGAGGTGAATTTCGACGCCCGCTACAATGGCAACATCCTCGTCAATGCCTTCGCCGCCGGTCTCGCCAAGACCGACGCCATCTTCTACTCGAAGGCCGAGGGCGTCGGCCTGCCGGTCGTCTATCTCGGCGCCAAGACCGGCCGCGACGGCGTCGGCGGCGCAACCATGGCCTCGGCCGAGTTCGACGATTCGATCGAGGAGAAGCGCCCCACCGTGCAGGTGGGCGACCCCTTCACCGAAAAATGCCTGCTGGAAGCCTGCCTCGAGCTGATGGCGTCGGGCGCCGTCATCGCCATCCAGGACATGGGCGCGGCCGGCCTCACCTGCTCGGCGGTGGAAATGGGCGCCAAGGGCGACCTCGGCATCGAGCTCGATCTCGACAAGGTGCCGGTGCGCGAGGAGCGCATGAGCGCCTACGAGATGATGCTGTCGGAGAGCCAGGAGCGCATGCTCATGGTGCTGCGCCCCGAGAAGGAAGCGGAGGCCGAAGGCATCTTCCGCAAATGGGGCCTCGACTTCGCCATCGTCGGCCGCACCACCGACGATCTGCGCTTCCGCATCCTGCATCAGGGCGACGAGGTCGCCAACCTGCCGATCAAGGAGCTGGGCGACGAGGCGCCGGAATATGACCGCCCCTGGACGGAGCCGGCAAAGCGCCCAGCCGTCGCGGCGGCCGACCTGCCGCAGGCCGAAATGGCCGACGCGCTGCTGAAGCTCGTCGGCTCGCCGAACCTGTCCAGCCGCCGCTGGGTCTGGGAGCAGTACGACACGATGATCCAGGGCAACTCGATCCAGCGGCCGGGCGGCGATGCCGGCGTGGTGCGGGTCGAAGGCCATCCGACCAAGGCGCTCGCCTTCTCCTCCGACGTGACGCCGCGCTACGTCGAGGCCGATCCGTTCGAGGGCGGCAAGCAGGCGGTGGCGGAATGCTGGCGTAATCTCACCGCCACAGGCGCGGAGCCGCTGGCGGCGACCGACAACCTCAATTTCGGCAATCCCGAGCGCCCCGAGATCATGGGCCAGCTGGTGAAGGCGATCCAGGGCATCAGCGAAGCCTGCCGCGCGCTGGATTTCCCCATCGTCTCCGGCAATGTCTCGCTCTACAACGAGACCAACGGCGTCGCGATCCTGCCCACGCCGACCATCGGCGGCGTCGGCCTGATCGATGATTGGGCGCAGGCAGCGCGGGCCTCCTTTGCCGCCGACGGCGAGACCATCCTGCTCGTCGGCGCGCCGGAAGGCTGGGGCACCCACCTCGCCCAGTCCATCTATCTGCGCGACCTGCATGGCCGAGTCGACGGCCCGCCGCCGCCCGTCGACCTCGCCCATGAGCGGAAGGTCGGCGATTTCGTCCGCGGGCTCATCCGCGAAGGCGCTGCGACGGCCGTCCATGACCTGTCGGACGGCGGCCTGGCGGTCGCCGTTGCGGAAATGGCCATGGCGTCCAGCATCGGCGCGGCCATCGACATGCCGGGCGGCGCCAATCCCGCCGCCGTCTGGTTCGGCGAGGATCAGGGACGCTATCTGGTGACAATCCGCGACGACGAAAACCTGCTGAGCGACATCGGACAAAAGGCCCGCGAGCGCGGTTTCAACACCTTCCGCATCGGCACGACCGGCGGCACGGAATTGAAACTTGCCGGGTCGCGTGCGATACCGGTGGCGGAACTCAAGGCCGCGCACGAGGCGTGGTTCCCCGGTTTCATGGATAGCTGACGGAGCCGCTCAATGCCCATGGATTCACACGACATCGAGCGCATGATCAAGGACGCCTTCCCCGACGCGCAGGTATCGATTCGCGACCTCGCGGGCGATGGCGACCACTATGCCGCCGAAGTCGTCTCCGAGGCCTTCCGCGGCAAGAGCCGGGTCCAGCAGCACCAGATGGTCTACGACGCGCTCAAGGGCAATATGGGCGGCGTGCTGCACGCGCTCGCGCTCCAGACCAGCGCGCCCAAATAGCGTCAGGGAGGCGCACCATGTCGCTCGTCGGGGATGTCGTGAAGAATGTGCTGGACGGCATCCTGCGGGAAGTCGGCAAGACGGTCGGGACAGGCAAGCGCTCGCGTCGCCGCAAGCGCGCGCTGACGCCGACCGAGCGGCTGAGCCGGATCGAGAAGCTGCTCAAGCCGGCATCCCGACAGGCCAGCCGCAAGAAGACCACGCGTACGCGCTCGACCACGCAGCAGCGGCGCGTCAGCGCGAAAACCCGCTCGCACAGGAAATCATTGCGGCGCGGCACCGCCACGCGCTGATTTGCCGGAGGCCGACATGCGTTCCATTCTCGCCGCGGCTACCCTCGCCGCCTTCGCCTTCTGCGCGCAGGCGGCCCATGCGCAGGAATTCGGCTGCCATTCAGTGCCGCGCTTCCATGTCAACGCGATCGAGCAGAAGCACGATGCCGGCACACTGTTCGCCGTGAAAGTGCGCAAGCCGGGCGACAAGTCCGCCTGCAAGGTGACCCAGGCCGCCGCCGATTTCGTTGTCGGCGCCAATGGCGATCCGCTCTGGTTCGAGGCGCTGACGCCGCGCTACCTCATCATGACGCGCTCGACCGGCCCGCAGGGAGACGTGGTGATCTTCGACCTCGACCGCCGCAGCTATGCGCTGGATGTGCCGGCCGACGAAGTGGTGGTGAGTGCCACCGGCGCGACCTTCTGGGAGCGCAAGGAGGCCGCCACGCGGAAGAACTGCCCTCAATTGGCCAAATACAAGGCGGATGGGTTGGGCGCGGTCATCACGGCGGAAACGAAATTCGATTTCGCATCCGGCGTCGCCACCGCAACAGGCCAGCGGCGTTGCGACGCGACACAGTAATTGTGTAACTCGACACGACCAACTGCTTCGCCTATGTAATGGTATCCACCGGTTTTCGCGGCGAATCCCGACGCCGCAGAGGAAGATGTGACATGGCCGCGATCAGCGAATTCATCGGCAATGAGGTCAAGAGCAACGACGTCGTACTCTTCATGAAGGGCACGCCCGGCTTTCCGCAATGCGGTTTCTCCGGGCAGGTCGTGCAGATCCTCGACTATCTCGGCGTCGACTACAAAGGCATCAACATCCTGACCTCCGACGAGCTTCGCCAGGGCATCAAGGAATACTCCAACTGGCCGACGATCCCCCAGCTCTATGTGAAGGGCGAGTTCGTCGGCGGCTGCGACATCGTGCGCGAGATGTTCCAGGCGGGCGAGTTGCAGGATTTCCTCCAGGACAAGGGCGTGAGCGTCAAAGCCGCCTGATCCTGCCCTCACAGGCCGAGCGCAACTGGACCACAGCATAGGCGGCGAAGCGGCCTATGCTTTCGCCAATTGAGTTTCATACGAATCAGCAATGATGCGCCGGCCGCCGTCGGCGCATCATTGTTTTCATTTCTGAAGGATCGATATGATGGAACAGCGAACTGACGCCTCGCAGGCGGCCGGGCGACTGGCCATTTCGCGCGCCGAGTTCATCGCCTTCGGCGCGGCGCTGATGGCGGTCAACGCGCTGGCGATCGACGTCATGCTCCCCGGCCTCCAGCAGATCGGCGCCAGCCTCGGCGTCGAGAACGAGAACCACCGGCAATATGTGATCTCCGCCTATGTCGTCGGGCTGGGCATCGCGACGCTGTTCTTCGGCCCGCTGTCCGACCGCTACGGACGCCGCCCGCCGCTGCTGGCGGGCCTGGCGATCTATATCGTCGCCTCCTTCGCAGCCGCGGTCTCGCAGAATTTCGAGATGCTGCTGGTTCTGCGCTTCATCCAGGGATTCGGCGCGGCGTCCACGCGCGTCATCATCGTCTCGGTGATCCGCGACGTGTTCGGCGGGCGGCAGATGGCGGAGATCATGTCGCTGGTCTTCATGGTATTCATGATGGTGCCGGTGATCGCGCCGACCATCGGCCAGATCATCATGCTGGGTCTGGACTGGCACTACATCTTCGTCATGATGGGCGTGCTGACGCTGCTGATCACCATCTGGACCGCGCTGCGCCTGCCCGAGACGCTGCATGAGGAATATCGCCGCCCGTTGTCGTTCGCCTCGATCATGAGCGGCTTCCGCGTCGTCGTGACGACGCGCATATCCATCCTCTACACGGCCGCGCTCACCATCATCTTCGGCTCGCTATTCGGCTTCATCAATTCCGCCCAGCAGATCTATCAGGGCGTCTACGACGTCGGCTCGGCCTTCCCGATCTATTTCGCCGCGGTTGCCGGCCTCATGGCGGTGTCGTCCTTCCTCAATTCGCAGCTGGTCGGGCGTGTCGGCATGCGGCGCCTGTCGCATGGGGCGCTGATCGGCTTCGTGGTCGTCAACGGCATCGCATTCGCGCTGTCGCTCGCCGGCCCGATGCCGCTCTGGGCGTTCACCAGCCTGTTCGGCCTGGCGATGGTGCTGTTCGCCTGGGTGGGCGCGAATTTCAACTCGCTCGCCATGGAGCCGCTCGGCCATGTCGCCGGCATCGCCTCCTCCGTGCAGAGCTTCATCCAGACGATCTTCAGCGGCATCATCGGCGCGCTGATCGGCCAGGCGTTCGATGGCACCGTCATGCCGCTCGCCGCCGGCTACTTCTTCTGCTCGCTGGCAGGCCTTGCGCTGGTGCTGGTGGCCGAACGGGGAAAGCTCTTCCAGGCTGTCAATCCGCCGTCGCACTGACGGCGGGCGCGAGCGCGGCGAAGTCGAACAGCGCGCGGTCCAGCAGATGCGAGGGCCGCGTATTGGCAAGCGCGCGGATCATCGTCTCCTTGCGGCCCGGCATGCGGCGCTCCATCTCGTCGAGCATCGCCTTCATCGCATTTCGCTGGAGCCCGTCCTGGCTGCCGCACAGGTCGCAGGGGATGATCGGGAAGCGCATCGTCTCGGCAAGCCGCGCCAGGTCGGCCTCGGCGCAGAAGGCGAGCGGGCGCAGCACCGCCACGTCGCCCTCGTCGTTGAGCAGCTTCGGCGGCATGGCGGCCAGTCGCCCGCCGTGGAAGAGGTTCATGAAGAACGTCTCCAGCACGTCCTCGCGATGGTGCCCGAGCACAAGCGCCTCGCAGCCTTCCTCGCGCGCGATGCGGTAGAGATGGCCGCGCCGCAGGCGCGAGCAGAGAGAGCAATAGGTCTGGCCCTCGCCGATCTTGTCGGTGACGACCGAATAGGTGTCGCGATATTCGATGCGGTGCGGGACGCCGTTCGCGGTCAGGAAATCCGGCAGGATATGCTTCGGGAAGTTCGGCTGGCCCTGGTCGAGATTGCAGGCGAGCAGGTCCACCGGCAGCATGCCACGCCATTTGAGGTCGAGCAGCAGGGCAAGCAGCCCGTAAGAATCCTTGCCCCCCGACAGTGCCACCAGCCAGCGCGCACCGGGCCGCACCATGCCGTAATCGTCAAGGGTCTGGCGCACCTGCCGCAGCAGCCGCTTGCGCAGCTTGTTGAACTCGACGGAAGACGGCGCCTCCCGAAACATCGGATGGCAGCCATCCGCGTCCGGCATGGCGAAGCCGCTGTCCGGCAGGACCTCACGGGTCTGGTGGATGGTCATGGCAGCGCCCTCTTCCGAACATTCACGGCCTGACCAACTACGTCCATCCGGCCGCGTTGCAAACCCCATCCCGGTTCAGAACAGACTGAGCTGCGTTGCGCGCGGCTTTCTTTTACGGGCGAGCACGCCGTCGCCGACCGTCAGCTCGGCAGGAATCGCGCCAAGGAAGGGCGACGGCGGCAGCGCACGCACGGCACCGCGCCAGAACCGCTCTGCGGCACGGGCCAGAATCAGCCGGTCCTTCGCCCGCGTCGCCGCGACGTAGAAAAGCCGCCGCTCCTCGGCCAGCCTGCCCTCGTCCTCGTCCGACGACGACCATGTGAACGGCACGATCCCCGCTTCCATGCCGACCACGAACACGGCGGCGAATTCCAGCCCCTTCGCCGCATGCATGGTCAGCAGCGAGACGCGGTCCGCGCGCGCATCGCGAAAATCGGCCTCGGTCGACAGCGCGACCGCCTCCGCCAGCTTTTCCGCATCGCCGGCAACCGCGTCCGACGCGGCGAGCGCGACGAGCCAGTTCCTCGCCTCGGCAAGCGCTGCCGGATCGGAGCCCTCGGCTTCACGCGCAGCTTCCGCGGCATCGGCGATGCGCACGGGCAGCTCGGCCTGTGCATTCCCGTCATCCGCCATGGCCGCAAGGATCGTCGTGACGCCCAAATGGCCGGCGAGCGGCGCAGGCGAGCTTTTCATGAAAGGGATGCCGGCGCGGTCGAAGGCCGTCCGCAGCGCCGCCGCCTGCGCATCCGTGCGGTAGAGCACGGCGCAGTCGGCGAAGCCGACCGCTTTGCCAGCACCCCGGCCGTTGCGGTTGGCCGCGAGCAGGTCGTGCCCGCCGAGGATCTCCTCGATCGCAGCGGCGACGAACTCCGCTTCCGCCGCTTCCGTCGCGGCTGTGTGCAGGGCGATCGCCTCGCCCGCCGGCCGGGTAACGCCCTCGGCCGCGCGACCTACGATGGCCGAAGCCGCCCGCACGATGGTGCCGCTCGAACGGTAGTTGCGGCTGAGCCGCAGCGTGCGCGCTGCCGGAAAATCGCGCCCGACCCTGTCGAAGCAGGCGGCATCCGCGCCGCGAAAACCATAGATCGCCTGATCGGGATCGCCGATCACGCACAGATTGTCGTCCGCTTCCGTCAGCAGCCGCAGCAGGCGGTATTGCTGCTCGTCCACGTCCTGAAACTCGTCGGCCACGATGTGCCTGAAACGCGCCCGCCAGCGCGCCGCGATGTCCGGATGCGCCTCCAGCAAGGCCACCGACAGGACGACAAGATCGTCGAAATCCACCCAGCCGGCCGCGCGCCCGATGCGATCGAGCGCCGCTCGCGCCGCATTCTCCTCGTCCGTACCCCGCGTGCCGGTGCGCTTCAGCACCGAAACGCGCCTGAGCAGCGTAGCCGCGCGGTCTTCAGGAATATCCAGTTCCGCCGCCAGCGCCGCCCTGCGTTCCGCCTCGCCGGCGATGCGGAAGTCCGTGCCAAGGCCGGCTGCCTCGCCATCCGCGCGCAGGATCGCCAGCCCCAGCGAGTGGAAGCTGTGCACGGCCACCTCCTGCGCCGCACTGCCCAGCAGCGCGGCAAGCCGCGTCCGCAATTCCTCGGTTGCCTTGCGCGTGAAGGTGACCGCGAGGCATGCCGAGGCCGGCACGCCGCATTCGCGCACCAGATATGCTATCCGGTGGGTGAGCATGCGCGTCTTGCCCGAGCCGGGGCCGGCGATCACCATCAGCGGGCCGGTAACAGAAGCGGTCGCCTCGGCCTGATCGGCATCGAGCCCGGCCAGAACGCCCTCGCGCCCCGAGGAAACGGCCGGAGACGATGCTTCCGGCGCCGGCCCCTGCACCGTCGCACCCTCCCCGGCTTTCGCCTTGCGCGCTTTGCTCCGGCGCTGGATCGGCGCGTCGAACAGCAATTCGCTGCCGGCGAGGCGGTCGATCTCGCCCTCGCCGAACAGCCGTATCACGCCGTATTCGCCGTCATAGCCCGCCTGCCGGATCACCTCGCCCGCACGCAGCCGCGTCACCGCCTCGCCGAGCAGCGGATGCACCCTTGCCACGTCCTCGACCGGCACGGCCTCCAGAAGGTCGAGCTCCGGCCCGAGCGCGGCAACCGTGCGGTCGTAGGCATGGGTCGTCGCCTTGGAGGCGACGCCGCTGCCGACGATCTCCGACAGGATTTCCGGCAGCGGCACGAGGCTCGCCACATCGCCGGCCGTGGGCGGCGGAACGGCTTCCGCCTCGCTACGGTCGGCCAGCGCCTCGATGCGATGCGCCACGCCCACCGTCACCGGCCGCCCGCAGACGGGGCAGCGGCCGCCGAGCGCGATCGTCTCCTTCGGGTCGAGCCGCACGCCGCAATTGCGGTGCCCGTCCATGTGATACTTCCCCTCCTCCGGAAAGAATTCCACCGTGCCGACATAGCCCTCACCCGTCTCCAGCGCGCGGCGGATGGAAAAATAGTCCGGCTCGCAGGAGAAGCGCGTCGCCTCGCGGCCGAGCTTGCCGGGCGAATGCGCGTCGGAATTGGAGGTCAGCCGGAAGCGGTCGAGCGAAGAGATGCGCCAGTTCATCGCCGGGTCGGAGGACAGGCCCGTCTCCACGGCAAAGATGTGCCCCGCAAGGTCGCCATAGCATTCCTCGATGGAATCGAAGCCCGATTGCGACCCCATCGCGGCGAACCACGGCGTCCAGATATGCGCCGGAACCAGATAGGAATCCGGTCCCGATTCCAGCGCGATCTCCAGAAGGTCGCGCGAATCCAGCCCGAGGATCGGCCGCCCGTCGGAGGCGATGTTGCCGATGCGCCCAAGGCTCGCCGCCAGCCGGTCGGCCGCGTCGAGATCGGCGGCATAGATCAGGTGGTGGATTTTCCGTGTCTTCTCGCCCTTCTTGTAGATGGTCGAGATTTCCGTCGAAAGCATGAAGGAGACCGGCCGCCGGCAGGCCGGCGGCAGCGTGTCCCAAAGCGCCGCCTCGATCTCCGGCTTCAGGCGAAAGAGCCCGTTGCCCTCCGGCACGAGCTTGTCCTTGATCTCGGCGAGCCAGACGGGATGCACGCAGTCGCCCGTGCCGACGACGCGAATGCCCTTGCGCGCCGCCCACCAGAACAGATGCTCCAGATCGAGGTCGCGGCTGGTGGCGCGGGAATGCTTCGAGTGGACGTGCAGGTCCGCGTGGAAGGTCATGGGCCGGTCATGGAGGCTGCGAGGAAACCTCTTCCTAGCAGGAAATGGCCGCCGGATCACACGCGCAGGCCGCCGGAGTCACAGCTTTCGCCCGGCCGAAATGAAAAAGGCCGCCCGAAGGCGGCCTTTCGAAAGCAAATCGCGAAAAAATCAGCGCGAATAGAACTCGACCACCAGGTTCGGCTCCATCTGGACGGCGAAGGGCACGTCCGAAAGGCCGGGAACGCGGCTGAAGGTCGCCTTCATCTTGTTGTGGTCGGCCTCGATATAGTCCGGCACGTCGCGCTCGGCGAGCTGCGTGGCTTCCAGAACGATGGCGAGCTGCTTCGACTTCTCGCGCACCTCGATCACGTCGCCCGGCTTGCAGCGATAGGAGCCGATATTGGTGCGGCGGCCGTTCACGTTGACATGGCCGTGATTGACGAACTGGCGCGCGGCGAAGATCGTCGGCACGAACTTGGCGCGGTAGACGATGGCGTCGAGGCGCGACTCCAGCAGGCCGATCAGCGTCTCCGGCGTATCGCCCTTGCGGCGGCTCGCCTCGTCATAGATCTTGCGGAACTGCTTCTCGGAAATATCGCCGTAATGGCCCTTCAGCTTCTGCTTGGCGCGCAGCTGGACGCCGAAATCGGAGAGCTTGCCCTTGCGGCGCTGTCCGTGCTGGCCGGGGCCGTATTCGCGCTTGTTGACCGGGGACTTCGGGCGGCCCCAGATATTCTCGCCGAGACGGCGGTCGATCTTGTACTTTGCTGATTCGCGCTTGCTCATCGCATTCCCTTTCAAACAGTTACAGCCGGATTTTCACATCCGGCCCGAAGGAAACGCGCCCTCCTCTGGCTCCCTGCCGGGAACCTGACAGGCCCTGCCACGCACGCTTTGCGGACAAGGACCACGGGACACGTCAAAATGAAGCACCGGACCTCTCGGCCCGGCGCTGGCGGTTCGATAGGGGAAGCGGCGAAATTTGTCAAATGCAATGAGCCGGCGCGCCGCGCGAACCGGCGGGAGCATTCACGATTTCTTCTTCTCCGGCAGGCCCTTGCGCTTCGTCTCGGCGAACTCCTCGAGCTGCTTCTCGCTCATGGATTCGTACATTTCCTTCGAGGCGCCCTTGAGGTCCTTCTTCTTCGTATCGCCGCGCTTGGCCGAAAGAGCTGCGCCGGCGGCTTTCTGCTGTGCTTTCGAGGTTGCGGGCATCGGTCTTCTCCTTAGGTGAGAGAGACGCGAAACGTGCACATCCGGCGCAGGTTCCGGCACGCCTGCGCTTTCGCGCACGGCGCACACGCGCTATCCTCGAATCGCACGAGCGGGGAAAATTCAGATGGGCGAGATTGTCAGGCGCGCGGCGGCCTGGGGCGTGGCGGGCATGCTGATCGGCCCGGCGGCGATCTATTGCCTGATGCTGCTCGTGCTCTACACCGATCCGAGCTGCCGGAGCGGCACCGGCGTCGGCTGCAAGCTGGACATCGCCTTCAATCTCGCCATGGGCGTCGCCGCCGGCTTCGCGCTCTTCTTCGGCGTCACCTTGATCCGCGGCCTGATGCGCCGCTGACTCATCCCAGGCCGGTGACATGGCGCAGACAGAACGCCATCGCCACGAAACCGATCATGAAGGTGATACCGGTCCAGTCCAGCTCGGCGCGGCGGGCCGCGCGGGCGATCTGGATCGCCACGAAGAAAAACGCCGACAGAAGCAAGAGCGCAAGCAGGATGCGGATCATCTCGGAGCCCCCGAACTGGTCTTCATCGGGAAACATATGGGTGACCTGTGGCGCAATTGCGAGCGCGGCGCGGCCCCTCGGTGGCGCGGGGAATACGTTTTACTCGCCGGCCAAATGTGCTATCGCCGCCGCGTTGCCCTTGTAGCTCAGTTGGTAGAGCACCTGATTTGTAATCAGGGGGTCGCGGGTTCGAGTCCTGCCGGGGGCACCAGCAGCTCTTTGGTCTCACGCCGGATCGCTTCGCTCACGGCTCCGACGGGGTGCCCTGACCGGCCGACGGTCAGTCGCCCTTGCGAACCCTCCGGGTTCGGTTGCGCATAACCACCCCTCGCCCCCGCCTCGCGCGCGTGCTACCTGACGCCGGTGCCGCATGCCGGGAGGGCTCATGAGCGACCAGCTTCCGCAATCCATTGCCTTCATCGCCGCCGACAGCGAGGATGCGAAGGCGGCTGCTGCGCGGCTGTCGGTTCTCTACGGCCAGAGCCGCATCGAGGAGGCCGAGGTGATCGTGCCGCTCGGCGGCGACGGCTTCATGCTGCAGACCCTGCATGAGAACATGGGCACCGGCCGCGCGATTTACGGCATGAACCGCGGCACGATCGGCTTCCTGATGAACGAGTACAGCGAGGACGGCCTGCGCGAGCGCATCGCCGCCGCAATCGCCGAGACGATCCGCCCGCTCGAAATGGAGGCGGAGGATGTGGACGGCACGCGCCACCATGCCATCGCCATCAACGAGGTCTCGCTGTTCCGGCAGGCGGCGCAGGCGGCGCGGCTGCGCATCCTCATCGACGGGCATCTGCGCCTGGAGGAACTCGTCTGCGACGGCGTGATGGTGGCGACGCCCGCCGGCTCGACGGCCTACAACCTCTCCGCCCACGGGCCGATCCTGCCGCTCGACGCGCCGCTTCTTGCGCTGACGCCGGTCAGCCCCTTCCGCCCGCGCAGGTGGCGCGGCGCGCTGCTCCCAAATCGCGCCGAGGTGACCTTCGAGGTGCTCGAGCACGCCAAGCGCCCGGTCAATGCCGTGGCCGACAATCTGGAAGTCCGTTCGGTGAGGACCGTCACGGTGCGGGAGTCGCGCAGCCGCACCGCCACCATCCTTTTCGACGCCAGCCACTCCTGGGAGGAGCGAATCCTGGCGGAGCAGTTCCGTTACTGACAATTCTGCGTGAAAACTCGGCAAAAAAGCGCGATTCAGGGCCATGGCCTCCATGATCTTGTTGACATCCGCACATTGAGGCCATAGCGAGCACTGGTGCCCCGGCCTTGTCGCCGGCTGCGATCTCGTGACGTGCGCCTCCGGCGCGTCCCAACTGCGAAGACAACCACACAAGTGTCATCTGACGATCAGATTGCTGAAGCCGCGCCAACATTCGCGGATCTCGGCCTTTCAGCCAAAGTTCTCGGCGCCGTGACCGACGCCGGCTACACGTCGCCGACGCCGATCCAGGCCGGCGCCATCCCTCACGCGGTGCAAGGCAAGGACGTGCTCGGCATTGCCCAGACGGGCACGGGCAAGACCGCCGCCTTCGTGCTGCCGATGATCACGCGGCTCGAAAAGGGCCGCGCCCGGGCGCGCATGCCGCGCACGCTCATCCTCGAACCCACCCGCGAGCTCGCGGCGCAGGTCGAGGAAAACTTCATCAAATACGGCAAGAACCACCGGCTCAACATCGCGCTGCTGATCGGCGGCGTCTCCTTCGACGAGCAGGAGAAGAAGCTGGAGCGCGGCGCCGACGTGCTGATCGCGACGCCGGGCCGCCTGCTCGACCATTTCGAGCGCGGCAAGCTGCTTCTGTCGGCGGTGGAGATCCTCGTCATCGACGAGGCCGACCGCATGCTCGACATGGGCTTCATCCCCGACATCGAGCGCATCGCCAAGCTCATCCCCTTCACCCGCCAGACGCTGTTCTTCTCCGCCACCATGCCGCCGGAGATCACCAAGCTCACCGAGCAGTTCCTGCAGGCGCCGGTGCGCGTCGAGGTTTCCCGCGCCGCCACGACGGGCGAGAACATCGTCCAGCGCCTGGTGAAGTCGGGCTCCAAGAGCTGGGACAAGCGCGAGACGCTGCGCAACCTCATCCGCGCGGAAGAGGCCGAGCTCAAGAACGCGATCATCTTCTGCAACCGCAAAGTGGACGTGTCGGAGCTGTTCCGCTCGCTGGTGAAGCACGATTTCGACGCTGGCGCCCTGCATGGCGACATGGACCAGCGCGCCCGCATGGCGATGCTGGCGGCGTTCCGCGACGGCAAGCTCAAGCTGCTGGTGGCTTCCGACGTCGCCGCGCGCGGCCTCGACATCCCCGATGTCAGCCACGTCTTCAATTTCGACGTGCCGATCCATGCCGAGGACTATGTCCACCGCATCGGCCGCACCGGGCGCGCCGGACGCTCCGGCAAGGCGTTCACGATCGTGACGAAGTCGGATACGAAATATCTCGACGCGATCCTGAAGCTCACCGGCCAGCAGATCGAGTGGCTCGACGGCGATCTTTCCACCGTGGTGACCGACGATTCCGCCGATGAGCCGCCGCGTCGCGGACGAGGCGCCCCCCAGCGGGCCGGCCGTGGCGGTCGAGGGGATCGCGAGCGCAAGCCGCGCGACGGCGAGGAACGCCGCAGCCGCCGCCCGCGCGAGGAAGCGCCTGCGGAAGTGGAAGAGACGGTGGAAGCCGCCGCTCCGCCGCCCGCCCGCGAGACCGCAAAGCGCGAGCGCCGCGACGCCATCCGTACCCAGAACGCAGCGCGAAGCGAGCCGCGCGAGCAACGCGACAGCGGTGACCGCACAGTCGGCTTCGGCGACGACCTGCCCGATTTCATGAAGATCATCGTGAAGGTCTGATATCGCCGGGCCATTCCGGCTCTCGCTGGGTGCGTCCTTCGAGGCTCGCTGCGCTCGCACCTCAGGATGAGGGACGGTATCGCTAATCGAGCCCCCGACCATGGGCTCGATCAACCCACCTCCCCTCATCCTGAGGTGCGAGCCCGCAGGTGGTTTCAATCGTACCTATATCCTTCGATGGGCGAGCCTCGAAGGACGCAGGACCACGGTGGAGGGAGAGGGTTAGCCTCCGCTGCGGCGTGCGGCCGACAGCGCCTTGCGGGCCAGATCCGTCATCTCGTCGGGATCGTCCAGCGCGCTTTCGGGCGCGGTCCAGTAGGGCATGGCCACCTGCTTGCCGTGCCGCTTGCCGACATATTGCCAGCGCACCATTCCGGCCGCCTCATAGTCCGCGGCGACCTCGGCGTCGCCCTTGAGAAGAAGCTGGTCGCGCAGCACGACCGCGAAGATCATGCCGTCCTGATAGATCCCGTATCCGCCGAACATGCGGCGGAGCGAGATCGGGCCGATTCCCGCAAAGAGGTCGTGCAGATAGTCCTGGTCCATGCGGCGACTATGGCGCGGGCCGCACGGATTGTCATCAGGCGCGAAGGCTGGTCTAGGCCCCTGCCCGCGCTTCCGCCAGCGCCTTCAGGTCAGCCGGCTTCAGTTCGACGGATTCGCCGCAGCCGCAGGCCGATGACTGGTTCGGATTGTTGAAGACGAAGCCGGTCCTGAGCGTCGTCACCTCGAAGTCCATCTGCGTGCCGAGCAGGTAGAGCGCGGCTTCCGGCGCCACCCATACATGCGCTCCGGCATGCTCGACATGGTCGTCCTTCGCCTCGGGTTCGCTCACGAGCTGGATCGTATATTCCATGCCCGCGCAGCCGCCTTTCTTGATGCCGACCCGGATACCCTTGGCGTTGTCGCGATCCGATACGATCTCGCGGATGCGCTCGGCTGCCGCGTCGGTCAGCGAAATGACCTGAAATCTTCCCATGCCATGCTCCATTTCCGCCGGGTTCAAGGCCCGGGGATCGAACCACCTTCTAGCTGAAAATGGTGGGATTGCCCACGGCTTCAAGTCATGCGAACGCAAGAACGCGCGCGGACGATCCGGAATCACCAGCGCTGTCGCCGAAATCCGCGATCGTGTAGCGCGCCAGCTCGCGCAGCCGCGCCAGCGGCAGATGCGCCCGCCCGGGATCGCCGACAAGGACGCGCACGCCCTGCGCCACGCAGCGGTCAAAGAAGCCGGCGACCGCAACGGCAAGCGCCGCATCGTAGAACACGTCGCCCGCAAGGATGACATCCACCTCCGGCACCGGTCCGCGCGTGATGTCGTGCGCGACCACATCGATCCTGACCCCATTCGCCGCGGCATTCAGGCCGATCGCCACCGCGCCTATCGGATCGGTTTCGGCGGCAGTTACATGAGCTCCTGCCTTCGCGGCTGCGATGCCGACGAGACCCGAGCCCGCCCCGAAATCCAGTACGCGCAGCCCACCCACGCTGGCGGAGTGATCGGCGATGTATCGCAACAGAGCCAGTCCGCCGGCCCATGCGAAGGCCCAGTACGGCGCGGGCGCGTCGTCGCCCAGCAGGCGGTTGAGCCCGCTGGACGGGTTCGCCATATGAATGCGGATGCCGGGGGCCACCGCCACCAGCGGCATGTTGCGCGCGATGAAGGTCGCGGGATCGCGGCGGGGCCGCATGCAGGCTCCTTCCGCCAGCGCTTGACCGTCAGTACCAGCCGACGGCCACCCGCGCTTCCTCCGACATGCGGTCGGGCGTCCATGGCGGGTCGAAAGTCATCTTCACATCGACATCGGAAATGCCTTCGACGGCGCCGACGGCATTCTGCACCCAGCCCGGCATCTCGCCGGCCACCGGGCAGCCGGGCGCGGTCAGCGTCATGTCGATCTTCACCGAGCGGTCGTCCTCGATGTCGATGCGGTAGACGAGGCCGAGCTCGTAGATGTCGGCCGGGATCTCGGGGTCGTAGACCGTCTTCAGCGCCCCGATGATGTCGTCCGTCAGCCGCGCAAGCTCCTCGGCGGGAATCGCCGATTCGCCCGGATTGCGCGTCGCCGCTTCATTGGCCTGCGGCTCGGCCGCGATATCGTCGGTCATCTCGCTCATCCGAAAAAACTGCGCGCCTTTTCCAGTGCCTCCGCCAGGGCGTCAACCTCGGCGCGCGTGTTATACATGGCGAAGGAAGCGCGGCATGTCGAGGTGACGCCGTAGCGCTTGAGCAGCGGCTGCGCGCAATGCGTGCCCGCCCGCACCGCGACGCCTGCCCGGTCGATCACCATCGACACGTCATGCGCGTGGATTCCTTCCATCTCGAAGGAGACGATCGCGCCCTTTCCCGGCGCCGTGCCGAAGATGCGCAGCGAATTGATGCGCGACAGCCGCTCATTGGCATAGGCCAGCAGATCGGCCTCGTGCGCGGCAATGCGCTCCCGGCCGATCGAATCCATATAGTCGAGCGCCGCACCGAGACCGATCGCCTGCACGATCGGCGGCGTGCCCGCCTCGAAGCGATGCGGCGGCTCGTTGTAGCTGATCGCCTCCTCGGAAACGTCGAGGATCATCTCGCCGCCGCCCTGGAAGGGCCGCATGGCTTCAAGCGCTTCCTTGCGGCCGTAGAGCACGCCGATGCCCGACGGGCCGTAGACCTTGTGGCCGGTGAACACGTACCAGTCGCAGCCCAGCGCCTGCACGTCCACCGGCATATGCACGGCCGCCTGGCTGCCGTCGACCAGCACCTTGATGCCGCGCGCATGCGCGATCTCCACGATCTCGCGGATCGGCGTCACCGTTCCCAGCACGTTCGACATCTGGGTGATCGCGACGAGCTTCGTGCGCGGCGAAAGCCTTTTCTCGAATTCCGCGATGTCGAAACTGCCGTCATCGCCCACAGGCACCCAGACGAGCTTCGCACCCTGCCGCTCGCGGATGAAATGCCACGGCACGATGTTGGAGTGGTGCTCCATGATCGTGAGCACGATCTCGTCGCCCGCGCCGATATTGGGCATGCCCCAGCCATAGGCGACGGTGTTGATCGCCTCGGTCGTGGACTTGGTGAAGACGATCTCGTCCACGCTGCCCGCGTTCAGGAAGCGCCGCACCTTCTCGCGCGCCGCTTCATAGGCGTCCGTCGCGGCGTTTGAGAGGAAATGCAGGCCGCGATGCACATTGGCATATTCGTGGGCATAGGCATGCGTGACCGCGTCGATCATCGCCTGCGGCTTCTGCGCCGATGCGCCGTTGTCGAGATAGACCAGCGGCTTGCCGTAGACTTCGCGCGACAGGATCGGGAAATCGCGGCGGATCGCCTCGACGTCATAGGGCTTGTGTTCGACTTTCTGGTCCATCCTCACACCTGCGCGGCGAACCAGCCGTCCAGTCTCTTTTCCAGCGCCGCCACCAGCGCCTCGTCGTCAAGTTCCTCGATCACCTCGGCAAGGAATGCCTTGACGAGGAGCGAGCGCGCCTCGACCTCGGGCACGCCGCGCGCCATCAGGTAGAAGAGGTGATTGCGGTCGATTTCCGTTACCGTCGCGCCATGGCCACAGGCCACGTCGTCGGCAAAGATCTCCAGCTCCGGCTTGGTGGAGAATTCCGCGTCGTCGGACAGGATGAGCGCGTTGCACGCCATCTTGGCGTCGGTCTTCTGCGCTTCCTGCGCCACCCGGATCTGGCCCTGGAAAACGCCATGCGCCCTGTCCGACAGCACGTTGCGGATGATCTCGGTGGATTCCGCGCCGTAGCCGACATGGTCGAGCACCATGGTGACGTCGCAATGGGTCTGCCCGCCGAGCAGGTTCACGCCGCGCAGGGTGAATGTGCTTTCCTCACCCTCGGCAGCGACCTTGACCTCCTGCCGCACGAGGCGGCCGCCGGCATTGAGCAGGAAGAGCGTCAGCTTCGCATCCTTGCCGAGCTTCGCCTCCACCCGGCCGAGATAGCTCGCATCGAGCGGCTGCTCCTGCACCACGATCCAGACGATCTCCGCGCCCTCGGCGAGGTCGAGCGTCGAGATGGACGAGACCAGCGCGCTGCCCTCGCCCGTCTGCCGCTCGATGAAGGTCGCCTTGGCGCCCGCGCCGATAGCGACGTCGAAGCGCACATGCGCCTGCCCGCCGGCGTGGATGTTCTGTAGCTCGATCGGCGCCGCGACGTCGGCGCCGGCGGCAAGCGACAGCACGTAGCCGTCGCTCACCAGTGCGGCGTTGATCGTGCCGACAGCATCCTCCGCCACGGCCAGCGGAATGCTCGCCGTGCCGTCATGCAGCTTCTGCGCCAGCGCGGCCACAGCGAGGCCGTCCACCGCCGGCGTGGGCGCAGCGACGCCGTTCAGCACCGGCAGCACGGTCGAGCCGGCCAGCAGCGAAGGCAGCGCCTTCGCCTTTGCGGTGGGATCGAAGTCCGGCACGATCGTCAGCAGGCGGCGCAAGTCCGTATAGTGCCAGGCTTCGATGCGGCGCGTCGGCAGGCCGGACTTGACCTGCTCGATCGCCTCGTCGCGCAGCACCGTCGTCTCGGCATTGCCCGGCAGATCGGACATCCGCGAAAGGAAACCGTCGACCAGCGCCGCTTCCGCGGGCGTCATCTGGGGCTGTGCGTGCATGTTCATCGCCGTCACCTCACGCGGCCTCGCCGATCACGCCGGCATAGCCATTGTTTTCGAGCTCGAGCGCGAGCGACTTGTCGCCCGATTTCACCACGCGGCCGCGATAGAGCACGTGCACGCTGTCCGGCACGATATATTCCAGCAGGCGCTGGTAGTGGGTGATGACCACCATCGAGCGGTCGGGCGCGCGCAGCGCGTTCACGCCGTCGGCCACGATCTTCAGCGCGTCGATGTCGAGGCCGGAATCGGTCTCGTCCAGCACGCAAAGCGTCGGCTCCAGCAGCTTCATCTGCAGGATCTCGGCGCGCTTCTTCTCGCCGCCGGAGAAGCCGACATTGAGCGGCCGCTTCAGCATGTCCATGTTCATCTGCAGGCTGCCGGCGGCTTCCTTCACCCGCTTGAGCAGCTCGGGAATCTTCAGCGGCTCCTCGCCACGCGCCTTGCGCTGCGCGTTGAGCGCCACCTTCAGGAACTCCATCGTCGCCACCCCGGGTATCTCCATCGGATACTGGAAGGCGAGGAAGATGCCGGCGGCGGCGCGCTCGGCCGGGTCCATCTCCAGGATGGACTGGCCGTTGAACAGGATCTCGCCCTCGGTGACCTCATAGTCCTCGCGGCCGGCAAGGATGTAGGAAAGCGTCGATTTGCCCGACCCGTTCGGCCCCATGATGGCGGCGACCTCGCCGTCCCTGACGGTGAGGTTCAGCCCGCGGATGATCTCCGTGCCGTCTTCGGCGATGCGGGCGTGCAGGTTCTTGATCTCAAGCATTGTTCTTGTCCGTATGCATTTGGGCGGTCAGCCGACCGAGCCTTCGAGCGAAATACCGATGAGCTTCTGCGCCTCGACGGCGAACTCCATCGGCAGTTCCTGGATGACGTCCTTGACGAAGCCGTTGACGATGAGCGCGATGGCTTCCTCCTCGGGAATGCCGCGCTGCATCACGTAGAACTTCTGGTCTTCCGAGATCTTCGAGGTGGTGGCCTCGTGCTCGATCTGGGCCGACGCGTTCTTCGCCTCGATATAGGGTACCGTATGCGCGCCGCAGTCGTTGCCGATCAGCAGCGAGTCGCAATTGGTGAAATTGCGCGCGTTCGTCGCCTTGCGGTGCACCGACACCTGGCCGCGATAGGTGTTGTTCGAGTTGCCGGCCGAGATGCCCTTGGAGATGATGCGGCTCGACGTGTTCTTGCCGAGATGGATCATCTTGGTGCCGCTGTCGATCTGCTGAAAGCCGTTCGACACGGCGATCGAATAGAACTCGCCCTGCGAATCGTCGCCGCGCAGGATGCAGGACGGATATTTCCACGTGATCGCCGAGCCGGTCTCCACTTGCGTCCACGAGATCTTCGAGCGGTCGCCGCGGCAGTCGCCGCGCTTGGTGACGAAGTTGTAGATGCCGCCCTTGCCCTGCGCGTCGCCCGGATACCAGTTCTGCACGGTCGAATACTTGATCTCCGCATCGTCCAGCGCGATCAGCTCGACAACGGCGGCGTGAAGCTGGTTCTCGTCGCGCTGCGGTGCCGTGCATCCTTCGAGATAGGAGACATAGGCCCCCTCCTCGGCGATGATCAGCGTGCGCTCGAACTGGCCGGTATTCTTCTCGTTGATGCGGAAATAGGTCGACAGCTCCATCGGGCAGCGCACCCCCTTGGGCACGAAGACGAAGGAGCCGTCGGTGAACACCGCCGAGTTGAGCGTGGCGTAATAATTGTCCGTCGTCGGCACGACCGAGCCGAGATATTTCTTCACCAGCTCGGGATGCTCGCGGATCGCTTCCGAGATGGAGCAGAAGATGACGCCCGCCTTGGCCAGCTCTTCCTTGAAGGTCGTCACCACGGAGACGGAATCGAAGACAGCGTCGACGGCCACGCGGCCCGACGCATAGACATTGTCGCTCGCCTCGCCGTCGCCGTTCACGGCGGGCTTCTTCACGCCGGCGAGGATTTCCTGCTCCTTCAGCGGGATGCCGAGCTTCTCATAGACCTTGAGCAGTTCAGGATCGACCTCGTCGAGCGACGTCGGCCCGGTCTGCCCCTTGGGCGCGGCGTAATAGTGGATGTCCTGAAAATCGATCTTCGGGTAGGACACGCGCGCCCAGGTCGGCTCTTCGAGCGTCAGCCACCGGCGATAGGCGCCGAGACGCCATTCCAGCATCCATTCCGGCTCGCTCTTCTTGGCCGAGATGAAGCGGATGATGTCTTCGCTGAGCCCCTTGGGGGCCTTGTCGGTCTCGATCGTGGTCTCGAAACCATACTTGTACTGGTCCACATCGATCTTGCGGACCTGCTCGATCGTTTCCTGCACCGCAGGCATCGGCACTCTCCATCCATGCCGGATTCAAGGTCCGGCTGTTTTCGACTGCATCGCCAACACGACGACCAGCCTCATGTAGTGTGCCACGCGGGAAAATGCACCCGTCATGGCATATTTGGACCAATCGTCAGGCGGCTCTGTTGCCGCCGGCCAGACGATCGGCAAAGGCCGCCAGCGCGGCGGCGAAGCGATCGACGTCCTCGGCGGCCGTGGCATGGCCAAGCGAGACGCGAAGCGCGCTTGCATTGTCGCCCGCGCCCATCGCCGCGAGCACGTGGCTCGGGCCGACGCGGCCCGACGAACAGGCCGACCCCGCCGACGTCGAAATGCCGGCGAGGTCGAGCGCGATCTGCAGGGTCTCGGCCTTGACGCCCGGTATGCTGAAAAACAGCGTATTGGCAAGGCGCGGCGAAGCGGCGCCGTGGATGACCGCCTCGGGGAACACTGCAGAAACGGCGGCCTCGGCGCGGTCGCGCAGCGAAGACAGGCCGTCAGCCTCCGCAACGCCGGCCGCCGCGATCTCTGCCGCAGCGCCGAAACCCGCAATGGCCGCGACATTCTCCGTGCCGGCGCGGTGGCCCTTTTCCTGCCCGCCGCCGCGCAGGAGCGGCACGGGCATCATCAGGTCGGACAGGCCCACGACGGCACCGGCACCCTGGGGACCGCCGATCTTGTGCGAAGAGAGAATGAAAAAGTCGCCGCAAGCGGCTGAAATATCAAGCTTGACGCGCCCGGCCGCCTGAACCGCATCGACGACCAGCACCCCGCCTGCCGCCTTCACGATTGCCGCGATCTCCGCCACCGGCTGGATCACCCCGGTCTCGTTGTTCGCCAGTTGCACGGCGACGAGCGGAAGCCCCGCGGACGCATCGTGCCCGGCCAGCGCCGCGCTCAGCGCATCGCGGTCGAGCAATCCGTCAGGATGGACGGGAAGGACGGTGACGTTCTCCGCTGCAAAACGTCCGCCCGACACGATGCAGGGATGCTCCGTGGAAGCCACATAGAGCCGCGACATGGCAAGCGGCGCGCGTCCCATCCGCCATTCGGGCGAAAGCAGCAGGTTGGCCGCCTCGGTCGCGCCGGAAGTGAAGACGACATGTTCCGCCCGCGCGCCGCAAAGGGCGGCCACCGACCGCCGAGCCTGCTCGACCAGCCGGCGCGCGGCGCGCCCGTCGGCATGCACGGAGGAGGCATTCGCACCCAGCGCAAGCGCCGACAACATCGCCTCGCGCGCCTGCGGCAGAAGCGGCGCGCTTGCATTGTAGTCGAGATAGACGCGCTGGGCTGTCATCGCGAAACCGTAAACCTCACTTGCGGCACAGATGCCGCCGACGGCGTTATTTCCTTGAAATCCAAGGTCGGGACGTCCTATCTACCGGCCTTGCCGGCAACGAGGCCCGTCGGCTTACTTTTGAATCATTCTAAAATGTTGTAGAAAACATGCTGGCCGACGTCAAGTTTAGTCTGGCGTGCATGTTGAAGCGAGCGCCTCTCTCGCGACGGAGTTATCATGCCCGAGGTCATCTTCACCGGCCCGTCCGGTCGTCTCGAAGGACGCTACCAGCCTTCGAAAGAAAAGAACGCGCCGATCGCGATCGTGCTTCACCCGCACCCGCAATTCGGCGGGACGATGAACAACAAGATCGTCTATGATCTCTTCTACATGTTTCAGAAGCGCGACTTCACCACGCTGCGCTTCAATTTCCGCGGCATCGGCCGCAGCCAGGGCGAGTTCGACCACGGCACGGGCGAACTGTCGGACGCCGCCGCCGCGCTCGACTGGGTGCAGTCGCTCCATCCCGATTCCAAGAACTGCTGGGTCGCCGGCTATTCCTTCGGCGCCTGGATCGGCATGCAGCTCCTGATGCGCCGGCCGGAGATCGAGGGTTTCATCTCCATCGCCCCGCAGCCCAACATCTACGACTTCTCCTTCCTGGCGCCCTGCCCCTCGTCGGGCCTGATCATCCATGGCGACGCAGACAAGGTCGCGCCGCCCAAGGATGTGCAGGGACTGGTCGACAAGCTGCAGTCGCAGAAGGGTATCACCATCACCCAGAAGACGCTGCCCGGCGCCAACCATTTCTTCTCCAACGACGCCGACACGCTGCTGGAGGAATGCGCCGACTATCTCGACCGCCGCCTTGCCGGCGAACTGTCGGACCCGCGCCCGAAGCGCATCCGCTGAGGCGGAGCCCGCCGGCTTGTCCCTGCTGCGCCTGCGCCGCTTCGATCGGCTGGACCTCGGCGCATGCGCGCCGTGGTTCGACGATGCCGAAACCGCGCGTTGGGTTCCGGCGCCCGACGATGAATGGCTCGCTTATGTCTCCGATGCGGACGGCGGCGCGGTTGCCGAGGTGGCGACGCTGGGCGACATGCCCGTCGCGCTGCTTCAGTACGACATCGAGGGCGATGGCGGCGTCAGCCTCATGATCACGGTCGATCCGGCGCGCCGCGGGCAAGGTGTGGGGCGCGAAGTGCTCGAAGCCTTCCTGGAGCGCGCCGCCGGGCGCTTCGACCATGCGGATGCCTATGTCGCGGAGGAAAATACGGCAGCGCTGGCGCTCGTGCGGCGCTGCCGCTTCCGGCCGCTGGCAAAGGATGCCGACGGCTTCACCCGGTTCCGCCGCACGCTCAGGGAAGCGCCGTGACGCCGCCACTAGTGGGCGCGCGGCAGCCGGTCGTGCCCGGCCATGTGACCGGCAGGCCGCGCCGGGCGCGCACGGCGAGATACGCCCACGCCTCCGCTTCCATGGAATCGCCGTTCAGCCCGGCATCCTCCGCGAGGATAACCTCCGCCCCGTCTCGCGCGGCGCCATCGGCGAGATCGCGCATGATATGAGGGTTCTTGCGCCCGCCGCCGCAGACGATCCAGAGTTTCGGCGGTGCCGGCATGTGCCGCGCCGCTTCGAGGATCGCGCCGGCCGAGACAGCCGCCAGCGTGCGTGCGCCGTCGGCAAGCTCAAGTCCGCTTGCTTCCTCAAGCGTGAAATCGTTGCGGTCGAGCGATTTCGGCCCGGTCCGGCGGAAGAACGGCTTGTCCAGATAGCGCCGCAGCACGGCATCCGCCACGCCGCCCTCCGAGGCGATCATTCCGTCCGCATCGTAGGGCACGCCACCCTCGGCCTGCACCCACTGGTCGATCAGCGCATTGCCGGGACCGCTGTCGAAGGCGACGGGATCGCCGCTCTCGCCCACCCATGTGACGTTCGAGATCCCGCCGACATTGACGAAACAGACGGGCCAGCGGCGCAGGTCGTCGGGCAGCATCTTCGCCAGCGCGG
>Ga0182742_1000194_pt1 | contig 115676 bp, 106 predicted proteins | sample eDN5th37CBELigMG_FD_128880 | JGI IMG/M metagenome (GOLD analysis project Ga0182742, IMG submission 128880) | Enriched Miracle-Growth compost microbial communities from Emeryville, California, USA - eDNA 5th pass 37_C BE-Lig MG (version 2)... ... | reverse complement strand
GTGACGTCCGCGCGCGTCAGGTCCACCACCTTCCGGCTGCCCAGGAGCGGCAAAATGTGAGCGCTGATCCGGCTGCGGTCCGCCACAAGGGTGCTGGCCTTCTTCGGGGCACCGCCCTTCCCCAGGATCAGGCCCTTGTCGGCCGCCTGCAGGTAGCGCTCACATAGCTCCTCCACGGTCAGGGACTTTCGCCTGGTGGCACGCTCTTCAGCCGGATTGCCACCCTTGGCGACCGAGCCCAGCAGGGCCATGGCCTCTTTCCGCGCCTCTTCGACGGTCAGCCGGCCGTGCAGCCCGATGTTGGCGCGACGGCTGCGGCCCCCGGCCCGGTACTGCACCAGATAGCCCCGCTTGCCGGAAGGATAGATGCGGACCCCGAAGCCGGGCAGTTCGTCGCACCAGAGGAAATACTCACTCTCGCGGACCTCTGCCGCATCCACCACGCGCTTCGTCAGTTTAGGCACCCACCCCTCTCCGCCTGCTCTCCCGGAAGCGCTACGGAAGCACGCGGAAGCAAACTAGGGAATATTCCCGAATTAGCTTTGCCTTTCCAACGATAGAAAACCCCCAGAGAATCAGCGCTCTAGAAAACTCGTGCCATCTCGCGGAAACACCGGAAATCGCACAAGCGTTGCCTTCGAAGGCAAAGGTCGCACGTTCGAATCGTGTCGGGTCCGCCAAGCTTTTCAAGTGGTTGATCCGGAATCTAGCATCTAGGTCTGTGGCCTAGGTAGCAGGTAGGTAGCAAGAACCTGGAGCGACGCTGGTAGACGGCTGGCTGTCTTCCAATTCTACCTTTAGGTCGGAGACCAATTCCCGCGGCCTGGTTTTGCGCCTTCTATGTCAATCAGCCGCCGATCTGCCCTCACGGTCAGCTCAGAATACGTCCGGGTGTAAGCCGCCTCGGCACGCAGTCCACCAGCGTTGATCAAGAACCGGGCTCAAAGCCCGCTGCCCCTTCCCAACCCGTTTTGGGATAATCCCGGAAGAGGTTTACACGCGACCCTATTAGTTGCGGGGTCGAACAGCTTGGTGGGCCAGCTGTCATCGCGGGGCGAGCAGGCAGTGGTCGCGCGGCTGCTTAGCACCGTCCGCCGGGAATGCGGACTTAGCCAGCAGGAGCTGGCTGACTGCCTAGGCGTCCCGCAGTCCTTCGTATCGAAATGCGAGCGTGCCGAGAGGCGTCTCGACGCGGTCGAACTTCGCCGCGTGTGTGCCGCGCTTGGCCTCTCGCTCCGAGACTTCGTGTCGCGGTTAGATGAGGAGCTTGCGCAGCTTAACGATGAGCGACGTTGAGAAGCTTAGAGAGCTGATAGAGGCTGAGGAGCGCCGAACTGTCGGCAATGCCTTCGGCGGCAAAGGAAAAACCGGGGTGTTTAGCGTGCCTAACGTAGCTGCCGCGATCGCGGAGTTGCAGCTGCCGGGCACGGTCGGAAGGCTCCTCTCGCATCTTCGAAGAGAGCTTTCAGCCCGGGAGTTCCTCTATGTCCTTCGCGGCACGGTGCGTTTCGCCTTCCTTATCGAGCTGACCAATCTCAAAGTTGGCTCGACAAAGATGAAGACGCGCTGGCTTCCGGGATTGATCCTGATGCCGCAGCCAGGATCGTTTGCGCCCATCCAGGGCCGCTTCGAACCGGGTAACGACGCACGCGCAGCAACGTTTGCGGACTGCATGCGTGTGCTGGAGCGTTCGTTGGAGCTAACCGTCGATCAGTTAGTCGTACCGCGTTCTCGTGCGATTCTCGACGGCCTCATGCTGGCGCGACGAGTGCCCTATGAATTTCCCATCGGGTACCTGAGCACGCAGACTGACACGCTGCACCGGGCCGACAATGTGATGTGGCTGGACAGTGCCGACCTAAGCTGGCTGGTAAAAGCACGGCCACTTCTGACGCTCGCCACGGGCCAAGCTGGTGAAGCTCTGGCAGCGATTGAGGAGCAGAAACTGGAAGTCAAAGTCTTCAAGACAGATCGTTCTCTCACTGGCAAGGACAAAACGAACCGGGCAAAGCGGTGGGAGGTCCTGCCAGGGGATTTTCAACACGCCACTCTGCTGAACTGTTGGTCTGCGGAGCGGAAGCTGACGGAAGGGCTGGCCTGCTTTGAAGATTTTCCTCGGAAAATCCGTTCCGAGTTTGAGGCCAAAGGGCTCTTATCTCCCGATAGCCCCCCGACGCGCTGCCCAATTACGCTGGAGCCGATGAGCTTTCCGGCACTGGCGAAGGCGGTGCTAGGAAAACAGCATGGCCGATCCGATTACCAGATCGGCCACCTTGTGCCCCTCAAAAATGGGGGCCGTCATGATGGCTCCAACGTGTGTTGGCAATCAGCTGACGGCAACCGCATCCAAGGCGACCTCACCGTCCCCGAGATCATCATCCTCTTGGAGAAGATCGAGGCTCGACGCCGGGCTATCTTGGAGGCTTAGGTCCGTGTCGTTTTGTGCCAGCGCCCGCGCCCGGCGGGCGAGCCGGCGAGCCTCTTGGCGGTGTCGCACAGAGGCCTCGACTAAGTCCTGAATTTCGGCTCGTCTCTCCGGTTTTTTCGGTACAGGAAGGATGAGTTCGTGGATTCGGTCACCCAGGCTATCGATGATGTCCTGGGTGAAGCGCTTAGCTCGGATTTGGCGCTGCACATGTTTGGTCGAAAGCAGGGCTAGCAGCAAGTAGGGCGTAATGCCGGCTTGATTTTCGTTCACCCGAATTTTGAAAATGTGGCTTTGATAGAGCAAGCGCTCTTCTCCTGGTCCAACAATTCCACACGTACCCACAAGATAGGTGCCATCGCGCACCATCAGAATGTCGAGCGCTTTCACATCCTGCCGGACGCGTAGGCGCTCATAGATGTCTTCGCTGACCCGATGCTTCGCGTCGATCTTGATTTCCCAGTTGCTTATGTCTGAGGTACGGACGAAAGGAACATCTCCGGTCCCGTAGGCGAGTTTGCCTAGCTCATCTCCGGTCGCAAGGGATAGGACGCCCTCCTCAACCAGCTTTCCGAAAGGCACTAGGTCGCAAGTTTCGGCTAGCGCTGCCAACTCGCCTTCGACAAGGGGATCATAATACTTTGGCCGGAGAACAGCTTCCTTGATGTCTGTCTCCTCCATCACAAAGCCCAGCGTTGACGCTGGCTCAGGATGATCCTTGCGCCATGCCTCGTATGCAGTAGCAATTTTGGGTAGGTCGTCATGGGGGATCACCCGCCCACGAGAGTCTCGGCCGCACCAGCGCGCCTCAGCCATAAAGACCTGCTTACGGCCCCGGGCACGATTGTCGTCCCGCTGGCCGGTGACAAGGCAAGTCTTAGTGTGAGTTCCACCTTTCCCCGATGTCTTAAACAACTCCTCTGGCATACCCACGACGGCTTCGACGCGAGCATGTTCCATTAGATAGTTTACCATATAGCGGTGGGACTTATTCGAGAGCACGCTCTCAGGCAGCACAATCCCAAACCTCCCACCGTCCCTAAGGAGCGAGAGACAGCGTTCCACAAACAAGATTTGTGGTGGCACCTGGGTACGGATAACGCCCGTTGGCTGCCACGATTTATCGTGCGTCTGCCGCCATTTCCGCGCGAGTTCGAAGCGGGCAAGAACTGACGGAGAGGCGGAAACGATGCGGGCGCCAAACGGGGGATTGGTGATTACCGCGTCGAACTTCCCGACGAGGCTTGCCAACTCTGAGCCACTCTCGCTGATAAGGGCAAGGCTATCGCCGCACTGTACCTCCGGCTCGCCACCCGAGAGCGCAGAGACGTGCAACCTTGCTAGACGAGCGAGGTAGTTGTCTTTGTCGACGCCATGAAGTCGGCTGGCCACTTCTGCAAGCGAGTCTCGTGACAGACCCTCCCTCAGATGGCGCCGCAGAACTGCCGCTAGAAGACCACCAGCGCCGCAAGCCGGATCGATAATATGCTCGCTTGGGAGCGGACGCACCATATCGGCCAGAAGGTCAGCCGAGTTTAACGGCGTGAAGAACTGACCGGAGCGGCCGCGGGCCTCGGAGCCAGCGAATACCTCAAACGCATCGCCAACAACGTCGGCAGTTCCATCAACGACCGAAAACGCGCATGCATCCAGGGTCCAGAGAAGACTGTCGTCGTCTAGCCTGATTACGTCGTCGGCCGCGAACATGGTGGGGTGATCTGTGCGGACATGCTCGAAGATTTTCCGCCATGCCAGCGCTGCCGCCGACGGCGCCGCGGTGGTCGGCGCCGGAGAGTGCCCCAACTCGATGTACATCTTGCAGAACAAGACCTTGATGACCTCATCCAGCAACGCCTCATCGCGGGTCGAGCCCAAAAAGCGGCCCGCTAGGTAATTGCGGATTTCTCGAAACGCGCTTCGCGGCTCTCTACTCGTGAAAGACAGCTGCTTCTGAAGCGGCTGATTGCGAGGACGAGGAGAACGCTTGGCAGCCTTCTCCGGGGCGGATTTTGCCTTGCGCGGTGCGGTCATAATAAGCCTAAATCAGATTGCAGAACCTGCTTAACCGAATTTGGGTTGACGGTGAAGAGGATTCGCAGATGAAGGCTCGGGCTTAGGTGGCCATCACGACGGCGGGAGCCCTGGCCCTCCGGGGCCGGACAGACTGGACGGAGCGCCAGCGGCCAGACATGTCACGCCCTACTCAGCCGACCAACGTTGCTGGAAGGCTGCGGGTGACAAGTGCACTAAATCGGCCAGCGCCTTTCCGTTTGGCAGCGTGGGGAGAAGGCTGGCAATCGTGCTGGCAACGAGCAGTTGGTCCCTCACGCTCTCAATTCGCTTCAACCAGTTCTGAGGGCTGAACACCTTATTTGCGGCCTGGGCCGATGCGATAGCGTTATGCAGAGCCTTATCGACGCATGTAGCTGCATGAGGCAGCAGCTCGCTGGCTCGGCACGCCGCTGGAAGAGTCTGCGATGGGTCTGGAACTGTTTGGGGCTGACCATTCATATGGGCGATTAGTGCCGATACCGAGAACAGGACGTGATACTTCACGTAACTCCTGCCTGCTTTGAGAGTATCATCCATCGTGAGATTGGGCCAAGCATGGTCGATGGCGTTGAGCCAAGTCTGGAGCGCTAGAATAGCCTCCGGACGATACCCTGGCCGGAATAAAACCTTGTAGTGCTCGTCAAAAAGCTTCTTTTCATTATAGGACGCATTCGGGCGCTGGCAGTGCCATGCCATGAGCATGCGTGCGAGGACCGCGACATCGACGGTTTTTTCGCCGTCTTTGTCGGCTGGGCGTTCCTCTCCTCGCTTTGTCAGAATACAGCCGTCAGAATAGCAGGCCTCGTAGGATTTCTTCAGCCCAACCATGACCCTGTCGTTCGAGCGAAGGTCTCGCGGCTTCACGGCACTTTGGGAGTTCGTGTAGACGCTGATTCTATCCGCTTGCGCTCTAATGGGAATTTCGTAGAGCCTAAACAGAACACGTGCGTCTTTTGCAATTTCAGATCGCACCCGCTCAGATGCGCTGTATATAGTCGTCAACGACTGGCAGCCATTTACAACACTTAGGCCCTTGACGGTTATTTGCCGCTTATCGGGGGTAGGTTCGATCACATTACAAAGCGCCGTGATTCCGTTGTGATAGAAAAAGAAATCACCCACACGGTCGCTGTTCAGCGTGTCGCGCAAACCTCGGTTGACCTTGTTGTTCAATCCGAGTGACTGCCGGACATTCTTTCGAAACAGGCGCCCGTCAGTAATTCCGGGGAGCCGGAGGCACTCGGTCAGCGGGAGAAGAGTGACTACGGTTGTGGCGCCACGAACCTGCGTGACGAGCGTGTTTACAGGATCGACCTTCAGCACATGATTGAATGAGGGCAGTTCTTTTGCATCCGCCTCTGCCAGCCGAGCGCTGATTACCTCTGCATCAATGAGGTGGAGACTGGCGCTCAGGTCATTGGATTCATCCAGCTTCGCCGAGAAGGCGGCTAGATCAGCCCGCGCGGAATCGTTTATTTCCCCAGTAGCGAGCAGCTCGAACTCGACGCTGTACTCGTCATCTATAGCCTGACGAACAGATTCAAGTTTTTGCTTTAATTTTTGATTGCAGTCTTTCTGAAGGCTTCCAAGGTCTTGTAGCCGAACCCAGGCGCTTAGGACCTCTCTCAACGGCTCCCCATCCATTTTGGAGCCGTCCAGAAACTTTCCCTGAATTATTAAGACTCGCCTCTCATCATCATCGACGATGACAGCATCTATTTGCTTGTCATCAGCCCCGTCCGTTATGTCGAATTTAACAGCTGAGGCATCTCTCAATAGTACCCTGCGCAGATACCAAGCAATGAATCTCACGCCGTCGTTCGAGAAATTTTGTTGATAATAAGGCTGTTTTATCTCGTCTCGAATTTGCGAAATCATTCGCAGCCCCCTACTGCACTCATAGACCCACACGGTATCGTTCGGGGAACGTAGACACCAAACTTTGGGCTGTGAAGATCGAGGCTAATGGCCGCTTCGGAATGATGCCGGAACAGCCGGGCAGGGCGCGGGAAGCAGACAATCGCCCTGCGGCCGGGATCGGCGCAGGGGCGATTGTCTGCTTCCAAACTGAAGGGCTCCTCAGTCCGTCGCAGCGAAATGCGCGATCTGGTCCGCATGCGCCCTAACGAACGCCGGGCGGAAGGTAGCGCGCGCGACATATCCGCAACAAGCGGGATAGCTGGCGACCCCCACCCGGTCGACGAGCGCAGCACGTCCGCCATGTCAATGGCGGCGATGGTGAAGGCCTCGGCAAGCCATCCGTGTCCGGCCAGCACTCGCTGCATGTGCTGAAGCCGGGAATGCAGGAACTCGTCCAGGTGCTTCCGTCCCGATGTCACGGTGGCATCGCCGGCGAACTGGAACAACGACCAAGGCACGCTCCGCATCTCGACGGAGTTCAGGGCTACGAACAGCCATTCCGGCGTCGCCGTGCGGCCGCACGGGCCGGAGGACATCAGCGTCCCGCTGCGCTCGCCGAGGTGGAGCAGGATCGCGCCGTGCTCGAAGAGGGAGATGTCCGCGTCGGTCAGCCAGGGCACCTGGCTGAATAGCTGGCGCGCGAGGTGCGCGGCGCTTCGCGTGCGGAAGGCGACGCTCTCGACGCGGTAGGGCAGTCTCGCCTACTCCAGCGCCCAGCGCACGCGGGTCCCGCGGCGCGTCGGGGGACCAATCGAAGGTGGTGAGTACGAGGTCGGCCATTCCGCGCCCTACCGGCTTCCGGATCGAGTTATGTTCGTTGCCGGGCACGGAGGATAAATGCCCCGGTCGCTGGCATGGAGCGATGATGGACGTCGAGGCCCGATGCGGAGACCCGCTCCGGGTGATCGAACCCGGCGGCTCGCCCCAGGGTACTAAGCGTATAGCGCACCATTAGGAACTCCGCCGGCTTCGCGAACCCTATGCTCCCATTATGGTCCATAGCATCGGGAGGTGAGACCTAGCGGCTCGGTCGTTGCCGACTGGTACGATGGAGCCGGCGCGACCGGCGGGCGTCCAACGGCTAATTGAGCCGTGAGAAATGAGAAAGATTTGAGAGGATTGGGGGCTTTCGCATCGTCTCAGCCCCCGGGAGGAGTCAAGCTCCCGCGCGCACCGGGTCCCACCACTGTCCCTAGCCCCGGGAACAGAGCCGCCAACCTCCAGGCCGCGAGAGCTTCAAGTCTCCGCGCGTGGGTTAGGGGGTGTCTATAGACACACCCCCACGAGCCCCACTCTCGCCCGTGGGGGTGCCCACGAACCCCACGTGGACCCCACGAACGCCACGGGTGCTCACAGGAGCCACACCAGTTTGTCGGTCATCCCGATAACCCTCTGACTGGACAGCCAGTTCAGGTTGTCGCGCAGCTTGTCCCGCTGCTGGGCCGTGAGGGGCTTGTGGGGTTCGGCGTCAAGCCGCGCCCTCACGCGCCAGTCGTTGCGAAGCTGCTCCCGCGTGAGCGTGGGGGTCGGCTTCATGCCCGGAACGGGGGACAGCACCTCCACCGCGCCGGGCTCCGCGAAGGCGTCCTGGATGGCGTGGAGCCATGCCGCCTTCTCCCGCGGCAGGGTTCGGCGCCCCTTGGCCCCACTGGCCTCCGCCTCCTCCGCGATGCAGGTCGCCTGGGGATTGCCCTCAGCATCGGGCGGCAGCTCCACCGGTTCCAGCCGGAAGCCGAACACGTTGCCAGAGGGGTCGTCCTTCGCGTCTGTCACGTCGGCCCGGCCGGCGCCGTTCTCGGCCGAGACGTGCACAACTAAATCGGCGGCCCCCACCAGCGCGCCCGACCCGCGTGGGCCGGTACTGGCATCGCCATGCTTAGTGCCGTGGTGCAGGACTGCGACGTGCACACCCGGCCCACCACGATCCATCCCCATTTCCCGGATAGCGTCGAGGTTGCGGATCAGGATGCCCACGTCCTGCGCTTTGTCCTCGTTCCCGCCACCGATCATGCGGGCCAGGGTGTCCACGACGATCAGCTCGACACCCAGTTCCAGAACCGCGGCCTTCAGCGCTTCGAGGTCCGCATTCGGGTCGAACAGGTCAACGGACTGCGCGACGAAATGGAAGTTGTCGGCCGGACCTAACTGGTCGTGCAGCGCGCGGATGCGGTTTCGCATACCGCCCGCGCCTTCTGCGGCCAGATACAGGACGCGAACCCGCTTCCTCGCCCGCCGTCCCCACATGCCCCGCCCGAGCGCAAGACCATAGGCGAGGCGCAGGACCAGGAAGGTCTTGCCGCACTTCGGCTTGCCCCACCACACGCTTAGCTCACCCGGAGCCATGAGGCCGTGCAGGAGGTAGATGCGGGCCGGCGCGGCGAGCGCGTGGCTCACCGTCTGGACCCGGAGACGGCCGAACATCCGCTCGGCCTCGGTGATCATGGCGCCGGCGCCGGCCAATCGCGCCTCGGGAGAGATGGAGCCGTCCATCAGGCCGCACACTCCCGCGCGAGGTCGTTGAAGTCGCCGCGGGGCGGGGCACAGATGCGCGCCTCCTGCCCGGCCTCCACCCACCGCCGGGCGCAAATGCGCGCCGCCTCCATGCCTGCGCCGTCAGGGTCCGCGAAGATCGTCAGGGCCTCAATGCCGGGCAGAATGGGGAAAGTACGGATCGCACCCGCGCTGGTGGCAGCCCACACCGGGCGCCAGCCGAAGCCCTGCATCACGGACAGCGCGGTCTCGATCCCCTCCGCGATGCCCAACCCGCCCGTGACCTCGTCGTCCGCGATCAAGCGGATCACGCCGGCCGCGCCGCACATCATCTTGGTGGGCATCGGCCCGGGCGCCTTACCGCTGCCGTCGCGGGCAAGGAAGGTGCGATGCACCCCGCACGGCTCGCCCATCACCGGGTCGGACATGAGGGCGACCATCGCGGGCCACCGCTCGGCACCGCGCGGGCAATCCGGGTGGAAGCGGATCGGCGCCCCCAGCTCCTCACGCAGCCCGCGTGCGGCGAGATAGATGGCGGCCAGTGTGTCGGCCACGGGCACCGCTTCACGCCAGAGCCGTCGGGCCATTTCGAGCGTGGCGGGCGGGGGCGCCTCACCCGGCATCGCGCGCTGCCTCGGGGCGGTGGGCGCCGCGGGACGGGACTCCTCACCCAGCCACGCGAGCGCCCATTCCAGGGCCGCCGGCAGGGGCTCCCGCCGCAGGTGCATCACCAGCGCGAGCGCGTTGCCACCCTCGCCGGCCTCATGGTCAAACCAGCTACCCCGCTTTGCACCGGCAACTTCCACGGCGAGGGAGCCGCGCGAGCGGAAGCGCCAAGTCATCTGGCCCTTGCTGGTCGGATTGCCAGCCAGGGCCGCAGCGAAGACACCCATGCGCTCGGCCAGTCGGCGCGACAACTCGGCCGGAGTGCTACGATCCGCGATCGCGGCCAGCGTCGCCATCTGCTTTTCGGTCGGCACCGCGGTTCGCAACGCCACTTCAGCCAGGAAGTCGGACTCCCAGTCGGACAGCGGGGCGGGGTTCAGCCGCGCACGGCCGACCAGCGCCCGCAGTTCGGCTGGAGGATCAACACTCGGCACGGGCGACCTCCATGTCGCGCAGGACGGCGAGCGCCGCCGATTCGGTCGGGAAGGCCAGCGGCTTACCTTCGGCGTCGCGCAGAATGGCGTGGAGGATGATCTGAGGGCAGGTGGTCGCGCGCCGCTCCTGGCGCGGCGCCGCCGTGAACGGCAGCAGTGTGGCGAACCCGGTCGGCATCAGAGCGGCGCTCATCACGTAGCGTTCCGCTGCGCGTCCGCCTCGGACGTGCTGCGCCGGGGCGCGGTCGTGAGGCTGCGCGCCCAATCGAGCGCATCGCCCCACCGATACAGGGCGCGGCCAGAGAACAGGCTGTAGGGCGGGCCGCCACCACGCGTCGCTTTGGTGGCGAGGGTCTTGGGGGAAACAGGATAGCCCGCATCAGTGAGCGCTCGGGCGGTACGCTCGCGGGTCAGCAGGGCGTCAGGGTTGTCGGGAACCGAGTGCACGAAGCCATCTCCATTGCGGGCAATTGCCCGCGGTTGCGATGGCTCCCTATTCTTCACATGCCGCGCGCCCTCTCTAAGCCAATCAAGTGCGGCCTTTCTTGGCAGGACCGAACTTCCGGCCGGGTTCGAGCCGAAGGCTAAACGTTTCACAAACCTTGTTCACGCGGTGCTCTGCCGTCGTGCGGCTTAGGCCCAAACATGCCACCAGTCGTTGAACCGCCTCTGGCCTTGTCCGACATCGAGGCCATGCCATCCGCTCGTGGAGCAGGCGTTCCAGTTCCGCTGGCGATATACCCGGGCCAGTCTTCACGGTGAGGAGGCTATCTTCGGCATAGTCGCCGCCCGTAATCAGCAGAAAGTCGAGCTTCTGCTTCTCCCGCTCCAAAGCCCGGTTTGGAGGGGCTTGGTAACCGGCACATATCGCCGCGGCGAGTTTGCCGATGATCGGCTCTTGTGTCGGCGCCGTCGTCCCAGGAGGCGCCGCCCTCTCGATCAACTCACCGATCCGATTCACCAAATCGGCCAGCTTGAGCCGCCAAGCTTCCTCGCCGTCGGCATTGGCAAGCTCCGCATGCGAGCGGTCCAGAAGAAAGAGCAGCTCCGCTGGATGCATGGCCGTTGTCCCTCGTGGCCAAGTTGTCCGATGCAGCGCCCGGTTAGGCTCGGATGCGATCAGTGCCGGGCCCGTCCACAATCTCGCAGGCGCCCTCACCACCCAGCTTCCGCAGGATTGTCGCGGCGATCCGGTCCGCGGCAGCGGCGAGCGCGTCGCCAAGGTGAATATAGCCGCGCGTCGTGCTGCCCGTACCCTTGTGCCCGATCAGCATTCCAATTGTCGCCTCGGAATACCCGAGGTCGTTGGCGAGGCTGGCGAAGGAATGTCGCAGGACATGCGGCGTCACGTCTGCTGGCAGTCCGCCCGCTTTGGCGATGCGTTCGAACAGGGAGGGAAAGCCGGTCATTGTCCCGTCGCCGCGCGAGGGCGGGAACACTAGCGCGTCGGCCGCGCCCGGCCCCTGTGCCCGCAGCACGTCGCAGGCGTCGGCGGAGAGCAGGCGCAGGCTTTCGCCCGTCTTGGTATCCGTCAGGTGAACGGTGCGCCGGGCGAGGTCCACCATGCCCCATCGCAGCGACAGCGCCTCGCCGCTGCGCCAGCCGGTGAGCGCGAGGAAGCGGGTCGCGGCGATGGCGGCGGGCCACATGGCAGCGCTGGCTGGCTTGCCGTCCTCCCGCGGGGGCAGCGGCTCCGCCACCGTGGCAAGCCCCTTCCCGAGCGCCGCATACTCGGCATCCGACAGCCGGCGCTCGCGCTTACCGTCCGCGTAGCGGATCACGCCGCGCACCGGGTTCTCCGCGATCATCCCCTTGCGCTCGGCATAGGCGAAGATGGCGCCGAGCAGCCCGAGCGTCCGGGATGCGGCGCCCTTCCCGCCCCGCACATTGGAGAGCGCCCGCTTCTTGGCCAGCTTCACTCGTTGTGCCGTCTCACCCTCGGCCACGTCATGCATGAACCGCTCCACATCGGCCCGGGTCACGGCGGGAACCTTTATGCTGCCGAGCAGCGGCTTAATGTGGCGCTCTATCCGGCTCTTGTCGGTGCTGAGGGTTGAAGGCTTCTTCGCCACGCCGCGGCGCGTCAGCAGCCGCCCGACTTCCGCATCGGCAAGGTAGTGGTCGCAGAGTTCCGCCACCGTGGCGGCTTGCCGCTTCTCGTGCTTCTCTGCCGCGGGATCGCCTCCATCCGCAACGGTGCCGAGGATGCGCTTGGCTTCCTTCCGCGCCGTCTCGGGCGTCCAGGGCGCGCCGTGCCGGCCGATGGTGTAGCGGCGGGACCGGCCCTCAGCCGTTCGGTACAGTAGGACATAGGCGACGGCTTCGCTGCGCTGCCGGCGCGCGCCGAAGCCGGCAACGCCTTCCGTGCCACCGTCCCACACCTCGCCATTTTCGGGCAGCGCCCGCACGTCTCGCAACCCAATCGGCCGTCCCAAGCGCATCTACGCCATCCGTCTCCCTGCTACCTAGCTGCTGCCTAGGTAGCGGGTAGGTAGCATGGCCCCGCAGACCGGCGCAACGAAGGGCAAAGGTCGTCAACACTAACCTTCGGAAAATGCGCAGGATTTCGAGGCTTCAGCAAACCTCCGCAAGCCGCCACAATCCTTGCTTATTGCCCTCCGAAGGCAAAGGTCGCACGTTCGAATCGTGTCGGGTCCGCCATCTCCCTCATTCATCCAGGTGGACAGCGCCAGCGCGACGTTAGGCGCGTTGGCATCCGGTCCGCACCTGCCCATCAGCACAGCTCAGGCGCTGAGGCAGGAAAGCTCCGGATTGTCCCGACCCGTATAGGGGTCAGTTGGGCGTTGGCACACCTCTTCAAGCCCTCGTGCCGGAACCACGCACTCCAGCGCGCCCGCTGACGGACTGCGGAGATTATCGCCACTAGAAAGCGCGGCATCGCCGTAATCCGCCGCAGCTTTGGCGGCCCGCCTCCCTGACCAGCGTTGCGCTTACCGCGACCCACCTCCTCCGTTCATCCCGATGCTGTACAATCAGTGCTCAGAGATGCTGAGTACGCACTGAACATCGCCAGCACGAGCCTGGCGGCGCTTGCAGCCCCCTTTCTGCCTTTCTGCAACCTCTGGAGGATCCACTCGCCAAGCGTGAGCTTGACGTTATTGGTCCTCAGGCAGGCAGCGGCTTGTTCCCACGCCTTCATTCGCCGCATCTGGCCGAGCTCCAAGCCGCCGCACCTCCCCCTCCCCCGCGACGGCAGACGGCGCCCAGCGCACCGGAATCTGCTGCAACCAAACGCTGCCGCTGAACTTGTCACGGGATCGGAACGTTGGATCTCCCAATCCGCGGTCCGCCGAACTCCCGGATCGAACCATGATGCGTTCCCGGATTTTGCCCGCAGGCGAGGACCGTTTATGCAACCGGGCGGCCAGCAGGCGGAGGCCTCAGGCGCGGTGGCACAGATTGGTGCGGTGCTTGGCGTGGCCGTCGCTGATGCTGCCCCTTGCCGGCTGCGCAGGTGGACCACTCGACCCGCATGGGCCGATCAGCGCTGCACTGAAGAGCATCCTGTTCAACTCGGTGTTCGTGATGCTGCTGATCGTCGTGCCCACGATCGCGCTGGGTCTGTTCTGCGCCTGGTGGTACCGCGCCTCCAACCCGCGCGCCCGGTACCAGCCGGATTTCACCCATTCCGGGCGCGTCGAGCTGGTGATCTGGTCCGGGCCGGTCCTGATCATCCTGCTCCTGAGCGGTGTGATCTGGATCGGCTCCTTCTCGCTCGATCCGGCCAAGCCGCTCGTTTCCGACAAGAAGCCGCTTGAGGTGCAGGTCGTCTCGCTCGACTGGAAATGGCTGTTCATCTATCCCGAGCAGAACATCGCCAGCGTGAACGATCTCGTTATTCCCGAGGACACGCCAGTGCATTTCAGCATGACCTCGGCCAGCGTGATGAACACGCTCTACATCCCGCAGCTCGCCGGCATGGTCTATGTAATGAACGGCATGGCGACGCAGCTCAACCTGCAGGCCGACAACCCCGGCGATTATGTCGGCCGCTCCGGGCACTTCAGCGGCGATGGCTTCTCCGACATGCAGTTCACCACCCATGCCGTGCCGGCTGGCGACTTCGATTCCTGGGTGACGAAGGTGCAGCAGGACGGCCCGGCGCTCGACATTCCCGGCTATCGGGAGCTCTCGCGGCAAAGCCAGAACATCGCTCCCTTCACCTACCGCTCGGCGGAACCCGGCCTGTTCGAGGCGGTGGTGCGGCAGCACATCCCACCCGGCCCTGGACCGGAGCAGGGGCGCGGCAGTCCGGAAATCCATCCTCAGGCGAGGAGGTAGAATGTTCGGCAAGCTTTCCTGGTCGGCCATTCCCTGGGAAGAGCCGATTCCCCTCATCGCCGCCGGCATCGTCCTGCTGGTCCTGCTGGGCGCGGTCGTCTGGGTGGTGGTGAAAGGCTACGTGCCTTATCTGTGGCGCGAATGGATCACCAGCGTCGATCACAAGCGGATCGGCGTGATGTATGTCCTGCTCGGCGTGGTGATGCTGATCCGCGGCTTCGTGGACGCCATCATGATGCGGGCACAGCACGCGCTTGCCTTCCAGGCGGAAGGCTACCTGCCCGCCGACCACTACAACCAGATCTTCTCGGCGCACGGGACGATCATGATCTTCTTCGGCGCCATGCCCTTCGTCATCGGACTGATGAACTTCGTGGTGCCGCTGCAGCTGGGCGTGCGGGATGTCGCCTTCCCCACGCTGAACTCGGTCAGCTTCTGGCTCACCGCCTCAGGCGCGCTGCTGGTGAATATCTCGCTGGTGGTCGGCGAGTTCGCGCGCACGGGCTGGCTGCCCTACCCTCCGCTCTCCGAAGCCACCTACTCCCCGGGCGTGGGCGTCGACTACTACGTCTGGGCGCTGCAGATATCGGGCGTCGGAACGCTGCTCTCGGGCGTGAACCTGGTCACCACGATTCTCAAGATGCGCGCGCCCGGCATGGGTTATCTGCGCATGTCCATGTTCTGCTGGACATCACTGTGCAGCAACCTGCTGATCATCGCGGCCTTCCCGATCCTGACCGCGACGCTCGCGATGCTGACCCTGGACCGCTACATGGGCTTCCACTTCTTCACCAACGAAGGTGGAGGCAGCATGGTCCTGTTCATGAGCCTGATCTGGGCCTGGGGCCACCCGGAGGTCTATATCCTGGTCCTGCCCGCCTTCGGCGTGTTCTCGGAGGTGATCTCGGCCTTCTCCCGCAAGCCGCTGTTCGGCTACCGCTCCATGGTCGCAGCGACGCTGTTCATCTGCATCAACTCATTCATGGTATGGCTGCACCACTTCTTCACCATGGGAGCGGGCCCGGCGGTCAACACCTTCTTCGGGATTTCCAGCTCGGTCATCGCCGTGGCCACGGGCGTTAAGATCTTCAACTGGATCTTCACCATGTATGGCGGCCGCATCCGCTACACCACGCCGATGATGTGGTCGGTCGGCTTCATCGTGACCTTCGTGATCGGCGGCATGACGGGCGTGCTGCTGGCCGTTCCGCCGGCCGATTGGCAGTTGCACAACAGCATGTTCCTGGTGGCGCACTTCCACAACGTGATCGTGGGTGGCGTGGTCTTCGCCGCCTTTGCCGGCCTGACCTTCTGGTTCCCCAAGGCCTTCGGCTTCCGGCTCGACGAGTACTGGGGCAAATGGGCCTTCTGGCTCGGCTTCATCGGCTTCTGGGTCGTGTTCCTGCCGCTCTACGTGACGGGCCTCCAGGGCATGACGCGGCGCATGCAGCATTACGACGTGCCCGACTGGTACCCCTGGCTCCTGGTTTCCGTCCTGGGCGTCCTCATCCTGATCGGGAGCGTGGCGTGCCAGGTGACGCAGCTCGTGGTCAGCATCCGCCGCCGCCGCGAGCTGATCGACCTCACGGGCGATCCATGGGACGGGCGCTCGCTGGAATGGGCGACGCCCTCGCCGCCGCCGGTGTTCAACTTCGCTGTACTTCCTGACGTGCGGAACGAGGAGCCGTACTGGGAGATCAAGCAACGGGCCATCGAGACGCAACGCCTGGGCCCGGAGCCACACTACCAGCCCATCCACATGCCCAGGAACACGCCCACCGGCGTCGTTACCGCCTTCTTCGTCAGCCTGACCGGCTTCGCGCTGGTGTGGCAGATCTGGTGGCTGGTGATCCTGGGCCTGGTCGCCGCCTACATCACCTTTGTGGTCTTCGCCTGGCGCGACCATGACGAGTACGAGATCCCGGCCGAGGAGGTCGCCGACATCGACCGTGCCCGGCGCGCGGCCCGGCTGGCCCGCCTTGAGGAGATCGCCAAGGAAGGGCAGATCGCATGAGCGCCTTCACCGATACAAGCGCCAGGCCGGGTCTGCACACGCCCTCCGATCCCTATCGGCTCGGCCATGGCGGAGGCGGCGGGCATGGCGGCCATCCCAGCCCCACCGGCCATGGTGAGGGCGGCCCCGCCTCCAAGCGGGTGATCGTGGGCTACGGCTTCTGGATCTACCTGCTCAGCGACATCGTCATGTTCTCCGCCTTCTTCTCGGCCTATGCGGTGCTGAGCGGGGAAACCGCGGGCGGCCCCTCGTCGCAAGATCTGTTCGACAGGTCGCGCGTGGCGATCGAGACGGGGTTCCTGCTGGCCTCGAGCTTCACCTGCGGGATGGCCGCGGTCGCCACCTCGGTGCGCAATCATCTCTGGACGCAGGTGTTCCTGCTGATCACGGGCTTGCTGGGCCTGGCCTTCATCCTGCTGGAAGTCCAGGAATTCCGCGAGATGATCGACAATGGGGCGGGGCCGGACCGTAGTGCCTTCCTGTCCTCCTTCTTCGCCGTGGTGGGTTTGCACGGCCTGCACGTCTCGGCGGGGCTGCTGTGGCTCGGCACCATGATGGCGCAGGTCTTCGTCAAGGGATTCCGGCCGAACGTGCTGCGGCGCCTGCTCTGCTTCAACCTGTTCTGGCACGCCCTCGACATCATCTGGGTCGCGCTGTTCTCGGTCGTTTACCTGATGGGAGTTGTGTGATGGCGGACGATCCTGGCGATTTCGACCGCACCGAGGGCGACCTCGCACCGGGCGTGATGGATGCCAGCCACGGCAATGTCCGTGACAGCGTCATCGGCTACCTGATGGGGCTGGGCGCTGCCGTGATCCTGACCATCGGCTCGTTCTACATCTCCACCACCAACCAGCTCTGGGGGCCCGGCGTCCCCGTGGGGCTGATCGTGCTCGCCATCGCCCAGATCGGCGTGCATCTCGTGTTCTTCCTGCACATCACGACCGACCCGGACAACACCAACAACATCATGGCACTGGCCTTCGGCATCCTGATCGTGGTGCTGCTCGTGGCTGGCACAGTCTGGATCGTCTACGAGATGCACCAGAACATGATGCAGATGAACGATGTCAGCGACACCATGAAGATGTAGGCGGTCATCGCTTCGTAGCGGAGGCGTGGTGTCCGGGAGGCCCGCATCTCCGGCATGAAGCCCCCCATCGGCGCATACGCCGATGGGGGGCTTCATATTGCCAGGCAACGGCCTGCAGCTTCTCAGGCTGCCCTCTGGCGGGGGCGTCGATGACGTGCTTCGCCTTCCTTCCTGCCGTGCCTGTGGGCGGCTGCGCTGCTTGGGCGCCAGCGTGCTCATGATGATTGTGGCGCCTCTTAGGGATGGATATCTGCGGAATAGCTGCAGGACAGGCAAAGGCGGCGCGTGGCGCGGAGATCGGTGAGCAGACGCCGCCTGGAGTTTCATGATGAAACTTGGCGGCCGCTGTATCCACCGGGAGGGCGTGCAAGATGGCTGACGGCTGACTGGACCCGGCCGAACGCCACCTTCGCGAAGCTGAGGACCATGTCCGGCGACAGGAAACACTTCTGGAGATCCTGAAGCGGGACAATCATCCCCCCTGGCGCGGAGAAGGCTTGGAAAGTCCTGGCCACCCTCCAGGAATCCCTGCGCGGCTGGGCCGCCAGCACCTGCAGCAGGAGCAGGAGCAGGTCGGAAGAGAACGAACAGAGGCCTGACGGCCAGTTCAGGGGTGCCTCCACGACGCGCAAAAAAAGCCCCGGCGCAATGGCCGGGGCTCAGGTCAACAATGGAAAAGCTGCTGCTGGGGAGGAATATGCAGCGTTGAACTGCAATGCCTCTGGAGCCGCTTGGTTTCCTCAAAGGCCTCCACCCTGAGTTCAGGGGAAATCCGTCACCTCTTGGCAAGGTTGTTTGGCGGCAACGGCATTTTACCTCCTGCGTTCTAACCTAAAATCTGCAGGAGGAGCTGACGCAATGAGCAACATGGCGGTCATCATCTACTCCCGCCCCTGTGCTCAGCCTAAGCGGCGCTTCTCTCCGCTGACGAAGGGCCTTCTCTGGGGCGGAGCACTCAGTGGCCTGCTCTGGGCCATGATCGGCTGGATGGTGATGCGCATATTTTTTTGAGCGCCTCCGAGGGAAGGCTGAATGACCAGCCTTCCCTTCCCCGACGACAGTGCCGGTCATAAGTCCCTGGCTCGGCCAGCACGGCCGGATCACTGATGCCGGCTTCCTACGGATGACGCTCATTGTGTCCGGGGCGAGTACCCTTGTCGCGCCGGCCGGTCGCGGGGCTCCACAGGAAAAGGCCCGGAGTGGATCTCAGGTTCTTGACCTGGAAAAAAGATGCGGAAGCAAATTCTTAATATCTTTGCCGCATGCTCCCCGGCCTTGGCTGAGGATTTTCCCGATGAGCGACACCACCGCTGACGCCTGCATGCTGTCTACCGCCCCGGCGGCAGGCAGCCGCCCCTCGCCTGCGAAGGGGCTCCTGTGGGGTGGCGCGCTGAGCATTCCCCTCTGGGCTGCGATTGGATGGGTGGCGGCGCGGCTGTTCTAGCCGCCCGGCCGCCAATCGTCTTTCCCCGGGATGGTGCCCCCTGCGGGCCGGCATCCATTTTCTCTCCTTCTTTACCCCCAGAAATACAGGATCAGCGGCACGCCGAGCCCCAGGCAGATCACTGCCAAAGGCGCACCGAGCCGGGGATAATCTTGGAAGCGGTAGCCGCCTGGCTCCATCACCAGCGTGTTGGACTGGTGGCCAATGGGGCTGAGGAAGGTACAGGAAGTTCCCATGGCCACCGCCATCAGCATCCCGTCCGTCGAGACTCCGGAGCCCTGTGCCAGCCCCATGGCGATCGGTGCCATCAGCAGCACGGTGGCGTTGTTGGCCATGATCTCGGACAGCAGCATGCAGGCCAGCATGACCGCTCCCACCAGCGCCCAGCCCGGCAACGCGGCGGCGGGGCCGGACAGCACATCCACCAGAAGCGCCATGGTGCCTGAGGATTCCATCGCCTCGCCAAGCGGGAAGAGCGCGCCGAGCAGCACGATCACCGGCCAGTCGATCGCGGCGTAGGCTTCATCGGGCCGCAGGATGCGGCAGACGATCATCGCCGCCAGCACACCGGCGAAGGCAATGTGCGCCGGGGCCAGGTCGAACAGCACGGCCAGGATGCCGACCAGGAACAGCGCACCAGCCAGCCAGGCGCGCTGCGGCCGGCCCAGCGTCACGCCGCGCTCGGCCAGCGGCAGCAGGGAGAGCGCATGGAAGGCCTCGGCCTGACGGTCGGGCAGCACCTGCAGCAGCAGCACGTCGCCGCCGCGCAGCACGATATCGCTCATCCGGTCGGTGACGCGGCGGCCCTGGCGGGAGACCGCCAGCAGGTTCATCCCGTACTGGCTGCGCAGGCGCAGCGCGGCGGGCGAACGGCCAATCAGCGGCGAGCCGGGCCGCAGGATGGCCTCGACCGCGTTCACGTCCTCGGCCACCAGGGCGCGGATGCCGTCCTCGTCCTCATCCTCGCTCCCGGCCTCACCGCCGCCCGACGGCACGGCCAGCGAGAGGGCGGCGGCTTCCACCAGGTTGCGCAGCGCCTCGGGCGGGCCTTCCAGCAGCAGCACGTCGTCGCGGCGCAGCCGCGCCTCGCCCGGCGGCGCCAGGGTGCGGTTGGGGCCGCGGAACAGGCCGACCACCGTGACGTCATCGTCGCCCATGCCTTCCAGCGTGCGGATCGAAAGGCCGATGGCATGGCTTTTCTCGCCAATCCGCGCCTCCGCCACGTAGTCGCCGGTGTCGACGCCGGTGGCCTTGCTGCCCTGCTTGTCGCGCAGCAGCCGACTGGCCAGCACGACATAGAGCACCCCCGCCACGGCGATCGGCAGCCCCACCCAGGCGAAATCGAATAGGCCATAGCGGCCGAGCTCCGTCCGGTCTGCCCGGATGGCCGAGACAATCAGGTTGGGCGGCGTGCCGATCAGCGTGACCAGCCCGCCCAGGACAGAGCCAAAAGCCAGCGGCATCAGTGAGCGGGAGGGCGAGTACTTGTCCCGATAGGCGTTGCGAAGCGCCACCGGCATGAAGAGGGCCAGCGCCCCCACATTGTTCATGAAGGCCGAGAAGGCGGCGCAGAGCGAGGTCTGCACCGCCACCTGGGTGCGCGGCCGGCCCCGCATTCCACCCAGCTTGCGCAGCAGCAGGTCCACCGTACCGGCGGATTGCAGGCCCTTGCTGATGGCCAGCACGGCGGCGACGGTGGTCACAGCCGGCTCGGCAAAACCGAGGAATGCCTTCTCCGGCGCGACCTGGCCGAAGATGACCAGGGCCAATAGTAGCAGCAGCGCCACCACATCGTAGCGGACGGGTTGCAGCACGAAACCCGCCAGCGCCAGGAGGCAGAGAGCGGTGACAGTGATCTGATCGGGGGTCATGCAGGCTTCTTCAGGAGGGAACCCAGAAACCCTCCAGAATAGGTGGAGGTTTCCAGCGCGACCTGCGCCCGGCTGATCCAGGTCAGCGCTCCCTGCTCCATCCGCGCCTTAGCCTTGCCCCGAGGCTGAACATGCGGAGGCAGCGCATGACGCGCAGAACTGCGATCAAGCGGCGGGCGGCATCTGCCCGCACTGCCAGGCCGGCCTGCCCGGCGCTGCGCCACCAAGGGGACCGGCCATGAGCGGGTTCCCCGGCAAAGTCACCGCACCCAGACGGGCCGCCGGGCGGCCGCAGGCGGGCCGCTCACCCCGGATGGCTCCCTTCCCCCTTGCGGAAGTCTACCAGCTGCTGGAGCCAGGGCCGGTGGTGCTGCTGACAACCGCCCAGGCAGGCCGCCAGAACGTCATGACGCTGTCCTGGCACATGGCGGTCGAGTTCGAGCCGCCGCTGCTCGCCTGCATTGTCAGCAGCAGCAACCACAGCCATGCCGCGCTATGTGAAACCGGCGAATGCGCCATCGCCATCCCCGACCAGATCCTGGCGCGGCAGACCGTGGGCATCGGCAACTGCTCGGGGCGGGAGCGCGACAAGTTCGCGGATTTCGGACTGACAGCCGTGCCGGGGGCCTGCGTGATGGCGCCCCTGGTGGCCGAATGCTTCGCCAACCTGGAGTGCCGGGTTCACGACACCCGCCTGGCAGGCCACTACGACCTGTTCATCCTGGAAGTGGTGCGGGCCTGGACGGACCCGCTGCAGACCGCCCCGCGCACCTTGCACCACCACGGCTTCGGCCGCTTCGTGGTGGATGGCGAGACGATCACGCTGCCCTCAGAGATGCCCTGAAGCACCGAGGCCTGAACGGAAAAGGGCGGGACCTTGCGGCCCCGCCCTCTCATCCTCAGCGCGAGTAGAACTCGACGACGAGGTTCGGTTCCATCTGCACGGGGTAAGGCACGTCCGAGAGCTTCGGGGCGCGCAGGAAGCGGCCCTTCATCTGCCGGTGGTCCACCTCGATGTACTCGGGCACGTCGCGCTCGCCGCTCTGGGCGGCATCGAGCACGGCGACAAGCTGCTTCGACTTCTCCTTGACCTCGATCACGTCATCATCGCGGACGAGGTAGGAGGGGATGTTCACGCGCTTGCCGTTCACGGTGATATGGCCGTGGTTGATGAACTGGCGGGCGGCGAAGGGGGTCATCGCCAGCTTCATGCGATAGACCACGGCGTCCAGCCGGCGCTCCAGCAGCTCGATCAGGTTCTCGGAGGTGTCGCCCTTACGGCGCACGGCCTCCTCGTAATACTTGCGGAACTGCTTCTCGCCGATATTGCCGTAGTAGCCCTTCAGCTTCTGCTTGGCCATCAGCTGAACGCCGAAGTCGGTCGGCTTCTGCTTGCGGCGCTGGCCGTGCTGGCCGGGGCCATACTCGCGCTTGGCAACCGGGGACTTGGCGCGGCCCCACAGGTTCACGCCGAGACGGCGATTGATCTTGTACTTGCTTTCCGCGCGCTTCGTCATGCGGCGGGCTCCTTTTGCTTGTGCGACGGTGTCGCTGTTGTCCCGGTAGTCCCGAGGCAGGCATGCCAAGGGCGGGGCGCACGGCAGGCGTGCGTCCGCATTCCCGGAAGGAGGCGCGCCTTTAGCGCCGCGCGCGGCGGCTTGTCAAACCCGGGCGCCTGCCCCTACTCCGCATCCTCATGGTGACGCGTTCGGAAATCCTGGTGCTCGGGCTGACGGCGGGCGTGATGGGCAGCTTGGTCGGCGGGCTGATGCTGGGCATCGGCCTGGGTTTGGTAATCAACAACGTCCATGCCGGCTGGGTGCTGGTGCTGCCGGCGGCGCCTGTGGGGGGCGGGCTCGGCTATTTGCTGGCCCGGCGGCTGGCGCGGCAGCTGACGGAACCATAAGCACCCTTCTCGGCAACCCCGGCGGGCATCCCCGGTTTGGCTCGGTGCGGACATGTCGCACCGCATCACGCCCATACCGCCGCTCGGGGACTTTTCCACCATGCCCACGGCACACTGGCCGCGCGTCGTCGCCACAGGCGCCGCCAGCGGCATCGGTCGCGGGTTGGCGGCCGAGCTGGTCCTTCACCGGCCCGCCCGGCGAAGCCGGAGCTGCGCGTGATGGCGCCTCCGCCGACCAACGAGGCCCCCCGCCCCCTTTGCACCCTGGCGCTTTCGGGCGGCATCGCGCTGGGCGCTTTCGAGGCCGGCGCCTATGCCGCGCTGGACAAGGCCGGCCGCGCACCGGACTGGATCGCCGGCGTCTCGATCGGTGCCGTCAATGCCGCGCTGATCGCCGGCAATCCGCCGGAGCGCCGGGTGGAGCGGCTGCGGCAGTTCTGGTTCACGGCGGCGCAGGAGCCGATGCCGTTCACCACCTTCTGGTTCGGCACCCCCCTGTCCGGCCCGCTCCGTCGCGCCGAGAGCGCTCTGGGGGCGCTGCAGGCGCATCTGCTGGGCTGCCCGTCCATCTTCCGCCCCCGCCTGGGCATCCCTGGCGCTGGGGCCGCCGACGTGTCGGCCCTCTATGACCTGGCGCCCCTCCGCACACGGCTCACCGCGATGGTCGATTTCGAGCGCCTGAACAGCGGCTCGCCCCGCATCAGCATCGCCGCGACCGACATCCTCTCCGGCGACCGCGTCACCTTCGACACCGCGCGGGGCGACCGGATCGGACCAGACCATATCCTGGCCTCGGGCTCGCTGCTGCCGCTCTTCCCGCCCATGGAAGTCGAGGGGCGCCTGCTCGGCGATGGCGGCCTCAGCGGCAACCTGCCGCTCGACCTCATCCTCGACGACCCCCGGCAGGAGACGCTGCTCTGCTTCGCCCTGGAGCTCTTCGGGCGCCATGGCAGCCGCCCGCGGAGCCTCTCCACCGCCGCCGCCCGGGCGCTCGACATTGTCTTCGGAAACCAGAGCCGCGCCCTCCTGGAGGGGCGGCAGCGGGAGCACAGGCTACGCGCCGCCCTCCGGCAAGCCTTGCCGCCGGAGGTGCAGAGCACGCCGGAGATCGCCTCCCTCCTGGCGCAAGAACCCTCGCAGCCCGCCACCATCCTCGCCCTCAGCTACCGCGCAGCCCCCGACGAAGCAGGGGCCGAGAAGCCCTTCGACTTCTCGCGGACAACCCTGACACAACGCTGGGAAGCGGGCGCCGCGGCCATGCAGCAGGCCCTGCGGCGGCTGGAAGAACTGCCGCCGGCAGAAGAAGGGCTGGCGTTTCACGAGGTGCCCTGGCCAGCCGGCGCATAGGGTTCGAGAATCCGGACCTGCCCGGGAAGGAACGGATAAGAAAGGTTGGAGGCGTGAACTCCCCCGAACCCCCTCCTTTTTCTGTCGGTTTTTGGCTCCGCCGGTGGCGAGGGTCCTCCCGGCCGCTCCTGCGATGCCCCCCGTCAGGGCGGCTTCCGCTCCGGCGCGAGCGCCTGAGGCGAGCGCCGCAACATTGATGGGAAGAGAGAATTCATTTTTCGCCGCCTCTGCCCTTTGGTGGGTTTGAGGGCAGGTCCGACTTCTCCCCCCTGGCTCGGTCCGCCTTCAGACGGCCCCCTCAGAATAAAAGAAGGGGAGGCTTTCGCCTCCCCAAGGGTCATGCAGCGTCGAGAGGAGAGGCTCAGGCCGCGACCTGCAGCGCCTCCGATTGGCGGCGCACCATCTCCTGGTAGGGGCCGGGGCGGCGCATCAGCAGGTCCGGCGCACCGTCCTGGATCACCTGACCGTTCTCCATCACCACGATGCGGTCGAAGTTGGTCAGGGTGGCCAGGCGGTGGGCAATGGCGATCACCGTGCGGCCCACCATCAGCCCGTCCAGCGCCTTCTGCACCTCGGCCTCCGACTCGCTGTCCAGGGCAGAGGTCGCCTCGTCCAGCAGCAGGATCGGCGCGTCCTTCAGCAGGGCGCGGGCGATGGCGAGGCGCTGGCGCTGGCCACCCGAGAGCTTGGCGCCGCGGTCGCCCACGACGGTGTCGAAGCCCTCCGGCAGCGCCTCGATGAAGTCGCGGCAGCGGGCTGCCTCGGCGGCGGCCAGCACCTCCTCGTCGGTGGCGTCGGGCCGGGCGTAGCGGATGTTCTCCATCACCGAGCGGTGGAACAGCGAGACGTCCTGCGGCACGACGGCGATCATGTCCGCCAGGCTCTCGCGGGTCGCCCCGGCGATGTTGTCCCCGTCGATCATCACGGCGCCGTCCTGCGGCGCGGCATGGCGCTGCAGCAGCGTCAGCAGGGTGGACTTGCCGGCGCCGGAGCGGCCGACCACGCCGACCTTCTGCCCCTGCGGAATGGTCAGGTTCAAGCCCTGCAGGATCGGCGCAGAGCCTTCCGGCGCGCTCGGATAGCGGAAGGTGACGTCGTGGAACTCCACGCTGCCGCCGCGGGTGTGCAGGGCATGGGCGTTCTCGGCATCCGGCAGGTCATGCGGCACCAGCAGGGCAGCCAGCGCCTCGCGCATCCGGGCGACGTACTGGGTCAGGTCCACCAGCGCCATGGCGAGGTCGCGGCTGGCATGCAGGATGGTGAAGCCGAGGGTGCAGACCAGCACGATGTCGCCGGTGGTGGCGCGGCCGAGCTGCCACAGATGCACCACCCAGGCCAGCAGCATGGCGGTCAGCACCGCGGTGGCGGCACCATGCACCAGGCGCAGCTTCTCCAGGTAGCGCAGGCTCTCGCGGCGGGCGGCGGTCTCGCCCGCCAGCGCACTGTCCAGCCGCTTGGCCTCGCGGCCGAAGGCGCCGAAGGCCCGCACCAGGGAGAAGTTCTGCACCACGTCCACAAGCTGCCCGTCCACGGCGGCGGCGTGGCCGGCAAAGCGGTCGTGCTTCTGCTCGCCCTTGCGGCCGAGCCAGGCGACGCCGGCGGCCAGCAGCCCCGCCGCCACCACCAGGCAGCCTGCCATGATCGGGTCCACGCTCGCCAGGAAGGCGATGGCCAGGACCACGGCGACAGCCGGCGGCACGGTGTGCCAGGTGAAGTTCTGCAGCACCGTGAAGGCGGCGGTGCCGGTGGCGCTGATGCGCGCCGCCAGCGTGCCGGCCGAGCGGTTGGCGAAATATCCCGGCGAATGGCCGGAGAGGTGGCGGAACAGCTCCGCCCGCATGGCGGCGGTGGCGCGCGGAAAGCGGTCCGCGGCGATCCAGCCGCCAACGCGCCAGAGCATGTTGTCGGCCGTGATCACGCCGGCCAGGATGGCGAAGGCCACCCAGACCGTCGTCACGTCCGCATGGGCTGGCCCGCCCGAGAGCGTGTCGATCAGGTGCTTGACGGCGTAGTTGGCACCCACCGAGCAGCCGACCGCGCCCAGCACCGCAAGCAGAATCGTGATGTGGCTGCCTGCGTGGGGGCGCAGGTGGCGGAACAGGAACCCGACGGGGCGCCGGGCGAGGCGCAGCAGGTCACTGGTATCGGCACGCTGCATGGGGCGCTCAGCCTCCTTGGGATGATTAGCACATAAGCGTGAAGGGGGTACGCTCTGTGCGTTGATGGGGAGGTAACGCCAGCAACAAGACGAAATCGTGGCGATGTTTGCCGAATCCGCACCTCAATCAGGTGCGAGATTGTGGGCAGTGGAATTACGGAGACCGGACCCGATGCGTATCGCCCAGATCGCTCCCCTGACGGAAGCCGTCCCGCCCAAGCTGTATGGCGGCACGGAGCGGATCGTCTCCTACCTGACCGAGGAGCTGGTCGCCCTCGGCCACGACGTGACGCTGTTCGCGAGTGGGGATTCGATCACCTCGGCCACGCTGGCGCCCATGTCCAACAAGGCGCTGCGGCTTGACCCCTCGGTGCGCGACCCCAATGCGCCGCTGACGCTCATGCTGGAGCAGGTCTACCGCCGCCGGCACGAGTTCGACCTGCTGCACTTCCACCTGGACTACCTGCCCTTCCCGCTCTTTTCCAGGCAGAGCGTGCCCTTCGTCACCACCCTGCATGGCCGGCTGGACCTGCCGGAGCTGCAGCCGGTGTTCGACACCTTCAGCGCGGCGCCGGTGGTCTCGATCTCCAACGACCAGCGCCGGCCGCTGCCGCAGGCGCATTGGGCGGGGACCGTCTATCACGGCCTGCCGGAGAAGCTGCTGGTGCCGAATTCTGCCGCGAAGCCGGGCTACCTGGCCTTCCTCGGCCGCATCGCCCCGGAGAAGCGCTGCGACCGGGCCATCGAGATCGCCATCGCGACCAACACGCCGCTGAAGATCGCGGCCAAGGTGGACCGCGTGGACGTTGATTATTTCGAGAGCAAGATCAAGCCGATGCTGGCGCATCCGCTGATCGAGTTCATCGGCGAGATCAACGAGCAGCAGAAGCAGGATTTCCTGGCCAATGCCATCGGCCTGCTGACGCCGATCGACTGGCCGGAGCCCTTCGGCCTGGTGATGATCGAGGCGATGGCCTGCGGCACCCCGGTGATCGCCTTCCGCCACGGCTCCGTGCCGGAGGTGATCGACGAGGGCGTGACCGGCTTCGCGGTGGACAGCATGGCCGAGGCCATCGCCGCTGTCGGCCGCCTGAAGGCCCTGCCCCGCGCCGCGGTGCGCGCCCGCTTCGACGAGCGCTTCACCGGCCGCCGCATGGCCGAGGACTATGTGGCGATCTACGAGGCGCTGGCCCGCCAGGCCCTCCAGGCCGATCTGCGGGTGGCGGCGGAGTAATCCGCCCCTTTTCCCGGGGAGGGAGCCCCCTCCCCGGCGCGCGGCGCGGGTGATCCGGCTCCCTCCCGCGCCGTGCCGGCCCGATCCGGCTTTGATTCCGGCGCCGTTGGCCTTATCTCAGGCGCTGAATTCGGCGGGACGCTCGCCGCCTTGACCCGCCGCGCCGGAACAGCATGACCGACACCCCTCTCTCCCGCATCCGCAACTTCTCGATCATCGCCCATATCGACCACGGGAAGTCCACCCTGGCCGACCGCCTCATCCAGGCCACTGGCTCCGTCGCGCTGCGCGACATGAAGGAGCAGATGCTCGACAGCATGGAGCTGGAGCAGGAGCGCGGCATCACCATCAAGGCGGCCTCGGTCCGCCTGGACTACAAGGCGCAGGACGGCAACACCTACGTCCTGAACCTGATGGACACGCCGGGCCATGTGGACTTCGCCTATGAGGTCTCCCGCTCGCTGGCGGCCTGCGAGGGCTCGCTGCTGGTGGTGGACGCCTCCCAGGGCGTCGAGGCCCAGACCCTGGCCAATGTCTATCAGGCCATCGACGCCGGGCACGAGATCGTCCCGGTGCTCAACAAGATCGACCTGCCAGCCGCCGAGCCGGAGCGGGTGAAGCAGCAGATCGAGGACGTGATCGGCCTTGATGCCTCGGACGCCGTCGAGATCAGCGCCAAGTCCGGCCTGAACATCGAGGGGGTGCTGGAGGCCATCGTCACCCGCCTCCCGGCTCCCACCGGCGAGGTCGATGCGCCGCTGAAAGCCCTGCTGGTCGATAGCTGGTACGATCCCTATCTCGGCGTCATCATCCTGATCCGGGTGAAGGACGGCGTCATCCGCAAGGGCATGAAGGTGCGGATGATGAGCAACGGCGCCACCCATGTGGTGGACAGCGTCGGCGTCTTCCGGCCCAAGATGGTGGCGGTGGACAGCCTCGGCCCAGGCGAGATGGGCTACCTGAACGCCGCCATCAAGACGGTGGCCGACACCAATGTCGGCGACACCATCACGGAGGACCGCAACCCCGCCGCCGAGCCGCTGCCGGGCTTCAAGCCCTCCATCCCCGTGGTCTGGTGCGGCCTCTACCCGGTGGACGCGGACGATTTCGAGAAGCTGCGCGAATCGCTCGGCAAGCTGCGGCTGAACGACGCCTCCTTCCATTTCGAGGCGGAAAGCTCCGCCGCGCTCGGCTTCGGCTTCCGCTGCGGCTTCCTCGGCCTGCTGCACCTCGAGATCATCCAGGAGCGGCTCTCGCGCGAGTTCGACCTCGACCTGATCGCGACCGCCCCCAGTGTCGTCTACAAGCTGCGGACGACCAAGGGCGAGGAGATGGACCTGCACAACCCGGCCGACATGCCGGACCCCTCGCTGATCGAGAGCATCCAGGAGCCCTGGATCAAGGCCACCATCATGGTGCCGGACGAGCATCTGGGATCCATCCTGACGCTCTGCTCGGAGCGCCGCGGCCAGCAGGTGGAGCTGACCTATGTCGGCAACCGCGCCATGGCGGTCTATCGCCTGCCGCTGAACGAGGTGGTCTTCGACTTCTACGACCGGCTGAAGTCGGTCTCCCGCGGCTATGCCTCCTTCGACTACCAGATGGACGGCTATGACGAGGGCGACCTGGTGAAGATCTCCATCCTCGTGAACAACGAGCCGGTGGACGCCCTCTCCTTCATGGCGCACCGCAGCCAGGCCGAGCGGCGCGGCCGCTCCATCTGCGAGAAGCTGAAGGAGCTGATCCCCCGCCAGCTCTTCAAGATCCCCATCCAGGCGGCGATCGGCGGCCGGGTCATCGCGCGCGAGACCATCTCGGCCATGTCGAAGGACGTCACCGCCAAGTGCTACGGCGGCGACATCAGCCGCAAGCGCAAGCTCCTGGAGAAGCAGAAGGAAGGCAAGAAGCGCATGCGGCAGTTCGGCAAGGTGGAGATCCCGCAGTCCGCCTTCATCGCCGCGCTCAAGATGGATAGCTGAACGGGCACAATACGTTCGGGTTGAAGCAAGCCGCCGGCACCTCAAGGTGCCGGCGGCTTTTGTTTTGGGCGCTCATCCTTCCTACTAGTAATAATTTGGAAATCTGAACAAGCTGACACCTTGGACATGGAATTGGTGCAATAATACCCATATCCTCCATGAATACCAAGAAATATTTCTCACTCTCCATCTTCGGCCCAACCTCACTCGCCGTAGCGACCGAAGACCGTCAACATATTGTTTTCAAATGATAATTCAAGACATCCCCCACTGCCCACCATACTGGTCCGGCCGCATAGTCTTGAATCCTCTTTTATTTGCGGCATAGCGTGGTCCTCCGGTGAATCGGAGGAGATTTCCATGCAATTGGCCCGAAAAGAGCGGCGAAAGGATTATTGCGGCGGCTTAATACTGTGCGTCCTTGGCGCAGCGACTGCCCTCCAGGGCCAGGCCTATCATCTCGGCACGCTCAACCGCATGGGGCCGGGCTTCATGCCCACCGCGCTCGGCGTGCTGCTGTTCGTCGTTGGCTTGGCCCTGCTGGTGGCCTGCGCCATGCGGCGTGACGGCGCCCCCTCCACCATGCCGCCCCTGCCCAGCGCCGAGGAGACCATCCCGCTGCGCGCCGAGTGGCGGGGCTGGCTGTGCATCTGCGCCGGCGTGCTCATCTTCGCGGCGCTGGCTGAGCCTGTCGGGCTGATCCCGGCCACCTTCGCCTCCGTCATCGTCACCGCCATGGGGGACCGCGAGAACAGTTGGCGCGACGCCATCCTCCTCGCCCTCGGCATGGTGGCCTTCGCGGTTGTCGTCTTCTGGTGGGGGCTCGGCGTGCTCCTGCCGCTCATCAAGGGCGTCCTGTAAGATGTGGCAGTCCATCCTCGACCTGGGCTACGGCTTCGGCCTGGCCCTGGAGCCGCACAACCTCTTCTGGTGCTTCGCGGGCGTCCTGGTTGGCAACCTCATCGGCGTGCTGCCCGGCACGGGCGCGCTGACCGCCATCTCGATGCTGCTGCCGCTGACCTTCTCGCTGCACCCGGTGCCGGCCATCCTGATGCTCGCCGGCATCTTCTACGGCTCGCAGTATGGCGGGGCGATCGGCGCCATCCTGCTGAACCTGCCCTCGCACCCGCCGCACGCCGTCACCTGCCTCGACGGCTATCCAATGACGCGCGCGGGCAAGGGCGGCACGGCCCTCGGCCTGACCATGATCGCCTCCTTCTTCGCCGCCTCCTTCGGCATCATCGTCATGATCTTCGCCTCGCCGCTGCTGGTGCAGGTGGCCTTCAAGTTCGGCCCGGCGGAGCTGTTCTCGATCATGCTGCTCGGCCTGATCGCCGGCTCGACCATGTCGCGCGGCTCGCCCCTCAAGGGCATCGCGATGACGCTGATCGGCCTGATCCTGGGCTGCGTCGGCACCGACGTGCAGACCGGCCTGCAACGCTTCACCTTCGGCCTGCCGCAGCTGGCCGACGGCGTGGAGCTGGTCTCCATCGCCATGGGCGTCTTCGGCATCGCCGACTTCCTGCGGCACGTGAACCGCATGAAGCATATCGGCAGCCTGAAGCCGGTGAGCCTGAAGGACATGCGCCCCAGCCGCGCCGAGCTGAAGGAAGCCTTCTGGCCGATGCTGCGCGGCACCCTGGTTGGCACAATCTTCGGTGCCATGCCCGGCACCGGCCCCACCATCACCACCTTCATCGCCTATGCGGTGGAGCAGAAGATCTCCCGCACGCCGGAGAAGTTCGGCACCGGCATGATCGCCGGCGTCGCCGCCCCCGAAGCCGCCTCGCACTCCAAGACGCAGGTGGACTTCATCCCGACCATGAGCCTCGGCATCCCTGGGGACGCGGTGATGGCGCTGCTGCTGGGCGCGCTGCTGATCCACGGCATCCAGCCCGGCCCCCGCCTGCTGACCGAGCATCCGGACATCTTCTGGGGCCTGATCGCCAGCTTCTGGGTCGGCAACGTGCTGCTGATGGTGCTGAACGTGCCGATGATCGGCGTCTGGGTGAAGCTGCTGCAGGTGCCCTACCGCTTCCTCTTCCCGGCCGCCGTCTTCTTCATCGCCATCGGTGCCTTCACGGTGAACAACGACATCTTCGCCGTCTACGAGGTGCTGGCCTTTGGGCTGATCGGGGCGCTGTTCATGGCGCTTGACTTCCCCATCGCGCCGATCCTGCTGGGCTACGTGCTGGGGCCGATGGTGGAGGAGAACTTCCGCCGCGCCATGCTGCTCTCGCGCGGGCACTTCTCCGTCTTCGTCGAGCGCCCGATCAGCGCCGGCATCCTGGGCGTCATCGTGGTGCTGCTCGCCGCCCAGGCCTTCTTCAGCCTGCGCGCCCGGCTGCGCCCGAACGCCGCCGCGGCGGCCAATATCGCCTTCCAGGAGTAAGGCAAGGCTTCCTGGGTCGCCGCCCGGCCGACTCTGCGAGATCGGCTCACTCCACCTCCTTGCGAGGTGGAGTGGGACCACCGGAAGCGGCCGCACGGATGCGAAGCCAAAGCGAGGCTCCGGGAACCGCTCCATGCCTTGGCATGAGGGCGAGATGCCCATCCCCGTGTTGATCCCGGTCCGGCAGCACGTTGTGAGGCGGCGCCGGTGAAGATGCTGCCCTGCCACGCTCAGGCAGCGCTGAAGGCTGTGGTCCCACAGCCATCCTCTGACGAGCCTCCTCGGGCCGATCGCAGGCGTATCGCATCACGTCAGGCGCCTTCTTCGGCCTGAACGCCAGCGGAGTGTCCGGAAAGGCGTCAACGAATTGATTTTGCAGCGCAGCACTCCATATAACTTATGCTGGCCGGGGACAGTTCCCGACGCAGCCGGCCGTGTGGACGCCGATGCCGCGGCTGGCATTCTCCGTCGCGAGGAGAGGGATGTGGCTCAGCCTGGATTCCCTGCACTATCCGAAAACATGCTGCTTGCGGCGCTACTGCCGGCTGATCTTGCCCTGCTCCAGCCGTACCTCAAGCCTGTCGAGCTGCCAATTCGCGAAACCCTGCAACGTCAGGAAGAAGCGATAACCGCCGCCTACTTCCCCGAAAGCGGTTGGACCTCCAACCTGCTCGCCCTGGGCAGTGGGGCGGTGGGAGAGGTCGGCCTGGTTGGCCGGGAGGGCATGGTCGGGCTGCCACTGGTCTATGGCGCGGAGCGTTCCCCCTACGAAATCATCGTCCAGAGCCCAGGCTGGGCATTGCGGCTGGAGGCGCAGGTTCTGCGCGAGGCACTGGCGGAGAGCGCCACCCTCCATGCGCTGCTGATGCGCTACGCGATGGCGCTGCATGTGCAGGTCTCATGGACGGCGATCTGTAACCTCCACCACCATGTCGAGCAGCGCCTCGCCCGGTGGATCCTGATGGCGCATGACCGCGCCGATGGCGACGAGTTCCCGATGACGCACGAGTTCCTCGCGATCATGCTCGGTGTGCGCCGGCAGGGTGTAACGGTTGCGGCGGGGGCGCTCCAGAAGGCCAGGCTGATTCGCTATGAACGGGGCCAGATGGCCATCCTCGACCGCCGGCGCCTCACGGCCGCCAGTTGCGAGTGCTACAGGGCCACGCAGCGTGAGTGCGGACACCTGCTGCAGGCTGCCGTTCCCTGCTAGAGCGGCTTCCGTCCGCCTTCGCCCCCCTTTAGCCTTCTGCTCGGGCGAGCCTCTTCGCCCGATCAGACAATTCCACCTGATCGGGATCTGCTCCAGAGGTCCGCTTGCCGCCTCGCCGTCCCGGCGGCCGTCTGCAACATGCGCTGTCCTGCATCCAGGCAACATCCGGAGGACCGGATCGCGGGCGGCAAAAGCCGGATGGCCCATGCTTGCGTGGCTGATGTCCGCAAGCGGACGGACGGCCGTGCACTTCGCATTTACTGGCGAGAGAGGCGTGCCAAGCGCCGCACCAGGAAAAGGCGGAAAAATGGAAATCTCCCAGGATATGTTCAACGGCCGGTGTGATCGTGCTTTGAGCGCCATTGAGGCCGCGACTGTCAGCCTCTGCCGAGGCAAGGCACGCGTTCCCTCGGCCCGGGCAGGAATGGCCGCCCGCACCACGGCTTATCGGCAGCGCCGCGGCAATGTCGCCGCTCTGCCCGAGGCACCGCCGGTACAGAGCATCGCCAGCAACCTGCACCTTGCGTCGGCGGAGCCGCTCCCCGCCGCTTGGCGCCGGAAGATCCTGCGGAGGGTGCCATGCCTGCGTGACCGGCGCCCCGCAGGGACTGACCGCTCCGCGCGGGAAGGCCTGGACAGAGTGGGGGAAGTGCATGTCGTCGATGCCGATGAGGGAAGCCGCAGCTCCGCCTTCCTGCTCCTGCGTTCGGCCGGCATCCCCGTCATCACCCATGGCTCCGCGCAAGCCCTGCTCGACAGCCTTTCCCCTCTTCGCAAGGCGCGCATCGGATGCGTGCTGGCGGAGCTGCACCTGCCGGATACCGGCGCGCTGGAACTGCTGCACCAGTTGCAGGCGCAGGGATTGCAGCGGCCCGTGATTGTCATGACGGCCCATGGTGGCGTTTCGGCCGCCGTCCAGACCCTGAAGGCGGGCGCGGCTGACTTCATCCAGAAGCCACTCGACAGGGAAGCGCTGTTGACGGCGATCCGGACCGCCTCCAGTCAGCCGGAGTACCTGGAGGCCGCCGCGCGCCTCGCCACCCTCACACCGCAGGAGCGCGGGGTGCTGAAGCTGCTGGTCTCCGGAGCGACGAACAGGATGGCCGCGGAAGCGCTGGGACTGAGTTGCCGCACCGTCGAGGTTCACCGCGCGCGGGCGATGGAACGGCTCAAGGTGCGCAGTCTCGCCACGGCGATTCGTCTCAGCCTGCTGGCGGAGCATGGCCCGCACCGCTGAACGCGCGGTCGGCCGGCACGGCCGCAAACCGCCTGGGGGGGGGAAGCCGGCTCTCCCTCCGGCTGACCAAGAGGCCGACATCCTCACTTCGCCTTGACTTTCACATGACAGGATAGTCATGCCGGAAGTGGGCCGTTTCGGCCGGGAGAAATGATCCAATGATTCGCTCAACGCTCCGCCGCGCGCTGCTGGGCGCGGCTCTTGGCGTCGCCGCGCTGGCCCTGCCCGCCGGTGCGCAGCAGGCCTATCCCAGCCGCACCATCACCATGGTGGTGCCCTTCGCCGCCGGCGGCCCCACCGACACCGTGACCCGACTGGTGGCCGAAGCCATGTCCCGCGACCTCGGGCAGACCGTGGTGGTGGAGAATGTCGGCGGCGCCGGCGGTACGCTGGGCGCGGCCCGCGTCGCCCAGGCCAAGCCGGACGGCTACTACCTCCTCATGCACCATATCGGCATGGGCACCACGCCGACGCTCTACCGCCGTCTCGCCTATGATCCGGTGGGTGGCTTTGAGACGGTCGGCCTGGTCACCGAAGTGCCGATGACCATCATCGCCCACAAGAACGTCCCCGCCGCCAACCTGCAAGAGCTGGTGGCACTGGTGCGCAAGGACACAACCAAGCTCAACTACGCCAATGCCGGCATCGGCGCCGCCAGCCATCTCTGCGGCCTGTTGCTGCAGAAGGCGATCGACGCGCCGATGACCACCGTGCCCTATCGCGGCACCGGCCCGGCGATGACCGACCTGATCGCCGGCACGGTGGACCTGATGTGCGACCAGACGACCAACACCACCGAGCAGATCCGCGCCGGGGCGGTGAAGGTCTTCGCCGTCACCACGCCGCAGCGCCTGCCCTCCCTGCCCGACGTTCCCACCACCGCCGAGGGCGGCCTACCCGGCATGGAGGTGACCATCTGGCATGGCCTCTATGCGCCCAAGGGCACGCCGGAAGAGATCCGCCAACGGCTTGCCCGCGCCCTGCAGGTGGCGCTGCGCGACCCGGCGCTCATCCGGCGCTTCGCCGACCTCGGCACTGCCCCCGTGACGCAGGAGCAGGCCACGCCCGAGGCGCACCGCGTCTTCTGGGAGGCGGACATCGCCAAATGGCGGCCGGTGATCCAGGCCGCCGGCCAATACGCCGACTGAAAGGCCGACACGCTCCCGCGCCGCCACGCGGGGCCGCCGGCTTCCAGGCGGGGAATGGCATTGCGGCCGATTTCCGGCCGCGCGGAAAGACGCTATGGCTATATTTCGACAGAGGGCCCGCGCCCCTTGGTGGACGGCGTGACCTGCCTGTTGTGATTGCGGCGGCTGGTGGGCGGTGAACCCGCCCAACACGCTGCCTGGGAGACGCGATGCAACCTCGCCGGCACCACCTCCGGCCCGGAATGAGCAGACAAGCGATTCAACAGCCTCCCTCGGTCCGGCTGTATCTGCTCCTCATCGCTCTGGCCGCGCTGCTTCCGGTCTGGGGGTTGGCCGGTCACCTGGCAGGCCGCATGGCCGAAACTGAACGCAACCGCCTGCTTGAGACCGCCAGCGCCGCCGCGCGCGACCTCGCGTTTGATCTGGAGCGCGAGGTGCTCGGCCTGCGCGGCGAGCTGGCGGCGCTCGGCACTTCGCCCGCCCTGCGCGCCGGCCAGTTCGCGGCCTTCCACGAACAGGCCCGTGCCCTGCGGATGGTCCGCCACACCTACGACATCCGACTGACCGACACCGACGGGCACGTGCTGGTGGACAGCGCCGCCCCCTTCCATGATCCGGCCCTGGCCGGCTCCGATCTGCCGGTCCTGGCGCATGCACCGCACAAGGCCGGCATTTCCACCCCGCATGTGCCGAACCAGCCCGACGGCACCCTCAGGATCGACATCACCGAGGAGGTTCCGCGCGGTTCCGGCCAGTCGCCTCTGCTGCTGACCGCCTCGATCGATCCCGCCCTGATCTGGAACGAGCCGTTGCGGAACCTTGGACTGCCAGCCGGCTGGATCGCGCTCCTGGTGGTCGACGGCGCCCGCATCCTGGCCCGCCGGCCAACGGCCGCGGAGCTGATCGGACCCGAAGGCGCCCCGGGTGGCGCCATCCGCACCGCGCTTGACAGCCTGCAGCCATCCGGCGCGACAACGAGCCGCGACTTCCAGGGCAAGCCCGTCCATGCCGCGTGGCAGCGTGTGGAGGGGACGCCTTGGCTGGTGCTGGTCGCGCTGCCCACCGAGATGCTGGATGGCGCGCTGCGCCGGACGCTGAGCCCGGTGGTTCTGCTGGGCGGCGGGCTGCTGCTGGTGTTCACCGCCGGGCTCGCTTTCTGGGTGGACCGGAAGGTGGCGGTGCCGCTCAACCAGCTCGGCCGCATCGCTGGTGCCTTCGGCCGCGCTGCCCCGCTGCCGCCGACTCCTTCCAGCGGCCTTCGGGAGATCGATGCCGCCACCCGCGCCCTTGCCTCCGCCGTGGCGGAACGGGAGGCGCTGGAGGCCGAGCGGCTCACCCTCTCCGCCCGCCTCCAGACGGTGATGGAGAGCACCACCGACAGCGTCCTGGTGCTCGACCGCTCCGGGAAGGTGCTCTACCTGAACGGCCGCGCCCGGGCCCAGGCAGTGGACGCCGCCGGCAGCATCGGCCGTCCGCTGCGGGACAGCTTCCCGGGCTGGGAGGGCGGGCCTTTCCGCCTCGCCTCCGAGCAGGCGCTGGCGGAAGGTGCTCCGAAGAGCGTCACCGCCTTCCACCCCGCGCTGGGACGCTGGATCTCGGCCGACATGTACCCCTCGGCGGAGGGGCTGACCCTGTTCTTCCGCGACGTCAGCGACGAGCGGGCCGCCCAGGCCGCGCTGCGCCAGAGCGAGGCCCGGTTGAAGGCGGTGCTCGACAACGTCCCCGTCGGCGTGGTGCTGGCCGAGGCCCCCGAGGGCCGCCTGCTGCTCGGCAACCGCCGGCTGGACGAGATCCTGCGCCGCCCCCTGGAGCTGTCCGGCGGCATGGAGGAATACCCCGCGCAATGGGAAGCCTATCACCCCGACGGCAGGCGGGTGGAGGGCCGCGACTTCCCCCTCAGCCGCGCCCTGCTGACCGGCCTGCCGACCAGTGCCGAGTACCAGTACCGCCGGGGTGATGGCAGCATAGTCTGGCTCCGCAGCTCGGGCATGCCGGTGCGCGACGCGGAGGGGCGGGTGGTCGGCGCCGTCGCCGCCGTCGCCGATATCGACGCCGAGCGGCGCGCGGCGGAGGCGCTGCGTGAGAGCGAGCTGCGCTTCCGCACCCTGGCTGAGGCGGTGCCGCAGGTCGTCTGGTCCTCCCTGCCCGACGGCCGCATCGACTACGTCAACCCGCGCCTGCAGGACTTCACCGGGCTGGTGCCCGGTATCGCCATGGAGTCCCTCGCCCGCATCATCCATCCCGACGACCAGTTCCGCGCTGCACGCGCCTGGCAACGGGCGCTGCGGCGCGGCCTGCCCTTCTCGACCGAGTTGCGGCTGCTGCGGGCAGAGGGTGGCTGGCGCTGGTGCGCGGTGCGTGCCCTGCCGGCCCGCGCCGCCGACGGCACCATCCGCCGCTGGATCGGCGCTGCCACGGATGTCTCCGAACTGGTGGAGGCACGCGAGGCGCTGGCCCGGCAGGTGGCCGCGCAGACCGCCTCGCGCGAGGCGGCCGTGCAGGCGGCGGCGGCGCTGGCGGCCTCGGAAAGCCGCTTCCGCCGCTTCGCCGAGGCGAGCCCTGACGTGATGTGGATGACCGACCCCTCCACCCACCGGATGGAATTCGTCAGCCCGGCTTTCGAGCGGATCTGGGGCGTGGCGCAGGAACGCTTTGCCACGCGGCCGGAACTGTGGATGGAGATGATCCACCCATCCGACCGGCCGCGCCTCGCGGCGCTGCGCGAGGAGCTGCAGCGCGCCGAGACCGTCGAGGTCGAGTATCGCATCCAGCGCCCGGACGGGACGCAGCGCTGGATCCGCGACGTCAGCTTCCCCATCCTGGACGCGCAGGGCCTCCCCTCGCGCCGGGGTGGCCTGGCGCGCGACGTGACGGACGCCAAGGCGGCCGAGGACCGGCAGGCGCTGCTGCTCGGCGAGCTTAACCACCGCGTGAAGAACACTCTGGCGACGGTGCATTCCCTGGCGCTGCAGACCGCGCGCGCCATGGGAGACAAGCCGGAGGCCACCCACCGCTTCCTGCAGGACTTCCAATCCCGCCTGCTGACCCTGGCGCGCGGGCACGACCTGCTGACCGCCCGCACCTGGCGCGGCACCACCCTGGCCGAGACCGCCCACGCCGTGCTCACGCCCTGGCAGTCCACCTCAGGGCCGGGGGGCGAATCCCGCCTGGTGATTGGCGGCCCCCCCGTCTGGCTGGCGCCGAAGCAGACCCTGGGTCTCGCCCTGGCGCTGCACGAACTCGCAACCAACGCGGTCAAACACGGGGCTTTGACACGCGCTGAGGGACGTATCCTGGTTCGCTGGCAGGGCGAAACCGATGGTATGGTACGGCTGACATGGCAGGAGCAGAACGGGCCGCCGGTGCGGGCGCCCTTACGAAGCGGCTTCGGCAGCCGCATGCTGGAGCGGGGATTACCGGCCGAACTCGGCCCCGGCTCCTCGGTGGGACTGGACTATGCAGCGGACGGTTTCGTGGCGGCGATCCGCTTCCGTCCCGTCAACGGACCGCAAGTTGAAGAGGAAACCGCATGAGCGGACTGAAGGGGCGACGCATCCTCGTGGTGGAAGATGAGGCGCTGATCGCCATGCTGGTCGAGGATGCCCTGCTGGAGGCCGGCGCCTGCGTGCTCGGCCCCGCCGCCACGGTGGAGGAGGCGCTGACGCTGTTCAGGGAGGAGCGCCCGGAGGCGGCGGTGCTGGACATCAACCTGGCGGGGCAGGCTTCGACGCCGGTGGCTGACACCCTGGTAGAGCACGCCATTCCCTTCGTCGTCGCCACGGGCTATGGCGCCGCCGGCCTGCCGGAGCGGCATCGGGAGGTGCCGGTGCTGGCCAAGCCTTATGACCCACGCGACCTGATCGCCGCGCTGGAGCAGGTCTGCTGCTGAGCGGCGGGGCGGGTGGCACACCACCAACCCCGTGCCGCCCATCTCAGGCCGCGTTCAGCACGCGCCCGGCCACCGCGTCGAGCTTGGCGACCAACTCAGGGTCGCGCATCGCGGCGGGGGTGACGATGGCGTATTCCAGCGCCCGGTCGCAGCCGGCCGGGCAAGGGCCACGCGGCGTGCCGAGCATTGGCACCACTGCCTTCACCAAAGCCTTGGCATGGTCGGCGTTGGCCTGCATCACCTTCACTACCGCATCGACGGTGACGTGGTCATGGTCAGGGTGCCAGCAGTCGAAATCTGTCACCATGGCGATGGTCGCATAGCAGAGCTCCGCCTCGCGGGCGAGCTTGGCCTCGGGCATGTTGGTCATGCCGATCACGTCGCAGCCCCAGGCGCGGTAGAGTTCGCTCTCCGCCTTGGTGGAGAATTGTGGGCCTTCCATCACCAGGTAGGTGCCGCCGCGCTTGTATTTCAGGCCGATCTGGCGCGCCGCCTCCTCCGCCGCGTCGCCAAGGCGCGGGCAGACGGGGTGCGCGACCGAAACATGCGCCACGCAGCCGGTCTCGAAGAAGGATTTCTGCCGCGCGAAGGTGCGGTCGATGAACTGGTCCACGATGACGAAGGTGCCCGGCGGCAGGTCGCCGTTCAGCGAGCCGACGGCGGAGAGGGAGAGGATCTCCGTCACGCCCGCGCGCTTCAGGACGTCGATATTGGCACGGTAGTTCAGCGCCGAGGGGGGTTTGCGGTGGCCACGGCCGTGGCGCGGCAGGAAGACGCAGCGCACCCCGGCGAGGCGGCCAAAGAGCAGCTCATCCGAAGGCTCGCCCCAGGGGCTCTCCACCCGCCGCCACTCGCGCTCCTCCAGCCCGTCGATGTCGTAGAGGCCGGAACCGCCGATCAGGCCGATGACGGGTTCGATGGTTTCGCTGCTGGAGGTCTGGCTCATCGGGGTTTCCCTCTGGAGGGTGTCGCGCATGGGGCCGGCGCGGCCGGACGAAAAAAGGGCCGCCCCGGAAGACGGCCCCCTCGGAATGCCCCGTTCGGAGCATCCTGGCCAGGCCGGGCGGAATCGCCGGGCCTGTCCTTGAAGCAGGATGCGGCCGACGGCAAGCCGCCAGCCGTGCGATCCCTTTACGACACGTGGTCGCCGCCGGCGCGCGCCCAGATCTTGCGCTTCACCGCATAGGTCAGCCCGCCCAGGATCACCAGGAACAGGATGATCCGCACGCCCATGGCGCGGCGGGTCTCCAGCTCGGGCTCGGCCGCCCAGGTGAGGAAGGCGGCGACATCGCGCGACATCTGATCCACGGTCGCCTTGGTGCCGTCACCATACTGCACCTGGCCATCGCTGTTCAGCGGCGCCGGCATGGCGATCTGATGGCCGGGGAAATACTTGTTGTAGTGCATGCCCTCCATGACGGTCACTCCGGCCGGCGGCGGGTCCTCGTAGCCGGTCAGCAGGGCATGGAGATAGTCCGCTCCGCCAACGCGCGCCTTGGCGATGACCGAGAGATCCGGCGGCAGGGCACCGTTGTTCGCCGCACGCGCCGCCGCGTCATTCGGGAAGGGGCGACGGAAGCGGTCCGAGGGGCGGCCCGGGCGCTCGAACATCTCGCCGTTGTCGTTCGGGCCATCCTGGATCTGGTAGCTCTGCGCCACCGCCCGCACCTCGGCATCGGACAGGCCGATGTCCCGGAGGTTGCGGTAGGAGAGCAGCTGCATCGAATGGCAGGCGGCGCAGACCTCCTTGTAGACCTGGAAGCCGCGCTGCAGCTCGCCGCGGTCATAGGTGCCGAAGATCCCGTCGAAGGAATACTTGGTGTCCGGGATCTTGATCTCGCCATGCTCCTGCGCGCGAGCGCCAGGCGCCGCGAGCAGGCCGAGGGAGAGGAGGGCCGCGACGGCCGCGGCTTTCAGGCCGTGCATCGGCAGGGTGCGGAACGGCATCATGCCTTCTCCATCGGCTTGGCTGCGGCGGCGCTGTGCAGGGGTCCGCCGCCGCGCAGCACGGCGCGGCTGATGCTCTCCGGCAGCGGCAGCGGGCGCTCGACCTTCGAGAGCAGCGGCAGGATGACCAGGAAATACGCGAAGTAGTAGGCCGTGGAGAGGCGCGCGATCAGCACGTAGATCCCCTCGGCCGGGCGGCCGCCCGCCCACATCAGGACGAGGAAGTTGGCCGTCCAGAGCAGCAGCAGCCACTTGGCGATCGGGCGGAAGCGCATGGAGCGCACCGGCGAGCGGTCCAGCCAGGGCAGCACGAACAGGACGGCGATGGCGCCGAACATCATCAGCACGCCGCCCAGCTTGTTCGGGACCGCGCGCAGGATGGCGTAGAAGGGCAGGAAGTACCATTCCGGCACGATATGCGCGGGCGTGGAGAGCGGATTGGCCGGGATGTAGTTGTCCGGGTGGCCCAGATAGTTCGGCGTGAAGAAGACCAGGAAGGCGAAGACGATGAAATAGACGATCATCCCCACGCTGTCCTTGGCGGTGTAGTAGGGATGGAAGGGCACCGTGTCCTGCGGCCCCTTCGGATCGATGCCGAGCGGGTTGTTCGAGCCGGTGATGTGCAGCGCCGCGACATGCAGGAAGACCACGCCGACGATCACGAAAGGCAGCAGGTAGTGCAGGCTGAAGAAGCGGTTCAGCGTCGGGTTATCGACCGAGAAGCCGCCCCAGAGCAGCGTCACGATGCTGTCGCCCACCAGCGGGATGGCGGAGAACAGGTTGGTGATGACCGTCGCGCCCCAGAAGGACATCTGACCCCAGGGCAGCACGTAGCCCATGAAGGCGGTGGCCATCATCAGCAGGAAGATGACGACGCCGAGCATCCAGAGCAGCTCGCGCGGCGCCTTGTAGGAGCCGTAGTAGAGACCGCGCCAGATGTGGATGTAGACGACGATGAAGAACATGCTGGCGCCGTTCATGTGAACGTAGCGGAGCAGCCAGCCGTAATTCACGTCGCGCATGATCCGCTCGACGCTCTCGAAGGCGAGCGAGGTATGCGCGGTGTAGTTCATCGCCAGGAACACGCCGGTCGCGATCATGATCACCAGGTTGATCATGGCGAGTGCGCCGAAATTCCAGAAATAATTGAAATTTCGGGGAGTCGGGAAGCTCCCGTACTCCTTCTGCATCATGGTGAAGACCGGCATGCGCTGGTCGATCCAGCGCACCACCGGGTTAGCGAAGCTGCTTTCGTGCAGGCCGGATGCCATGGGGTGCGGTCCTCAGCCGATGCGGATCTGGGTGTCGGACGTAAAGGCGTATTCCGGCACCACGAGGTTCAGCGGTGCCGGGCCCCGCCGGATGCGGCCGGAGGTATCGTACTCGCTGCCGTGGCAGGGGCAGAACCAGCCACCGTAGTCCCCGCGCGGGTCGGTCGGCTTCTGGCCCAGCGGCACGCAGCCGAGATGGGTGCAGACGCCGACGACGATCAGCCAGGGCGCCTTCTGCACGCGCGCCGCGTCCGTCTCGGGGTCGCGCAGCGAGGACACGTCCACCGCCTGTGCCTGCTCGATCTCCTGCGGAGTGCGGTGGCGCACGAAGACCGGCTTACCGCGCCACATCACCGTCACCGCCTGTCCCTCGGCGATGTGGCTGAGGTCCACATCCGTGCTGGCCAGCGCCAGGACGTCCTTCGCCGGGTTCATCGAGGCGATGAACGGCCAGGCGATGGCGCCGACGCCGATCACTGCAAAAGAACCCGTCACCAGTTTCAGGAAGTCCCGTTTCGTCCCCTGCTCGGGCCCGTGGGCGCCGCCTGTGCTGGGGGAACTGCTCGGCGCAAGCGTATCGGCCATGCCTCATCCGTCCCTTTTGGCGGCCGCCCCCGATTCGCCAAGCAGGCGGGTCGGCCGCTGATCGTTCTCCGCGGAGCCGCGGTGGCGCCAGTGACGCGCGAAATCACGCCGCGACCTATGCGCCCGCGTCATATAAGGGCAGGCGACTGAGAGTGGCAATCGCCGCTGGGGCAGCGTCAGCCACACGTCGCAACATTCCGTAGCCCCCTGTTGCGGCCCGGCCTCGCCCAGGCTAGCGCGGCAGCGGGGCGCGCCGCGCCTGTTTTCGCCGCGAGGACCGCCATGCCCGATTCTCTTCCCCATCCACTCGCCACCCCGGCCCGCGCCTGGTTCGAGTCGTTGCGGGACCGGCTCTGTGCCAGCTTCGAGGCGATCGAGGACGCGCTGGAAAGCGGCCCGCATGCCACCCTGCCCCCGGGTCGCTTCACCCGCACCGCCTGGGACCGCACCAGCGAGGGTGCGCCCGGCGGCGGCGGCGTCATGTCGGTGATGCACGGGCGCGTCTTCGAGAAGGTGGGGGTGAATGTCTCCACCGTCTGGGGCACCTTCAGCCCGGAGTTCCGCAAGCAGATCCCGGGCGCCGAGGAGGACCCGCGCTTCATCGCCACCGGAGTCTCGCTGGTGGCGCATATGCGCTCCCCCCGGGTGCCGGCGGCGCATATGAACACCCGCTTCATCGCCACGCGTCATGCCTGGTTCGGCGGCGGCGGCGACCTGACGCCGATGCGCCTTGACGCCCCGGAGTCGCTGGCGGACGCGGCGCGCTTCCACGCCGCCTTCCGCGCCGCCTGTGACCGGCACGACCCCGCCTACTACCCGCGCTTCAAGCAATGGTGCGACGAGTACTTCTACCTGCCGCACCGGGGAGAGACGCGCGGCCTCGGGGGCATCTTCTATGACTGGCTGGGCCGCGACGAGCCCGACGAGGGCCGCCTGCCCGACCATTTCGCCTTCACCCGCGACGTCGGCGAGGCCTTCCTGGAGGCCTATCCCGCCATCATCCGCGACCGCATGCACGAGCCCTGGACGGCAGCGGAGCGCGAGCACCAGCTCGTCCGGCGCGGCCGCTATGTCGAGTTCAACCTGCTCTATGACCGCGGCACGCTGTTCGGGCTGAAGACCGGCGGCAATGTCGAGGCGATCCTGATGTCGATGCCGCCGGAGGTGCGCTGGCCCTGAGCCCCTTGGAGGCGCGGCGGGGGTGGCGCACCCCGCCGTGATTGCGCCATGCTCCCCCGGTCCAAGAATAAACGACCGGAGGAAGCCTTCATGGCCACCCGACGCCGGCTGCTCGGCGCCACGCTCAGCCTGCCCGCCCTCGCCCTGCCCACGCTCGCGATGCCTGGCCTCGCCCGCGCCCAGGCCGCCTGGCCGGAGCGCACGGTGCGAATCATCGTTCCCTACCCGCCGGGTGGCTCGACCGACGTGCTGACCCGGCTGATCGCCGAGCGGCTGCAGCACAGCCTGGGGCAGACCATGGTGATCGAGAACCGGCCGGGCGCCGGCGGCAATATCGGTATGGACGCCGTCGCCAAGGCCGCGCCCGACGGCTACACCTTCGGCGCGGCCACCATCGGCCACTTCACCATCAACCAGTACCTCTATCAGCAGATGCCCTGGGACATCGACCGGGACTTCATCCCGGCCTCGCTGACCTGGGAATTCCCCAATGTCGTGGTGGTGGCGAGCGACCACGTCCCGGCGAAGACGTTGCAGGAGTTCATCGCCTGGGCGCGCAAGCAGCCGAAGGGCGTTTCCTTCGGCTCGCCGGGCGTCGGCACCACGCCGCACCTCTCGGGCGAGATCTTCCGCGAGCGGCTGAAGCTGGACGCCACCCATGTGCCCTTCCGCGGCGCGGCGCAGACCATCCCGGCCATGCTCTCGGGCGACGTGACCTTCGCCATCGACAACCTCGCCTCCTATATCCCGGTGATCCAGGAGGGACGGATGCGGGCGCTGGCCGTCACCAGTGCCCAGCGCTGGCCCACCCTGCCGGACGTGCCGACCATGGCGGAGGCAGGGATGGAGGATTTCGTCATCACCTCCTGGGGCGCCTTCGTCGCGCCCGCCAACACGCCGCGCCCGATCATCGACAAGATGAACGCCGCCCTGAAGACCATCGCGGAGGACGAGTCGGTGAAGCAGCGCTTCCTGCAGGCCGGCGCCTATACGTTGTGGTCCACCCCCGAGGACGCCATCGCGCGCGGCAAGCGGGAACGGCCGATGTGGGAGGCCGCCGTCCGCAGTTCAGGTGCCAAGGCGAACTGACGCTCCCCCTTTGGGCCAGAGCCCCGGGAAGCGAATGAGCCTGAACTCAAGCAAGGTTGGGGGAGTGAACTCCCCCAAGCTCCCCTCCTTTTCCTGTCCGTTTTCCGTTGCGCCTCCGGCGGGCGCATTTCCGATCGCCCTTGCGGCGGCCGTCGCCGGGGCGGCTCCCGCCCCGGCGCGAGCGCGTACGGCCAGCGCCATAAGGCTGATCAAAAGGAAGCAGAGGGGGTTTGGGAGGGACTTCATTCTCCTTCAGCTTGCCGCCTGGCCGATTTGAGGCCCGGTCCGAATTCCCGACCTCCGTACTGCTCAGCGGCCCCAGCCACCACCGCCATAAGGGCCGCGGTATCCGCCAGGCCCCGGCCCGTGTGGCCCGCCATGGTGATAATATCCTGGCGGAGGTCCACAGGGACCCCATCCCCAGGGCCCGCAGCAGGCCGAAAGGCTCCCCGCCAGCAGCGCCAGCGACAGCAGGCGCAGGATGCGGCGCGTGTTCGGGGCGGTCATGGGCATTCCTTCACCGCTGGTTCCGACCGGTGCAGCCTCGGCGCGCAGCATGGCCTTTTCGCGGCGGCAGGCCCGCGCGAGCGCCACCTTGCGGCCATGGTGCCGCCCCTCCATACCTCCTGCACCATGCGCCAGGATCTCTCCACGCCGGCCGGGCGGCGCGCCGCCTGGCTCAACAGCCTGTTCGTCGATCATGCCGTGCTGCGCCTGGGCTGGCGCAACTGGGGTGTGGTGGAGCCGGGGCGGCTCTACCGTTCCAACCATCCCAGCCCCTGGCAGATGCGGGCGGCGGTGAAGCGCTTCGGCATCCGCACCATCATCAACCTGCGCGGCCACCGCGAGGCCTGCGGTTCCGACGCGCTGGGCCGCGCCACCGCCGCCGAGCTGGGGCTGGAGCATATCGACGCGCCGCTGGAATCACGCGGCGCCCCGCACAAGGACCGGCTGCAGCGCCTGGCCGGCATCTTCGGCCGCGTGCCGGAGCCGATCCTGCTGCACTGCAAGTCCGGCGCCGACCGCACCGGTCTCGCCGCCGGGCTCTGGCTGATGCTGCAGGACCGTCCGGTGGAGGAGGCCATGCACCAGCTCTCCTGGCGCTACGGGCATGTCGCCGCCAGCCGTACCGGCATCCTGGATGCCTTCTTCCATGAATACGCCCGCCACACGCGCCAGCACGGCCCCAAGCCCTTCCTGGACTGGCTGGCGCAGGACTACGACGAGAATCGCCTGCGCCAGGAGTTCCGTAGCCGTGCCTGGGCCGACCGGCTGGTGGACCACATCCTGCGCCGGGAGTGAGGGCGGCGAATCGCGTCTCCGCAATGCATCCCTGGGCCGCCGGCCCGGTTGCTCCCAAGGAAGGCCGCCCTGGTGGTGGCCAGACAGGAATGGGAGGCCACATGGTCAACGCAGCGAAAATCGCGGCAGGCGAGATCCAGGATCATATGCCGGTGGTGGGCAGCGACGGCCGCCCCTTCGGCACGGTGGACCATGTGCAGGGCGACTATATCAAGCTGACCCGCGCCGATCCCGCCTCGGGCGGCGAGCACCGCTACATCCCCCGCAGCACGGTTGCCGGGCTGGATGGCGGGGTGGTCCGGCTCTCCATGCCGGCCGAGCAGATGCAGCAGGCCTGTCTCAGCGAGGCAGAGGTGCGGGAGCGCATCTCCCGCGGGCCGGATGCCGGCGCGCCCTTTGGCGAGCCGAAGCAGGACGGGCCGCATGGCAGCCGCGCCCATGCGCATGGAGGCCCCAAGGGCCAGCGCGAGCACGGCACCAGCGGGCAGGCCCCCGGGCCGGGCGGCCAGCTTTCCTTCGGCGCCGACAACAAGCTGACCTGAGCGGCGGGAAGAACGGCATGGAAGTCCCGAACCAGGTCACCGTCGATTTCGGCGCCCGCACCTATACCGGCAGCTACCGGGTGGAGGGCGACATCGTCACCGTCACCTCCGACGACTATGGCGGCGAGGAGAGCGCGCATATCGACGAGGCGGACCCGCATGACCTCGCGCAGGTGCTGCTGCGGGAGATGATCCGCCGCAAAGAGGATCGCTGAACGGCCCGAAAGAAGATGGGGGTCCGGGGGAATTCCTTCCCCGGCCTTCCTTTTCCGTGCCGCTTCAGGCCAGCGCGAAGGCCTGGGTCCGAACCATCCGGGCGTAGAGCCCATCCTGCGCCATCAGCTCGGCATGGCGCCCCTGCTCGATGGCCCGCCCTTCCTGCATCACCACGATGCGGTCGGCCTGCTGCACCGTCGCGAGGCGGTGAGCCACCACCAGGGTGGTGCGCCCTTCGCGCAGGGTCTCCAGCGCCCTGCCGATGGCGGCCTCGTTCTCGGCATCCAGCGCGCTGGTCGCCTCGTCGAGCAGCAGCACGCGCGGGTTGCGCAGCAGCGCGCGCGCCAGGGCGATGCGCTGCCGCTGCCCGCCCGAGAGCCGCGACCCGTTCGGCCCCAGCACAGTGTCGTAGCCGTCCGGCAGGGCCGCGATGAAGCCATGCGCGGCGGCGGCACGGGCGGCCTCCTCCACCTCGGCGCGGCTGGCGCCGGGATGGCCGCAGACGATGTTGGCGAAGACCGTGTCGTCGAAGATCACCGGCTCCTGCCCGACATAGGCGATGGCGGCACGCAGGGAGTCGAGCGTCACCGCCTGGATGTCCGCGCCGTCGAGCAGGATGCGGCCCTCCGTGGCGTCGTAGAGGCGCGGCAGCAGGGCGAGCGCCGTGGACTTGCCGGCACCGGAGGGACCGACCAGTGCCACCGTCTCCCCCGGCGCGGCGCTGAAGGTCAGGCCGGAGAGCGCGGCATCGCCCAGCCCGCCGTAGTGGAAGCCGACCTCCTCGAACTCCAGCCGCCCTGGCCCCTCGGGCAGAGGCGGCGCGCCGCGGGGAACGGCGATGGTCGAGGGCCGGTCCATCACGGTGAAAACGCGGACCAGTCCGCCGAAACCCTCCTGCAGCGCGGCGTTCAGCGAGCCGAGCGAGCGCATTGGCCGCGTCGCCAACAGCAGCGCGCTGATGAAGCCGGTGAACTCGCCCACCGTGCCCCGCCCGGTGCCGACCTTCCAGCCCACGAAGGCCAGCACGCCCGCTACCCCGATGCCGCCTAGCGCCTCCAGGACCGGGTCCAGCATGGCGCGGATGCGGACGATGTGCAGCAGCGCGTGGCGCAGCGCAGCGAAAGCGCCGGCGGCGCGGCGCTCCTCCTGCGCCTCCAGCCCATAGCTGCGTACCACCCGGGCGGCGGCGAAGCTCTCGGCGAGGATGGCCGCCGTCTCCCCCACCCGCTCCTGCATACCACCCGAAGCGCGGCGGATGCGCTTGCCGAGCCGCGTCACCGGCACCACCGCCACCGGGTAGAGCACGGCGAGGATCAGGCTCATGTGCCAGTCCAGCCAGATCATCGTGGCAGCGAGGCCGATCACCGTCATCCCATCGGCCAGCGCGTTGATCGCCTTGGCCAGCGCCTCGCGGATGGCCTGGGCGTCGGCGGTGAAGCGGGCGGCGTGGCGGGCCGGCGCCTCCTGCGCCACGATGGCCAGGTCGGTGCGGGTGAGCGCACGGAACAGGTCGTTCTGGACCGATTCGATCACACGCAGCACCACCGCCTGCACCGAGACGGCCTGCCCGTACTGCGCCAGCGCCTTGGCCACGGTGATGACGACGATGATGGGCGGCACCAGCCAGACGATGCGCATGTCGCCGGCGGTGAACAGGTCGAAGGCTTGCTGGATCACCAGCGGATAGAGCGCCGTGAAGCCGGCCAGGGCGGCGGTGCAGACCAGTGCCAGCAGGATGCCGAGGCGATGGTGCCGCACATAGTCGCGCCAGAGGCGGCGGCTCAGGGCCTTGGTGGTGTCGGGAGGCGGAAGGGAGGCCATGCGGCGGCTGGTAGCACGAAGCCGGCCGGAATGAATGCCTTACCTTCCCTGCAACGCCAGCGCCTCCCCCTTCCGGGGCAGCCGGCCGGCGGTGCTTTGCCCGGTGGCCAGCGGCAGAGGACGCTTCGCTGCGCGGACACAGGAAGGGAGTCGGCGATGCCGGAGCCGGCGGCAGGCCAAGGCGGGCCACCCCGCCGCATCGACGCGGCACTGGACCTCGCCGACCCGCCGCAGCTCCGCCAGCCCCGAGGCCAGGCTGGAACTGCGTTCCCGGCGCTTTCCCAGCGAGGGCGGTGAGATGCCCTGAGCCGGCTGGTCACTCTGCCGGAGCCGGCACCGCCAGGCCTGGGGTGGCGCGGGCATGCCACACAACCGTCACCATGCCGACCAGCCCGAGCGCCGCCACATACCAGGCCGGCCCGGCATGGTTCCACGCCGCCAGCCCCTGGATCAGCGGCGGCGTCAGGCCTCCGGCCACCGCATAGGCCATGTTGTAGGAGAAGGAGAGGCCGGTGAAGCGGATGGCCGGCGGAAAGGCCTTCACCATCACATAGGGCACCACGGAGATGATGCCGACCGCCGCGCCCGCCAGGGCATAGAGCGGCAGCAGCAGCGCGGGATGCGCGGGCGCCAGGGTGTAGAGCGCCAGCGCGGTGGCGCCCAGCGCCAGCCCGCCCGGCAGCATCACGCGCAGCGTGCCGAAACGGTCCAGCAGGGCCCCGACCAGCATGGCGCAGGCGGTCAGGGCGAAGGTACCGGCCAGGTTGGCCTGCAGCGTCTCCGCCGCGCTGAAGTGATAGAGGCGCTGGAACAGGGTGGGCGTGATCAGGATGACCACCACGATCGCCGCGGTCAGCATCCAGGTCATCAGCATGGAGACGGCCACCGCCCGGCCATGCCCCTGCAGCACCGTCTTGAGCGGCAGGTCGCGGCTGAGCGCGGCGCGCTGGCGCAGTTCCTCGAAGACCGGCGTCTCGTGCAGGAAGCGGCGCAAGTACATGGCGCCCAGGCCGAACAGCCCGCCCACAACGAAGGGAATGCGCCAGGCCCAGGCGGCCACCTCCTCCGGCGCGAAGGCGCTGGTGACGGCGGTGGCCATCAGCGAACCGAGCATGATGCCGCCCGTCAGCCCGCCGGTCAGCATGCCGCAGGCCAGTCCGATGCGGCGCGCCGGCGCATGCTCGGCGACGAAGACCCAGGCCCCCGGCGCCTCGCCGCCGATCGCCGCCCCCTGCAGGATGCGGAACACCAGCAGCAGGATCGGCGCTGCATAGCCCAAGGTGGCGTAGGTGGGCGTCAGGCCCAGCAGCAGGGTCGGGATCGCCATCAGGAAGACAGAGAAGGTGAACATGCGCTTGCGGCCGAAGCGGTCGCCAAAATGCGCCATCACCACCCCACCCAATGGGCGCGCGAGATAGCCAGCGGCGAAGATACCCAGCGTCTGCAATTGCGACAGCCATTCCGGCATGTCGGCAGGGAAGAACACATGGCCGATGACCGTGGCGAAGAAGACGAAGATGATGAAGTCATAGAACTCCAGCGCACCGCCGAGAGCGGCCAGAATGAGCGTGCGCAGGTCCCTTCCGCTTAGGGGGCGTGTGGCGGACGTACTGCTTCGCTCATTCATGCTCTGGGTCGTCTTTCGCAGAAGAGGATCATGCGCGCCTTTCCTTTCGCGGAAGGCGGCCGTTCAGCAATTTTGCGTCTCTCTGTCCCTGTCGCCATGCCCGTTTGTTCGACGCTGCATTGCACCATCGGCAGGGCTCCGGCAGAGAAGCCGGTTCTCACAGGTGATGCGAAGCGAAGCTGGGGGAGAACGAATTCTCCCCCGGACCCCCTCTTCTTCTTTTTGTCAGCTTTACCGCACTGACAAATACGCTCACGCCGGAGCTGAAGCAGCCTCAGCACCTGCTTCCGGTAGGACTTGGCGCCTTGGCGCGCCCCTCGTGCTGGAAACCCGCAGAGACAAGATGGGGGTCTGGGAGAATTCCTTCCCCCAGCCTTGCTGCTCATCCCGGCGGGGAAAGCGGCTCCAGCCGCTTGTGCAGGAAATAGCGGGCGCCGCCGCGCGGATAGCCGGCGATCTCGCCAAACAGGGTGTAGCCAAGCTTCTCGTAGAAGGGCCGGGCCTGGAAGCTGAAGGTATCCAGCCAGATGCCGGCGCAGCCGCGCTCCACCGCCACTGTCTCGGCCCGGCGCATCAGCTCGGCGCCGAGACCTCTCCCCCGAAGGCTCTCCGGTACGGCCAGCAGTTCGATGAACATCCAGTCGTAGCCCGTCCGCCCCCAGAGCCCGCCCAGTGTCGCTCCCCTGGGGTCGCGCAGGAGGAGCGCCAGGGGCCGCATGTTGGAAGGGCCGACCTGGCTCTCGTTGAAGCGGGTCAGGGCCGCGATGATGGCGGCCCGGTCCTCGGGCGTGGGGGCTTCCGTGGCGACAAGCGCGATGTCCATGCCGGACTATGTTGCGGCCGGGCGGGCTTCGTCCATCCCTTAGGGAACGTGCAGGACGGCAAGGGCAAACCCGGCGCCGATCAGGACACCGCCGCCGAGCCGGTTCCGCAGCCGGCCCTGGCCACCGAGCAGGTGGCGCAGTCGGGCAGCGGCCAGCGCCCAGCCACTGTCCACCAACACGGCGACCGCCAGGAAGCTCGCGGAAAGCAGCGCGAGCTGCGGCGGCAAGGCCCGCTCCGGCGCGACGAACTGCGGGAAAAAGGCTGCATAGAAGAGCAGCGTCTTCGGGTTGGTCAGGGAGACGAGAAAGGCCCGCGCCCAGATCCGCCAGGCCGGCCCGGAGGATGGCGGTACGGCGGCGAGGTCAGCCGGCGCGGCGCACCACTGGCGCAGGCCGAGATACAGAAGGTAGGCGACGCCCACCCATCGGATCAGCCCGAACCCGGCCTCCGTATGCCCCAGCAGACCAGCCATGCAGAGTGCGGTCAGCCCAAGTTGCAGCAGCATGGCGGAGGCCGTGCCGGCCACGGTGAGAAGCCCCCGGCGCAGGCCCTGCGCCAGGCTGGTGGCGACGATCAGAGCCACATTCGGGCCGGGCATCAGCATCATCAGCGTGACGGCGACCAGGAAGGCGAGGAAGAGGTGCGGGTCCGGCATCGGATCCTCCAGGGAAGGATGCGGCGGAGCGCATAACGAAAAGCCCCGCCTGAAGGGGGCGGGGCGTGTCGTCACCTGCGAGAGGGAAGGCAGAAGGAGTGGGCGCTCAGCGCCCCCCGCCGCGGGTCTGCCTGTCCTCCGGGCGCGCGTCAGCCACCGCCGGAAGCGGGCGGCGTTGCTGTCGCAGCGGGGGCAAGGTGCGGCGGACCATGCGGCGAAGGTATGGTCCGGCTTCGCAACACGTCAAGCCGGTGCGTGGCGCCGCTCGGCCTGGAGGTCCTCCCGCAGCAGCTCGGCATTCAGCGCAAAGGCGGCCATGCTGCCCTGGGCGGCCGCAACGATCGCCAGTTGCACATGCGGCGAGGCGTCCCCGGCGACATAGAGTCCTGGCACCTCGGTGCCGCCGTCATGCCCGGCGCGGATCATGCCCTTGCGGGTGCGGCTGCAGCCCAGCCGCTCGGCCAGCTCGCAACGCTGCCGCTGGGGCGCGGCCAGGAACAGCCCGCGGCGCGGGAGCGCGCTGCCATCGGCGAAGCGCAGCGCCCGCAGCTCGCCCGCCTCCTGCTCCAGCGCCACCAGCTTCTCCTCCCGCACCCCGATGCCGAGCTCATCCAGGCGCCGCCGGTCCTTGGCATCGATCCGGCTGCCGCCGGTGCAGAGCACCAGGTCATGGCTCCAGCTCCGTACCTCCAGCGCCATCTTCACGCCCAGCCGGCCTTCGCCATGCACCGCCAGCGGCTGGTCCCGGCGCTCGTAGCCATCGCAATAGGGGCAGTGCCAGGCGGTCCGGCCCCAGACTGCGTCGAGGCCGGGCAGGTCGGGCAGCTCGTCCACCATACCGGTGGCCAGCAGCAGGCGGCGGCTGTGCAGCGGCTCTTCCTCGCCCTCCAGCGTCACCACGAAGCCCGCGTCGCCGCGCACCGCCTCGACCACGCGGCAGTCCATGACCCGCACGCCGGGATAGGCACGCAACTCGTCACGGGCGAGACGCCGCAGCTCGGCGGGTGGGATGCCGTCGCGCGTGAGGAAGCCGTGCATGGCCAAGGCGCGATCGTTGCGGTGCTCACCGGAGTCGCAGAGCAGCACGCGCCGCCGCGCACGGCCAAGCAGGAGCGCGGCGCTCAACCCCGCCGGGCCACCGCCGACAACGATCGCGTCCCAATCCTGTTCCATGCGCTAGCCCAGCATCGAACTCAGATTGGAGCCGAAGCTCGGATAGGCCGTCATCATCGCCTTCAGCTCCGGGGCTGGCACGCTGAAGCGCATGGCAAAGGCGAAGAGGTTCATCACCTCCGGCGCCTCGGGCGCCAGCAGATGCGCGCCCAGGATATGGCCGCCGCCGGGCTCCAACAGCAGCTTGTAGGCTGCCGTGCTCTCTCCGGTGCGGCGGACCGACTGGAAACCCGCCATATCGCCCTGTTTCAGTTCGAACTCCCGCCCCTGCTCGCGCGCCTGTGCCTCCGTCAGGCCGACCGAAGCCAACGGCGGGATGGTGAAGACCACGCTTGGCACCACGCTGTAGTCCGGTTCGTTCTGGCAGCCCTCCAGCAGGTTGCGCGCCACCACGCCGGCATCGTGGCTGGCTACCGGGGTCAGGGCTGGGCCCTGCTGCGCCGCGTCGCCGGCAGCGAAGATGCGCGGGTTGCTGGTGCTGCGCAGATGCTGGTCCAGCTTCAGGCGGCCCTTCTCCACCGCCACTTGGCCGGCCTCCAAAGCCAGACCCTCCAGCGCGGGGCGGCGGCCGAGGCCGTGCACCGCCATCTCCGTGGTGACGCGCTCGCCGTTCTCGCATTCCACCCGTAGCGTGCCATCGGCCTGCCGCCGGATCGCGGAGACCTTGCAGCCCAGCTTCACCGTCACGCCCAGTTCCCGCGTGCGCGCCACCAGCTTCCGCACCAAGTCCTGGTCGAATTGCGCCAGCGGCTGGTCGTTGGAATGCAGCAACGTAACCTCGGCACCGCCGCGGGCGGCAAGATGCGCGCATTCGAAGGAGATGTAGCCGCCCCCCACCATCGCCATGCGCCGCGGCAGGCGCTCCAGGGCCAGGAAATCGTCACTGGTGGCGAGCAGTTCCGCGCCTTCGATCGGCAGCATCGCCGGCTGCGCACCCGTCGCGATGACGGCGTGCCGGAAGCCCAGACGGCGACCGGCGAACTCCACGGCGTCCGGCGCCACGAAGCGGGCCGTCCCGTGCAGCACCTCCACCCCCGCATCTCTCAGGCTGGACTCGCTATGCTCCGGCACAGGGTCCGTGAAGCTGCGCTTGAAGTGCTGGGCGGCATTCCAGTCGAGCCGCACGGCCTCGCCGCCGGCTACGCCCTGTGGCGCCAGGCGCTGCGCCCGCTCGGCGGCGTCGGCGAGGGTCCAGAACACCTTCTTCGGCTCGCAGCCGCGCAGCGCGCAGGTGCCGCCGACCTCGCGCGCCTCGGCCAGAGCGACACGCCAGCCCGCGCGCGCGCATTGGGTGGCGATGGCGCCCCCGGCGACGCCGGAACCGAGAACGATGAGATCGACGGAATCAGACTGTGGCATGCGGCGTGCGTTCCTGCGAAGCGTGGCAGTCAGGAAGGGCAACACCGAGCCGGGCCGGCGGGTTGCCGCGCGGCGCTGGGGAAGGCCGCAGCCCGGCCCTCCCCGTCAGGACGCGGAACCGGGCTCAGAGGATGCGAAGGCGGCCCAGGATGTAGCCGATGCCGGCGGCGATCGCGAGCGAGGTCAACGGCTGCTCGCGTACATTGTCGCAGAGCTGGCCGACGAAGTTCTCCGCCTGCCCCATTTGCTGGTTGTACATGCCGCGCGCCTGGGTGTCGCGATCGCCGGTCAGGCCGCCCACGGCGTCCTGCACCTTGCCGATGCCCTCGCGGGCGGCGCCGGTCACGCGATTCTCGTCCATGGCGATCTCTCCTTCGGTTCTGAGCCGCCGGTCAGCGGTGGCGGTATGTCGGCAAAACGCCGCAGGCCGAGATTGGATGCGCGCCCCAAGCGGGATGTGCGGTTGCGTCCGGCCGCGCCGCATGCTGGCTTGCCCCGCCATGACCGACCGCCCGGATGATCCGCCCGCCGATCGCATCGCTCCGCCGGACTGGCTGCGCGCCGGCGCCCCCGCCGCCGTGCTCGCCGCCCTGCCCGGCGCCCGCGCCGTGGGCGGTGCGGTGCGGGACACGCTGGCCGGCCGCGCCGTGCATGACGTGGACGTGGCCGCCGCGCTGCCGCCCGAGGCGATCGCCGAACGGTTGCGTGCCGCTGGGCTGAAGGTCTTCGAGACCGGACTGCAGCACGGCACCGTCACCGCCGTGCTGAACCATGAGCCGGTGGAGGTGACCAGCCTGCGCCGCGACCTGGACACCGATGGCCGCCACGCCACCGTTGCCTGGACCGAGGACTGGCGCGAGGATGCGGCGCGGCGCGACTTCACCATCAACGCCCTCTCGCTCGATGGCGAGGGACGGCTCTGGGACTATTTCGGCGGCCGCGCCGACCTCGCGGCCGGCGTGGTGCGCTTCGTTGGCGACCCGGCGACGCGGCTCGCGGAGGACTATCTGCGCGTGCTGCGCTTCTTCCGCTTCCAGGCACGATATGGCCATGGCGAGCCCGATGCCGCAGCGCTGGCGGCGATCCGCGCGGCCGTGCCGGGCATGGTGCGGCTTTCCGTCGAGCGCGTCTGGATGGAGCTGAAGCGCCTGCTGGAGGCGCCAGACATCACCGCCGCCCTGGCACTGATGCGAGACTGCGGCGTGCTGGATGCCGTGCTGCCGGAAGCGGGCGATCTCGCCCCCCTCGCCCGCCTCGCCGCACCGCCCGAGCCGGTGCTGCGGCTGGCCGTGTTGCTCGGCGGTGGACCGCCGGGAAAGGGCGATGCGGTGAGTCGCCGGCTGCGCTTCTCCGGCGAGGAGGCGAAGCGGCTGCGCGCCCTGCTGACCGGGCCGGCGCCCGCGCCGGAGCTGGAGGGCGACGCGTTGCGCCGTTGGCTGGCCGATACCCTGCCCGCCGCCGCCTTGGACGCCGCCTGGGCAGCCGAGGCGCTGGACCGACGGGACCGCGCCGCGCTGCGCGCCCGTATCGCCGCCACGCCGCGGCCGGTGTTTCCGCTGCAGGGGCGCGATGCGCTGGAACTGGGAATTCCGCCCGGGCCGGCAATGGGGCGCGCCCTGGCCGAAGTGCGGCGCTGGTGGTGGGAAGGCGGCTGCACCGCCTCCGCCGCCGCCTGCCGGGACGAGTTGCGCGCGCGTTCCGGAAGGCTCCGCCTCCCGGATCCTCCGCCGGGAAGCTGAGGTTCCTGGACCCCTCCGCCGTCAGAACAGCGAAAGCTGCCGCGCCGCCGGCCCGCTTTCCGGCACCGCGAATTGGCCGCAATCCAGGCTGCCCAGATCGCGCCGGTCCATGCCGAGGCGCCGCGCGGCCACCTGGAAGCGGCGCGCCAGGATCTCGGCATAGGGGCCGCTGCCGCCCATGCGCTGGGCAAACTCGCTGTCGTAGATCCGGCCGCCGCGCGTCTGCCGCACCAGGGAGAGCACGCGCTCGGCGCGGTCCGGCATGTGCTCGCGCAGCCAGGACTCGAAGATGCCGGCGATCTCCAGCGGCAGGCGCAGCAGGATATAGGCGCCACGCGTCGCGCCGGCGCTGGCGGCGCGCTCCAGAATGCGCTCCAGCTCCATGTCGTTCACCGCCGGGATCATCGGCGCCGCCAGCACCGCGGTCGGGACGCCGGCCTCGGTGAGCGTACGCAAGGCGTGCAGCCGCCGCTCCGGCGAGGCCGCGCGCGGCTCCAGGATGCGCGCCAGCGCAGGGTCCAGCGTGGTGATGGAGAGGCAGACCCGCACCAAGTTCCGCGCGGCCAGCCGGCCAAGGATGTCGAGGTCGCGCAGCACGCCGGCCGACTTGGTGACGATGGTGACCGGATGGCCGAAGCGCTCCAGCACCTCCAGCACGGCGCGGGTCAGCTTCAACTGCCGCTCGACAGGCTGGTAGGGATCGGTGTTGGAGCCGAGGGCCAACGGGCGCGCGATATAGCCGGGCTTGCGCAGCTCCTTCTCCAGCAACGCCGCGACGTCGGGCTTGAACAGCAGCTTGGTCTCGAAGTCCAGGCCCGGCGAAAGGCCGAGATAGGCGTGGCTCGGCCGCGCATAGCAATAGACGCAGCCATGCTCGCAGCCGCGATAGGGATTCACCGCGCGGTCGAAGCCGACATCGGGCGAGTTGTTCCAGGCGATGGCGGAGCGCGCGCTATCCTTCGTCAGGGTGGTGGCCAGCGGCGGCAGCTCGGCGAAGCTTTCCTCCAGCGTCTGCCAGCCGTCGTCGAAGGCCTCCACCGCCAGCCGGTCGAAGCGCACCGCCGGGTTGGTGGTGGCGCCACGTCCCTTGCGCGCCCCCTCCAGCAGCGTGGAGGCAGCGGCGCCGATGCTGCCCTCCGGCATGCCCGGTTCCCTTTCCGTTCGGCTGGACTCTGGGCGTGGCGGCGCGGCAAAGTCAAGAACATCTCCGGAACAGAGAGATTCGGTGCCGCTGTGTGACCTCGCCATCGTCATTCCCACGCTGAACGCGGCGCGCAGCCTGCCTGGCGCCCTCGCGGCACTGGAGGGACTCCCGGTGGTGGTGGCGGATGGCGGCAGCACCGACGGCACGCCGGCACTGGCCGTGCGACTCGGTGCCAGGGTGATCGCCGCGCCGCGCGGGCGTGGGCCGCAGCTCGCCGCCGGCGCCGGCGCCACAGGGGCTTCCTGGCTGCTCTTCCTGCATGCCGATACGCGCCTCGCGGAAGGCTGGCGCGAGGTCGTGGCCGCCTTCCTGGCCATGCCCGAGGCCCCGCATCACGCCGCGCATTTCCGCTTCGCGCTGGACGAGGAGAGCCCACCCGCCCGTCGCCTCGCCCGCGTCGTCGCCTGGCGCTGCCGCCTTCTTGGCCTGCCCTACGGCGACCAGGGCCTGCTGATCCACCGCGACCTCTACGCCAAGCTGGGCGGCCATCCTCCTCTGCCGCTCTTCGAGGATGTGGCGCTGGTGCGCGCACTCGGCCGGCGCCGGCTGGTGGCACTGCCCACAGAAGCCGTCACCTCGGCCGCGCGGTGGCGGCGCGACGGCTGGCTGTTCCGCTCGGCGCGCAATCTTCTCTGTCTCACCCTGTATTTCGCCGGCCTTCCGCCGCGCCTGATCGCGAGGCTCTATGCATAGGGACACTGTTCTCATCTTCGCCCGCGCCCCCCGGCTCGGCGCGGTGAAGCGCCGGCTGGCGCGGGGCATCGGCGCCATGGCGGCGCTGCGCTTCTATCGGGCGCAACTCGCCGCGGTGGCTGGGATGGCGGCGCGGGAAGGCCGCTGGAATCTCCGCCTCGCCACCACGCCAGCGGGCGCCCGGACGTCCTGGCCGCTGGGGCTACCCTGCATTCCGCAGGGAACCGGAGACCTCGGGGCCCGGCTCGACCGCACCACACGCGCCCATCCCGGGCGGGTGGTGGTGATCGGCAGCGACATCCCCGGCATCACCGCCGCAGACATCCGTGCAGCCTTCAGGGCGCTGGGCCGGGCGGATGCGGTCTTTGGTCCGGCGGAGGATGGCGGTTACTGGCTCGTCGGGCTCTCCGCCCGCCGCCCGGCGCGGCCCTTCGCAAAGGTGCGCTGGTCCACCGAGCACGCGCTGGCCGATACGCTGGCGAACTTCGTCGGCCGCCGCATTGCCCTGCTGCGCACGCTGCGCGACGTGGACACGGTGGAAGACCTGGCGGCCCTGGCAGCGGCAACGCCATCCCTGCCGGGTTTGCCGCGCCTGATGGTTCATCAGCGGATGGGCAAGAAAGCCGCACGGAAGGCAAAGCGGGCGCGGCGATAGGGGGGAAGAGGGTGAAGCCCAGGGAGAATTCATTCTCCCCATCGGACGTATACGTCCGATCCCCTCCTCCGTTTTCTGTCGGTCTTGTCGTGCGAGTGGCACACGCTCGCGCCCTGGCGGCGGCCAGGAATGCCCTCGCCACAGGCGGCGTCAAAAACAGGCGGAAAAAGGAGGGGGTTTGGCGGAGTTCATCTCCCCCAACCTTCTCTGCGCCTCCCAGGGACAGGCCCGAACTTCGGAGGATCAGGCGCCCGGCGGCCCGCCCTCCAGTTCCGTCCGCAACCCGAAGGCGCCGCCAAGTGCAAGATGCCCGGCCGGCGTCACGCTGACGGCGCGCGTTCCCTCGATGCGCCGCAGCCAGCCGAGCGCGAAGCAGTGGCGGCACAGCGCGGCCCCCAGCGCGCCCGCGATGTGCGGCCGACGCTCGCTCCAATCGAGGCAGGGCCGGCAGAAGACGCGGCGCGGGCGCGCGGGGAGCGGCTCCAGATCGAGGCCCAGCTCCTTCAGGAAAGCGGCGCCTGCGCCGGTGAGAGCACCGCCATCCGGCGAAAGCTCGATCTGGCCGCGCGCCACCATCCGCTCGGCCATGGCGACGGCGAGCTGCCCGGCGAGATGGTCGTAGCAGGTGCGGGCGCGGCGCAGCGCCTGGTCGCGGGGGCCGGCCACCACCGGCGTCCGCCGCGGCCGACTTCCGGCATCCGCCGCCACGGCCATGATGCCCTCCAGCATCTGCGCCACTGCCGGCGTGGCCAGCCGGTGGTAGCGGTGCCGGCCCTGGCGCGCGACCGTGAGCAGGCCGGCTTCCGTCAGCCGCGCCAGGTGGCCGCTGGCCGTCTGCGGCGTGATGCCGGCCACCCTGGCGAGTTCCGTGGCGGTGAGGGCGCGGCCATCCATCAGCGCCGCAAGCATGTTGGCGCGCGCGGGATCACCGACCAGGGCGGCCGTCCCGGCGAAGGCGGCGGTGCTGAGCATGGCGGAGCCTCCTCGGTAAAGCCTGCATCCTAGCGGCAGGGGGCCCGGAATGCTTCGGACCTGCCCGTAACATCCGGGGGCAGGAAGGGCCAGTCTGGCGGTGCTGTCCTCCTGGAGCCGCCCATGCTCACCCTATCCCTGCCTTCCCTCGCCCGGCATGACCGCTCGCCAGCCCCTCGCCCCCAGGGACCACGTGGGGAAAGCGCCTGGGCGCGGTCGCTGCGCTGGATCGCGGACCGCCACCGCCTGCGCGAGATGGACGAGCGCCTGCTGCGCGACATCGGCCTGACGCGGGCGGAGGTCTCGCAGGGCTTGCCTTTCCGGCGCTGACCCGCCCGGCTGCCACGCGGCGGGGCGCGAAGGCCTTTATCTCCCCGGGTGCCGCTGGCATGAATGCCCAACCGGCGGCTTCACCGGGAAGGGCGCTTTCGGGCCGCAGCCGCCGCTCCTCCGCGGCCATTCCCGGCACGCCGGAAGACCCCTGGGGAAGGAGACCCGACTTGGCCGACATCCGCATCACCATCGGCGGCGACGTGTTCCATGCCCGCTTCGAGGAGGCCGCGGCGCCGCAGACCTGCGCCCAGTTCCGCCGCATGCTGCCCTACCGCGACCGGATCATCCATGTCCGCTGGAGCGGCGAAGCCTGCTGGATCCCGATGGGCAGCCGCGATCTCTCGATCGGCTATGAGAACGCCACCAGCTATCCGGCACCCGGGCAGATCATTGTGCACCCCGGCCATGTCAGCAATGTCAGCGAGACGGAGATCCTGGTGGCCTATGGGCCGTGCTGCTTCGCCAGCAAGGCCGGGCAGCTTGCCGGCAACCATTTCCTGACCATCACGGAGGACCTGGACCGGCTGGCGAAGGCCTGCCGCTCCGTGTTGTGGGACGGTGCCAAGGATATTGCCTTCGAGGCCGCCTGAGACTGGCGGGCAACAGGAGACGGGCCGTGCGCGTTGATGCGGGTGGACCACCTTGCGGAGGAGCGCATGAGCACGTCACCCACCGCCGGCCAGCCATCGGGCGGTTCCGGGAACCCCAAGCCAGGTGACGACGCCCCGCCCGGCACGGCCAGTACCGGCCAGGACGTCTGCCCTGATTGCCAGGGCAGCGGCCAGGTCAACGGCCGGACCTGCGAGACCTGCCGGGGAACGGGCACGGTGAACAAGGGCATCGGCGGCGCCTGAGCGCCGCCGCGCGCCAAGACCATCCGGGGCGCCTCCGGCCCGCCCAGCCTGCACGTGGGCTGCTGCCGGAGCATGCGCTCCGGAAGCCGGCGGGCCAGGGCAACCCTGCTCCTCCGTCCTGTGCCTTCTCCGAACTGCCCTGGGCCGGGAACAGGACTGTCCGCTGCTTTTTTCTGTCAGTGGGCAGGTAACGCTCATGCTGCGTGCATCTGCCGACAAGCTGGGCAGAAATTGCCACAAAGACGGGAAAAAATTTCCCACACGCGCCCGCGAAGGGTTGAGCAGACGGGCCATTCATGTTTTCCGGAGGCGCCTCACCCTTGCTGCCCGGGATAAATCGATCCGGGGCCGCGCCAGGCCGCTCCTCGTGAAGGTCCTCCCGATGCTTCTCTCCCGCCGCCATACGCTGCAGGGCCTCGCCGCCCTCGGAACCGCTGGCCTACTGGCCCGCCCTGCCCTGGCGCAGTCGCGCACCCTCACCGTCTCCACCTGGGGCGGCGTGACGGAGGAAGGCATCAAGGCCTATGTGCAGCCGGAGTTCGAACGGCTGACCGGCGCCAGGCTGGCCTATGACATCGGCGGCCAGGGCGCGCGCTACAACAAGCTGATGGCGCAGCGCGCCAACCCGCCGGCCGACGTGTTCTTCTCCACCGACGAGGCCGTGATCTCCGGCCAGAAGGTGGGCATCCTGACCACCGCCAGCCGCAAGAACGTGCCGAACATCGCCGATATCGAGGAGCGCGTCCGCACCGTGAAGTCGGGCGAGACGGACGAGACCATCGCCGGCGCGCCCTACACGCTGATCGCCTATGTGCCGGGCTACAACCCGGAGAAGGTGACGGCGCCGGTGACGAGCTGGGCCGACCTGTGGCGGCCCGAGTTCCAGGGCAAGCTGGCCTTCGCCTCGCCGGTGCACAGCCAGATGCCGGCCTTCGTCATCCTGGCCGCCGAGATGGCGGGCGGCTCGGCCGAGAACGTCGATCCCGGCTTCAAGAAGCTGGCGGAGCTGAAGCCCGCCAAGCTGACCGTCTTCTGGACGGACTGGGCGCCGCTGGCCAAGAGCGGCGACGTCACGCTCGCGACCGAGTTCGACTACTATCTCGAGACGATGAAGGACCAGAAATACCCGATCGAGTACGCCATTCCCAAGGAGAAGGGGATCGGTGTGCCCGAGTATGTGAGCGTGGTGAAGGGCACCAAGAACCAGGAACTGGCCGAGGCCTTCCTGAACCTGATGCTGGACCCCAAGGTGCAGGCCGGCTTCGCCGCCAGCACCTATTCCGGCACCACCAACCGCAAGGCCGAGCTGCCGGAATCCGTCCGCAGCCGCTGCGCCTGCGGCGCCCGCGCCGACCAGCTCCGCTTCTTCGACCCCGCGCTCTTCGCCGCCCGTCGCCCGCTCTGGACGGAGCGCATGAACCTTGAGGTCGTGCCGAGCTGGCAGACCCGCTGAGCCTCACAGCCGCCGGGAGGGCTGCCCTCCCGGCCGCGGATGGATACCCGGTGTTGTTTCTCCCTTCCCGAACGGATCGCGCGGCATGAACGCGGCACGCACCCTGCACTGGCTGCTGCTGCTGCCGAGCCTGCTGCTGCTGGCGCTGCTGCTCGGCCTGCCGCTGGCGGCGATGCTGGCCCGCAGCCTGGAGCCCAACGTGCTGCTGAGCTTCACCGGGCCGGCGCTCGACAACTATGCCTACCTGCTCTCCCGCGCCTACTACCTCCAGGTCATCTGGCGGACGCTGCGGCTGGCGCTGGAGACGACGCTCTTCGCCATCCCGCTCGGCTATGCGGCGGCCATGCTGCTGCAGGGGCTTTCCGGCCGCGCCGGCAACCTCGCCATCATGGGGCTGACCTTCCCCATCCTGGCCGGGCCGCTGACGGTGGTGCTGGGCTGGATGGCGCTGCTGGCGGATGGCGGCCCTTTCCTTGGGCCGCTGGTCGAGGCCGGGCTGATCGGCCGGCCGCGCCTGCTGGGCTCGGAGATCGGGGTGGTGATCAGCCTCGTGCAGTTCGTGCTGCCCTTCACGGTGCTGACGCTCTACACCGGCCTGCGGCAGATCCAGGCTCCGATGCACGAGGCGGCGCGCAGCCTGGGCGCCGGGGCGCTCGCCCGCTTCCTCCATGTGACGCTGCCGCTCAGCCTGCCCTCGGTGCTCTCGGCCAGCATCATCACCTTCTCACTTGCCGCCAGCAGCTTCATCTCGCCGCACTATCTCGGCGGCGCCGGGCAACTCACCCTCACCACCCTGGTCTCGCAGTTCATCATGGCCACTTTCAACGCCGAGCTGGCCGCCGCCGCTGCGGGCCTCCTGCTGCTGCTGATGCTGGCCTCCGTCGTCGCGCTCACCGCCGCCATCGGAAGGTTCATCCGGCCATGAGGGGGAGTATTCAGGCGCTCGGCCGCCTGGTGGGCGGGCTCTACCTGGTGCTGCTCTATCTCTTCGTGATGGGGCCGCTGCTCTTCGTCATCGCCACCTCCTTCAACCCGGCGACCAGCTTCCCCGCGCGCTTCGAGGGCTTCACCCTCTCCTGGTACGCGGCCATCTTCGAGCGGCCGGAATTCCTCGCCGCGACAGGCACCAGCGCGCTGGTCGCCGCGCTGGCGGCGGCGCTGGCGGTGCTGGTGGCCTTCCTCTCCGCCTATGCGCTGAGCCGCAAGGGCGGCGCCGGCGGGCGCGGCGCCATGGCAACCCTGCTGGCCAGCCCGCTGCTGGTGCCGCAGGTTGTGGTCAGCCTCGCCATCCTGCAACTCGCCAGCGCCTTCGGCATCGGCACGGGCTTCTGGGGGCTGGTGGCGGCGCATGCCGTCTATGTCATGCCCTTTGCCCTGCGGCTGATCCTGACCGGCTTCGCCCGCTTCGACTTCGCGGTGGAAGAGGCCAGCCGCAGCCTCGGCGGCGGGCCGCTCGCCACATGGCGCGAGGTGACCCTGCCGCTGCTGCGGCCGAGCCTGGTGGCCGGCTTCACCTTCTGCTTCATCCTTTCCTTCGTGAACCTGCCGCTCTCGCTGTTCCTGACCAGCCCGCAGACGGCGACGCTGCCGATCGTCATGTTCGCCTACATCGAATCGCGCATCGACCCGATGATCGCCGCCGTCGCCTCGCTGATCGTGCTGGCGGCCGCCACCGCCACCCTCCTGCTCGACCGCTTCCTGCGTGTGCGGCTCGTGGACTGACGCCAATGCCCGAACTCGTCCTTTCCCATGTCACGCGCCGCTTCAGCGGGCACACCGCGGTGGACGACCTCTCGCTGACGGTGCGCGACGGCGAGTTCGTCTGCCTGCTCGGCCCTTCAGGCTGCGGCAAGACCACCACGCTGCGCATCATCGCCGGCTTCGAGCAGGCCGATGCCGGCAGGCTGACGCTGGACGGCGCCGACATCACCCGCCTGCCGCCGGAGAAGCGCGAGATCGGCGTGGTGTTCCAGAGCTACGCGCTGTTTCCGCACAAGACGGTGGCGGAGAATATCGGCTTCGGTCTGAAGATGCGCGGGCGCCCGAAGGCGGAGACCGCCGCAGCCGTGGAGCAGGCGCTGGCACTGGTGCGATTGGACGGGCTGGGCGAGCGCTACCCACGCGCGCTCTCCGGCGGGCAGCAGCAGCGCGTTGCGCTGGCCCGCGCGCTCGCCATCCGCCCGCGCCTGCTGCTGATGGACGAGCCGCTCTCCAACCTCGATGCCCAGTTGCGCGAGGAGATGCGCGTCGAGATCCGCCGCATCCAGCAGAGCCTCGGCATCACCGCCGTGCTGGTCACGCACGACCAAAGCGAGGCGCTGGCCATGGCCGACCGCGTGGCGGTGATGTCCAAGGGCCGGCTGCAGCAGATGGCACCCCCCGCCGAGATCTACGAGGCGCCGGCCACCGCCTTCGTCGGCCACTTCATCGGCCAGGTGAACGTGCTGGAGGGGACGCTGGAGCGGGCCGATGGCGGCACCGGGCTGCTCGCCCTGCCAAGCGGGCTGCGGCTCGCCGGCGAGGGCCAGGGCCTTGCCGCAGGGCAGGCGGCGCGCGCCATGGTGAAGCAGGAGCGCATCGCCCTCACCCGCGCCGAGCCGGACGGTTTCCCCAACCGCTTCCCCTGCCGCGTGGTCGAGCGCACCTATCTCGGCGGCGGCATCGCCTATCGCTGCGAGGCGGCGGGGGCGAGCCTGACCGCGCTGCTGCCCAACCATCCCCTGTTCGAGCGCTTCGCGCCGGGGGACGCCGCCTGGCTCGGCTGGACCGCCGCCGACTGCGCGATCTTTCCCGGCTGACCGCCGCACCCGGAGCCTGCCCATGACCAGCCCCCGCCAGATGAAGCTCGGCGCCTTCTTCCACCCGACCGGCCACCATGTCGCGGCCTGGCTGCACCCCGAGGCGCAGATCGACGCCGGCACCAACTTCCGCCACTACGCGCAGATGACGCAGGCGGCCGAGCGGGCGAAGTTCGACCTGATCTTCCTCGCCGACTCCGCCGCAACCCGCGCCGGCAACATGAAGGCGCTGCGCCGCTGGCCGCAGTACATGGCCTATTTCGAGCCGACCACGCTGCTCTCCGGCCTCGCCGCGCTGACCGAGCGGATCGGCCTCGTCGCCACCGCCACCACCAGCTTCAACGACCCCTTCAGCATCGCCCGGCGCTTCGCCTCGCTCGACCATATCAGCGGCGGGCGCTCGGGGTGGAACGTCGTCACCTCCTCAAATCAGGCGGAGCCCTTCAACTTCAGCCAGGAGAAGCTGCTGCCGCACGCGCAGCGCTATGCCCGGGCGCGCGAGTTCGTCGAGGTGGCCAAGGGGCTGTGGGACAGCTGGGAGGACGACGCCTTCCTGCGCGACCGGGAGGAGGCGCTCTACTTCGACCCGGAGAAGCTGCACGCGCTGAACCACAAGGGCGAACACTTCGCCGTTCGCGGCCCGCTGAACGTGGCGCGGCCGCCGCAGGGCTATCCGGTGCTGGTGCAGGCCGGCGCCTCCGATACCGGGCGCGACTTCGCTGCCGAGGTGGCCGAGATCGTCTTCACCGCGCAGACCGAGCTGGCGGGCGCGCGCGCCTTCTACGCCGACATGAAGGCCCGCATGGCCAAGTTCGGCCGCCCGCCCGAGGCCCTGAAGATCATGCCCGGCCTCAACCCGATCATCGGCCGCACCGAGGAGGAGGCGCGCGAGAAGCATGCCTACCTGCAATCGCTGATCCATCCGGATGTCGGGCGCGAGCTGCTCTCGCCGGAACTGGGCGGGGTGGACCTTTCCGAGGTGCCGGTGGACGAGCCGCTGCCGGAGCGGCTGATCGACGACTCGGTCGAGAGCAGCAAGAGCACCTTCCAGCGCGTGGCCGACATGGCGCGGAAGGAGAAGCTGACGGTGCGGCAGATGTACGAGCGCTATGGCGGCGCGCGCGGGCAGCGCACCGTGATCGGCACGCCAGCGCAGATCGCTGACCAGATGGAGGAGTGGTTCCGGGCCGAGGCGGTGGACGGCTTCCTGATCCAGCCGGCCGTGCTGCCGGCGGGGCTCGATGAGTTCGCCGCCACCGTCATCCCCGAATTGCAGCGGCGCGGGCTGTTCCGCACGGACTACGAGGGCCGCACCCTGCGCGAGAACCTCGGCCTGCCGCGGCCCGCAGGGCGCCACGCCGGGAGCTGAGGGCCAAGCCCGGCGGGCACGGCTTCCGGAAGCGGCCGGAACGTGTCTAGGCTATGCGGGCTGGCGGCGTTCCCGCCTTCGCATCGCCTCTCCACCGGGGCGGCGGCCGCGCCGCTCCTCTTCCCTGGAGGACCGTCATGAAGCGCAGAACCCTGCTCGGCGCCGCCGCCGGCATCACCGCCGTGGCACTGGCCCGCCCCTCCCTCGCCCAGGGCAAGGCCCGGGTGCTGCGGTTCGTGCCCGAAGGCAACCTGGCCAACCCGGACCCGGTCTGGACCACCACCACCATCGCCCGGAACCACGGCGCGATGATCTGGGACATGCTCTACGGGCTCAACGCGGACTTCCAGCCGCAGCCGCAGATGGTGGAGGGGCACGAGCTTTCGGACGACAAGCTGACCTGGCGCTTCAAGCTGCGCGAGGGGCTGGTCTTCCATGATGGCGAGCCGGTGCGGCCGGTGGACTGCATCACCAGCGTGCAGCGCTGGGCGAAGCGCCGCCCGCTCGGGCAGACCCTGCTGGCCCGGACCGAAGAGATGAAGCCGCTGGACGACCGGCGCTTCGAGATCCGCCTGAGCCGGCCCTATAGCCTGGTCACGCATGCCTTCGCCGACAATTGCTTCGTCATGCCCGAGCGCATCGCGCGCACCGACCCCTTCCAGCAGATCAGCGAGTATGTCGGCAGCGGCCCCTTCCGCTTCCTGCGCGACGAGTGGGTCTCCGGCTCGAAGGCGGTCTATGCGCGCTTCGACAAATACGTGCCGCGGCAGGAGCCGCCGAGCTTCCTCGCCGGCGGCAAGGTGGCGAATTTCGACCGCGTCGAGTGGATCGTCATGCCGGACGCCGCCACCGCCACCGCCGCGCTGCAGAACGGCGAGGTGGACTGGCTGCAACGGCCGGATTTCGACCTGCTCTCCATGCTGCGCGGCATGCGCAACGTGAAGGTGGCGGTGAATGACAGGGTGGGCGTGCTGGCGATGCTCGCCATCAACCATATCCAGCCGCCCTTCGACAATCCGAAGCTGCTGCGCGCCATCCTCTCGGCGGTGAACCAGTCCGACTACATGGCCGCCGCCGTGGGCGCCGAGCCGGAGCTGTTCCACGTCCCCGCCGGCGTCTTCACCCCCGGCCTGCCGATGGCGAACGATGCCGGCATGGAGATCCTGTCCGGTCCGCGCGACATCGCCAAGAGCCGCAAGATGGTGGAGGAGAGCGGCTACAAGGGCGAGCCGATCCTGCTGATGTCGCCCTCCGACTATCCCGTGCAGGCGGCCTTCGCGCAGGTCACGGCGGACCTGTTCAAGCAGCTCGGGCTGAACGTGAACTTCGCCAGCATGGACTGGGGCACCCTGGTGCAACGCCGCACCAGCAAGGAGCCGCCGGAGCAGGGTGGCTGGAACGTCTTCCCCACCACCTATGAGGGGCTGACGGTGGCCGACCCCTCCAGCCATCCGCCGCTGCGCGGCAACGGGCCGCAGGGCTGGTTCGGCTGGCCGACCAGCCCGCGGCTGGAATCGCTGCGCGACCAGTGGATGGACGCGCCGGACCTCGCCGCGCAGAAGAAGATCGCCCAGGACATGCAGCGCATCGCCTTCGAGGAGGTGCCCTTCATCCCGCTCGGGCAGATCTACTACCCGACGGCCTTCCGCACGGACATCGTGGACATCGTCCCCGCCTCCTTCCCGATCTTCTGGGGCGTGAAGCGCGCCTGAGCGGCGGCTTGGGTCCCTCCCCGCACCTTCAGCCGGGGAGCGGGCCCGCTTCGGCCGCCGCCGCCTGGCGCAGGCCGTCGAGCGCCGTGCGGATCAGTTCGGCCTCTCCCGTCTCGGCATAGAGGGCATAGGCGGGGTGGAGGAATTCCGGGGCGCCAGGCACCAGCGCCAGCCGGCCGCTTTCCAGGTGGGGCCGGACGGCGCCCATGCGGAAATAGCCGGAGCCACCCACCTCCAGGATATAGGCGAGGCCGAGCGGGCCGAAGCCGACATGCAGCGCCGGCTCGCCCGGCGCTGCCGGGTTCGCCCCCTGCCGCAGGGCGAATTCCTGCCCCCAGTCCACCTGCACATAGCCCGGCGGCTCTCCCCCGGCGCCGGGCGGCGTGCTGACCATGACCAGCCGCTCCTCGGCCAGCAACTCCACCCGGAGTCCGGCCCGGTAGCGCGGCGCATAGAGCACGGCGATGTCGAGGATGCCCTCCGCCACCTGCTCCATCAGGCCCTCCGCCATGCCGACCTGGGCGCGCAGGGCAAGGTCGGGCGCCGCATGGCGCATCCACAATAGCCAGCGGAGCAGCAGCGGCTCCCACAGGCTGAGCTCGGCGCCGACGGCGAGCACCGCCCGCCGGCCGGGCGGCACCGCCACCTCCTGCCGCGCCCGTTCCCAGAGCTGCACGAGACCAGGCGCGTGACGGAGGAACTGCTCGCCCGCCGGCGTCAGCGAGGCGCCGGTCTTGTTGCGCACGAACAGCGGCCGGCGAAGCTGTTCCTCCAGCGTGCGCACCCGCGCGCTGACGGTGGTCTGGCTGACGTTCAGCCGCTCGGCGGCGCGGACGAAGCTGCCTGCGGCCACGATGGCGAGGAAGGTCCGGGCCAGTTCGATATCCATGGGGTACCCCCAGCAAGCTGCATAATTCTTGCAGATATCGGGCAATGAATCTCGTTTGCTTGTTGGTCTCTGGCAGCCAAGATCGGTTCCAGAACCCGCCCTGGCCGCCTTGCCGCAGTCAGGCATTCAGGGGCATTGCCATGGCCAAGAACGAACCGACCAACCTCCTCGCACTCGTGCCCGCTCTCCGGCCGCGGCGAACGTGGCGCGGCGCGTCAGGGGCGTGGCCGTGAGGCGCGCGGTTTCTCCGAGGGTGTCGGCGATGGAGCGCGGAAGGCGGCCGATCCGGCCGACAGCCACCCCGCCGGAGACGAGCGCCGAGGCACTCATCGCCTGCAGCTCGCCGCCCTGCTTCCTGCATGAACTCGACCCGACCTATCTCGGCTATCTCGGGCGGGAGGAGGTAGCGGCCCTGCTCCGCGACCTGCTCACGGCGGAGCAGCCCGGCACATTTCTGGAGATGGCTTGGCTGCGCGGCATGCTGCGGCGGCATCTGGCCAGTCTCGGCGAAGCCCCGGAACCCGGCGCGCCCGCGGCAGGCCCGCAAGAAGGGCTGCTGTGCCGCCTGCGCGAAGCCCTGCCGCGCCTGCATGACGAAAGGCTCCGGGGCGACCTGACCGACCTGCTCGCCATTCTGGAGCATGGCGCGCAGCAGCGCTCCAGCCGGGGCCTGGCCTGAGGCCGTGGAGGGGTGGCCGGCGATCCGGGCCTGGCGCAAGGCGCAGCGCGCCAGCCTGATCGCGCAGCGGCTCGCCGTGCCCCGCGCGCAGCGGGCGGCCTGGAACGAGGCCATCACCGCGCGGCTCGGAGAGTTGCTGCGGCCGGAAGGGCCGCTGCGAACCATCGGCTTCTACTGGCCGTTCAAGGGCGAGTACGACCCCCGCCCCCTGATGCGCGCGCTGCACGGCGCGGGGCTGCGGCTCGCGCTGCCGGTCGTGGTCCAACGGGCGGAGCCGCTGGCCTTCCGGGCATGGTGGCCGGGCATCCGCATGGTTCCGGGCGTCTGGGACATTCCCGTCCCGGCCGAGAGCGAGGCGGTGCGGCCCGACGCGGTGGTGGCGCCGCTGGTCGGCTTCGACGCGCGCGGCTACCGGCTCGGCTATGGCGGCGGCTACTACGACCGCACGCTGGCCGCCCTGCCCGCCCCGCCGCTGGCCATCGGGGTCGGCTTCGAGCTTTCCGCCCTCGGGACGATCCATCCGCAGCCGCATGACGTCCCGATGGACCTGATCATCACCCCGGAGCGGAGCATCCGGCCGGGGCGCGCCGGGATGGAAGCGGAAGGAGGCACCCCATGAGTGACGAGGCAGAGCGGGAACGGCTGGGCAGCGCCCTGCTCGACGCGGCATCGGACGCCATCATCCATGCCGACCGCGAGGGCATCATCCGCTTCTGGAACCCGGGGGCGGAGCGCATCTTCGGCTTCACCGCCGCAGAGGCGCTGGGCCAAAGCCTCGACATCATCATCCCCGAGGCGCAGCGGGCGCGTCATTGGAGCGGGTTCCGTCAGGTGATGGAGACCGGCGAGAGCCGCTACGGCCATGGCGACCTGCTCGCCGTGCCCGGCCTGCGCAAGGACGGCGGCCGCGTCTCGCTGGAGTTCACCATCGTGCCGGTCCATGCCGGGGATGGCCGGATGGAGGGCATGATCGCGGTGCTGCGCGACGTGAGCCGGCGCTTCGAGGAGATGCGCGCCCTGCGGCGGGAACTCGCGGCGCTGAAGGAGCGCCACTGAGCCCGCCGCGAGAGAGCTTAGGTGAAGAGGCCGATCAGGGCATAGGCGAAGGCGGCGATCAGCGCGGCGGCCGGCAGGGTGATCACCCAGGCGATCACGATGTTGCCCGCCACGCCCCAGCGCACCGCCGAGACGCGCCGCGCCGCGCCGACGCCGACGATGGCGCCGGTGATGGTGTGGGTGGTGGAGACCGGCACGCCCATCCAGGTGGCCAGGAACAGCGTCATCGCGCCGCCGGTCTCGGCGCAGAAGCCCTGCATCGGCGTCAGCCGCGTGATCTTCGAGCCCATGGTGTGGACGATGCGCCAGCCGCCGAACAGCGTGCCCGCCGCCATGGCGACCTGGCAGCTCAGCACCACCCAGAGCGGGACATGGAAGCCGCCCTGCATCATCCCCTGCGAGTAGAGCAGCACGGCGATGATGCCCATGGTCTTCTGCGCGTCGTTGCCGCCATGGCCGAGCGAGTAGAACGAGGCGGAGACGAACTGCAGCAGGCGGAAGGAGTTGTCCACCACGAAGGGCGTCTTGCGCGCGAAGATCCAGGAGACGATCAGCACCAGGAACAGCGCCAGCACCAGCCCGAGTGCCGGCGAGAGCACGATGGCTGCCAGAGTCTTGCCGAGGCCCGACCAGACGATGGCGCCGAAACCCGCCTTCGCCGTGCCTGCACCGACAATGCCGCCGACCAGCGCATGCGAGCTGGAGGAGGGGATGCCGAAGGCCCAGGTGATCAGGTTCCAGGCGATGGCGCCGGTCAGCGCGCCGAAGATCAGCCGCGGCGTGACCAGGTCGGCCTCGACGATGCCGGTGCCGATGGTCTGCGCCACGTGCAGGCCGAAGAAGAGGAAGGCGATGAAGTTGAAGAAGGCGGCCCAGAACACCGCGTATTGCGGCCGCAGCACCCGCGTCGAGACGATGGTGGCGATGGAATTGGCCGCATCATGCAGGCCGTTGAGGAAGTCGAACAGCAGCGCGACGGCGATCAGGCCGTAGAGCAGCGGCAGGGCCAGCGTGGCGTCCATCTTGGCCGGCCCGGCTCAGACGTGCTCGACCACGATGGTCTCGATCTCGTCCGCCGCGTCGTCGAAGCGGTCCACGACCTTCTCCAGCAGGTCGAAGACCTCGCGGGCGGCGATGAAGCGCAGCGCATCCTCGGGGCGGGTGCGGCGGTACAGGTCGGTCACGCCGGCATCGTGCACGTCGTCCGCCTCGCCCTCGACCTGGCGAATCTGCTCGCAGAGCGCGTTGATCTTGGCGGCGTTCGTGCTGATCTGCGAGAGCAGCGGCACCACCTCGCGCAGCAGGTCCGCGCAGCGCACGATGGCCTCGCCCATGCGCCGGAAATCCGGGTCGAACTCGGTCAGCTCGAACAGGACGATCGCCTTGGCGGCCTTCTTCATCTGGTCCACCGTGTCGTCCATCCGGCCGATCAGCGCCTGGATGTCGCCGCGGTCGAAGGGCGTGACGAAGGTGCGGCGTACCGCCTGCACCACCTCGCGGGTCACCGCGTCCGCGTCATCCTCGGCCGCCAGCACGGCCGGGAAGTGGCGCTGCACCGCGGCGCCGCCCTCCAGCATGCCTCGCAGCTCGTTGGCGCCGCGCACCACGCATTCGGCATGGCGCGCATACATGTCGAAGAACCGCTCCTCGCGCGGCATCAGCCGGCGGAACCAACGCAGCATCCGGATCAGTCCTCCTCGGCGCGGCCATGGCCGCGCATATCCCATCCCACCGGTCATCCGGCGCCGTCACCGGAGCGTCATAATCCAGGCGATACGGCGCCGAAATCCCCCAGAGGCCAGGAAACGGCCACTCAGGCCCCGGGCGGCAGCTCCGGCAGCTGCCGCAGCAGGGCGGCGAGGTCCTCCTCCTGCACCTGCTCGGCGGCCTGCGCCGGGCTGAACCAACGGCGCTCCCGCTGATGGGCCTCCGGCCATTCCCCGAGCAATTGCTCGACATGCAGGGGATAGACGCCGACCTCGCACCAAAGTTCCTGCCCCGTCTTCAGGCGCTTGCTGTAGCGGTAGGCGCCGATGGCCTCAGAGACCACAGAGCCCAGGGCGCCCGCCTCCTCGAAAGCCTCCTTGGCGGCCAGTTCAGCGGGGGTAAGCCCTTCCTCGGCCCAGCCCTTTGGCAGAACCCAGCGGCGGGTCTCCCGGCTGGTCACCAGCAGGACCCGCACCTCTCCCTCAATCTCGGCGAAGGGGAGCGCGGCGAATTGCTGCCCCCCCTGTTGCTGGCCCCGATCCTGCACGGCCTTCCTTTTCCTCTCGCGACTCCGGTCTAGCCTTCTCCTCATGCGCTGCCCGCCCCATTGCGTCCAGCGAAAGCGGAACGTTTCGCCGGGCGTGGCCGGCAACAGCCTCCCACGAGCCAGACCGTTCATTTTTCTCACCACATACGGGTGACCCGGAACAGAATGGTGTCTCCCGGGACAGAGAGACGGAGAACGGAACCCATGCCGATGGTCGGAGCCAAGCTGCGGAGCCTGCGCCAGCGCCGGGGGCTGGGCATGCGCGAGCTGGCGGCGCGCTCAGGTGTCTCGCACTCCGCCATTTCGCTCATCGAGCGGGACCGGATGAGCCCCTCGGTGGACACGCTCGGCGCCGTGCTCGGCGCGCTTGGCCTGACCATCTCCGGCTTCTTCGCCGATCTGGAAAGCCCGGTGCCGGCGCGCGTCTTCTATCCGGCCGGCGACCTGGCCGAGATCGGCCGGGTGGACAAGGTCTCCTACCGCCTGGTCGGCATGGACTACCCGAACCGGCGCATGCTGCTGCTCTCCGAGCGCTACGCGCCGGGTGCCGCCACCGACGGCACCGTCGCCCACAATGCCGAGGAGGCCGGCATCGTCACCCGTGGCGCGGTGGAGGTGACGGTGGGCAGCGAGACCCGCATCCTGCGCGAGGGCGACGGCTACTATTTCGACAGCCGCCAGCCCCACCGCTTCCGCAACGTCTCCGACGAGGTGAGCACCATCATCAGCGCCATCACCCCGCCGACCTACTGAACCGCCGGCGAGTATCCTGCCCGCGACGGCGCGGGACCGTTGCGCCGCCGGCGCTTCCGCCCTCTGCTGCCCCTCCGGCAGCTTGATGGCAGCGAGGTTCGAATGGCGGCACGACGCATCCTGGCAGGCGGCATCGCCCAGGAATCGCACAGTTTCAACCCCATCCTGACAGGACGGGACAGCTTCACCATCACCACGGGCGCGGAGGCGGTGCGGCGCGCGCGCGGCACCAACTCCACGCTCGGCGGCATCATCGCCGCCGCCGACGCGACGGGCGCCGAGGTGACGGTCCCCGTCCTGTTCCGCGCCCAGTCCGGCGGGCCGGTGGAGGAGGCGGTCTTTGCCGAGGTGAAGGCCGCGATGCTCGACGCCGCCCGGCAGGGCGATTTCGACGCCATCGCCCTGCCGCTGCACGGCGGCATGCTGACCCCTGCCCTGCACGACCCCGAGGGCGTGCTGATCCAGGAGCTGCGCGCCATCGTCGGGCCGGAGGTGCCGATCACCGCGGCCTTTGACCTGCACGCGCATGTCACGCCCGAGACGCTGAACGCCTGCGACCTGCTGGCCGCCTATCTCACCAACCCGCATGGCGACCAGGGCGCCACCGGCCGCCGCGCCGGGGATGCCGCCTTCGCCATGCTCGATGGCCGGCTCGACCCGGTGCTGGCCTGGGCGCACCTTCCGATGCTCACCCTCGGCAACGACCGCACCGACGAGGAGCCGCTGCAAGGCCTGCACGCCCGCGCGCGGGCGGCGGTCGAGGCCGGCCAGGTCTATGACGCCTCGATCTTCAATGCGCAGCAGTTCCTCGACGTGCCCGGCCTGGGCCAGGTGGTGATGGCCTATGGCAATGGCCGCTCGGAGGAGGCGGAGGCGCTGGTCGCCAGCCTGGCGGCCGACCTGTGGGCGGCACGGGAGGCGCTGATCGGCAGCTATCCGAGCCTGGAGGAATGCCTCGCCCGCGCCGTGGCCGGCACGCCGCGCCCGCTGATCCTGGGCGACCAGGGGGACCGTGTGGCAGCCGGCGCACCGGGCGACAGCACCGTGGTGCTGCACGCCCTACTCAAGCTCGGCACCGCGATTCCGGCCGCCGTGCCGATCACCGATGCGGAGGCGGTGGCGCGCTGCCGCGAAGCCGGTGTCGGCAGCACCGTGACCGTGACGGTTGGCGGCCGCTACTCGACCATGGCACCGCCGGTGACGCTGACCGGCGAGGTGGTCGCCGCCGGCGAGGGCGCCTCGCTGGTCTATGCCGGGCCCGCCGAGAAGGGCCAACGCGCCCAGGTCGGTCCCTACGCGGTGCTGCGCGCGGGCAAGCTGACGGTGGTGCTGACCGCCTTCCCCTATTCCTACATCGACCCGGAATACTACCGCGCCATGGGCGTGGAGCCGGCCGAGCAGCGCGTCGTCATCACCCGCTCCGGCTATCATTTTACCCTGAACTTCGCCGCCATCGGCGAGTGCATCACGGTGGACACGCCGGGCATGTCCTCCTACCGCGTCGCCGAGCTGCCCTTCACGGTGGCGCGGCCCTTCTATCCTCTCGATGATCTGGACGTCACGCCGCAGGTGCGGCTGCGGCGGCGTTGAGACGCTCCCGGGAGGGGCGCTGCCTCTCCCGGACCTCCCCGAACGGTGGGGTCCGGGGTGACACTGTCACCCCGGCGGGGTTTCAGGGGCGGAGCCCCTGCGCAAGCACGGGCGCCACGGCCGCGAAGGCCTCCTCCATCAGCCCGGTCGCCTCCGCGTCATGCGCGAAGGAGAGATAGAGCCGTCCATAGCCCGAGGGCATGACCAGCACGCCACGGCGGCGCAATTCCAGGTGCAGCGTCTCGGACCAGTCGGCGCGTAACCCGCGCCGTGCCGCGTCGTAATCGGCCGGCGCCGCCTCCCCCGGCCAGAGGGCGAAGACGTCGCCATAGCCGCTGGTAACGACCGGCAGGCCCGCTTGCGTGAAGCAGTCCTCGATCCGACCGCGCAGGGCGTCACCGCGCGCCAGCAGCGCCGGATAATCCGCCCCGTCGAGCAGCCGCATCGTCGCCACCACGGCGGCGCAGGAGACGGGATTGCCGCTATAGGTGCCGGCGCGCACGGCGCGACCTTCGGCGAAGGCGCGCATGATCTCCGCCCGCCCGGCCACCGCCGCCACCGGTACGCCGCTGCCGATCGCCTTGCCCAAGGTGACGAGGTCAGGGTCCAGGCCGAGATGGTGCGCCGTGAGCCCGGCCTGCAGCCGGAAGCCCATCAGCACCTCGTCCATGATCAGCAGGGCGCCGTGGCGGCGGGCGATCTCCTGCAACCGCTGGAGATAGCCGGGCGCGGGCATGATGCAGCCGGCATTGGCCAGCATCGGCTCCACCAGCACGGCGGCGATGTCGTCGTGCTCGGCGAAGAGCCGCTCGGCATCCTCGGCATCGTTGAAGCGCAGCAGGGAGAGGCGGTCGGTGCCCGGGCGCGCATTGCCGGGGAAGGCCGCCTCGGGCGCGCCGGCACCGCCGAAGGCCACGTCGTCCAGCCAGCCGTCGAAGCCGCCGGCCATCTTGGCGATGCGCGGACGGCCGGTGGCGACGCGCGCGGCGCGGCAGGCCAGGTGCACCGCCTCGCTGCCGGTGCTGACGAAGAGCACGCGGTCCAGCGGGCCGGTATGGGCGGCGATGGCGGCGGCGGCGGCCTCCTCGCCAGGATGAGCGAAGGCGGGCAGCGGGCCTTCGCGCAGCGCCGCCGCGGCCGCCTCCATCACCTGCGGCGGGGCATGGCCGAGCACGGTGCCGCCGAAGCCGAGGGCAGTGTCCACGTAGCGCCGCCCCTCCGCATCCCAGAGATATGGGCCCTGCGAGCGGACCACGGCGAGCGCGGCGCCGTCGAGCGGCGGCAGGGCACGGGCGGCGCTCGACACGCCGCCGACGAGATGCGGCCCGCTCATGCGCGCCGCACGTTCCAGGGGTAGCGCACGGAGCCGCCGAGCACGCCGGTCAGGCTGGTGCGGTAGGCGGTGTGCGGGAAGTAGATGCCGAGCGGCAGGGTCGGCACATCCTGCAGCGCCAGGCGGTGGATCTCGGTCTGCAGGCGGGACTGCTCGGCCGCCTCGGTGGCGCTCAGCCACTCGGAGACGAGGCGCTCCATCTCCGCGCTCTCGTACCAGCCCGGCCAGCCCTTCGCGCCCTCGCCGCGCAGGGTGGTGTTCTGCACAGGGTTGGAGATGGCAATGCTCGGCCAGGTGCTGTGATAGATGCTCCAGCCGCCCTGGTCGGAGGGCGCCTTGGACATGCGCCGCTGCAGCAGCGTGCCCCAGTCCATGTCCACCAGGTCGACATTCATCCCGGCCTGCTGCAGCAGGGCCGCCGTCACCGGGCCGAGCGGCGCCAGCGCGGGGCTGTCGGCGGGGTTCAGGATGACCACCTTCTCGCCCTTGTAGCCGGTGGCCTTCAGCGCCTCCTGCATCGCCTTCGGGTCGTTGGCGAGGCGGCCGAACTGGTCGCGGCCCAGTTCCTCCACGCCGGGGATGGGGCATGGGAACATGGCACGGCATTCCTGCCAGGCCTTCGGATTGCCGCCGGTGACGGTCGCCAGATAGTCCACCTGCTTGACGATCTGCAGGACGAAGCGGCGCAGCGCCGGATTGTTGAAGGGCGCGGCGGTGTGGTTGAAGCGCAGCACCAGCTCGGTGCCGAGCGGATCGGCATTCTCGATGCGGATGTTGCGGTTGCGCGCCGCCAGCGGCTCCAGATCGGCGGGCAGGTTCTCCATCCAGTCCACCTCGCCCTGCTGCAGGGCGGCGACGGCGGTGGAGTTGTCGGGGAGCACCCGCCACTCGACGCGCTCGAAATGCGCCACCTTGCCGCCGGAGGTCCATTCCGGCGCCTCCTCGCGCGGCTTGTAGCCGTCGAAGCGCGCATAGGCGACGAGGTTGCCGGAATCGAACTCATCGGGGAGGAAGCGGTAGGGACCGGAGCCGATGATCTCGGTGATCGGCGTGTCCGGCGCGGCCTTCACGATCCGCTCCGGCATGATGAACGCGGGCGAGGAATGCGGCTTGCCGATGGCGTCCACCAGCAGCGGGAAGGGCCGCTTCAGGTGGATGCGCAGCGTGCGGTCGTCCGGCGTCTCGTAGCGATCCACGGCCGCGCCATAGACGCGGCCATAGACGTCCCTCCGGCTCCAGCGCTCCAGGCTGGCGGCGCAGTCGCGGGAGCGGACCGGCTCGCCATCGTGGAAGCGCAGTCCCTCGCGCAGACGGATGGTCCAGGTGAGGCCGTCGTCGCTCACCTCGTGTCCCTCGGCCATCTGCGGCTTCGCCCGCATCTGCGAATCGACGCCGTAGAGCGTGTCGAAGACGTAGTAGCCGTGCTGCACGGCGACCAGCGCGGTGGACATCACCGGGTCCAGCGAGACCAGGCTGGTCGAGGGCACGAAGCGCAGCGTGCGGCTGCGCGTGTCCTGGCCGAGGGCGGGCATCGGCAGCGCCGCCACGGGCAGAAGTTTCATCAGGTCGCGGCGTCGGATGGTCATCAGGTACTCCTCCGTGGCGAGCATCGTTCCGGCGGCAGCCTAGACAGGGCGCGCCGGGCTGTATCCGGCCTTTCCCCGCCCGGTGAGGATAGTGCACGGGCACGCCCGCCGGGCGCGGGCTACCTGCCGGGCGGCGCCAGATAGAGGCGGTGGCTCGTGAAGGAAAAACACAGCTCGCGGGCCGCCATCCAGTCCCGCCCGAGCGGCCAACTCATAGGGGCTGCCGGTGCCCGACCCCCAAGTTTCATCGGCCGCTCCGGCGGCCTCGCCGGGAACCATCACCCAACGAAATGCACCCACCCGCGTTGGTAGCAGGAGACCACCGCGTGCAGATCATCTCACATGCCGCGTCGGCCTCGGTGAACATGCGATGAAGGAGGAACGCGATGACGCGTATTTTCGGGGGCGCCGCTTGCGCGATCCTGCTCCTGGCCGGCTGCGCGGAGACGCAGAAGGCCGCCGACACCACCGTTGCAGCGGCAAAGGCGCAGGTGAATCCAACCCTCTCCACCAGCGACGCCGCCTTCATGACCACCGCCGCGCGTGGCGGCATGGCCGAGGTGCAGCTGGGGCAGCTCGCTCAGCAGAACGGCCGCTCGCAGGCGGTGAAGGCCTTCGGCCAGCGGATGGTGACCGATCATGGCCAGGCCAATCAGGAGATGATGGCGCTGGCGCAACAGAAGCAGATCACGCCGCCCAGCGATATCGGGGCCGAACACCAGCAGGTCTATGACCGACTCGCCAAGCTGCGCGGCAGCGCCTTCGACCGCGCCTATGCCCAGGCCATGGTGCAGGACCATCAGACGGACCTACAGGCTTATCAGCAGGAGGCGATGAACGGCACCGATCCGGATGTGAAGGCCTTCGCGGCAAACCATGTGCCGGTGCTGCAGGAGCATCTGCGCATGGCGCAGCGCCTTTCGCAGCGCTGAAGGCAAGCACAAGGGCTACCGTCCAGAAGCATGTGTCGGGGTGACGACATCACCGCGGACCGGGTCTCACATGGGGTGTTCAAGGGGGGAAGCCCCCCCTCCCCATCATGGCGAAGTGCTGGGAAAGCTCAGCACCAGCGGTGCCGTCTCCGGCCGCCGCACGGAGAGCCGGGCGCCATTGAACAGCAGCATGAGCAGCGGGCTGCGCCGGATCAGCCGGTGAAAGCCATAGGCGAGAACACCTGAGAGCCCGACGATGATCGCAACCTCGACCAGCGGTGGCAGCGCCACGGCCAGGAAGGCGACCGACAGCCAGAGCACGAAGACGACATGCACGAGATAGATCGTCATCGCGCCATCCACCATCGCTCTTGAGAGAGGGGTGGAGCGGTCGAGCCAGCGCCGGGCGGCCGAGAGCAGCAGATGGGAGAAGAGGATGCCAACGATGGGCATCAGGAAATAGCTGGCGGCGCGGCCGACAGTGCCATCCATCTCCTGGCAGACCGCCATTAGCGCCGCCGCGGCCAGGGCGACGCACCAGACAGGCCAGCAGGGCCGCGTGAAGGCCTCAAGCCAGCCCGGCCGGTAGGCCAGCAGGGCACCGCAGAGGAAGACCAGGCCATTGGCGACGAACTCTGCGGGAATGAAGATCCCTCCCAGAAGATAGGTCGCGTCGAACAACTTGGCCGCCGCTGCCATGGCGACCGTAGCAGCGCCCAGGGCCGGCAGGGCCAGCACGCCCAGCAGGGGATGACGCTCCACCGCGTCCTGGAAGATGACAAGGCCCTGCTCGAGCCGTAGTCCCTTCCGGAACTGCCAGAACCCAGCCAGCAAGCTCACATAAAGAAGCAGATAGATCAGAAACCACAGGTGCACGGTCCAGCTCGCACCAGGATTCTGCAGCGCCTGGAGCAGCCGGGGCATGGCGTTCGCGGTTCCCCCCTCCGCCACCGCCCCTGCCAGCACCAGCAAGGGACTGACAAGCACGAGCGAGGTCGCGAGGGGGATTCCGAGGCGCCGCAGGCGGTCCTTCCACCAAGCCGCGCTGCCACGGCGCCGCAACAGCAACATGCCGAACAGACCGGCCAGCAGGAAGAAGGCGGGCATGCGGAAGGTGTGGCTGAACTGCACGAACCAGGTGATGACCTGACTGCTTTCGGGCGAGGCGACGATCCAGACGGCATGCGACGCGTAAACCAGGCCAACATGGTACGGGATACCTGCCAGCATCAGGATCGCGCGTAGCTGATCGAGGTAGTCCCAGCGCTGGCCGCTGGCCGGGAGGGACGTTGCCGCTCCCATGGCCTTGACCTGGGCGAGCGGGATTGCTGCTGCGGACATCGGCCTTCTCCCATAGCGCGCGTGACCTGCCCCTGGCTCGCCTGACACAAGCGAATGACCCTCTTGAAGGCGCGGGCGCAAAATTTTCGACTGATTATGATTTTATGGATTCTTCCCGCGCATCGAAATCAAGGATCTGTGAAATGGCCCGAAGGGAGCGGCCCACCCAGACCCGGCGGCGCAATTCATTTCACGCCTGTTATGCGAAGGATAGGTTTCCTTCATCACCTCACAGGATAGGGCGCAAAAAGAGCATTTCTCACTACTGGTTGATAATGGTCACACCATGATTTCCGTCGCATTCAAGAGACGAGGCGGCAATATGACCGCATCGAGACATCGCGCTTCGTGGAAGTTCGAGGAAAACGATCATGCACCAGAGACGAATTCCGCGCCCGCCGCGAATCCAGAATGCCGCCCCGGCCAGTCGGATGGCGTCGCGCATCGCTTGCCCCACCCTTGCGCGCCAGCCTGCGGCGAGGCGCCGCCGCCCCACTTCGGCCGGAGCCTGGCGGACCGCTACACTCCTCCCCAAAAGCTGAGGCGATGCGCCTGATGCAGCGTCGCCGAGGCTTGCCACGGGCCGCTTCCGGTGCCCCGCCGGGTCATTCCGTCATGGTCCTTTTTGCGCCCGCTGCGGCTCCTTCCAACACAGGGATGCCCCACTAGAGGCGCGGCGAGGACCTTGCCTCCCCCGCCTCCCCGCCATCTCCGACGTGCTTGCCCGAGCGCGTTCTCCCCCGACCGATCTTCAGCAAGCGGATTCCTGCCATGCCGTCTCCGATGAGCGCCGATCTCATCCGCACGATCGCCGAACTGTCGCAGGCCGCGCCCGCCGCAGCCGGGCCGGAGGATGCCGCGCTCCGGCGCGCAACCCGCGCCCTGATCCGCTCGATGCGGGAGGAGGGGCGCCTAGCGGAAAGCCCGATGCAACTCGCCCTGACGCGCACGGTGGAGCTGCACCACGCGGCGGCAGAGCGGCGGCTGCGGGGAAAGCGCGTCCTGGTGACGGGCGGCTCGGGCTGCGTCGGCACGCGGCTGCGCCAGCTCCTCGCCGGCTTCGGCCCGGCCACGCTGGTCAACCTCGACATCGTGCCGCATGAGGAGGGGGAAGGCCGCTGGGTGCAGGCCGACATCCGGGATCCCGCGGTGCTCGACGCCGCCTTCCGCGCGGCCCGGCCGGAGGTGGTCTTCCACCTGGCCAGCATCCGCGAGCCGGGCAAGGCGGAGCTGGTGGTGCAGGAGGCGGTGGACACCAACGTCTTCGGCACCGCCAACATCATCGCCGCCTGCCGCGCACACGGCGTCGGCCATGCCGTCTACTCCTCCACCGGCAAGTGCTATGCCTACCTGACCGACCATGTCTACACGGCCAGCAAGAAGCTCGCGGAGATGCAGTGGATGGCCGCCGCGCGCGAAGGCGGCGACACCACCTTCGCCATGACGCGCTTCACGCATGTGCTGGAGAACGGCATCGTCTCGCGCGACATCGCCGATGGCATCCGGCGCGGCATGGTCGGCCTGCACGGCCCCGACCGGCATTTCAACATCCAGAACCTGCGCCAGGCCACGCATCTGCTGGTCAACGCCCTCGCCCTGGCCGGCACCCAGGCGCCCGGCAGCTTCTGGAGCGCGGTGGACCTTGGCTGGCCGGTGAACACGCTGGAGCTGGCGCTGTTCGAGATCGCCCGCAGCGGCCGGGATGTCGGGGTGCGCTTCCTTGGCATTCCCAAGGGCTATGACGAGAGCTTCTTCCGCGGCCAGTTCGACTGGAGCGGCGACTGCGACTACCACCCGCTGGTGAACGCGCTGGAAGCGCCCGGCATGATCAGCGACAGCACGGGCACCATGATCGGCGCCCGGGTCGCACCCTGCCCCGAAGCGGTTCTGCGGCTGGCGCTGGATCGGCTGCACGCCCGGCTGCACGGCGAGGGAGCGGCTTCCGGCGTGAAGCAGACGCTGCTGCACAGCGTCTCCAACGTCACCGCGGCAGTCTTCCGCGAGATCACCCCCTGCCGGTTGCTCGATATCCTCTGGTGGGGCGCCGCACCGGGCTGGGTCGAGGCCGGAGCCACCCGCTTCCGCCCTGTCATGACGATGCTGGCCGACATCCTGCTGCCCGCCCTGGCGGAGCCGGGCCTGCACTGGGACGAGGCGGCCCGCGCCAAGCTGCAGGACATCGCGACGACCTTCGCCGGCATTCCCGGCCTGGGCGGACGCGCGGAGCGCCTCCAGGCGGTGACGCAGCCCCTATGCGCCGCCTGAGGAAGCGGCACGGCTTCCTGGCCCGCCACCACATGGCGCGGCCGGGGGCCCCGTTCCGCCAGCGTTCAGGTCTGGCGCGCGGCATGTTCCCAGCCCTTTGCCTGGCAGCGGGGGAGCCCGTGACGGGCACGGGAAGTCACAGCCTGTCCACGTGGGTATCCACAGGATTGCCCCCGAAATCTGGGGATAACCGGTGTCCTGGCCATCCTGTGTTCGTTCTGGCATCCGGCCTCAGGGGTCACCCATCGTCGGCATCCCCCGAGGCCTTTTTCGGCGCTACCCGGACATGCCGACGCGGCGCAGGACCGGCTCCCATTTCGCCGTCTCGGAGGCCAGGAAGCCGGCGGCCTCGTCCGGCGAACTACGGGGCCGCACCTGCATCGCCATGTCCAGCAGGCGGTGCCGGAAGGCCTCCTGCCCGGTCACACGGTTCACCGCCTCGTTCAGCGTGGTGATGACCGGGACGGGCGTGCCGGCGGGCGCCATCAGCATGTGCCAGGTATAGGCCTCGTAGCCCGGCACCCCGGCCTCGCTGATCGTGGGGACGCCCGGCGCCGCCGGCGAGCGCTCCGGCGAGCCGACGCCGAGCGCCCGCAGCTCGCCGCGCTCGACATAGGGCATCTCGCCGGTGCCGACATCGATCAGCATGTCCACATTGCCGCTCAGCAGGTCGGGCATGGCGGCGGAGCTGCCGCGATAGGGCACATGCTGCACCTTCAGCCCGCCGGCCATGCTGAGGAACAACTCGGTCGCCAGATGCACCGCGCCGCCGATGCCGGAGGAGGCGTAGTGATACTGCCCGGGATGGTCGCGGAAGAGGGCGATCAACTCCTTCAGGTCCTTCGCCGGCAGCTTCGGGTTGATATAGACCACCATCGGCACCTGGCCGATCAGCGCGATGGGCGCGAAATCCGCCAGCGGGTCGAAGGTGAGCTGCGGGAAGAGCGGTCGCAGCACCGAATGCGCGATGGTGGTGTAGAGCAGCGTGTAGCCGTCCTTCGGCGCCTTCGCGACATACTCGCTGCCGACGACCACCCCCGCCCCGGTGCGGTTCTCCACAATGACCCGTTGCGGCAGGATCTTGCCCACTTCCTCGGCGAGCAGCCGGGCGGCGACGTCGGTCGGGCCGCCAGCCGCGAAGGGCACGATCATCCGCACGGGCTGGTTGGGCCAGGCGGCCGCCTGCGCGACGGCGGAGCGGGGCATGGTGGCGAGCGGACCCAGCGCCAGCCCCGCGGCTGACGCAAGAAGACCTCGGCGCTTCATCGGCGCTCCTCCCTGTTAGCCAGGGCAGTATCGCGTCCGTTTCGGGTCCGGGTCAATTTCGCCCTGCGGCGGGCGGCAACACTGTTCCGGCAGGGCTCCCCCGCCTGCTTCGCCAGAGGGTTGCGCCACTCCAGCCGCAGCCATGCGATTGGCACGACGGTGCCATCATCGAGCTTGCGAAGCATTCGCAGGGGGCCTATTCGGCCCGGAGAAGACGCTCTGCGCCGCCGGGATCGCGGTGCCCCATCGGGAGCCATTGCCCGTGCTGGTCGCTTTTCTCATTCTGCTGCGCGAGGGGCTGGAAGCCGCCCTCATCGTCGGCATCGCCGCCGGCTACCTCCATCGCACCGGCCGCTCCGAGCAGATGCCGCTGGTCTGGATTGGCACGGCCTGCGCCGCACTGCTCTGCCTGGGCCTTGGCCTCTCGCTGGACCTGCTCAGCCTGGAATTCCCGCAGCGCCAGCAGGAGCTGTTCGAGAGCGCCATCGGCCTGCTGGCGGCCGGCATGCTGACCGGCATGGCCTTCTGGATGCGCCGCGCCGCCCGCTCCATGAGCCATGACCTGCGCGGCCGGATGGAGGCGGCGGCGGGCTCCGGCGTCGCGCTGATCGCGCTGGTCTTCCTCGCCGTGGCGCGGGAGGGCGTGGAAGCGGTGGTCTTCCTGCTGGCGCTGATGCAGCAGGGAACGGGTTGGGCGGTGCCGGTGGGCGGGCTGCTCGGCCTGGCCGTGGCGGCGGTGGCCGGGGTGCTGATCGCCTGGGGCGGCATGCGCCTGAACTACGGCCGCTTCTTCCGCTGGACCGGCGTGGTGCTGCTCTTCGCCGCCGCCGGGCTGACGGCCGGCGCCCTGCGCGCGCTGCATGAGGCGGGGCTCTGGAACCAGCTCCAGCAGCTTGCCTTCGACCTCAGCAACGTCCTGCCCGAGGATGGCATCCTCGGCTCGGTGCTGGCAGGCCTGTTCGGCTATGCCGCCCGCCCCAGCATTGGCGAGGTGATGCTGTACCTGGCCTTCCTCGGCGTGCTGCTGCCTGTCTTCCTGTCCAGCCCGCGGCAACCGGCCGCCATGGCGGGGGGGCGCTGAGCCGCATGTCGCTGCGGCGGACCATCCGGATCGGCTACGGGCTGGCCGCCCTGCTGGCACTCGGCGTCGCCGGGCTCGGCGTACTGGACTGGCGGCAGCACCAGCGCCGCGCCGCGCAGCCCGCGGCGGCGGACGAGGCGGTGACCGTGATCGTTACCGCCAGCGCCTGCGAGCCGAGCCAGATCGAGGTGCCGGCGGGGCGCGTACCCTTCCGCGTCGTCAACCGCAGCGACAGGGTGCTGGAATGGGAGATCCTGGACGGCGTGCTGGTCGTCGAGGAGCGGGAGAACATCGCCCCCGGCCTCAGCCAGCGGCTGACCGCCCGTCTCGCGCCCGGCGAATACGCCATCACCTGCGGGCTGCTGAGCAATCCGCGCGGCCGTCTGGTGGTCCGCCCGGCTGGGACTGGTTCGGCACCGGCGGGGCCGGACCTGCGCGAGCTGATCGGCCCCATGGCCGAGTACCAGGTCTATCTCACCCTCCAGGGCGCGGCGCTGACCGAGGCCGCCGCGCGGCTGGTGGAGGCCGGTGAAGGGCCGGAGGCGCCTGCGGCCCTGGCCGAGGCGCAGGCCGCCTATCAGCGCCTGCGGCCGGCCGCCAAGCTGCTGCAGGCGGATCTCGACGCCGCACTGGACGCGCGCGCCACGGATTTCGCCGGCGGCGCGGATGACCCGGCCTTCACCGGCTTCCGCCGCCTGGATCTGGCGCTGCGCCATTCGGACGACGCCGTGCCCGCGCTGGAGCACCGCATCCAGGCCGATGCCATGGAACTGGCGCAGCGGCTGAGCGCGGCCTCCATGCCACCCGACCGGATGCTCGCCGGCGCCGCGCTGGTGGCCTCCGAGGCAGCCACCGCGAGCCACCCTGCCCTGGCCGGCGCCATGCTGGAGGGGGCAGGCAAGGTCGTCACCCTGCTGGCGCCGCCGCTCGGCCGCACCGCGCCGGAGCCGGCGCAGCAGGCCACGGCACAGCTCGCCGCCGCCCGCGCCGCGCTCGCCGCCGGTGACGAGGCCGGCTGGCGGAAGGCCGCGAAGGCGCTGGCGGAGTCCCTTTCATCCCTGCGCGAGAGGCTTGGCGCAGCATGAGCAAGTGCCCCTTCCACATGGGTTCGGGCGCCATGGACACCGGGCGGCGCGCGCTGCTGCGCGGCTTGGCCGCCGGCGGCGCGGCGCTCGGCCTGCCCGCCGCCGCCCGCGCCCGCGAGGCCCGCGCCGAGGAGCTGATGCAGTCCCCGCCCGGTCGCGACGACCGGGCGGCGAACCAGTCCATTCCCTTCTACGGCCCGCACCAGCCCGGCATCCTCAACCCGCCGCCGGCGGCCGGGATGGTGGCCGCCTTCGACGTGCTGGCCCCCTCGCGCAAGGAGCTGGAGCGGCTGTTCCGCCTGCTGACCGAGCGCGCCGCCTTCCTGATGGCGGGCGGCACGCCCCCGGCCGACGACCCGCGCTTCCCGCCCGCGGATTCCGGCATTCTCGGCCCGGTCATCCTGCCGGACGCGGTGACGCTGACCGTGGCGCTCGGCGCCTCGCTGTTCGACGAACGCTACGGGCTGGCACCCTACAAGCCGCGCCACCTCACGCGCATGGCGCGCTTTCCGAACGACGCGCTGGACCGCGACTGGTGCCATGGCGACCTGCTGCTGCAGATCTGCGCCAATACCCCGGCCACCACGCTGCACGCGCTGCGCGACATCATCAAGGCAACGCCCGACCTGCTGCGCCTGCGCTGGAAGCTGGAGGGCTTCCTGCCGCCCGCCCTCGGCGCGGCCAAGCGGGAGAGCCCACGCAACCTGCTCGGCTTCAAGGACGGCACCGCCAACCCCGACCCGTCCGACGCGCCGCTGATGCGGGATCTGGTCTGGACCGTTCCCGGCGCGGGCGAGCCGGACTGGGTGGCGGGCGGCAGCTATCAGGTGGTGCGCATCATCCGCAACCTGGTCGAGCGCTGGGACCGCACGCCGCTGCGCGAGCAGGAGCGGATCATGGGGCGGCAGAAGGAGTCCGGCGCCCCGCTGGATGGCGAGCACGAGCACGACGCGCCGGATTTCGCGCATGATCCGGAGGGCGCCCGCACGCCGCTGGACGCCCATATCCGCCTGGCCAATCCACGCACGGCGGAGACGGCCGGCAGCCGCATCCTGCGCCGCCCCTTCAACTACAGCCGTGGCATCACCCGTTCCGGCCAGCTCGACATGGGGCTGCTGTTCATCTGCTTCCAGGCGGACCTGGAGGCCGGCTTCATCACCGTGCAGCGGCGGCTGAACGGGGAGCCGCTCGAGGAATACATCAAGCCCACGGGCGGCGGCTATTTCTTCGCCCTGCCCGGCGTGCCCGCCGAAGGTGGCTATCTCGCCCAGGCGCTGCTCGAAGCATGACATCGCCCTGCCCGCGCCGAACCCATTCCCGGAAGGACACTCCGATGCGCCGACTGCTCCTCTCGGGCGCGGGCCTGCTGGCCCTGTCGCTCGCCGCCTCCCTGCCGCCCGCCGGCACCGCCTGGGCCGCAGCGGTCTCGCCGCTGGAGCTGGCGGGACCGATCGCGCAGTACAAGCTCTACGTGATCGGCGAGGCGCGGCAGCTCGTGCAGGCGACGCGCGCCTTCACCACCGCCATCAAGGCCGGCGACCTGACGAAGGCGCAGGCGCTCTACGCGCCCACGCGCGTGCATTACGAGCGGATCGAGCCGCTCGCCGAACTGTTCAGCGACCTCGACAGCTCCATCGACTCGCGCGCCGACGACCATGCCGAGGCGGAGAAGGACCCGGGCTTCACCGGCTTCCACCGCCTGGAATACGGGCTCTTCGCGCAGAAGAGCACCGAGGGCCTCGCCCCCTTCGCCGACAAGCTGCTGGCCGACGTGCAGGACCTGCAGACCCGCCTGCAGGACCTGACCACCCCGCCGGAGAAGGTGGTGGGCGGCGCCGCCGCGCTGATTGAGGAAGTGGCCGCGACCAAGATCTCCGGCGAGGAGGACCGCTACAGCGGTGCCGACCTCTCGGACTTCCAGGCCAATGTGGACGGCTCGAAGAAGATCGTGGACCTGCTGCGCCCGCTGCTGACCAGGGCCGATGCGCCGCTGCTGGCCAAGGTGGACGCCAATTTCGGTAAAGTGGACACGGTGCTGGCGCGCTACCGCACGCCGGAAGGCTTCAAGAACTACGAGTCGCTGACCCGCGACGACCGCAACGCGCTGCAGGCGCCGATCACGGCGCTGGCCGAGGACCTTTCGCGACTGCGGGGCACGCTGGGTCTGGACTGAGCCGTCAGGCGGCCCCGCCGCGTGCGGGGCGGCGGCCCCGCTCCGGGTCGGCCGCCGCCTCCAGGGGCCTCGCCGCCGCCGGCGCGGTCTCACGCAGGAAGCGGGCGAGGGCGTTCAGTCGCACCGCACCGACATGCCCCCATCCACCACGATCTCCGTGCCGGTGATAAAACGCGCCTCGTCGGAGGCGAGGAACAGGGCGGCGTTGGCCGTATCCCGCCCGTCGCCGGCGAAACCCATCGGGATGCGCTTCTGGCGCTGGGCGAGCAGTGCCTGCACGTCGCCGCCCGCACGCTGGCCGGCGAGGCGCACCTCCACCATCGGCGTGTGCATCTGGCCGGGCACCACAGTGTTCACCCGGATGTTGCGGCCCGCATACTCGACGGCCACGACGCGGGAGAACTGGATGATGCCCGCCTTGGCCGCGGCATAGGCGACCTGCGCCGCGCCGGTCCAGCGGATGCCGGAGGTGGAGGCGGTGTTGACGATGGCGCCCCCGCCCTGCGCCTCCATCACCGGCAGCACATGCTTGCAGGTGAGGAAGACGCTCTTGAGGTTGTAGTCGATCTGGCTGTCCCAGACCTCCTCGCTCATCGCCACCGGCCCGCCCTTGGCGGAGCCGCCGACATTGTTCACCAGGATGTCCACGCGGCCGTATTCCGCCTGCGCAGCGGCCACCATGGCGGCCACCGAGGCGCTGTCGGTCACGTCGCATTGGCCCATGGCGAAGCGGCCGCCCTCCTCGCGGATGCGGGCGGCGGTCTCCTCCATCGCGGCGGGGTTCTTGTCCACGCCAAAGACCAGCGCGCCCTCGCGCGCGAAGAGCACGGCCGCCGCGCGGCCATTGCCCCAGCCCGGGCCGACCGAGCCGGCCCCGGTGATGATCGCGACCTTGCCGGCCAGGCGTCCTGCCATGCGGCTGCCCTCCCCGCGGCTCACGCGCCGGCCGGCACGAAGCACCGCATGGTGCGGCGCGGATTGCGGAAGAAGGTGCGGGCACGGCGCGTCCAGGGCGTCTCGCGCGCCTCGATCCAGGCGGGGGATTCGAAGACTTCCCGCCGCTCCAGCCGGTAGGCGGCGAGGTAGCGCGGGCTGGTGCCGGCATCGAGCGCGACGAAGCGCCGCGCCGAGAGCACGCCGGGCACGGCGGCGAGGCGCGGGATGTGCTCGTCCGCATACCAGGCGTTCAGCTCCTCCTCGCGGCCGGGCTCGACATCCTGCTCCACGGTGTAGAGGAAGGGCGCCTCCACCCCCTCCGCGCCGATGCGGAGGACGGCACGGTAGAGCACCGCGCCCGCCGGGGCCGCATCCGGCACCGGCTCCATCCAGGTGAGGCGAGTGGCCGGGTCGTCGGCCAGAGCGAAGACGAGACCGGCGCCGCCGGCGCCGTTGAGGATTGCAAGGTCGGCCATCGGCTCAGTCCATCCGCACATTGGCGCGGTGGCCGATATCGCCCCACCGCTTGGTTTCGGAGATAATGAAGGCGCGGAACTCCTCCGGCGTGCCGCCGACCGGACGCGCGCCCTGCTCGGCATAGGCCTTGCGCAGCTCGGGATCGTTCAGCGCGCGCACGGCGGCATCGTGCAGCAGCGCGAGGATCGGCTTCGGCGTGCCGGCAGGCGCCACGAGTCCGTACCAGTTGTCCGCTTCGACGTTCGGCTGGCCGGCCTCGGCCATGGTCGGCACATCAGGTAGCAGCGGCGTGCGCTCCTTGCTGGCGATGGCGATGGGGCGCAGCGCGCCGGCCTGCACCTGCGGCAGCAGCGCGGGGATGTCGGCGAACATCATCTGCACCTGCCCGGCCATCAGGTCGGTCACCGCCGGGGCGGCGCCGCGATAGGGCACGTGCACGATGTCGATCCCCGCCGCCGCGCGCAGGGATTCGCCGGCCAGATGCGGCATGGAGCCGTTGCCGGAGGAAGCGAAGTTCAGCTTGCCAGGGTTCTTCCTGGCGTAGTCGATCAGCTCGGCCAGGGTCTTGACCGGAAGCTTCGGGTTCACCGCCAGCAATTCCGGCATCAGCGCGACAAGCGTGATGGGCGCGAGGTCCTTCTCAACGTCGAAGGACATCGGCGCGCCGAGCGGCGGCGAGATGGCGATGGCGCCGGCGCTGGTCAGCACCATGCTGCGCCCGTCGGGTGGCGACTTCGCGACATTGTCGGTGCCGACCACGCCACCGGCGCCCGAGCGGTTCTCGATGACCACCGTGCGGTCGAGGAGAGGCCCAAGCGTCTGCGCCAGCACGCGGGCGACGAGGTCGTTGGGGCCGCCCGGCGGGAAGGGCACGACGAGGCGGATCGGTCCCTCGGGCAGCGTCGCGGACTGCGCGCGCGCCGGGCGGGCCAGTGGCAGGGCGGCCGCGGCCGCGAGCAGGCCGGCCAATTGGCGGCGGGTTGGCATGGCTTGGCGTTCCTTCCTGTGTTCTTGGGACGTCGGGAGGCTCGGCTCAGCCACCCGGCGCCCCCTGAGTGTTGACGTAGAGCGCGTAGAGCGAGTGACTGGCGGCCATGAACAGCCGGTTGCGATGGCGGCCGCCGAAGCAGAGATTGGCGCAGCGCTCAGGCAGCGCGATGTGTCCGATCGGCTCGCCCGCCGGGTTGAAGACGCGCACGCCGTCCTGCTCCGGGTCCATGCCCCAGCCGCACCAGAGGTTGCCGTCCACGTCCACGCGGAAGCCGTCCGGCGTGCCGGTGCCGGCCTCCAGCAGCACGCGGCCGTTGCGCAGCCTGTCGCCCTCCACGTCGAAGACGCGGATGTTGCGCGGGCGGGCGCGGGATTCAATGACGTAGAGCTTCGACTCATCGGGCGAGAAGGCGAGGCCGTTCGGCCCCTTCACGTCATCCGCGACCACGATGGCACGGCCAGTCTGCCCGTCGATGCGGTAGATGCGCTCGGGCAGTTCCTGCTCCGCCTTGACGCCCTGGTAGTGCCCGAGGATGCCGAAGGGCGGATCGGTGAACCAGATGGAGCCGTCGGACTTCACCACCACGTCGTTCGGCGAGTTCAGCCGCTTGCCCTCGAAGCGGTCGAGCAGGACGGTGATGGCGCCGTCATGCTCGGTGCGCGTCACCCGCCGGCCGCCGGTCTCGCCACCATGCTCGCAGGTGACGAGCCGGCCCTCGCGGTCGCGCGTGTTGCCATTGGCGTAGTTCGACGGCGCGCGGAAGGGCGTGACCTGGCCGGTCACCTCGTCCCAGCGGAGGATGCGGTCGCTCGGCACGTCGCTCCAGAGCAGGCTGCGCCAGGCGCCGAACCAGACCGGCCCCTCCGCCCAGCGGCAGCCGGTGTGGAGCCGCTCCACGCCGGCCAGGGCCAGGTGGTACTTCTCGAAGCTTGGGTCCAGCGCGCGGATCGCCGGATCGGGGTAGCGCAGGCTCGGTTCCCACATGGCGCTTACCCCTGCGGCATCGGGTCGCCAGGCTCCGCGCCCAGTTCGGGCGCGAAGGCGTCCGGCAGGCCGATCTCGAAAACGTTCAGCGTCATCGCGACCAGCGTGTAATAGCCGAGCAACGCGACCAACTCGACCATGCCGCGCTCGCCCAGCGCCTCCACGCCCTGGCGGTAGAGCGCATCCGGTACGCGACGGGTGGCGAGCAGCGTGGTGGCGACGTCGTAGATCGCCTGCTCCTGCGCATCGCGCAGCATCGGCGTGCGGCGCGCGGCGATGGCGGCGACGACCTCCGGGTCCATCCCCGCCTTCAGCCCTTCGCGCTTGTGCACCGTCCATTCGTAATGCGCCGTCCAGTGTCGGCCGACAATGAGGATGGCCAATTCGGAAAGGCGCGGCTCCAGCGTGGTCTGGTAGCGCAGCAGCTCGCCGAGCGTCTGGCCGCGCCGCGCCAGCTCGGGGTTCTTCAACCAGGCAATCATCGGTGCCGGCACGCGGCCGCGGATGCCGGAAATGGCCTCCTGGCAGACGGCCTGCTCCTCGGGCGTGCGCTCGGCCTCGGGCGTCAGTTCGATACGGGCCATTGTGCTTCTTTCTCCTCCCTCTTGGCCGCCTCAGCGCGCGGCCTGTTCCAGCCTCGATGGATCGCCGCCGAGGTCGCGCGTCATGGCGATGGCCTCGCGCAGCACCAGCGGCACGCAGAGCGCCTCGGCCTCGGCGGTGAAACGGTAGAGCGGCATGGAGACGCCGATGGAGCCGGCCACCTGGCCCTCGGCATCCAGCACCGGGCAGGCGATGGCGGCGATCTGCGGCAGGCGCTCGCCCCGGCTCACCACCGGGAGGCGCGTCTCCGGATCTTCCAGCGCGATCAGGGCGCGACCATGTGCGCCGCGGCCCAGTGGTTGCGCCTCGCCGACATGGGCGACGTCGCGCACGAGTTGCGGTGAATCCAGGCGGAAGACGCAGCGGCGCTGGTCGCCCTCGCGCACGAAGAAGGTGGCGCTCTCACGGCTTTCGGCGCGCAGCCGCTCCAGCGCCGGCATGACATGGTGCTCCAGCCGCAGCGAGCGGCGGAACAGGTCGCCCAGCAGGAGCAAGGTCGGGCCGAGCAGGTAGCCGCCGGAGGGCAGGCGCTTGACGAAGCCATGCCCCTCCAGCGTGCCGAGCAGGCGCAGGGCGGTGGTCATGTTGAGCCCGGCGCGGCGGGAGAGTTCGGTCAGGCCGAGAGGGCCGTCCTCTTCGCGGAAGGCGCGGAGCAGCGCCAGCGCCCGGTCCACCGCGCGCACGCTGTCGCCGCCGAGGCTGCCGACCTGCGGCGCGGGGGCGACCGCCGCCAACGCGCCCTCCGGGTCGGCGGAAGCCGGCTCCACCCGCTGCGCGGCAGGCTGGCGCGGAAGCTTCGCGCGAAAGGGGGCCTGTCTTGCCATGATCGGGGCATAGCACGCTCATTCCACTGTACGAAATTCACTTTCATGGAATGGAATTTCGCCACCCACCTCCCCCTGAAGCGCCACAGGCCCCGCAGGTGCACGCCTCCACTGAGAGCGCCCGTTCGGCGTAGATCTTCCATGTCACCGGAGGCACCGCCTCCATCCGCATCGGGGCCGCCTGAAGCTGCGGGTCCTGCGCCGCCCGCCCGACCGTGTTGATCTTGGCGACATTCACCTTGGCCGCGGCGCTTGCCGCGACCATCTCGTCACTGGTGCGCCGCCGGATGGCGGCGGAGAGCGCGGCGATCACCTCCCCGCGCCGCAGGCGGCGGTCCATGGCGGTGGCGAAGTCCGGCCGTTCCAGGCTCTCCCGGAGTCGAGGGCGCGGCGGCGTGGCCAGGCTCCTCCACGTTCCGCAGGTTGATTTCGATCTGCACATAAGTTCGCCCGCGCTTGACGTGGCGCTGTGCAACATGGCCGGTGGCGCGCAGCTTCGCGCCAGGGCCCCCGGCGTCATGGCAGGCGGCGTCGAACTCCACAGGCACGCGCGCATCCCGGCGCGCTGATGTACGGCTCCACCGGCCATCTGATCGGCACGATGCTCGCACAGCGCGCGGGGACCGAAGCGACGCATGTGCCCTACTGCGGCGGCGATCCCTCCATCACCGCGCTGCTGGCCAACGAGGCGCCGTATGTCTTCGACGCTGTGCAGACCTCCCGCCCGCTGGTGCTGGAATGCGCTTGTGCGGCCTGGCGGTGACGGGGAGCGAGCGCTCGCCGCTGCGGCCCGAAGTGTCCACGGCGGAGGAAAGCGGCCTAGAGGACGTTGATGCCCGCTACCGGCTCAGCATCTTCGCCCCGGGCGGCAGCACGCCCGAGACCTTCGCCGCGACCGTGAAGCACGACAGGGAGTCCTGGCGCGACGTCATCCGGAAGCCCAACATCCGGCTGAACTGACCCCGGAGGAACCATGACCCGCATCGCCGTTCTCGACGACTACCAGCAGGTGGGGCGCGGCCTCGCCGACTGGGCCAGCCTGGGCCCGGACTGCCAGGTCGACTTCCTGGACCGGCCGCTGCCCGACGTGGAAGCCGCCGCCGCCGCGCTGGCCGACTACGACGTGATCGGCCTGATGCGGGAGCGGATGCCCGTGCCGGCGGCGCTGATCGAGCGCCTGCCGCGGCTGAAGCTGATCGTCGTCACCGGCGCGCACAACCGCACGCTGGACCTGGAGGCGGCGCGGGCGCGGGGCATCCGCGTCTGTCATACCGGCGGCGGCGAGTCGTTCCATGCGACGACGGAGCTGGCATGGGCGTTGATATTCGCTGCGCTGCGCCACCTGCCGCAGGAGGACCGGCGCATGCGCCAAGGCCTCTGGCAAGGCACGGTGGGGCGGACGCTGCATGGCCGCACCCTCGGCCTGCTGGGTCTCGGCCGGCTGGGCGGGCGCATGGCGGAGGTGGCGCGCGCCTTCGGGCTCAACATCATCGCCTGGAGCCAGAACTTGACGGAAGAGCGCTGCGCCGAGCTCGGCGCCCGCCGGGTGGAGCGGGAGACGCTGTTCCGCGAGTCCGAGATCCTCAGCCTGCATCTGGTGCTCTCGGAGCGCACGCGCGGCATTGTCGGCGCGTCCGAATTGGCGCTGATGCGGCCGGACGCCATCCTCATCAACACCTCCCGCGGGCCGCTGGTGGACGAGGCGGCGCTGCTGGCGGCGCTGCGGGAGAAGCGCATCGCCGCCGCCGGGCTGGACGTCTATGACACCGAGCCGCTGCCGGAAGACCATCCGCTCCGCGGCCTCGACAACGCGGTGCTGAGCCCGCATCTCGGCTACGTCACCGAGGGCACCTACCGCGTCTTCTTCGCCGACATGGTGGAGGACATCGCCGCCTGGAAGAAGGGCGTGCCAATCCGCGTGCTGGCCTGACGCATCGTTCGGAGGCGGCGTTCAGGGCCGCCTCCCCTTAGGGCCGAGCCGGAGCAACGCCCTCCGGCATGATGGCGCTTTCAGTCAATCTTTGTCGGTTTCGGTCAAGCACCGCCCGAACGCGCGATCCTATGCTTCTGGAACAGGCGTGCGAGGGGAGATGGATTGCACATGTGCAATTCCACCCTTTCCATCCGCGCCATGGCGTTGCGCTTCAGCCATGCGCAGACTGCCCCCGCACCAGAGCAGGAACGACCCCGATGATCCTCCCTCCCCTCGCCGCCCAGAGAGACGGCGACCAGATCGGGCCGGCCGACAAGGCGAAACCGGTTCCGGCGAGGATCGCCCCCGCGGCCAGGCCCTCACCGCGCGAGCAGTGAACGCCGGCCTCCCGGAACTCGCCCGCTCCTGAGCCATCGCGGGGGCCGCCCCCCTTCGTGATCCCCCCTCGTCAACCGTCCCGACAAGGAGTGCCTTCCCATGTCCATCACCGCCACCCCGACCCCCGGCAAGCTGCTGCTGACGCCGAAGGACCACACGCTGATCATGATCGATTTCCAGTCGCAGATGGCCTTCGCGACCAAGTCGATCGACCCGGTGATGCTGCGCAACAACGCCGCCCTCGTGGCGAATGCCGCGGCCGGCTTCGGCGCCTCCACCATCCTGACGACGGTCGCCGAGAAGAGCTTCTCCGGCCCGATGTTCAGCGAGATCACCGAGGCCTTTCCGGGCCAGGCTCTGCTCGACCGCACCTCGATGAACACCTGGGAGGATGCGGCGGTGATCGAGGAGGTGAACCGCATCGGCAAGCCCCGCATCGTGCTGGCCGGTCTCTGGACCTCGGTCTGCATCGTCGGGCCCGCGCTCTCCGCGCTGGACCAGGGCTTCGAGGTCTATGTCATCGCCGATGCCTGCGGCGACGTCTCCACCGAGGCGCATGAGCGGGCGATGGAGCGCATGGTGCAGGCCGGCGCGCGGCCGATGACCGCCCTGCAGTATCTGCTGGAGATGCAGCGCGACTGGGCCCGCACCGAGAGCTACGAGATGACCACCGGCATCGCCAAGCGCTTCGGCGGCGGCTACGGCCTCGGCATCACCTACGCCAAGAGCATGTTCGGCGCCTCCGAAGGCCACTGAAAGGAAGCGGCATGTCTTCGGATCGGCAGGCCTCCGCCGGCTGGCAGCAGCCGACCCGGAGGCAGACCATCGAAATGGCGGCCGCTCTCCTCGCCACATCCGGTCTGTCGCATGCGGCAGAAGCAGCCACGAGACCCAACGCGGAAGGATCGAACAACATGGCCTACGTGACCACCAGCGACGGCGTGGAGATCTTCTACAAGGACTGGGGGCCGAGGGATGCCCAGCCGATCATGTTCCATCATGGCTGGCCGCTCTCCAGCGATGACTGGGACACGCAGATGCTCTTCTTCCTGCAGAATGGCTATCGCGTCGTCGCTCATGACCGCCGCGGTCACGGACGCTCGGCGCAGGTCAGCGATGGCCATGACATGGACCACTATGCGGCCGACGCCTTCGCCGTCGTCGAGCACCTCGATCTGAGGAACGCGGTCCATATCGGGCATTCCACCGGCGGCGGCGAGGTCGCCCGCTATGTCGCGAAGCACGGCCAGCCTGCGGGCCGCGTCGCCAAGGCGGTGCTCGTCAGTGCCGTGCCGCCCTTGATGCTCAAGACCGAGAGCAATCCGGAGGGGCTTCCGGTCGAGGTGTTCGACGGCTTCCGCAAGGGCGTCGCCGACAATCGGGCGCAGCTCTTCCTCGACGTCGCCTCCGGGCCCTTCTACGGCTTCAACCGTCCCGGTGCGCAGGTTTATCCCGGCGTGGTCCAGAACTGGTGGCGCCAGGGCATGATGGGCAGCGCGAAGGCGCATTACGAGGGCATCAAGGCCTTCTCGGAGACCGACCAGACCGAGGACCTGAAGGCGATCACTGTGCCGACGCTCGTGATGCATGGCGATGATGACCAGATCGTGCCGATCGCGGACGCGGCGCTGAAATCCATCAAGCTGCTGAAGAACGGCACGCTGAAGGTGTACCAGGGCTATCCGCACGGAATGCTCTCGACCCATGCCGGGCCGATCAACGCGGATCTGCTGGCCTTCGTGCGGGGCTGAGCCCGGAAGCAAGCTTCGCCAGGCCAAAGGACGAGCACACTCATGGCAAGCTCATCCCTGAACCACGCGACAGCCGTGCTCGTTCATGGCGCCTGGGCGGATGGGTCGAGCTGGCGGCGTGTCATCGAGCGCCTCCAGGCGCGAGGCCTGGCCGCCGTCGCAGTCCAGAATCCGACGGCATCCCTCTCCGGCGATGGTGCTGCCGCCCGCCTGGCGCTCGACGCCGTCGCCGGGCCGGCGCAGCGTCGGGCTGCGGCGCGATCTCACGAGGCGGCTCAGGGCGCGCAGCTCCGAGAAGGCTGGCCACATGTCTTTGCTGTCCATGCCGCAGGCGGTCGCGGACGTCATCGCGGACGCGGTTTTCACAGTCGGCGCGGGCCGGGCACGGCCCTGCCTGTCGTGCGGATGGGGAGGTCTCTCGCATGAAGCTTTATCTTGCCTCGCTCGGGGCGGGGCTGCTCGTGGGCGGCGTATACAGCCTGCTGGGCGTGCGCTCGCCCGCGCCGCCGGTGGTGGCGCTGATCGGACTCCTGGGCATCCTGCTGGGCGAGCAGATCGTGCCGGTGGCCAAGCGGCTGCTGGCCGGCCACCCGCTGCCGGTGGCGGTGTCGGGCGCGGATTGCACGCAGCACCTTTTCGGGCGCCTGCCCGGGCGCGGCACCGCTGCACAGGGCAGCGCTTCGCGGGATGCCGCCTGATGGCCGCGCCCACCCGCCGCCATGTTCTCGGGGGGATCGGCGCCCTCGGCTTTGCATCCACTGCCAGGAGTTCGGCCATGGCCGCTGACACCGCTCCCGACCTGATCCTGCACAATGGCCGTATCACCACGCTGGACCGCGGCAACCCCAATCCCGAGGCGGTGGCCATCTCCGCCGGGCGCTTCTCCGCCGTCGGCGACGCAGCGGCGATCCTGCCGACCGCCGGCCCGAACACGCGGGTGATCGATCTCGGCGGCCGGCGCCTGATCCCCGGCCTGTTCGACAACCACCTGCACGTCATCCGCGGCGGCCTGAACTTCAACATGGAGCTGCGCTGGGACGGCGTGCGCAGCCTGGCCGACGCGATGGAGATGCTGCGCAAGCAGGTGGCGATCACCCCGCCGCCGCAATGGGTGCGCATCGTCGGCGGCTTCACCGAGCACCAGTTCGCCGAGAAACGCCTGCCGACGCTGGAGGAGATCAACGCCGTCGCGCCTGACACGCCGGTCTTCATCCTGCATCTCTATGACCGCGCGCTGCTGAACGGCGCGGCGCTGCGTGCCGCCGGCTATACAAAGGACACGCCCAATCCGCCCGGCGGCGAGATCCAGCGCGATCCCTCCGGCGAGCCGACCGGCCTGCTGCTGGCGCGCCCCAACGCCACCATCCTCTATGCCACGCTGGCCAAGGGCCCCACCCTGCCCTTCGACTACCAGCTCAACTCCACCCGCCATTTCCTGCGCGACCTGAACCGGCTGGGCGTGACCAGCGCGATCGACGCCGGCGGCGGCTACCAGAACTATCCCGACGACTACAAGGTGATCGAGAAGCTTGCCGAGGATGGCGAGCTGACCGTGCGCATCGCCTACAACCTGTTCACTCAGAAGCCGAAGCAGGAGAAGGCGGATTTCCTGCGCTGGACGCAATCCGCGAAGTACCAGCAGGGCGACGACTATTTCCGCCTGAACGGCGCGGGCGAGATGCTCGTCTTCTCCGCTGCCGATTTCGAGGATTTCCGCGTCGAGCGGCCGGAGATGCCGCCCGAGATGGAGCCGGAGCTGGAGGAGGTGGTGCGCATCCTCGTGCAGAACCGCTGGCCCTGGCGGCTGCACGCCACCTATGACCAGACCATCTCGCGCGCCCTCGACGTCTTCGAGAAGGTCAATGCGGAGATGCCGATCGGCGACCTGCACTGGATCTTCGACCATGCGGAGACGGTGAGCGAGAAGTCGCTGGAGCGCATTGCGCGGCTTGGCGGCGGCGTCGCCGTGCAGCACCGCATGGCCTATCAGGGCGAGTATTTCGTCGAGCGCTACGGCGCCCGCGCGGCGGAGGCGACGCCGCCGGTGGCAAAGATGCTGGAGATGGGGGTGAAGGTTTCGGCCGGCACGGATGCCACCCGCGTCGCCTCCTACAATCCCTGGGTGGCCCTGTATTGGATGGTCACCGGCAGAACGGTCGGCGGGCTGCGCATCACCCCCGAGCACAACACGCTCGACCGCGAGACGGCGCTGCGGATGCTCACCGAGAAGGTCACCTGGTTCTCCAACGAGGAGGGCAAGAAGGGCCAGATCGCCGAGGGCCAGCTCGCCGATCTCGCCGTGCTCGACCGCGACTATTTCAGCGTGCCGGGCGACGAGATCCAGGACATCACCGCCGTGCTGACGGTGGTCGGCGGCAAGGTCGTGCATGGTGCCGGCGACTTCACGCGTCTCGCGCCACCCCTGCCGCCGCCGATGCCGGACTGGTCGCCCGTGCGGCGCTTCGGCGGCTACCAGGACCGCCGGGCGGCGGCCACGGACCCCAAGGGCGCCTTCGCCCGCCTCGCCCGCTGCTGCGACAGCGCCTGCGGCGTGCACGGGCACGAGCATGCGCGCGCCTGGGCCGCCGCCGCCCCCGCCGGCAACGACCGCGGCTTCTGGGGTGCGCTCGGCTGCTCCTGCTGGGCCTTCTGAGCATGACGATGGCGGCGCAGCGCGCGCTCACCTTCCTCGGCCTGCTCGCCCTCTGCGCCGCCTATATCCAGGGCGGGCTGAACAAGCTGCTCGATGTGCCGGGCGCCGTCGCCGAGGCGGCGCATTTCGGCCTGCCGCTGCCGGCGGTCACGGCCGCCGCCACCATCGCCCTGGAGCTGGTGGCGAGCCTCCTCATCCTCACCGGTCGCCTGCGCTGGCTGGGCGCCCTCGCTCTGGCCGCCTTCACCCTGGCGGCCACCTTCATCGCCAACCGCTACTGGGCACTGCCTCCGGGCCAGGAGCGTTTCATGACCGCGAACGCCTTCTACGAGCACCTCGGCCTCGCCGGTGCCTTCCTCCTCGTCGCGCTCTGGGACCGCACGCGCCATGCCGGATGAACTCGCCCCCGCCGCGCGGGCCGCACCCGCGGGCAGCTTCGCGCCGCTGCGGCAGACCACCTTCGCCGTGCTCTGGGCCGCCACCGTCCTCGGCAATACCGGCAGCTTCATGCGCGACGTGGCCAGCTCCTGGCTGGTCACGGACCTGGCGGCGGGCCCGGCGGCGGTGGCGATGATCCAGGCGGCGGGCACCCTGCCGGTCTTCCTGCTGGCCATTCCGGCCGGCGTTATGTCGGACATCCTGGACCGGCGGCGCTTCCTGATCGCGGTGCAGGTGCTGCTCGGCTCGGTCAGCCTGACGCTGATGCTGCTCGCCCAGTCCGGCCTGATGTCGGTCAGCGCCCTGATCGGGCTTACCTTTGTGGGTGGCATCGGCGCCGCGCTGATGGCGCCCACCTGGCAGGCCATCGTGCCCGAGCTGGTGCCGCCTTCCGACATCAAGGGCGCGGTCGCGCTGAACTCGCTTGGCATCAACATCGCCCGCTCGATCGGGCCGGCCGTGGGCGGGCTGCTGCTCGCCAGCGCCGGGGCGGCGGCCACCTATGGGGTGGACGTGGCCAGCTACGTCGTGGTCATTGGCGCCCTGCTCTGGTGGCGGCGCCCCGCGCGCGCGGATGACGTGCTCTCCGAGCGCTTCTTCGGCGCCTTCCGGGCGGGGCTGCGCTATGCCCGCGCCAGCCGGGAACTGCATGTCGTGCTGCTGCGGGCGGCGATCTTCTTCGCCTTCGCCAGCGCGGTCTGGGCGCTGCTGCCGCTGGTCGCGCGCAACCTGCTGGGGGGCGGCGCCGGCTTCTACGGTGTCCTGCTGGGGGCCGTGGGCGCCGGGGCCATCCTGGGCGCGCTCACCCTGCCCCGCCTGCGCACCCGGCTCGACGCGGACGGGCTGCTGCTGGTCTCCGCCATCGTCACGGCGCTGGTCATGGCGCTGCTTGCTTTGGCGCCGCCGCAATGGCTGGCGCTGCTGATCCTGCTGCTGCTCGGCGGGGCCTGGATCATCGCACTGACCACGCTGAACAGCACCGCCCAGGCAATCCTGCCCAACTGGGTTCGTGGCCGCGCGCTGGCGGTCTATCTGACGGTCTTCAACGGCGCCATGGCACTCGGCAGCCTCGGCTGGGGCGCGGTAGCGGAACTGGTTGGCGTTCCCGCGACCCTGGTGATCGGCGGCGTCTGCCTCCTTGGCGTCGGCCTCCTGCTGCACCGCATCCGGTTGCCGGTCGGCGAGGCTGACCTGACCGCCTCCGGCCACTGGCCGGAGCCGCTGACCGCCGACCCGGTGGAGCATGACCGCGGGCCGGTGATGATCCTGATCGAGTACCGCGTCGCCCGGGAGGACCGGCAAGCCTTCCTCGGCACCCTCTCGCGCCTTTCGGACGAGCGCCGGCGCGACGGCGCCTATGGCTGGGGCGTCACCGAGGATGCCGCCGATCCCGAGCGCATGGTGGAGTGGTTCATGGTTGAATCCTGGGCCGAGCATCTGCGCCAGCATCGCCGCGTCTCGAAGGCCGATGCGGATCTCCAGGCCTCCGTGCTGCGCTTCCATCGGGGGGCGGAGCCGCCGGTCGTCCGGCATCTCCTCGCGGCGGAAGCAGGGAAGTAAGAGAAAGCCAGGGGAAGAAGGAATTCTTCTCCCGAACCCCCATCATCTTTTTCCTCAGGTTTGGGCGCTACGGCGCCTTTGGCACCATCCCCTCGATCCGCGGCCGCATCTCCCCGATCTGCGCGGCCAGGCTGTCGAGCAGCGTCCGCACACGCGGCGCATGGCGCAGGTCGGGGTGGGTCAGCAGCCAGAGGTCGGAGGCAAAGTCAGGCTCCGGGGGCGCCAGCCGGAGCAGGCCGGGCCAGGCATCGCCGACGAAGCAAGGCAGATGACCGATGCCCAGCCCCGCCGCCACGGCATGGGCCAGGCCAAGCACCGTATCGAAGCGCCCAGCCAGCCGCTCCGGCGCGATGGTGCTGCGCACATGGCGCACCACCCGCATCGCCGCGAAGTTGTCGCCCAGCGCCACCCAATCGGCTGTGACGGGGTCAGCGGGCATCGCGCTGCCGTAGAGAGCCCAGGCAATGCGCGCCACGCGGCGGCCCACCAGCGTGTCCGGCGGCGCGTCGGTCGCGCGCACCGCGACATCCGCATCGCGCCGGGAGAGGTTGAGCGCGGGGTTGCCCGTCACGAGATCCAGCCGGATCGCCGGGTTGTCCCGCCGGAAGCGTGCGAACATCGGCATCAGGAGGTCCGTCAGCAAGCTGTCGCTGGTCGCCACGCGGATCTCGCCCGAGGGGGCCGGCATCTGCCCGGCAAGACGGCGTGTGACGGCCGTGATGTCCTCATCCACCCGCGCGGCGAGTGCCGCCACCTCCTCGCCCGCGGTCGTGAGGGTGTAGCCGGTACGGTGGCGTTCGAAGAGCGGCGTTGCAAGCAGCGCCTCCACCTGCCGCAGGCGCCGGAAGACGGTGGAGTGGTCGATGCCCAGGCGCCCTGCCGCAGCAGGAAGGTTGCGCGTCTCCGCGATGGCATTGATCAGGCGGAAATCGTCCCAGGCAAGGGTTCGGGCGGTTTCCTTCACACGACAGGTCCTGCATGACGAAGCCAGCAGCAGGAGGACATGCCGCCGGAGAATGGCGGCATGCTAGGCGGAAGGCGGGCAAGAGGGAATGCGGGCGGCGCTGATTGGGTCCGCTCCGGCCAGAGTTGCACAGTCGCACGGCGCGGCTTCTCCGCTCTCCTACCCTGCCAAGCCGTTCGGGACGAGCTGCGGCGCGGCCCGGCGCCAAGCCGGGCCGCGCCGCAGAAAGGCCCCATCCACCAATGTCGATCGGCTCTAGACGACTCACATCGCGTGAGGTAGTAACCGCCCCGCCTGCGAGATACGATTCTCCTGTGGCGGCAGTGACTTGAGTACAATTGGCATCGGTCCCCATCGTCTAGAGGCCTAGGACACCAGCCTTTCACGTTGGTAACACGGGTTCGAATCCCGTTGGGGACGCCATCCTGCGGAGCACGATGTAAGTCCTTCATTTGAACGGCTTTTTGGTGGACAGCACTAACACTTTACCCACCTATGTTACCCACCTCCCTGAGCGTTCATTTAGGTGGAGGGCTACTGCTCCCAAGGCTATCTGTTTCGCTGCCTCGTAGGCTGGGCGGCCCTATCGAAGGATGACGTCGGTAAGAGCAGAGAGGGCAGCTCCCAAAAACGCTCCAAGCTCTGGTCCCCTAACCGTGCAGCTTCCAAGCAGCTGCCGTAAGACCCAGCTCCCGGCGGCCATCGGCGATCACATAGGCCTAAATACCATCGCTTCTCCGTTGGGCGGTCGGAAGACTCCGCGAGAGGCAGAGAAGTTCAGGCTCCCCCTAACCGCACCAGCGGCCTCCTACAGACACAGACGGTGCTGCAGCGGAGGAAGGCGGCACCGAACCAGGAGCCATTCCCCGGCCAGGGCGATAGGCATTTCGGAGGGCTGATCTGCCTCAGCAGTAAAGCTCCGCGCTGTTGCCTCACAGGGAGTGCAATCAGCAGGGCCGCACGCCATTTGGCTGCCGCCAGTGGCCAATTTCAGTGATGCACCAAAGGTGGCGCGACAAGGCGTGATGCCGGCTACGGCTCTTGATCGCAGAAGCCGGCGCCGGTCACTGCACGCCGGCCAGCATCATTCCTCGCCACTCCAGTGCTCCTGCAGGAGTTAGCTCAGTCATGAAGAGCCAACAAAATCCCCAGTACAGCTTAAAGCATTCTGGAGATTTCACTCCAAATTGGTAACCGATCAAACGCCATCTTCTTCATCTCGGGGATTTTTGGATACCCTGGAAATTTATGCATAACGCGCAGGATGAGAAGAGACGGATTCATTGCATACGGAAGAATTCCTTCCAGTGAAGGCTTAATCTCCTCCAAAATTTCGGCGCATCTTTCGGCTTCCGCATTCTCCAGGAATCTGACCCTTCCCGAATCTTTGTCAAATTCATAGAAGATTTCTACTGAAGCAGAAGAAGGGTGTGCTACTGCACACAATTTCCTCCAGTCTCTCAGCAAATTTGGAACTTGACTACTTTGAATTCCTTGGATGTATACCTGGGAGCCTTTTTCCTTCCGGACATTATCTTTCTCCCTGGTCCATCCCGCGAACATGTAATGATCAAGCTTCTGTTCGATTTCCTGGAAATCAGCTCCTCGATCATTCACTTTTCCGGACAAACACGCCAAAATCGATCGGTGATGTCTGGCAAGAGTGTGACCTATTGCGAGGAGACCATCCATGCTGTCTGCCACGCTCTCGATATAGCCCCGCGCTGAGGCCGCGAATCCATAGTAATTACCGTTTGCGTATTCACGGGCAGCGGCATGCATCCAAGAGCGATTGCGGCGAATCGCTGTAACGGCGGAGAGATGGCATTTTTCTAGAAGCTCGTGAGCAGTAATATAGTTTAGTTTACCCATATTGGGTGGAGTCTCATTTGATATTATTCTAAAAAACTCTTCCGAGCAGAACTCATACTCGTGCGTTTTTGCTCGCTGCAGGACAGTATCTACGCCACGGATAAACGGTTCCGCGTCAGTCCCGAATACGGCGCCTAACGAGTGACCCACATTTTCATGTTCTTCCATGGTCAGAACATCTTCTTCCACCAGGGACGGGCACTAGCGATTCGGCGCCTAGCCTCCTGTAAGGCAGCCAACCTTTCCTCCTCCATCATTTCTTTGATTTCACCCGCCTGTCTCCGGCAACGCGCAGCGTCTCCGACCTCCCCCATGAGGTCCCAAACGCCAGACACAGTGTCCATCAGATGAAGTGTCTCAGGGCCAACCGGGCGCCGAATTGCGGCTTCCTCAGCCCCGGCTGCGAGCAGGCCTAGTTCTCTGTGTGTCAGCACATAGAGGCCCTGTATCTTCTCCATGGCCCTATCAACCCCGGATACGTTCGTCTGAACTCGAAATAACACATCCGTGAGCGTCTCTGAAAGCGGCAGTGATGCCCTCTGGGTCTCTGTGAACGTGCTGCGGGTTGTTGATGGAAGAGTATGCGGCTGACCCGGGTAGGTATATCGAGGCGCTTTTCACTGCCCCACCTTGAGGGTGTCAGCGTCCTCTGAGGAAGAGCCTGCCACCTTATCCCTGGAAGACCGAAGAGGCCTGTAGAACGCTCCTAGGGTGCCTGTACGGAGGCCTTGATAAGAATCAAAGAAATATAATAATATCAATAACTTATGAGAAGCGCGCAATTTCGGTCGCTAAACTCGACCCCATAGAGGAAGGGGTGCGGGGAAGTTCCCTGCAATTTCGTTCGCTTAGTGGCCTCCCATAGAGAGGGGAAAGGCTCCTTCCTGCCCTCTTAAACACGTTTAATTCCTCAACCTAAGCAGACATGACCATGCGCCTTTAGGGGTGTGTGGCTTTCTGCGTTTGAACAACTTTGAAAAATCCATGACTAAAACTACATCTAACAAGAATGCTGCTGTGGTTCATCAGACCATGGCGCAACTGATGAGCCGTGAGTGGCCGACCCCTGAAGACGTCATTGGCCCTTGGCTCAAGCAAGGGGAGTCCTGCTTCCTGTGGGCTGCCACTGGGGCTGGTAAGACCATGCTCAGTCTCACCCTGGCCCTTCTGGTCGCTGGCGGAGGAGAAATGGCAGGGTGGACCGCGCAGAAGCCCCGCAAGGTCGTCTATATCGACGGGGAGATGCGAACCGCAGATTTGGTGGAACGAGCCAAATTCCTTGGCGACAGCATCAAGGGGTTTGACCCGGATACCGCATGGGCAAATCTAGAGGTCCACTCTCGGCAGGATCAGCGGCCAGAGGTAGAGTTCTACAACATTTGCGATCCTGAAACCCAGGACGCCATCTGCGATCATCTCAGGAAGAGCAAGGCTGAGCTTGTCATCCTCGATAATCTGACCACGCTGGCGAAGGTGGTGGATGAGAATGACTCAGCGGCCATGGGTCCCCTGCTGGACTTCATGCACAAGCTGAAGAGGGATGGCATCGCGGCGATCCTTGTGCACCACGGGAATAAGACTGGAAAGGCATACCGTGGTAGCACGGCCATGGTGACAACCTTTGAAGTCGTCATCGGCTTGGTGAAGCCTGAGAATGCTACCTTTGAGGAGACTGTCTTCTCCCTGACCTTTGAGAAGTTCCGAGGGAAGCGCAGTGAGGCCATCAAGCCCCGTGTGTTCAGCCTAGATGGCTCTGGGTGGCAAGCAAAGGCTGATGATGGGGATGACGTCACGCGCCTCCTGAGGGCCATCGAGACGTGCGAGTTCACTAACCAGCAGGAAGCTGGCGCGTCCCTTAAGTTCGACAAAACGAAGACGAGCAAGCTCCTGGCGAGAGCCAAGAAGGAAGGCCGGATCACTGCTGAGCAACTCAAGGCGTGCTTTGAGGCTGCCTTTGGGGATGAGGACGTGCCTCTCTAGTTGGAAGTTGCGGGGGAGCCCTTAGGTCCCCTCACACTGCTACCGCAGGAGGCCGCTACGCAGCCGACCGAAGACAAGCATCGGTCTGCGTGGAGAGCTATAGAAGGGAGCGGAGCGAACGCAGTGAGCGGTTGCAAATCTCTTTTCTCTATAGGGAGCAACTCGCAACACCAGGGGCCGCCACCGCCATATGTCAGGGGAGGTCCGTACGTTCCTTTGGTGCCCCTGCCTCTGCGGAATAATAGGGGAGCATCCCCCGGGGGGGGCCTAGTGGTGTGAGCTAGGGTCCCATCCAGGCTTTCAACAATAACAAGGAAAGACGTACGGCATTCTTTGAAGACGGGTGGGGTGGCTCCTACGGGGGCCTATGTCGGCGATAATTGTTGCTATAACAGGACAAATTGTCAGGTAGGCGGTAGACAGCCCCTCATTTCTTTTGAAGAGGGAGACAGCCTGAAGGCCTCATGAGGGAAGCCAGGGATGAGGCCCGATCAGCCATTACATTATCTAAAACGGTCGTCTAAGCTGACGTAACGGGTCATCGAGGGCTACCATGGCGATCAAGCTGGTGTCGTATCTCAGGGTCAGCACGACCAAGCAGGGACGCTCAGGGCTAGGCCTAGAGGCTCAGCGGGAAGCCGTGGAGCGCCATGCAGCCTCTGTGGGTGGCCGGATCATCGCTGAGTTTGTCGAGGTGGAGAGCGGCAAGAAGGCTGACAGGCCGCAGTTGGAAGCCGCCCTGGCTGCCTGTCGTCTCCATCGGGCAACCCTGCTGATCGCCAAGCTGGATCGGCTCTCCCGTAATGCAGCCTTCCTGCTGAACCTCCGGGATGCCGGGGTTCGCTTCGTGGCGGCAGACATGCCCGATGCCAACGAGATGACCATCGGCATTCTGGCGGTTGTCGCGCAGGCAGAGGCCCGCATGATCTCCGAGAGGACCAAGGCTGCCCTGGCTGCTGCAAAGGCCCGTGGGACGCTCCTGGGACAAGCAGGGAGGAACAACCTAGCGAACCGCCGAGTGGGGTCTGTGAGAGGTGCTGAGGCCCGCACTGCGAAGGCCAATGCGAGAGCACAGGACCTTGCCACGGTCATTGCCGAGCTGCGGAAGGCGGGTGCGGTGTCGCTGAGGGACTTTGCGAAGGGCCTGAATGCGAGGGGCATTGAGACAGCCCGTGGAGGCCCGTGGGCGCCTACTCAGGTGATGAGGCTGCTGGATAGGCTGAGGGAGTGGGTCAGCTAGGGCATCGGAACCATCCAGCCGCTTCTATTCGTCCTCGTGTAAGTTTCAAACGTGGACTGCAAAACGACCGTATGAGAAGATTCATAGACGGTAGCGACAAATTTGTCTCTAGATGAGCGGAACGCAATTTCCTTCATCCGATAAACGGCAGGCAAACGAACTAGGCTTTTGCAGGCTGCCCTGATCTCAGGTGTCCTGAAAGTAAGTGGGTGCGCTGAATGCGCGAAAACGTTCCTGATTTTTCGTATGGTTTCGAGGTTCTTGTAGGTCACATCTCCAAAGAGCATCATGGCATGAGCCATACTGATTTTGGCGCTAAGTGTCCCCAATACCCCAAAATCAGAAAACAGCCTGTCCTTAGGCGTATTGTCATCCCGGTTTGGAAGGATGCCCCAAAGGGCAACTCTCAAGCACTCATCTAAGTAGTTGGTGAGAAGTATAGCTACTGACCTGTCACTCGCATGAATGATCTCTTTGGCAAGGGCGCGGCGATGTTCCTTTGTAGGAATGCCTTTGCCTAGCCCGTGCAAACCCTTCTTTGCCATACCCTTAATCAAGTCCTGAACTGCGACGGGAGCTTGCGTTAGCCTATCTTGCTCTGCGGTAGACCTAAGTAGGCTTCACAGCCTTCTTGCGAGGTGTTGGCTGCCCAAGATCCAAGCTGTCCTGCACTTCGATCAGATGCGTTAGACGCCGCTTCAGGCTCCCGTTCTCGGTCTCGTCCATTGAGGCTCCCGTTCTAAATGCCGTCCTGGAGAAGCCCAAGATCATGGCGCGCAAGTTCAGCAGCCAGCCTGAAGCAGTCTGCCTTGTCAATGTCCTGCTCAGCTTCCGCTGCATGCAGCATTGCATCTTCGACTTCTCTCAGACCTTCTCGGGTAAACAGATGCTTCTCCCCTAAGAAAGCTTCTTGATAAGGCGTGAGGGAGTTTGGGTCTTTGCGAGGCGAGCGAGCCTGGAACCAAGCCGAAAGAGAAACAATTTCCTCCAACGTTGCGTTTCCTTTGAAGGTGTTGGCGCGATGGGAAACTATCGCGACATTATGGGGAACGTAACCTTTGGAGCCATCAAGGCGATCTATGCTAGGAGAGTCAGGATACGGCTGCCGTTTACCTGATATGCGGCGCTGGTACACAAGACGAATTCCAAGGATAGGGCAGTAATCCGGAGCGATATCAATGAAATGCGTATAGTGCAGGTCAAATACGTCGCCACTCGCCTTTGCCATGGATTTTTTGCACCTGAAGTGCCTTTGGAGCCACTTCGCTTTCTCCTTCTTGGATGCATCCTGTTCTGATTCTACTGCTCCTAACGCTGTCCTCCTGTGTGGCATGGTGCCCTCCCCTTACAGCTTTGGATGCCTAGATGATAAGGTCAAACGGCAGCTTAAGACACTGAGCTGCTTGAGTAAGCTGCACATCGCTTGGGCCTTTGCTGTACCGTCCCAAGCCCTCTCCAGGCCTCTGATGGCCCATCATGGCATCTGCCACCCAGGGAGGTATGTCGCCATGCTCCAGCAGCGTTCTGGCCCGATGACGCCAGCTATGGCCCGCTACTAAGGCGCCATCAGAGGCTAAATGCTTGTCCAGGTACCTCCCCAAGCGCTGCGAGACAGCAGAAGAGCGCTTTATGGGGCGGCCACCAGCCTCCGTATGGGTCGGCAGTTCAGGGAAGATGAAGCCATCTGAAGAACCTTCCTTACGGCGCTTCAGCATCTCCACAACCAGGGTCTCCACCACAGGGAAGCGTCTCTTGGCGGCCTTGGTCTTGCCTCCCGGCACCGAGATCCACGCCATGTCCCCGTCCACGGTAATATCCTGGCAGCGCAGGGAGCAGGCTTCCGAAAGGCGCAGGGTGGAAGTCGCGAGGAGATGCAGGATATCGAGGTCTAATGGCAGCTCACTGGAGACCTCTGAGACGATCCGTAGGAACGCTGCGGCCTCTTCCTCCGTGAAGGGGCGGCGGCCCTCTCCCTCCTCCTCCTGGCCCCTCGGAGTGGTACTGCCGAGGCTCAGGCCAGCCCAAATGTCAGCAGCCCCTTCCGGTCGGTAGCCATGGACCTCTAGCCAGTTCCAAAAACGTCTAATGGAAGTCAGCATCCGGTTTACGGTGGCGGGATTGCGCTCTGGCCTCAGAACCTCCGTAACGAACCGCGAAGCCGCCCGCTTGGTCATTCCTTCAGTGGTAGGATGATGCTGGATGAGCAGCTTAACAGCTTGCCGATCCATAACCTTGGTCTTGTCCTTCACCTGCCTATCAGCAAGCCAAGGCTCCACCAGCGGCTCAAGTTCGGTAAGTTGACCTGTAGCCAGCTTGTAGAAGCGCATAGCCTCGGGCTGAACCTCACGATCCTCCTCAGCCCCATAAGGGTCCCTGACATCAAGCGCATCGGCCTCATCTTCGAGCAAGCTCAGGATGATCTCACGTTCCTCAGGAGAGGACGCTTTTGCTAGATGCTCCTGGAAGAAGGCCGCTCGCGCAGCCAGCTTGTCGCCTCCACGAGCCTTCTCAATCATGGATCGCCAGCGGGCCACCAGAAGGGAGCCACGCCTGAGCGCCTCCTTCTCACTACTGGTCTCCAGGGACTCGATAAAGCGCCGCTTACCGTTGAACTGCGGGCGCAGCGGCTTGGGAATGTCTAGGGTGGCGTACCAGATGCCCTTGCGGAATTCGACGTTCCTGGGCACCCGCTTGGGGGCTGCTCTTCCTTTGGCTGTAGCCATGTTTACCCACCCATTTTCCCCACCCATTTAGCTGGAGAAAGGCGGAAAATCCATATATTTAGCGGGTTAGTGGTGCACCTAAGTCCCCTCCCGTTGGGGACGCCATCCTTGTTTCGCAGAAGTTCCTGCCGATTGCTTGACAGTCGGCGCCTCAGTTGCGGGTCAAGTTGCAGCCTCTGCCTTCCACATCGTTACTCGTTTTCCCCAGTCGCTAAGCGCCAGATGGCAGCGGCCTGCAGCCAGACCAAGTCGCCACGCCGATCTTCTGGATGCGGCCAGCCCGCCGCCATCATATTTGCAGCTTCATGTCCGCTCACGCCAGAAAGTGGAAGGCGGTTGGGTCATAGCAGGGCGCCTTCAAACGCGACGCATATCTACCGTTCGTAGGTCATTCTGGGATCGTCGCGCAGATCAGGGACCTTTAACAGTCGCAGGTCGCGGTGGACAGCCCAGACCAAGCACGAGCTTCGGCATTTCCGCACCACGATTGTCTCTCCGGAACCCAGGTGCGTCGAACACGCGCCCGGCAGGTGCCATAGGCATTGTTGCGCCGCATTCAGTCCGCCAGAGCGACCGCTGAACGGGTGAGCGCGTATCACTGCCCCCGTAAGACCAGTTGGCCGGACAATGGCAAAGCCGGCAGGCAATCCAGGGTGCTGTTCAGCGGGCCACAACTCCCGCCCGACTGCAGACTGCCCTGATGGGCTGGCACCGGCGATAACAAATTTATGATACCTAGCACCGTCACTTTCGCCTTCAGGTAGTGTTCTGCAACTTATGAGAGCATCTTCTCAGCAACATTACCCGGAGGCGTTCTGCGGTAGCAGTTTACCAAAGGTTTTTGCCTGCTCCCTTACCCTACAGCAACAACGCGGTAACTATTTTGCCGCCAAACCTGGGTCGGGTGATGCGCTGCACGTCTGTTCTGCGTCGCCTCCATAACGCTGCTAGGCCATGGTGGTCGGAGAATCCGGAATGACACTCCCTACTGCACTCGACGCGATTACGCTTGATGGCGCCTCCCGCACCAACGACGGCACGGTGACCTTCACGGTTGCTTTCACCAGGCCGGTCCAGGGGCTAAACGCTTCGAACTTCAGCCTCAGCGGTACAGGCACCTTGGCCGGCACCTCTGTCGAGGCGGTACTGGAGACGACAGCAGGCGATGCCTCCACCTATACTGTCACAGTTTCGACCGGAACGGGCGATGGCGACCTGAAGCTGGCCTTCGATCCCGCTGGCGTGCTCGATCTTGATGGCAACCCCATTCAGGGCAGCACCGGCACGCTCGAGTTCAACGACACATCCGTCATCGGCAACGGCAACTACGACACATACAAGGTTTTCGTCGCCGATCTGAACGGCGACGGTCATCTCGACGTCGTCACGGGGAGCTTTGAGGGCACGGCCGCTGTCATTCTGAACAACGGTGATGGCACCTTCGCAGAAGCCGTGACTTATAATGGTACCGCAGCGGGTATATACAGCGGGAGCGGTGTCGCCCTTGGTGACCTGAATGGCGACGGTAAAGCTGACCTCGTTATCACCGATAACAACAACTATAGCGGCGACGGCAATTCCACCTCTGTTCTTCTGAACAATGGTGACGGCACTTTTGCGGGTCCCGTCTCCTATTCCACCGGTGGCTTTAGCCAAGGCGTCGCCATTGGTGACGTGACGGGCGACGGCAAGGTCGACATTGTCACCACCAGCACGAACGGCGACAGCTTTTCGGTGCTTGCCGGCAATGGTGATGGCACCTTCAGTCCTGCGACAGATGTTGGCACCGGGACAGGCTTCTATGCCAACGACATCCAGCTTGCGGACCTGAACGGTGACGGCAAGCTCGACATCGCGGCGGCAAACAACAGCAACCTCGTCAGGGTGGTGTTCGGCAATGGCGATGGCACCTTCGCCGCGCCTGTCGACTACACCGTGAATGGCTGGGACTATCGGCTGGCCGCCGGCGACCTGAATGGCGATGGCAGCGCCGACATCGTGACGGCGGGCCAGAGCTACGGCATCACTGTCCTGCTGAGCGACGGACAGGGGGGCTTCGCCCGCCAGGATTATGCCTCGGTTGGTTATGTTCTCGACGTCGCGATGGCCGACATGAATGGTGACGGCCATCTGGACGTCGTGCTGCCGGATTACGGCAGCAACTTCGTCCGGATCCTGCTCAACAACGGGGACGGGAGCTTCGCCGCACCTCTGCAGTTCGAGAGCGGCACGTCTTCCTGGAGCGTCGCCGTCGGTGACCTGAGCGGCGATGGCGCGCCGGATATCGTCGCGACCTCCCTTTATGCGGCAGGCGCGGTGATGCTGACGCAGCAGGCCGGCGGTAATGCCACGGTCACGCTCGATCGCACGGACGCGACCGGCACTGCCAGTCTGCAAGGCGCCCCGGCCGCCAACGCCACCAGCCTGACCTTCGATCTCACCTTCTCCGAGGAAGTGACGGGCCTCGACACCGCAGATTTCGCCCTGGTGCAGACGGGCACCGCCGCCGGCACAATCACTGGCTTCAGCGGCTCCGGGAACAGCTATAGCCTTACCGTCTCCGACATCACCGGCACTGGTTCGCTCGCCATCGAGTTGGCCTCCGGCGCCACAGTGAGCGATCTCGCCGGCAATGCCGTCATCCTGGAGCCGGTGGCGCCACACGCGCTGGACACCCAGCCCCCGGCCGCCCCGACCCTGCGCACGCCGCATGCGCTGACCACCGAGACCCGGCCGATCTTCGCGGGCCTTGCCGAAGCGGGCAGCACGGTGAAGCTGTACGACACCGATGGCACGACGCTGATCGGCAGCGTGGTTGCGGATGCCAATGGCAACTGGGTGCTTCGCCGCACCGCAGTTTCCCTGACCGACGGCCAGCACATCGTCACCGCCACGGCCACCGATGCCGCGGGCAACGTCTCGGCGGCCACCTCTCCCGTCTCGGTGACGGTGGATACCATCGCGCCTGGCGCCCCGCTGATCACCTCCGCCGCGCTTACCAACACCGCCAGCCCGGTGCTCGCCGGAACCGCCGAGGCACTCAGCACCGTGAAGGTGTATGACGGCGCCACGCTTCTGGGCACCGTCGCCACGAATGCGAGCGGGGTCTGGACCCTGCCGCTGACCACGGCGCTGACCGAGGGGGCGCACAGCATCTCCGCCGTCGCGCAGGATGCCGTAGGCCACAACTCGCCCGCTTCGCTCGCCCAATCCTTGGTGGTGGACCTCACGGCACCCGCGATTCCGGTCCTGGATACGCTGCCCGCGCTCGGCAATGCGGCCATTGCGACGCTGGCCGGCACGGCGGAAGCCCACGCCATGGTGGAAGTCTTCGACGGCACGACCTCGCTCGGCAGCACGGCGGCGGACGGTAGTGGCCACTGGTCACTGCCGCTTGGTACGGCGTTGGCGGATGGCTCCTACTCGCTCACCGCGACAGCAACCGATGCGGCCGGCAACATCTCCGCAGCCTCCGCCGCGATGCATGTGGAACTGGACACCCAGAAGCCCGCTGCCCCATCGCTGGACGTGCCACCGCTGGCCAATGACAGCACACCCATTCTGACTGGCACAGCCGAAGCCGGAAGCACGGTCGAGGTGTTCGACGGAACGGTGTCGCTCGGCAAGGCGATGGCCGATGCGAACGGCGCCTGGAGTTTGGACCCCACCACCGGACTCGCCGACGGCGCCCACTCCCTAACGGCGGTGGCCACCGACAAGGCAGGCAATGCCTCTGACGCCTCGGCCGCGGCGGCGCTCACCGTGGACACCGCGGCTCCCGGCATGCCCACACTGGACATGGTGCCGCAGGCGGACCTGGACAACACGCCGGTCTTCTTCGGCACGGCCGAGGCCAACAGCACGGTCGAGGTGTTTGACGGCACAGTGTCGCTCGGCAAGGCGACTGCCGACGCCGATGGTGACTGGTGGTTCATCACGCCGGCAGCGCTGGCGAATGGCGAGCACGGCGTGACGGCAGTGGCCATCGATGCGGCTGGCAATGCCTCCGCCGCCTCCGACGCTCTGGCGGTTACGATCAACGTCGCTTCCCCTGAAGGGCCCACCATCCCTGACGACGACGCTCCCCCGCAGGAGCCTGCCGCCACCCAGGCTGTGTACCGGTTCTACGATCTCAGCACGGGCGGGCACCTCTACACCACGGACGAGGCCGAGCGGGACATGGCGATGAGCGCCCCGACGATCATGCGCTACGAGGGGGTGGGCTTCTCCGTTCCCCTGGACCCGTCCGTGCCGGGCGTCGCCCTGGTGCATCGCTTCTACGAGCCGAACTCGGGCGACCACCACTACACCATCAGCGGCGACGAGGCCTTCGCCCTGCTCACCACCCCAGGCTGGCAGGATGAGGGGAACGTCTTCCTGGCCAGCACCACGGGCGGTGAGGGTCTGGAGGCGGTCTATCGCTTCTTCGACACCGGCTCGCGCACGCATTTCTTCACGGCCGACACGGCCGAGCGGGACGGCATCCTGGCGCATGCGCCGGG